>Ga0163163_10006229_pt1 | contig 10407 bp, 4 predicted proteins | sample S65metaG_FD_119766 | JGI IMG/M metagenome (GOLD analysis project Ga0163163, IMG submission 119766) | Switchgrass rhizosphere microbial communities from Kellogg Biological Station, Michigan, USA - S6-5 metaG | ecosystem: Host-associated > Plants > Roots > Rhizosphere > Soil | place: USA: Michigan... | reverse complement strand
CGCCGATGCTGACGCGGGGCGTCACAGCGTAGCTGCCGTTGAGATCCAGCACGCCGTAGTCGGGCACCGCGCCGGCATACGTGCCGGCGAGCCAGTCGAATGCGCTCACCCACCGGAAGCGCGCGGCGCCGAGGATGCCATCGCGGTCGTACGACATGCCGATCGCGAACTGATGTTCGGGCGTGTTGGCGAGCAGCGGGTTCTCGGTGATGTCGCGGACGCTCGAATGGAAGCCGGTATAGCTCCCCTGCGCACGCCAGCCGCGCGGCAGCAAATACGTCGCACCCAGCTCGACTCCGGTCGTCGTCGCCGATCCGAAGTTGCTGAACGACAGCAGCGCGAAGACCGGCGCGCCGTTCTCATCATTCGACATCGCGTCGAAGAGAAGCGATGGCAGCACGCTCTGCAACGTGCCTGTGACAGCGGCCGCGGCTTGCGGCGAGAGCGAGGACGGCGGCTGGTACGGTCCGTATGAGGGGTTGAGCCGGCCCAGTGTGGTCCCGACCTGCGGCAGCAGGTTGCTGACGAAGTCGTGCAGGCGATTGTGATAGACGCTGGCGCTGAGCAGCAGGCGGCCACCGATGACGCCCTGATAGCCGACCTCCGCGCTGTCGATCCGCTCGACGCGCAGGTTCTCGTTGCCGAGCGCCAGGATCGGAACGTCGCGGAAACCGAGCGGCGCGCCGCCCGTGACAGGCGCGAGCGCCGCCTCAAGCCCCGAGAGATCAACGGGTGGCGCAACCGGGAATCTCAGGTAATACCCCGTCAGATTCGACGCCTGGAATGCCTTGCCGTAGGTGACGCGCACCGTCTGGAACGGCGCCAGCGTATAGACGAGCGCGCCGCGCGGCGAAATCCGCCCGTCGTGGAGCGTGCTTTGATCCCAGCGCGCCGAGGCGACGGCGTTGAGCCTCTCGGCCAGGCGGTACTCGACCTGACCGAAGATCGAGCCGTACTTCGCCGATCGCGCGCGATCGAACACCGTCTGCACGCCATCGGGGTCTGCGGTATCCGCCGCCTCACGCCCGATTTCAAAACCGGCAATCACGCGACCCCGCGCACTGGCGAATTGCTGGTTGGCCTGTCCCTCGAGCGCGACGTGCGACGAACGATTGAACAGCAGCGAGCCCGCAGTCAGGTTGCGGCTGGCATCCAGGCGATAGCCGTTGTAGTAGCCGAGCAGATTCCAGCGCGGATGTGCGACGTTCACTCGGAACCATGGCTGATCGACGTCGGTCGTCTGCGTTCGCGCGACGGGCGACAGGGTGACGGGGCCTTCTTCGTGCGCCGTACCGCCCTCGAACGTCAGCAGGTATGAGGGACCGGCGTACTTGTCGAGGCGCACGCTCCCAAACGTCAGCCGATCCTTGCCGAGAACGGGTGCTACGAGATCGCGCGGCAGCGTGAGCGGCGCGTACTCAACGGTGTCCACTCGCGAACGTGTGAAATCGCCGCTGCGATGATGGCCGCCCATTCCCTTGAGGTACCAGCCGCCGCCGAGCGACACCGCCTGCCGGAACTCGACGCGCTGCGTATCGAGCTCGCCGAACGTGTACCGGACCTTGCCGCCCAGACTGTCGCGCGGGTTCAGCGTCTTCACGTTCAGCACGCCATTGAACGCGCCCGATCCGTACAAAGCAGCCCCGGGACCCCGCACGAACTCAAGCTGTCCCACATCGTCGAGCGGCATCGACAGCGACGCCCAGTCCACATATCCGAGCAGCAGCGGGATCGAGGGGTCGCGGCCGTCGATGCGCGTGAGGACGTGGCGGTTGTAGTAGGTGTTGAACCCGCGGCTGTTCAGATTGAAGTCGTAGAGGCCGCTTTGCGCGATCTCGACGCCTGGCGTGGACGCCAGCAGCCGCGGCAGTTGGCCGTGCAGCGCCTGCGGAGCAATCTCCGCCTGCGGAAGTACCGTCACGGCCGCGGGCGCCTCGACGAGCCGCGACGGCAGCCGGGTCGTCGCCGTCACTGTGACCGACTCGAACACGCTCGGCGGCCAATCGACTGCGCTGCGCACCTGGGCCGCGACGCCGCCGGTCACAGTCACCCGCTCGCGCACCGACTGCGGCCCCAGCGTCGCGAGAACCGTATAGGTGCCGGGCGGCACGCGTTGGAACGCGTACGTTCCATCGGCATCGGTGAGTTCGGCCCGACCCAGCTCCTCGACGACGACGGTGACACCGCCGACGCCTGCTCCGCCGTCCTGGCGGACTATTTTTCCTTCGATACGGCCCTGTGCGCGCCCGCCCGTCTGCGCGATCGCATGTTGCGAGAGGGCAAGAGACCACACGAGGCCGCACACCACGGCCAGTCTGATCGAAGTCAATGTTTGTTGGATGAACCGCCGCGGCGATTATGTGCCAGAACGATCCACTGAGGCTGTGGCGATCGTGTCAACTCGATCGATGAAATAGGACGCGCCGCGGGCGGTGAATATGTCGCGGGCACGGGCGAGGTGCTCGGGTCGCCGCTCACCGCCCGCCTCCGCCAGGGCGAGCCGCGCCAGGCCCTCATCAAGCGCCAGCGACAGCCGTTGCGCGGTGGCGAGGGCGGATTCCCAATGGCGACGGGCGGCGTCGTGCCGTCTTTCGAGTGACGCCAGAACGCCGGCAAAGTATTCCCATCGCGCGTGATAAACGGCGTGGCCACGTGCATACCGTCGCAGCAGACCGACCGATTCCTTCGCGCAGCGTGCCGCCGCCGCGACATCACGGTTCGTTGACAACGCCTCGCGATAGATCGCCAGAAACGGTTCGCTCGTCCCCTGGAACGCCAACCACCCGGTCGGCTGCGTCATGGCGAGGTTCTGCCGCAACCAGCTCAAGGCGCTGTCCGCTGCGGTTGCGGCGGCAGACAGCTCTCCCTGCCGCGTGTGGAACAGCGCCTGTCCCGCGGACAGGAGGGCGGCTGCGTCGGATGGCGCCTGGTGGATACTCGCGTTCATCTGCTGGATGACGGTTGGCACGCGCAGTCTCGCCTGCTCCGGACGAAACAACATCGACCAGACGGCAATCTCGAGGCAGCGGAAGTACGCCTCGTCCACACCGGCCCGGTCCTGATGCGCTTCGGCAGCCTCCGACAGCCACCCGAACAGCTCGTTGGTGTGCACCGTCAGCGTAAACGCGCCGACAGACGTCAGGAGCATGGCGGTGCGCGCCACGCCGCGACGATCGCCGATGTCGCGCGCCGTCTGGACGTCCTGCCGGCGTACTTCAATGACGCGTGCGTGATCACCCGCACCAAAGCGCGCCATCGCTTCAAACCCTGCCGCGAGTCCGAAGTAGACGCTCAGCTCATTCAACTCGAACGCCTTCACTCGTGCCTGTGCGAAATACTTCTCCGACTGACGCCGCAGACCGAGTGCCTGCGCCGCATAGCCGAGCATCCCGAGACCGAACACATTCGTGGTGCCGGCGCGTTCGGCGGCATTCAGCGACAACAGTGTGGCGCCCAGCATGCCGACGGTGTCGAGCGGCGTGGCCTTGAGTAATGCCAGCAGGCCGGCGGTCTTCGAGCGCTCCTCGTGCCACCGGCGGCGAAACGCGTCAGACGACACGACGGCGCGCGGCAGGATTAGATGCGTGACCTGCACGGCAGCCTGCGCCAGGATGGACGTCACTCGCCCTGGTGCTCGATGACGACCGCCGTCGAGCAGCGCAAAGCTCGCGGCGACGGATTCATGTGCCTTGTCGAGGGCCCCGAGCGCAAACGATACCTCGCCACATCGACGATGGCAGTGAGCGCGGCGGAGCGCACTGTCCTCCGGCGACGCGTCTGTCGCGGTCAGGTCGAGCGTGAGCGCACGGGCGAAGAAGTGCGCCGCTTCGGGATTGGCGTCAGCGCGCGCCGCAGTCTCGCCGGCCTGAACGAAGTAGTCGAACGCCTTGCCGGCGACGCCGGCTTCGCTCCAGTGATGTGCGAGCAGCGCGTAATCGCGATCGCCCTCCGTCGCTTCCAGATGTTGCGCCACCGCGGTGTGCAGCTCCCGACGCTGCGCAAACGGCATCAGGTCGTAAGTCACCTGACGGGTGATGACGTGCTTGAAGGCGTAGGCGGCGCGGTCGCCATCTGCAGCGGTCTCGGCCACCAGCAGCCGCAGCGTGACCATCGCCTCGAGATCGGCGGCAAGTGCCTCCTGCGCGAGGTGACCAGGAACCAGCTCGCCAACTGCCTGGAGCGTAAAGGCCGGGCCGAGTACGCTGGCAATCTTCAACGCGGTCTGTTGCGGAGGCGTCAGGCGATCGATGCGGCTCGTCACCACACCCTGCACCGTATCGGGCAGGGTCAGGGCCTCGAGCGCCGCACGATCGGCGACGAACGAGCACTCACCGTCCGTGATCCGCATCGCGCCGGCGTCGCGCAGCGCGAGCGCGAGCTGTTCGGCGAAGAACGGGTGTCCCGATGCCCGGCGCCAGATGAAATCGCAGACTTCCGCCGGCAGGACGTCCGCGCCAAGGCTGCGCGCTGCCAGCGCCGCGGTCTCGTCGGCGTTCAAATGGTCGAGCACGATCCGCGTCACGTCGGGCCGGTCGTAGAATCGCCGGCACTCGGCCGTCATCTCCGACGGCAGCATCGGCCGCGTCGTGGCGACAATCAGCAGTGGCTCGCCCGACCGTGCGAGCGCATCCGCAACTGCCCAGGACGCGGAATCGAGCCAATGCGCGTCTTCGATGATCAGCAGGGTCGGGGCGCGGCGAGTGACGGCGCTGAAGAGCCGTACGAGCAGGTTCCGGACCATTTCCGCAGCACCCTGCGCGGACATCCGCCGCGTCGCATCCGTCTCGGCGAAGCCAAGCGGAAAGACGGCGTTGAGCAGCGGCGCGTGCGCGGCAAAGTCGGGCGCGGCCTCGAGCAGAGCGGCCACCCGCGCGCGGGCGTCGGCCGGCGTCCCGTCGAGATGCAGCAGACGCGAAAAGACGGGGCGCCACGCATGGTATGACGAGGAACGTTCGACTGGATGACCACGCGCGACGATCGTCCGCAGGCTCGTGCCCTGCACGCGCTCCTGCAACGTCGCACTCAATCGCGACTTGCCGATACCCGGTTCGCCCTCGAGGACGACAACGCCCGGCGACGCCGTCGTGTCCGCATGCAGGCGGACGTTCTGTAGCTCGAGCGACCGCGTCCGCTCGAGCAGCATGGCGAGCTCACGATCGCGGCCCACCAGATCGCCGCGGCCATCGTCTCTGGCGCGAAGCGGACGATAGATGTCGACCGGCGCGCTCTTGCCTTTCACCGTGAGGGCCGGACGCTTCTCGAACACAAATCGCTGGCGCGCCGCCGCTCTGGTCCTGTCGTCGCAGGTGATGCCAGCGCCCTCCTGCATCAGCCGCGCAGCCAGATTCACGACGTCGCCGATCATGGCGTATTCGCGGCGTTCGCGACTGCCGCGGATGCCGGTGAAGATGCGGCCGCTGGCGATCCCGACCGCCACGGGACACTGCAGTTCCTGCAGCGCCACGGTGACGTTCAACGCCGCCTCCACCGCTCGTGCCGCATCGTCTTCGTGCACGTGCATCGCCAGTCCCCAGCCGGCGACCACGACGGTTCCCTTGTCGTCGATGAGGGCTTGATTGACGTTCCCGCCGTAATGCGTGACGACCGATTGCACCGCGCACATGACCCCGTGCAGCGTGTCGAGCTGCCACGTGTGTCCGGCCTCGTCGCCGAGCCGGACGAACATCACCGTCGCCGGCCGGAACGCCGCCAGCCATTCGGCCTGACCGGCATCCAGATGCGCAAGAACGGGCGCCGAGATGAACGGACGCAATGTCTCCACATCGAACCGACCAAGTTCATCGATCGCGGAAACTGGTGGGATCGATGGTGCGTCGCTCACTCTCGTGAGGCGGTGCATCCCACCTGCCGCAGGCACACACTGCGCGCGATTCCCGAGCATGGAGCGTGCGGCAGCGTCAATGATCACTTGCCCGGCAGTAGCCGCCGCGACGGCAGCGCCTGCGCTGCGAACCGGATCACCGGATACAAACCACTCCCAACGGTCGGCCACGCCGCCTACGCAAAACACATCGACCGATCCCGCAGCGAGGCCGGCCCGGAGTTGAAGCGCCGCGTCATTCGACGCGTTGAATCGGGCCACAGCGTCGAGACAACAGGTGGCTGCGTGCATGGCCTGATCCGCCACGCCGTCTGCACTGGCGCCCGCCCACAGCGCGAGGACGCCGTCGCCCGGATACGTGAGCACCACGCCCCCGTGCTGGTGCACACGTGTCGTCACCGCACCGAAGCACGAGTCGAGCCGCTCTTTCAGTCGCTCGGCACCAATCGGTCCAGCCTTGGCAAGCTCCTCAGCCAGCGCCGTAAAGCCGGAAATGTCGAACAGGACGATGGCACCGGCGAGACGTTCGTCAATCGGCGCCGTGAGCGTGGAGGTGTCGCGCGCGAGGCGCCGAAGTGCCAGCGGGTTGACCCAGGCGGACCACTGATCGCGAGACGCGTCAGCGTTGTGCAGCATGCGACGGTGCGGTGCCGTAGTGTCCGCCCTGAGGCGGACCCGACAGCTGGAGCCGTTCGAGCAGACGAATGAATCGTGTGTGTCCGGCGAGTGGACGGAACGGCGGTTCAACCCCGATCCATGTCAGGTCCGTCGCGTGCACGTGTGCCGCCCGTTCGAGCGCATCGACCGCCGCATCCAGTTCGCCGAGCGCGACGTGGATTCGCGCCGTGGCAACCGGCGAGACGTATCGTGACGCCGCCAGATCGGCCAGTTCCTGGCGGACGCCGTGCGCTTCCTCCGTCAGCCCCGCCAATGCCAGCGCCCAGCCGAGGGCACCCAGCGTGTCCGGACGACGGCCGGACAACGATGCGGCCGTGCGGAGATGCTCGAGCCCCGGCGTGTGCTCGCCAAGCTCGGTCAACGCGATGCCGAGAAAGAAATGTGTCATCGCATGTTGCTCGAGATCGAGCGCCCGGCGCAGCACAGTGACGGCCTCCGTCTGACGATCGGCCAGCGTGAGCACGAATCCGATCGTCCCATTCACCGCCAGCGACACCGGATCGATCGCCAGTGCGCGTCGCAGCAGATCGATCGCCTCGTCGTGCCGGCCGAGTGGCGCCAGCGCGTGGACGGCGTAGGACTGGAGACCCGAGGCGTACTGCGGGTCGAGGACGAGCATGCGCTCGAAGTGCGCGACCGCCGCTGCCCTGTCCCATTCATACACGCCGCGGACGACTCCGAGCGCGGCGTGCGCGTCGGGCAACGTGTCGTTCAATTCGAGCGCCGTGAACGCGGCAGCCTTCGCCTGCGGCATCACCTCGTCAGGTGGACGCAGCCCGTAGATGCCGAGGATCGCGTAGGCGTCGGCCAGACCGGCGGCGGCCCTCGCAAACTGTGGGTCGATGGCCCGCGCCTGCTCGAAGCAACTGATGCTGTCGAGCAAGCCGCGTTCAGTGCGCTTGTTCCAGTGGAAGCGACCCTTCAGATAGAGCGCGTAGGCGTCAGGATTCTCCGTGACCGGCAACACGAGATGGGTCGGCAGGGTTTGCGAGAGCTTCGGCGTCAGGGCCGACACCACTTTGTGCGCGATGTCGTCCTGCACAGCAAAGACGTCAGCAAGCGTCCGATCGAACTGCTCCGACCACAACACGTGGCCGTCCGCCGCATCGACGAGCCGCGCCGAGACACGCAGGCGATCGCCGGTGGCGCGCACGCTTCCTTCGAGCACCGATTGCACGCCCAGCGTCGAACCGGCGGACAGTGCGTCCACATCGCTGCCGCGAAGACGGAATGATCGGCTGGCGGACGCCACGCGCAGGCCGGGCAGTCGCGACAGCCCGTTCAGAATCTCCTCGGCGATCCCGTCGCAGAAATACTGGTGATCCTTCTGCGGACTCAGATCCACAAACGGCAGCACCGCGATCGATGTCGCGGGCGCAGCGGCCGCTGGACGCAATCTGCTGTCGTCTTTTCCAAACGCCGCCAGAGCCGTGGCAAATTCCTGCGCTGACGGGAACCGAGCCGCCGGATCCTTCGCCATCGCCCGTCGAACGGCAGACTCGAGCGCCGGCGGCACCGCCACCGTAGACGGCACAGGCTTCGGCGACGCGGTGAGCACCGCCGCGAGGACGTCGATTGAGGTTGCCCCGGTGAACGGCCGTACACCGGTCAGCATTTCGTAGACGATCACGCCGAGCGCAAACACGTCCGTCCGCGGATCGCCGTCCTCGCCCCGCACCTGCTCCGGTGCCATGTAGCCGACGGTGCCGACAATCATCCCGGCCTGGGTGGCGAGCTGCGTGTCCAGTTCAGCGGCGAGCGTCTCCTGGTCGGCGGTCACCACCGGACGGGCCTGGCGCGCCAGGCCGAAGTCGAGCAGCTTGGCCGTGCCATCCGGCAGGATGAACACGTTCTCCGGTTTCAGATCGCGGTGGATGACGCCGCGTGCGTGCGCAGCGCTGAGCGCGGCAGCGATCTGCCGCGCGATGCCGATCACCTCGTTGACCGGCATCGGCCCAAACAGCTTCGTGCGCAACGTCCCGCCGGCGAGCAGCTCGCTGACGATGAACGGCATGCCCTGCTCGTCGCCAACGTCGAAAATCGAGAGCGTGTTGGGATGGGCGAGCGCCGCGATGATCCGGGCCTCGCGGCGGAAGCGATCGAGCGCCGGCGCATCGAGTGGACCCCGCAGCACCTTGATCGCCACCTCGCGCCCAAGTCGTGGATCCGCGGCACGGTAGACCTCGCCCATGCCGCCCGCGCCGATCAGCGCGAGGATGCGGTAAGGACCCAGTCGTGTACCTTCAGCCAGGGACATGGAAACGGATTCGAGCGACCGTTTCGGATATATCACGATTGGAAAGCGATACGATACGAGCGGAACCGCAAAGAAGGCGACCGACACTCGTGAGACTGGCAGACGAGCCTGCACCGGATGAACGCACGGCCCTCCGCCGCCATACGGCATTTTTTGACCGGAATGGCGACGGCCGGGTCACGGTCGGCGATGTGATCGAGATGCTGCGCCTGCTTGGATGCAGCGACGGGTACGCGCACGTCAATGCCATCGGCGGCATGCTGGCGCGTTCGACAGCCAACGGATGGCTGTCACACCACGTCGTCGTGGCGCGCTCCCACCGCGGAACGTTTCGATGCCCTCATCTGACCGGCGAGACTCGCATCTTCGACCAGTATGGTCGCTTCGACGCGGCTCGATTTGACGAAGTCCTCGCTCGCTACGATCGATCGGGCGTGGGCGGTCTCACCGAATCGGACGTGGCGGCGATGATCGCGGACATCTCGCTCCCCGGCACCGTCGGCCGCTCGTCGTCCGAGCTGGCCTTCCGGCTGTTGATGACAATCGCTGGCGAGCCGGGTCCGGATGGCGAACTGATGCTGACACGGGCCCGGTTGCGGGCGTTCTACGAAGGCGACCTGTTCCCCACGTTGATCAGCGAGGCATCGGACTCAACGCGCAGGATCGGTCCAGCAGTGAATCGGGAGCCGTTTGTCCTTACCTGTGCCGACATCATGATTGGTGCGACGCGGATGATCGGTCGTCTCAGTGTCTGACTTCTACGATCACCCCGACGTCTACGACGTGCTCTTGCCCGCCCGTGCCGAAGTACCGTTTTACGTCGATCTCGCACGCCAGCAGGCCGGAGCCGTCCTGGAGCTCGCCTGCGGTACCGGACAGCTGACGATCCCCATCGCCTTGTGCGGTCTTCCGACAGTGGGACTCGATCAGTCAGCCGCCATGCTCAAGGTCGCGAAACGACGAGCGGCGGAGGTCAACGCGGCGGTTGCGCTCGTCCAGGGCGATATGCGTGATTTCGCGCTCGATCGCGAGTTCGATCTCATCTTCATCGCCCGCAACTCGCTCCTGCACCTGCTGTCGACAACGGATTTGCACGCGGCATTTTCAGCCGTCAGACGTCATCTCACTGCAGATGGCATCTTCGCCTTCGATATCTTCAATCCCGATCTCCGGAGGCTGGCGAGGCCGGGCGGCCAGCGCTTTCCCGTCATGGAGGTGCGCACCGAGCGCTTCGGTCCACTCTTTGTGGAAGAGACACACGACTACGACCCCGCGACCCAGGTCAACCACGCGGCCTGGTACATTTCGACGGCCGACAGACGGGATGCGTGGATCGTCCCGTTGGTCCTGAGGAGCATCTTTCCGGAGGAATTGGAAGGGCTGCTGTCCGCTGCCGGACTCGAGCTCGTCAGCCGGTTCGGTGAACTCTCGCGCGCCCCGTTCGGCCCGGGAAGCCGGATCCAGCTGTGTCTGTGCCGCCGACGGGCCTAGCGTAATAAACCGGTAACATCGCCGCGATACCGTGACACTGCCATGAAACGACATCTGCTGACCGTATCCGCGGCTATATATACCGTGACTCTAGCGTCCTCCGCCTACGCGCATCACAGCCACCCGTATTTCTACGATG
>Ga0163163_10006226_pt1 | contig 10410 bp, 11 predicted proteins | sample S65metaG_FD_119766 | JGI IMG/M metagenome (GOLD analysis project Ga0163163, IMG submission 119766) | Switchgrass rhizosphere microbial communities from Kellogg Biological Station, Michigan, USA - S6-5 metaG | ecosystem: Host-associated > Plants > Roots > Rhizosphere > Soil | place: USA... | reverse complement strand
CGGCGCTATCCCGAGGCCGAGCGGGCGCTCCGCGAGGCGGTGCGGCTCGACCCCGGCGGCGCCAAGCCGCTCCGGCTGCTCGCCTGGGCCATGCTCGGCGCGGGCCGGCTCGACGAGGCGGTGCACAGTTTCGAGGCCTGGCTGGCGCTGTCCGCGAAGAGCGCCGATGAGGAAGCCCACGTCGAGGAGGTGACCGGTGTGGTCCCCTCGGCCCGTCATCTGGTGCAACGATTGCGAGGGGTGAAGTGATCGCGGACGACATCCAGGCGCTCACCACCCAGCTGGCGCGGGATCCCTCGAGCCTGGTCTTCCTGCCCCTCGCCGAGGCGCTTCGCCGGCGAGGGCAGCTCGAATCCGCGCTGACGGTGGCCGAACAGGGGGCCGCCCGCTATCCCGAAATGGCCGGAGCCTACGATTTGCTGGCCCGGATCCGCAGCGACCGCGGCGAGGGCGATCTCGCCTTCGATGGTTGGACCACCGTGCTGCGTCTGGATCCCGATCACCTCGGCGCCCACAAGGGGCTGGCCTTCCTCTCCTATCGCGCCGGAGACCATGCGCGGAGCCTGCGCTATCTGGAGCGCGCGGTCGAGCTGGCGCCGGGCGACGTGGCGCTCCGCGGCGCGCTCGACCGGGTTCGCGAAGCCACCGGTGCGCGCCTGGTGCCCGGATTCACCGAGCCGGCGCCCGATCCCAGCCGCGCCCTCGAGCCCGAGCCCGGGCAGGCCCTGCTGGTGGATCGGGAGGGGCGGGTGCTCGCCGGCGGGGTGAACGACGCCCAGGGCCTCGACGCCGGCGACGTCGTGGCCGCGGCGCTCGCGGGCGTAACCCGGGAGGCCGAGCGCGCGGTGCGCCTGCTCGGACTGGGCCCCTGGCGGCGGATCGCGCTCGAAGGCGGCCCCGCCCACCTGGAGCTCCGCGCGCCCACGGCCGACTCGGTTCTCCTGGTCATCCGTCCCCGCGAGATTCCCGCGGGACGCCTGGCGCTGCTGGCGGAGCGCGCCGCCGCATCGGCCCGGCGCTGGCTGGAGGAGCTGGTCTGATGATCGCCGACGTCCTCGCCGGGCTGACCCGGATTCCCGGCGTTCGCGGCGTGCTCATCGTGTCCCGGGACGACGGACTGGTCGTGGCCGACGCATTGATGGAGGGTGTCGATGGCGCCGCGATTGCCGCTCTCGCCGCGAGCCTGGCGGGACGAATGCGGAGTGTGACGATGGCCCTGGGGCAGCCCGAGCCGGTGATGATGCATGTGGCCGGCGCCGGCGGTTCGCTGCTCGCGGCGCCGGGGCGGCACGGGCTGCTCATCGTCGCGGTGGCCGCGCCCGACGTGAATGCGGGCGAACTCCGCCTCGGATTGCTCGATGCGGCGGGACGGGCGGCCTGATGCGCGCGCTCGAGGCCTGGGTCGAAGAGCCCCTGACCACGTTCCTCTCCGAGTCCGCGGCGCGGGTCACGCTGTTGATGACCTCCTCGGGCCAGGTGGTGGCGCAACACGGGTTCACCCGCGCGCTCGACGTGATGTCCGCCGCGGCGCTGGGCGCCGGCATCATGGCCTCGACCTTCGAGCTGGCCCGAGTGATGGGCAGCCGCCCGCTGGGAGCGGTGGTGCATCACGGCTCGTCGGTGGGTGTCTATCTGGCCGCGTTCGAAACGCCGCGAGGACGCTGGCTCGGGCTGGTCGTGTTCGGCGGAGAAACGTCCCTGGGGCTGGTCCAGCTCTTCTTCGCGCGGCTGGCCGCCGACCTGGCCAACGCCGCGCCGACCGCCGAGCCGCCGCGCCAGGTGCTCGCCGAGGACTTCGAGGCCGAGCTCAACAGCAGTCTTCGCGCACTGTTCGGACGGTGACGGCATGCCGCTGGTAAACTTCACCACCCGCGAAATCACCTGCAAACTGGTCTATTACGGGCCGGGGCGGTGCGGCAAGACGACGAATCTGCTCTATGTCCACGGTCGAGTGCCGGAGGACCGGAGGGGGAACATGGTATCCCTGGCCACCCAGTCGGACCGGACCCTGTTCTTCGATTTCCTTCCGCTCGAGCTGGGGGTAATCTCCGGGTTTACCACGCGGTTCCAGCTCTACACCGTGCCGGGCCAGGTCTACTACAATGCGACTCGGCGTCTGGTGCTGCAGGGCGCGGACGGCGTCGTGTTTGTGGTGGACAGTCAGGCGCGGCGATTCGACGACAATCTGGAGAGCTTCCAGAACCTGCAGGAGAATCTTCTCGAACAGGGAGTCGACATCCGTCAGCTGCCGCTGGTGCTCCAGTACAACAAGCAGGATCTTCCGCCCGATCTGATCCTGTCCCCGCCCGACCTGGATGACGCGTTCAACTTCCGCGCAGTCCCCAGTCATCCGGCCGACGCGCTGCACGGCGCCGGCGTCTTCGAAACCCTGAAGGCGCTCTCGGGCCTGGTGCTCCAGCGCCTGGCCACCAGGCCGCCCAGCCTGTGACCGACGTGCTGACGGCGCCGCCCGACTTCGAGACCTTCGTGCTCGATGCCGCGAACCGGCCCGCGGCCGCGGCTGCGCGGGCGGTGGCGGACGCGACCGGCGTGCCGTTCGCGCCCCTGGTGATCGTGGGGGCTCCCGGGAGCGGAAAATCGGAGCTGCTGCAGGCCATCGTGGGCCGGGTCCGGGCCCATCACCCCAACGCGGTGATCGAATCGTTCGACCCCGACGCGCTGGCGGAGCGCTACCGGTCGGCGCTGCTGGTGGCCCGCGCCGAGATGTTCCGGGCCGAGCTCCTGGCGGCCGATCTCGTGCTCATCGATGACTTCGAGGGTTTGGCCCGGCACCAGGACTGCCAGGGACTGGTATCGGATCTGCTCGACGGGCGCCGCGGGGCGGGACGCGAAGTGGTCGTCGCGACGGGGCTGGTGGTCGAGCGGCTGGGCGGTCTGGACGCCCGGCTGTTGCGCCGCCTCGCCGAAGGGACCTCGGTCGCGCTGTCGCTGCCCGGACCCGAGGCCCGCTACGCGATCCTCCGCCGCCGGCTGCACGGGCACGAGACGGTGCTGCAGGACGAGGTGGTGCGCGCGGTCGCCGAGGCGGAGTTCGTCTCGATGCGGGACTATACCGGCGCGCTCTCCCGTCTGGTGGCGTTCCAGGAGGCCAGCGCGCTTCCGCTCTCGCCGCGCGACGCGCTCCTGCTGATCGGCGCGCCGGTGGCTCCGGTCCCGCAGGGCGGCGACGCGCTGCCGCCGCCGGAGCAGGGCGGGGACGAGTTCGGCGCGTTCCTCTCGGAGGTGTCCGCGGGACTGTCCGAGCAGGTGGATCGATGGCGCCGCCGGATCGGCGAGGCGATGCTGCGCTGGGGCGGCGAGGGTCTGCGGACCCGCCGGCTCGAGGTCCTGCTGGCCGACGAGTCTCCCGCCGATCCCGAGGCGGTCCTCGCCGGCTTCGAAGCGGACGCCGCCGAGATCGTCGCGCTGGGCGCCGCGGCCGCCCGGCTCGCCCCGGACCTCGCCGGGGCGGAGGTCTTCCGCGATCCCGACCAGGTCGCGGCCGCGCGCGCCCTGGTGACGCAGGCCCGATCCCGCGCGGCGCCGCTCACCGCGCCGCTGCCGCACTACCGCTGGGACGACTTCGCCGAAGGTCCCTCGCTGCGGCTCCCGATGATGGCCGCCCGCGACATCATCTCCGAGCCGGGCCGGCGCTACTCGCCCCTCGTGGTCATCGGAGCCAGCGGCACCGGGAAGACCCACTATCTCCACGCCCTCGGGAACGCGCTGGCGGCCGCGGGCGTGGCGCCGGTGGCCTGCCTGGGCAGCCACGCCTTCGCCGCGGAAGTCCGCGCCCTCCCGGATGCCGATGCCCTGGCCGCCTGGCGCAGTCGCTACGGCTGGGTCGGCGCGCTGCTGCTCGACGATCTCCAACTGCTGTCCGGCGATCACACCGCCCAGGAAGAGCTGATGCTCCTGATCGGCGAGCTGACCGAGGGCCGTCGCCAGATGGTGCTGACCAGCAGCCTCCCGCTGGAGGAGCTGGTGGGGATGGATGCGCGGCTGCTGGCGCGGCTGGGCGGGGGACTGTCGGTCGAGTTGTCCTCGCCCGACCGCGAGGTCCGCCTCGCCGTGATCAAGCGGATGCTCGACGGCAGCGCGGCCGCCGGAGACGCGGCCCTCGCCGATTTTCTCGCCGCCCGCCCGGCGGACTCGGTTCGTGCGGTCCAGGGCATGGTGCAGCGGGTGCTTGGCGAGGCCGCGGCGCAGCAGGTCGAGCCCAGCCCGTCGCTGGCCCGGGAGGTGCTCGACGTCATGGAAATCGGGCTCTCCCGCAGCGCCCGGCGCCCCGACCCCCGGCGCAGCAGCGGGATTCTGACTCCCGGGATGGGGCAGGTCCGGAGTCCCGAGAAGACGGTCATGCGCTGGCCCTCGGTGGCCGATCGACTCCTGGCGGAGCTGCGCTGATGGCCATCAAGGGGAGCCTCAAGGAGGCCAGCCTTCCGGACGTGATTCAGCTCCTCTTCCTGGGGCGGCGCACCGGCTGCCTCTCGGTGGCGGACCGCCAGCGGCACGGGTCGATCTTCTTCGACGAGGGCTGGATCACCTATGCGGCCATCGTGAACCGGCGCGACCGTCTCGGCGACATGCTGCTGGCGACCGGCACCGTCACCCGGGCACAGCTCGACCAGGCGCTGGCGCTCCAGAACACGGCGCCCGGCCGGCGGATCGGCGACATCCTGGTCAGCCTCGGCATCCTGGCGCCGGAAGGGCTCCGGCGCTTCGTGCGGCTCCAGATCGAGGAGGCGGTCTATTCCCTCTTCGCCTGGAATACCGGCACCTTCAGCTTCGAGGCGGGCGTCCATCCGGAGTCCGAGGATCTGCTGGAAAAGATCAATCCCGAGTCGCTGTTGCTGGAGGGCGCGCGGCGGGTGGACGAGTGGAGCCTGATCGAAAAGAAAATTCCCAGCTTCGATTTGATCTACGCGGTGCTGGACGGACAGGTCGAGGGGCACCAGTCGGAGTTCACCGAGGCACAGCGCCGGATCCTCCCGCTGCTCGACGGCCACCGCGACCTGCGCGCCGTGGTCGACGCATCGGGTCTCTCGGAGTTCGAGGCCGGCCAGGCGCTCTATGGCCTGGTCACCGCCGGACTGGCCCACAAGGTCGGCGCCTCCTCGATGGCCGCTCCCTCGCGGATGCTGGAAGCCCAGATCGAGGAGCACCGCAATCTCGGGGTGGCCTTCTACCGGACCGACATGCTGGACGAGGCCTTGCGGGAGTTCCGCCGGGTGGCCGAGCTCCGGCCCTCGGAAGGCACCGCGCCGTTTTATCTCGGCCTGATCGCCGCCCGCAAGCTGGAATGGGCCGAGGCGGCCGACCATTTCCGCCAGGCCCTGGACCGCAGCGGACCTCGTTCCGCGCTGCTGCACAATCTCGGCGTGGCGCTGGAGCATCTGGGTCGGCTCGACCAGGCCGAGTCGGTGCTGGCCGAAGCGGCCAGCCGCGCGCCAGAGGATCCCAAAATCCACACCAGCTGGGGCATCCTGGCGCTGGAGCGGCACGATGCCGGGGTGGCGCGACAGCGCTTGCAGCGGGCCCGCGAGCTGTTCCGGAATCCACCTCCGGCCCTGTGGTACTGGGCCGCGACCCGCGCCGCGGTCGGCACCGAGGATCTCGAGGTCGCGCTCGGCCTGGCCCGCGAGGGCCACGAGCGGCACCCCGATGACGCGGTACTCGGCAACAACTATGCGGCGCTGCTGGAAGCGACCGGATCGGTGGCGGAGGCGGAAGCGCTGCTGCGAGACACCATCTCCGAGGACGCGTCCTTGCCCCAGCCCTTCAAGAACCTGGGAGATCTGTGCTATCGCTCCGGCCGCTATGAAGACGCGGCGACCCTGTTCGACCGGGCCACGGCGCTTGATCCCGCCCTGGGGGATGATGTCTTTTTCAAACTCGGGAACCTGGCCTTCCGGGAACGCAACACTACCCGGGCCCGGGACTGCTGGGAGAAGGCCGTGGCGCTGAATCCCGGGCACCAGCTGGCCCGGGCCAATCTCGATACGCTGCGGGTGGTACCGTGACCACGCGCGAGGACGCCGGCCTCGCGGCCGTGATCGATCAGCTGGCCATGAGCGGCGCGGCGGGGTTCGAGTGGTACAAGGACTCGTGCCTGGTCCGCCGGATCGAAGTGCGCATGCGCGCGCTCCGGGCCGAGTCGCTGCTGGCGTATGCGGCCATGTTGCGGGAGGACCCGGGGGAGGTGGATCGCCTCCTGCATACCATTTCGGTGCGGGTGACCGGATTCTTCCGCAATCCCGATAGCTGGCAGCGGCTCCGCGACGTGCTGGAGACCGATCGCACCGGAAGCGCCACTGGAACGCTGACCGCCTGGAGCATGGCCTGCGCGACGGGGGAGGAGGCGTGGACCCTGGCCATGCTGCTGACCGACCACGCCCTCCGCCAGGGGGAGATCCCGCGCGCCCGGATCCGGATCCACGCGTCCGACGTGGATTCCCAGGCGATAGTCCAGGCCGAGACGGGCCGGTACCTGCCTCCGGCGGCGGTCGCGATCCGGGAGGTTATGCCCCGGAACCATGGGAGCATCCACGACGGGTGCTTCGAGGTGGAGCCGGAGCTGCGTCCGCTGCTCACCTTTCGGCGGGAGGACCTGACGACGGTCACGACGCCGCCGTCTCCCTGCGATCTGATCTGCTGCCGGAATGTGCTCATCTTCCTGGGACGGGAAGGACAGCGGCGGGTGCTGGACACGGCGTTTCGCGCCCTGGCGCCGGGCGGCTTGCTGATGCTCGGGCGGACCGAATCGCTGGTGGCATTGCCGGAGCCGAGGCTGGTGCCGGTCGATATCTCTCACCGCATTTACCGGAGGGCGTCGTGACCGCCTCGAGAATCTTCGTCGGCATTTCCGCGATCGAAGTGGCCAAGGCGCCGGTCACCCTCACCGCGCTGGCGCTGGGGAGCTGTGTGGCGGTGATCCTCCACGACCCGGTGGCCAAGGTGGGCGGGCTCGCCCACGTCCTGCTGCCGTCCACCAACGTGGGCCGGCCCCGGATCGATGCGCCGGGCCGGTTTGCGCCCACCGCGGTCGCGCTGCTCAATGAACGGGTGCTCGCGATGGGCGGCGTGTCGCGGCGGCTCACCGCGCGCCTGGTGGGCGGAGCCAGCATGTTCGCGGCCCTGCAGCCGGCCGGCACCATTCAGATGGGAGAGCGGAACGTCCATGCCGCGCGCGAAGTACTGCACCGGCACAATATCAAGCTGGTCGGAGAAGCGGTGGGCGGGGACTACGGCCGTTCGGTGGATTTCAATCTGGACACCGGGACGGTGATCGTCTCCTCCTACGAGCACGGGAAGGTCGAGCTGTGACCGATTCGGGGCGCGATCCGCTGGTCGAAGCGATGCGGGAGGAGTTTCGCGCGATCACCGCGGCCCTGGATGCATCGCCGGGCCGGCAGGAGCGCGAGGAGGTCAAGCGCCGGATCATCGGGTTTTTCAAGCGGGTGGACGGAGCCCTGGGCGAGCTCACCGGCCTCAAGGAAGAGATCCGCGGGCTGGTGGACCGCTACAAGAGCTCGGCGGCCGAAGCCGGCGCCGCGCCCGTGCCGCAGCTCCACCGCGACCACCTCGGCGCCTCGACCTACATCGAGAAGGGCTGGAGCCTGATTTCCCTGGGCGACCCGCCCGGCGCCATTCAGGCGCTGAACCGTGCTCTCGAGCTCTCCCCGGGCGATCCCCAGGCGCTCTCCCTGCTGGGCTGGGCCGAAATGCTGGCCGAGCAGTACGACGACGCCCTCGGCACCTTCTCGAAGGTGCTGGTTGCGGAGCCGGCCAATGCGCTGGCCCGCGTCAACGTGGGATACATCTGCCTCAAGAAGAAGATTTTCGGCGAAGCCATCGAGCATCTCTCCCGGGTGATCCGGCTCGACAATGACCGCAAGGCCAGCCTCTACGCGAACTACTATCTGGGGCTGGTGTACCTGGAACGCGGCATGATGGCCGACGCGGAGTCGTTTCTCCGCAAGGCCCTGACGCTGGGGCCCAACCTCATCGAGGCCTACTACGACCTGGGCCGGGCGCAGTGGTTTGCCGGGCGGCAGGACGAGGCTCGCGCCACCTGGGAACAGGGCGCGGCCGCCAATCGCTTTGCGCCCTGGGCCCGACGCTGTCAGGAGCTTCTCGAGAAGACCGCGAGGGGCGAGGAGGTGCCGCGGTCCGGATCCTCCTGAGCCTGGCGCTCCTGCAAGGCCCGGCGCTGGGCTACCTCGGCGCGCGGGTTGGCGAGGTGACGGTCACGGCGCGGAAGCCCGATCTCTCGCTCGCCATCGGCCTGGCCGAAGAGGCCGCCTCCCCGCATACCTGGTATGGGCTGGGCCGCCGGGAGACCGGGCTGCGTCGGCTGATCGTGGTGCGGGGCGCCGCGCCGCTGGATACGGTGATGCGGGGACGCGGTCCATCGTGGGGCGCCGGCTTCGCGCTCCCGGCGGCCGGGACCGTGGTGATCCGGGCCGACGCCGGGGATCCCCACCGGACCCTGCAGCACGAGCTGGCGCACCTGGTCCTGCATGAGGCGGTACCGGTGCGCGTGCCGCTGTGGTTCGACGAGGGATACGCCGCCCTCGCCGCGGGCGAATGGGACCGGCTCGATCTGCTGCAGCTCAATCTCACCGTGGCCCGGGGACGGATCCCCGGCTTCTTCGAGCTGGACCGATCGCTCCGGTCCACCGAGTCGACCGCCCAGACCGCCTACGCCCTGGCCGCCTCGGCCGTCGCCTTGCTGGCCCGACGGCATCCGGACCACTCCCTCGCCCCGCTGCTCTCGCATCTGGCGGGTGGCGAAGGGTTCGATGACGCCGTGCTCGCCACCACCGGCTCCCGGACCGCCGACTTCGAGGGCGAGTGGCAGAAGGACGTGCGGAGCCGCTACGGGCTGGCCGTCTGGGCGATCGCCGGCGGGTTCTGGCTGCTGATGGCCGGGCTGGTCGTGCTGGCCTCCTGGTATCGGCGGCGCCGGGACGTTCCGCGCCGTCTGGCGCTGGACCAGGGCTGGCCCCTGCCGCCCGAGCCGGAGGAGCCGCCGCTTGATGAAGCCGGTCCAGCGCCTTAGTTTTCATAGGCTTATGGCTTCATTAGAACCGAGCGTCAGCGGGCGCCGAGGTCTTCTCGGGCGCCGAAACGTGGTCGTGCTGGTGGCGGCTACGGTGTGCCTGGTTGCGGGGTATGTTACCCTCAATGCCGGGGCGGCCAGTCTTGCGGCCGTGTTGTTGGTCGTCGGGTATTGCGTGCTCTTCCCTCTGGCTATCGCGCTCTGAACGCCGGCTGGCCTCGGCAGCTCCGTGCGTGGCTGCTGGCTCTGCACGTCCCCATTGAACAGCCCGGGGACTGCGGCGCCGTTTGCCCGGGCGAATAGCTCAGCGGTTCAGAGCGCCTGCCTTACACGCAGGATGTCGGGGGTTCGAATCCCTCTTCGCCCATGCTCGCCGCGATCCAAACGGACGCGGAGTCCTCCGCCCATTCTGGGCGGTTCTTTTGGGAGGTTGCTTCGGAATGCGCCTGACGCCTCTTCTTCTTGCCGCCGCCGCGGTCACGCTGCCTTCAGCCCCAGCCCTTGCGCAGCTCCGCTCCAGCCGGCCGCCCCCGCAGCTGACCAATCTGCCCCGTCTTCTGGTGGCGAATCCCTTCAGCTTCTCGGCCCAGGATTCCTCGCCGGCGGTTCGGACCGGGAGCGGTATGCGGGACAAGCTCACCGACGTGGCCGACAAGTGGTACAAGACCATCACGCGGGAGCAGATGAACGAGGCGCTGCTGCAATACGCCTACCCCAAGGACGCGGTATTGCCCCCGATCGTGGCGCGAACTCTCGCGACCTCGCTCAACGCGCGGGCGATGGTGATCGCGAATCTCCTCAAGGGGGAGGGCGGGCGCTACACGGTCGAGGCCCGGCTCTCGGGCCTCACCGACAATGCGGGCCAGATCGTGCGGGTGACGCAGCTGGCCAATCAGTCTTTCGAGGAGTTCGGCCAGCGAGTGGGGGATTCCCTGAATACGGCGTTCAAGGCCCTGCCCGACGCCAAGAACTGCGAAACCCTCCGCGGCACCAATGTCGAAAAGGCGCGCGAGTCCGCGCTCAAGGCGCTCAAGACCCTGCCGAATGATGGCCTGGCCGAGTGGTGCCTGGCCCAGATTGCCATCAAGGAGAAGGCGTCACCCGATTCGGTGATCGCGCATCTCAAGGCGGCCACTCGCGGAGATCGGCTGTCCCTCGATGCCTGGACCGCGCTGGCGGTGCAGTACCAGGCCAAGGGCGACAGCGCCCAGACCATCGAGACCTTCAAGGAGCTGCTCCGGGTCGCGCCCACCAATGAAGCGTTGCGCAAAGAGGCCTTCGGGCTCTTCCAGCGCTACGGCCGGCCCGATGCCGCCGAAGAGGTGGCCGACGAGGGCATCAAGCTG
>Ga0163163_10006223_pt1 | contig 10411 bp, 9 predicted proteins | sample S65metaG_FD_119766 | JGI IMG/M metagenome (GOLD analysis project Ga0163163, IMG submission 119766) | Switchgrass rhizosphere microbial communities from Kellogg Biological Station, Michigan, USA - S6-5 metaG | ecosystem: Host-associated > Plants > Roots > Rhizosphere > Soil | place: USA: Michigan... | reverse complement strand
GTCAGCCCGTCAACCTGTGACAGGCTCATGAAATGCAACTGCAGGCGCTTGGTCCGGTAAGCCCAGAATCCGACGAAACCCACGATCATCAGCAGCAACATGATGTAGAGCCGGCTGTTCTCCACGGCCTTCGCGCCGAGTGCCTGCTCCAGCTGCAACACATGGTTTTCCTTGTTCAAAGCCTCGATCTGCAGCCTGCTCGCAACGCTCTCGTGTGCAACGCGCTGATAAGCAAGCTGCCGCGCCGTCGTAACGTCCAGGTAGCCCTTGTCCGCGGCCGCGTACTTCTCGTGATACTCGAGCGCCGATTTGTAGTCGCCCGCCTCCCGGGCCTGTTCGTAGAGCAAGCGGTAGGCCACGACCAGAGGCTCAGTGACTTCGTTGGGTACGGCGCTGCCGATCGTCCGCAGCGCGAACTGCCGGGCAGCGGCGAAGTTGCCCTTCTTCTGATAGCCTTCCGCAAGCAGCGACTCGAAGCGTGAGACCAGATGGCGGTAGTGGGTTTGAACGGCTTCCGGGTAGTGTTCGGTCAGCAGCCGGATGGCTTCGTCGAACTGGTTGTTTGCGATATACACCGTCGCCGCATACGTGCGGATGAAGTTGGCATAGGCCGGTTCCTTCAACTTGTTGCATGCCTCGACAGCCGCGGCGAATTCGGGTCCCACCGAACGGACCTTACCGCTCGCCACCTCGGCCTTCAGCTTCTGATCCGAGCCCTTGCAGATTCCACGGCCGAGCCAGTTCTCATCCACTACCTTTTGCGAGTAGCTAATCCCCAGATCGTACTGCCCGACTTCGTTGTATAGCTGCGCAGCCACAACGAGTCCCTGTTCGCGCGCGGCCGGGTCCGTGACCTTGGGCAACAACACCAGGAGTTGACTCAGGTAAGTGAACGCCTCCTCGTAATGCGATCCCACCAGCAGTACGTTGGTGATCGAGGCATTGGCGCGGAATTTCAGGGTGACGTCGTGAGTCTCGCGGACCGTCGCCCGGAAGCGGGCGAGCGCGGTCTCGTACTCGGCGTCATAGGCGCTCTTCCATCCCCGCAGATAACGCACGAATTCCTGCTGCGGCGCGGACAGATCGTTCGATTCGGCCTCCAGCGATTCCAGCAGGGCCGTGAAGCCGGCCGGATCGGAGGTCTTGATCCGGTCCGCCCGCTGCAGCAGCGTGGCCGCTTCACCGGGCTGTAAGGCCGCGGCCGGCTGCGCAAACAGCGTCACAGCCTGGGCAATGATCAGCAAGACGATACCGATGCCGCCCGGCGACCAACGCCGGGCGGGCAGAGAATCGGTACAACGATGGGTAGTGCGCCTAGCCCACACGACGCACGGTTGAGCGACGAGGTGTCAGGCTGTTTTCCTCTTCTTCATCTTCGTCATCATCATCTTCGTCGTCCTCATCTTCGTCTTCGTCATCGTCGTCCTCGAAGTCGTCATCCTCGTCATCGTCTTCATCTTCGTCGTCTTCGTCATCCTCGAAGTCGTCTTCGTCCTCTTCCTCGTCGTCTTCCTTCTTGCCCGGCGAGATCATGGCGCACACATTGGTGTCCGCACCCAGCAGAGTCTCCAGCTTGCGCTGATCCGCCCCGAGAAGTGCCTCACGCAAGGCCGGGTCAATGTTCGCCTCGGCCAAAGCCACCTCGAGCGCCGTGCGGGGGGCATGGCGCAGGTCGGCGTCCTGGCCTAGTTTCTGCAGAAAATCAATGACATTCGACACGAAATCATCTCCTTGGGGGGGTAGTCGGGCGAAAGCGACACGGAAGCTGAGTCTATCGGGGGTCGCGCTTCCGCGCGATCCCCCTGGAAAGTTTGGCCGCAGGCCATGAGAAGCATTCAAGGGTTCCCGCCCGCGGACAGCTCAATGGCCGCCAGCCGCTTTCGGACCTCGGGATTAGGTTGCATCGCCCGGGCTGGCGGGATAACTGCTGTCATATGCATGTCAACTTCGGCGGCCGGCAATGCACCGAGTGGCAGACGCGCGACAATGGGCTGCTGCGTTGGGAGCGTCGCAACCTTGTACAGAATGATCTCATGGTCCAATGGATAGTCTCGGGACAGAAGGTCAACGAGCACCTGCCTGTAGGCGGCTCCCGTCTTGAAGCGAGTCAGGGTCCGGTCGCCGGCCACACCGACTTGCCATAGCACCAGGTAGCCGGCCGTATCGATGACGCGCCTATAGAGCATGAACTGGCTGGCCTCGAAATGCTGGCACCCCACTTTTCCGGGATCTATCCCCAGATCGGCATAGAGACAATCCTCGGCCGAGATGCCCGGTTCCATGTGAGCCCGATACCCTTCCTGCCGCGCGATCTCCACCGCCTTATGGGGTGGCCACGCAAAGACTCCCGGGTGGCCGTAGAACGCGCCGCAAACGCGCTTGCCGGCACGCACCTCGGTCAGCATGGAGTCCACCATCTGGCGATATGTGTCCATGCGCGATTTGCCTTCCTGATAGAGCGGCTGAAAGCTTCGGACGTCCGGATTCAGCTTCGCCAGCCACATCTCGATGATGCCATCGGACGTTGCAGCGAAGACGACGTCCGATTTCTCGATATGGCTTCTGGCGAGCGGGGTGAGGTGCGAGCCCAGCGTCATGCCTATTCCCACACAAACCAGGCTTCCTGCTTCACTCATCCGTCCTCCTCGTGTGTTGCAGAAAGCCGTCCCGGGCCGAGTAGGCAGGCTGCGGCGGAGCTGTCGATTGTAGGGCCGCGGCGGCGGTTGTACAGCCTACCGCGCTTCCCGTAGTCTCTCGCACCTTCAGACACATGCGCTACGGTGAAGGTAGGGGTCGATGGATCAAGCCGTTACAGCGGTTCTCGCAGGATATCGCGGGGCCCTGATTCTGGCACTCGCAGCGTGCACGTCGTTGGCAATTGCCCGGCCTTCAGGGGAGCCTCCCGTCCGCCCTGTCGGCATCGTCGAGCAGCCCTGTCCCGCTGCACCAACGGGTGACACGGATAAGCCCATGAAGGATTGGCATGAGCACATCCTGGACCCCGAGGAGGGCCGGGAATTCGAGCCTCCCGACATGAACACCCTCAACTTGCTGCACACAGCGGAAGAGGAACGGTTGCACAACGACTGGGCGTCTCTTTGCCGTTACCGAGCGGAGAATGCCGCACTACGCCGTGCGACTGGCCCGCGTGTCGTTTTCATGGGTGACTCCATCACCGAGTTGTGGAAGGTTGCTCATCCCGAATTCTTCGGGGAGAACTACATCGATCGCGGGGTGAGCGGTCAGACGACGGCGCAGATGCTCGTGCGTTTTCGCCAGGACGTGATCGCGTTAAAGCCCGCTGTGGTGCACATCATGGCCGGTACAAATGATTTCGCCGGCAATGGCGGACCGACGACGCTCGACGCAATCAAAAACAACATTGCCTCCATGGTGGACCTGGCGATTGCGAATGAGATTCGCGTCGTGCTTGGGTCGGTACCTCCGGCGGGCGCATTTCCCTGGCGCCCAACGGTGCTGGAGCCCGCTCAGCACATTGTCGAGATGAACGAGTGGCTCAGGCGGTTCGCCCGCGAGAAGAACCTGATCTACGTGGATTACCACGAGCCACTCGCCGATGAGCGTGACGCGATGAAGCAGACCTTCAGCAATGATGGCGTGCATCCCAACCGCGATGGGTATTCAGTGATGGAACCCTTGGCGCGCCATGCGCTCGAGCAGGCTCTTGCTGCCAGTGCTGAGACCCCTGGCAAGGCAGCGCCGAAGCCGCCCAAGAGCAAAGACAGCAACAAGCGCTGACTGCGCTGAAGACGAAGGTCGCGATGCGATTTGACCAAATCAAGTCCGGAATGGTCATCGAGGGCGGCCGCCGGACAGTGACGGAAGCGGAGATCATTGAGTTTGCCACGCGCTACGACCCGCAGTGGTTTCACACCGATCCGGTGCGCGCCCGGGACAGTCGCTGGAAGGGCCTCATTTCCAGTGGCTGGATGACCTGTTCGATTGCCATGGAGCTGGCGGTGAAGAGCGTGCTGGCAACTTCCGAATCCATTGGCTCCCCCGGCGTTGAGCAGCTCAAATGGCTGAATCCTGTGCGGCCCGGGGATGAGCTCGAACTGCGCATGGAAGTCCTCGAGACGCGTCACTCCCGGTCCGGGGCGGTGGGCATAGTGAAGTGGCGCTGGATGCTGACGACCCAGGCGGCTGTGCAGGTGCTCGAGCTGACAGCCACCAGCCTGTTCCAGATCCGCTAGCAGGGGCGCTCCCGCATAAGTCAGTGCCGCATATCGGCCAGTGTTCGCTGTTAGCGCTGCCCATAATAGGGCGGTGTGCCCATTGCGGTCATTTTTCGGGGGTACGATATGGATGAGTCAGGTCAAGTCTCGCGGTCACGCCGACCGAGCGGACGCGATGCAAAAAGGGCGGCACGCACGGCGCGCAGCGCGGCGTTCGTCCCCTATATCACCCGAAAGATTCCGTACTACGAGGTTCTCGGGACCGAAGGGCTGGAGCTGCTCGAGCACAATGCCGATACCATTCTGCAGGAGATCGGCATCGACTTCAGGGATGACCCTGAAGCACTGCAGCTGCTGAGGGAGGCCGGCGCCGACGTTCAGGCGGAGCGCGTGCGTTTTCCGCGCGGCATGTGCCGAACCATTGTCAGCCGCTCCGCGCCCAGGGAGTTCACCCAACACGCCCGAAATCCTGCTCATACAGTCATCATCGGCGGCAATCGCACGGTTTTCGCGCCGGCCTATGGCTCCCCATTCGTGCGCAACCTGGATGAGGGCCGCCGGTACGCCAAGATCGAGGATTTCCGCAATTTCGTGAAGCTCGCCTACATGGCGAGCTCGTTGCATCACTCCGGCGGCACCATCTGCGAGCCGGTCGATCTGCCCGTCAACAAGCGGCATTTCGACATGGTGTACACGCACATGAAATACAGCGACAAGCCGTACATGGGATCGGTGACTCATCCCGAGCGCGCCCAGGATACGGTGGAGATGACGAAGATCCTGTTTGGCGATGACTACCTGGATGCGGCTACCGGCAAGCCTAAGACGTTCATCACCAGCCTGATCAATGCCAACTCTCCGCTGACATGGGATTCAACCATGCTCGGCGCATTGAAGACGTATGCTCGCGCCAACCAGGCCACGATTGTCACACCCTTCATTCTGGCGGGGGCAATGTCCCCGGTAACAGTTGCCGGTACCGTGGCCCAGACACTGGCTGAATCACTTGCGGGAATGACGCTCGCCCAGCTCGTAAATCCCGGCGCGCCCGTGGTGATGGGTAGTTTCGCTTCGTCGCTGTCGATGCAGTCGGGAGCGCCAACCTTCGGAACACCTGAGCCGGCGCTCGTTCTTTACGCGATGGCGGCGCTGGCACGCAGGCTCGGAGTTCCATTCCGCTCGGGTGGGGCTTTGTGTGCCGCCAAGATTGCGGACGCGCAAGCGGCTTACGAGTCCGCCAACACCATGATTCCCACCGTGCTGGGTGGAGTCAACTTCGTTCTGCACACGGCGGGTTGGCTCGAAGGTGGGCTCTCGATGGGCTACGAGAAGTTCATGATGGACGTGGACCAGGCCGGCATGATGCACACGTTGCTCGAGGGTGTGGACCTGTCCGACAACGGCCAGGCGCTGGATGCGATCCGCGAAGTCGGCCCGGGTAAGCACTTCCTCGGCTGCGCACACACGCAGGCCAATTTCCAGACGGCTTTCTATCGCTCACCACTCGCTGACAACAACAGCTTCGAGCAATGGGAGAGTGAGGGCGCCGCGGACATGAACAAGCGCGCCAACGCCCAGTGGAAGAAACAGCTGGCGGAGTACGAGGCGCCGCCTATGGATCCGGCAGTAGACGAAGCCCTTCTGGACTACATGAACCGCCGCAAGGCCTCGTTCCCGGATTCCAATATCTAAGCGCGGCCGGGGCGGCGATTGCGGGTGTTGGTGCGAGGAGCGGCCGCCTTGGGGGCCGGCAGCTCGACCGCCTTGCGCAAGTGCACATACTCGGCCGTCGAGTGCGGAATGCCCATGGCCTGCACGAAGTGCTCCTGAAAGCGCGGCTCGATGGCCGTTTCTATCTTCTCAACCTGCCGGACCAACTCCTCGATCTTCGTGCGCGACGCGTTATCCAGCAGCGCAATGCGGGCACCCGTGCCGGCAGCGTTGCCCGCCGAGCCCACCTGGGAAAGATCGCAGTCAGGAATCATGCCGAGCAGCATCGCGTACTTCACGTCAATGTGACTGCCGAACGCGCCGGCCAGCCGGATCCGATCCACGTGGTCGGTTCCCATGTGCTCCATCAGGAGCCGTATACCCGCATATAACGCGGCTTTCGCCAGTTGAATCGCCCGTACGTCGTTCTGCGTGATCTGCAGCGGCACGGCTCCCTTGTGAACGATATAGCCGAAGGTCCTGCCAGATTGAACGATGCGGTCACTGGCTTGCGCGAGCTGCCCATCGACGACGCCGTCCTGGTTGATGATGCCGCACAGATACATCTCGGCGATGACTTCGATGATTCCCGAACCGCAGATGCCGGTGACGCCGGTGGCGTCGACGGCTGCATCGAACCCCGGCTCGTCGGACCACAGGTCCGAGCCGATGACCTTGAATCTGGCCTGCAGCGTTGCCGGATCTATCCGCACGCGCTCAATCGCGCCGGGGGCGGCGCGTTGACCGCAGCTGATCTGAGCTCCCTCGAATGCCGGCCCTGTCGGGCTCGAGCAGGCCAGCAGGCGAGTGCGATTACCCAACACGATCTCGGCGTTTGTCCCGACATCCACGAGGAGAGTCAGCTCGTCGCCGAGATCGGGGCGCTCCGCGAGTATCATTCCCGCGGCATCTGCGCCCACATGCCCTGCGATGCACGGCAGCACATAGATGCGCGCGTTAGGATGCAGCTTGAAGTCGATTTCGGACGCGCGGATCGTCAGCGCTCCGTCGGTGGTGAGCGCAAACGGAGCGCCGCCCAACTCCACGGGATCGATGCCCAGTAACAGGTGATGCATGATCGGATTGCCAACCAGCGTGACCTCGAGGATGTCGTCGACGGCAACTCCCGCTTCGCGCGCGACCTCCGCAGCCAGGGTATTGAGTGCGCCGTGGACGGCTTCGGTCATCTGCTGCGCCCCGCCGGGATTCATCATCGAGTAGGACACGCGGCTCATCAGGTCTTCGCCGAAGCGGATCTGGGGGTTCATCGAGCCGGCGGATGCGACGACTTCTCCGGACTCGAGATCACACAGGTGAGCGGCAATTGTTGTGGATCCGACGTCAATCGCCAGACCAAACACTTGCTCGTGAAAGCCGGCCCAGATACCGATGATCCGCGAACCGGCATGCACGGCGACCGTGACTTTCCATTGACCGGTGCGAAGCGCCGACTGCAGGTTCTGCAGTACCTGCAGATCACACTGCAGACCGCTGAGACTCCATTCATCCCGCAGCGCGTTCATCAGACGCTGCAGATCTCCACTGGGGTCGTGCATGTCAGGTTGCCGCACCTCGACGTAGTGCAGATGCACGACCGGGTCCAAGGTAATCACGCGGCTGTCGGCGGCTTTGCGTACCACCTGCCGATGAACTTGGCTGCCCGGCGGGACGTCCACCACCAGGTCGCCCTCGATGCGCGCTGAACAGGAGAGCCGGTGTCCGGCCGGCAACGGTCGCCGGCGCGCAAACTGCTGCTCGGCGGCGCTGAAGGGGGTCAGATTTTCGGCCCGGGAATTGACACCGTGTTTGGCGAAGTCACCTTCCATCACCAGGACCTGGCATCGGCCGCACAGTGCCCGGCCACCACAGACGGAATCCACGTCAACGCCAAGCGTACGCGCCGCCTGGAGGAGGGGGGTTCCGACCGGGAAGCGGCCACGCTTCCCTGAGGGAGTAAATACGACGAGTGCGTCTGTCATGTTGGTGTAGTGGGGCGCCGCCGATGTCCGCCTTCACGCCGTCCGCGCGCAGCACCTTCGGCGCTGGCAGGTGCCGCGCCGCCACCGGCCTGCATTGCAGGCGCTTCGCGGAAGCGGCGGATCCAGCGCGCACAATCCGGATCGTGTCCCATCATGACATCGGCAGCCATGCAGGCTTTGACAATCTCCAAGTGCATGGGGTTCATGATTGCTGAGGTCATTCCGGCGCCGATCGCCATAGTCAGAAACCCAGCACTGATGGCTTCACGCGCCGGCAGGCCGAAGCTGACATTGGACGCCCCACAAGTCGTGTTGACTTTGAGCTCGTTCTTCAAGCGGCCCAGCAGGCGCATCACCTGCACCCCGGCCTGGTTGATCGCGCCGATGGGCATCACCAGCGGGTCCACCACCACATCGCTGGCCGGAATGCCGTGATCGGCCGCGCGGTGAACGATTTTCTTTGCGACCTCGAAGCGTACATCCGGGTCTTCTGAAATACCGGTCTCGTCATTCGAGATCGCCACCACGGCGGCGCCGTATCTCTTGATGAGCGGCAGTACTGATTCCAGGCGTTCCTCCTCGCCGGTCACTGAGTTGACCAGGGGCTTGCCCTTGTAGACTGCGAGGCCCGCCTCGAGCGCGGCAACGATTGACGAGTCGATCGACAGCGGCACATCAGTGATGGACTGCACGAGCTGAATGGCCTTCGCGAGGATGGCCGGCTCGTCGGCCAGCGGAATGCCGGCATTGACGTCGAGCATGTGAGCGCCGGCGGCCAATTGGGCCCGGGTGTCGGCCTCGACGCGGCTGAAGTCGCCGGCTGCCATCTCCGCGGCAAGGATCTTGCGTCCCGTGGGGTTGATGCGCTCGCCGATCATGACGAATGGGCGCTCGAAGCCGATGACCACTTCGCGAGTTGCCGAGCTGATGACTGTATCTGTCATGAGAGCGTCCTGTTGGAGTTAGGGGCGGCGTCACGGCCCGGGTACCAGGGAATGCGGCCGCGCAGCACCCCCGAGCGGTCGACGATTTCAGGGATGCTGTCTTCCTGCCGGTACGCCATCAGGTGAATGCCACTGACGCCCGGCAGGGAGCGGATTTCCTGGATGAGATCGATACACACCTGGCGGCCCTCGCGCGCGGCATCGGCCGCGCCGGCCATTCGGGCAATCACTTCATCGGGAATGTGCAGGCCTGGCACATGCGTGCGCATCCATTGCGCCGCCTTGGCGGATCGTAAGGGTCCTACACCCACCAGGATGAACACCTTGCCCAGTAGCCCGAGGTCCTCGACCTGACGCAGAAAACTGCGCAGCAGGGGTACGTCAAAACAGTACTGGGTCTGGATGAACTGCGCGCCCGCCTGAACTTTCTTTGCAAGGCGTTGGGCTCGCCATTCGACGGGCGGCGCAAACGGATTCTCCGCCGCACCGAGCAGCACTCGCGGCGCGTAGGTGATTTTGCGGCCGCTCAGGAAACGATGCTCGTCGCGCAGGGTACGCGCGGTCGAGAGCAGTGACATTGAGTCAAGATCAAACACGGGCGCTGCCTGTGGATGATCTCCGGCCTGGACTCCATCGCCGCTGAGACACAGCAGGTTGCAGACTCCCATTGCAGCGCAGCCCAGGATGTCACCCTGGATTGCGATCCGGTTACGGTCGCGGCAGGAGATCTGCATCACAGGCGCATATCCAACCCGTGTCAGCAAGGCGCACACGGCCAGACTCGACATGTGGCAGTTCGCTCCGCTTCCGTCCGTGGCGTTGATTGCATCGACATAGCGGTCGAACAGCCGGGCTCGTTGATAGACCTCCTCCGGGTCGGCTGAGTCGGGCGGTGCAAGCTCGCTGGTAACAGCGAACTCGCCGGCACGGAGGACTCTTTCCAGGCGGCCAGGGGAGGTATGTCCGGGCAGAATGGGTAGCGGGTACCCCGGCACCGGCTCGTCGTGGAAGTTCACCCGGGGTCCCCCGCGCGCAGGCGCGCAACTCGCAGCCAGGAGGATCGTCCTTGCAGGCGGCGGTCGATAGCCGGCTGCACCGTGCGCAGCGCTTCAACTCCTCCGGGGATGCGAGTGCTTCCGGCCACTGCCTCGTGCCACACACACTTCATCTCAGGGCGCACTTCGCAACAGCCATCGCTGCGTACGCCACCACAAGGACCGTTGCGGAGATTCTTTGGACAGTTCATGGGGCACGACATCCCCGTGGAGCTCAGAACGCACTGACCGCACATTCTGCAATCAAACAGGAGTCCCTTGATCGCGCGTTCGGCTGCTGCAACCGGCCGTTCCAACCGCGCGTACCCAATCCATTTCCACAGTGGATGCAGGCCGCAGATTGCGGCTTCGAAGCCGCGGTAGAAGGCGCTGAGTCCGCGGGCATGGCGCACCGACCAGCGGCGCATGGTGTACATCAGGCCCCCGAAGGGTCAGCGGGATCGCTGGGGTCCGTGGGCGGCGGGGGTTGCGCCGCCGGCGGCGCGGAGGCCGCAGCCGTCGATTCCGCGGCAGGCGAGGCAGTGGCG
>Ga0163163_10006220_pt1 | contig 10413 bp, 12 predicted proteins | sample S65metaG_FD_119766 | JGI IMG/M metagenome (GOLD analysis project Ga0163163, IMG submission 119766) | Switchgrass rhizosphere microbial communities from Kellogg Biological Station, Michigan, USA - S6-5 metaG | ecosystem: Host-associated > Plants > Roots > Rhizosphere > Soil | place: USA... | reverse complement strand
TTCGACCCTTCCGTTCCAGCCACTCGCAAGCCGACGCCAAATGCCAGGGATGGATTTGGGAATATGCGAAATGGTCGCTGATCTCCGAGAGCGGCACGAGTCGATCTTCCTTTTTCAGGTAATGGAGAAGCGGCTTCAGGTGAGCCTTGTAATTTTGGTCGAGATAGCCATCAATGGCATCCAGCGCCGCCGACAGCGTTTTACGATTCCCGGGTTTGGACAACACGTCCAGATAGATGGTCTGGAATAGTTTGGGATTGCCTTCAATTGCCTTGTAGATCACGTCCTGTTCCCAGACCTTGCCCTGCCGGATGATCTCCGTGTGGGCCACACTATGAGCCGCGCCGAGCACTTCCTGGCCGGCAAGTTCGAGATCGTTTTTCACGTCGAGCCGCTTCTTCGCATGCTGATGCGCGTGAATCGTCCAGGTCGTGAAGGCGAGCAATTCCCGCTCCTGATCCTTGACGGCGACGGTGTTGGCGTGCTCGAACCAATTCTTAATCGATGGATCGATGCTGTAGATCAGTCTTCGCTCGGCGAAGAAGTTGCAGGAGAAAGCAGTACGCGAGGCGCCTTCCACCATTTGCTTGAAACGTGTTCGCGGAATGACTTCTGCGTAAATGTTGATGCCACCCTCAGCCAGGATTCGAAAAATGCGTTCATCGTTGCCGTCGCTTCGCAGACGCCTGCTGACACCATCGGCTTCGATAATCCACAATTCCAGGCCGTGGCGATGCCAGATGGTGGCTTCCGACAAGGTGCCCACCAGTACCGCGGCGAGCACGTAGCGGTCGTCCCTGAGCCGCTCGATGAATTGCTTCAGGGCGGTTTCGAATCGCGCGACTTTCTCTGTGTCCGTTTCTTTCGTCAAGACAACCTCCTGCGGCGAACAACGCGCGATCATTGTATTCAACTCACCGGCAGAAAGGAAAAGCCGACGCTGTGTCTCGCTCTGAAATCTCAGAAACCCAGCGCCGGGGGTTCAATATGCGGATGCGAAATCACGATGGAGGTGGGGCCGGCAATGCATACCGCTTGTGCAATCAGAGCTGCGCAGGAATTGTGCGTATGGCAACTTCCAGGTTGGAAGTGCCCAGCAGGCTGAGATTCGCCGCACGTAACTCGAATACACAAAAAGCTGGCTCAACTTCAGGGAGCTCGGTGAAAAGCACTTGAGATGTTCAACACACGTCGCCAATAAAAGCGACGTTGAGCACGGTGGTTAACGAAGTTCGCAGGATTGAAATCGATACCCGTCGTTTTGTCAAATCAGGCGCTTGGATCCTTCTGACGCGTTGATTTCACCCCGGTCAAAATGCCAATACCAACGAGCACAATGGTTCCCACAACGATCCAATGGGTGCTGATGTGCAATATGCTCGCGCCATAAACCAGGCCGGCAATCATGATCAGGAAGCCGATGACATACAGTCCAAATGACATGATCCCTCCAGTAGCTTTTGAGGTCACTGATGTTGTTACGAGCTGCAATCCCGCTGCCAATTGCTGCTGCTCGTGCCAAGGGCTACTTACTTTTCTCGACGATGACTCGACCCTTGTCATTCAGGTAAACGTGATATTTATTTTCGTCCTTGCAGGTCACGAGGTAGTTGTTTTCGGCCTGCGTTTTGACGGTGACGACTTGCATGCAAGGCAATCCCTGAAGCGCGATCACCGAAGTCAGGTCTTTCTTGAGTGCTTCGTCATCCGCAGCAAACGTCGGCAAGGCGAAGAGAACCACCACGAAAATCGATTGCAGGAACACTTGAGCGTGTTTTTTCATAAATCCTCCAGCGCTTAAGCATCGAGCGCAGCAAATTTCACCGGATCTGCAAGCAGGTCCCAGATCGCCGCGCGCGAAGATACGATTGCAGCAGCGAGACTCTTATCGTTGTCCTGGACCATCGTCAGCACTTTCATCATCAGAAGGTCATAAGACTGGCGCAGATCCGCCATCGTGGCCTTGCCCTTCCCCTTGTAATGCTCGCGGAACTTCTTCATGAGGTCATCAACCTGGTTCTTCAGTGCGATCTTGCTGAAGACACCGATCGCCTTGGTGGCCCGGAGCTGCTTCTCCAGCGCAATCAAGTCGAGCGGGATGGGCGAATTGGGCGCCGTGGCGGGAGTGGTCGTCCTTGCCGTCGGGGTCGGCGCTGTGGGGGTTGGCACGTTTGCAATCGGAGCGTGTGCGACGGGCGCGTTAGCAGCTGGAGCGTTGACCTTTGGTGTCGCCCGCGATGTGGAAGGCCCCGTCACCGGCGGTTTTACAGCCGATGGCATATCCTTCTTAGTCGGCGCTGCCTTAGCTGGTGGCGCTGGTGGCGGCGAAGCCGGGTTCACAGCCGCCGCTTCCTCTGTTTTCTCGGACGCCGCGGGTGGCGGCGACGGCGGGTTCGCAGCCGCCGCTTGATCTGTTTTCGCCGGCGTCGCGGGTGGGGGCACCGGCGCGGGATCCGGAGACGAAACGGCAGCAGCCGGAGGATTCTCGGTTCCTCGGGAACACGCATCGGCACCAATTCCAAGTGCGACTGCCGCAATAAAACAAATTCGTGTGGATAACATCAGCGTCACCCCTTCTCAAAGTCAATGGTCGCCGGTACCGCTCTTCACGCCGGAAACCAACCGTTGTTCGCACCGAAGGTGGTTCTTAAGAACCACTAAATGGCGGTCTTCATCCCACCCGCGTCCCTGCGGTTACTACGAAAATCCGAACGATTGTCAGCTTGAATCTCGTCCCGGATTCTCCAATGCACATTCCTGGTCGGCTCGACAATAAGCTTTATGAAAGAGTGAGCATTCCGAGGGCCGTCCATGCGCGGTGGATCACGTCTTCGACAGCGTCCAACATCCCTCACTCTTCCTTAAGGGGCCACAGATCACGCGGCGCAGTCTCGAACGGCATCTCAGGAGAGCGGGATCGTCACAACATACCCGTTTGCGATCCTCGCACATTGCTTTGTAGTGACAAGTACTTGTCCGCAATGTCCGATTGCGTTATAAACAATCCTGGCTTTACGGACTGAGAAAGGCTGGACCGGACAACGAGTATTTCAAGAACGCCATTTGTCATCCTTTTCCTTGTTTGTGCGTTTGCGTTTGTTTTTGGAACGAATTGGATTTTGAATCAGCCGCCCGAATCATACCTGGGAACTGAGACCCAGATTGCCTGGAAAAGCGTTCGTATCCACAATTCTGTCTCCGATCAAAATTGTTTTGATCGGCCCTCTTCTGCCTTTCATCAATTTCCTGCACAAGGATCCGGATACACCTCCACCATTCTTCATTGCTCTGTTTGCTTTCTATTGGTGTGTCCTTGCCCTGCTTCTCCATTATTCCTTTACGAAATTAAGACGCTAGAAGACGACTGAAAAACCCATCGAACCTGAAGAGTCGGTGTTGCCGCGTTGCCACCGAAGCGCTCGCGAAGCGCCACCATCCGGCGAAGCTGCAAACAGCCCCAGCTGCATGTGCTATTTTTATACTGTTATTTTTATAGCTGTTCCTATATAACGTTCCGCATGGCACAATCCCTGCACTCCAAACTTAGCCGCCGCGAGCGGCAGATCATGGACATCTTGTACCGTCGCGGGCGCGCCACGGCAAACGCTGTCATGGCCGAACTGACTGGCAATCCAAACTACTCCACCGTGCGCACACAGCTGCGCGTGCTCGAAGAAAAAGGCCACGTCCATCACGAAACGGAAGGAACCCGGTTCGTCTATACGCCTACCGTTCCTCGACACGCCGTACGTCAGCCGGCTCTGAAACATCTGGTGGAAACGTTTTTCGGTGGCTCACCGGAGAAGGTTCTGTCCGCACTCATCGGCAATGAAGGTACGCGGCTGTCGGACGAGGAACTCGATCGGCTCGCCCAACTCATCGAAAAGGCGCGGAAGGGAGGCCGGAAATGACAACACTCATCACGCCCATCATTGAAACCATCATCAAGTCTTCCGTCATTCTGGGCTTCACCTTCGTTGTAACGCTGGCGCTGCGCCGGCAATCGGCCGCACTTCGGCACACGGTGTGGACGGCAGGGTTGCTCTGCGCGCTTGCCCTTCCTCTATTCAGCCTGGTGCTGCCTGCATGGCATGTAAAACCAGTTCAAGCGGTGCATGACTCTACAGTCGTTGTCGCTCCGCATACGGTGGCAACGGAATCCGGACCGGTGGCTGTCGCGGACCCAGCAGCAGTTCCCTTGACGCCGAACTGGGTCAAACCGGAACGCGTGCTGTTGCTGATATGGATGATTGGAGTCTTTTCGGTCACTTCCCTTCTTCTTCGAGAAGCGGTCCGGCTGGCCCGAGTCGTGTTCGGCGCCAGCGACGTGAAGCAATCCTCGTGGCGGGAACTGGCGTACGAAATCTCGCAAGCCCTCATGTTGAGACGCCATGTGCGCCTGATGCGGAATCCCAACGCTTCGGTTCTGGGGACCTGGGGAACGATCCGTCCGCGGGTCATTCTGCCACGCGAATCCGAATCCTGGTCGGGTGAACGTATGCGCGTGGTGCTCGGTCATGAGCTCGCGCATGTGAAGCGAAATGACTGGCTGATTCAAATCATCGCGGAAACGGCGCGTTCGATTTACTGGTTCAATCCGCTGTTCTGGATCGCATGTATGCAACTTCGCCGAGAGAGCGAGCACGCCTGCGACGACGCGGCCATAAACCTGGGAGCTCAGATCGGAATGGATGGCCCGACATATGCCGGACACGTCCTCGATCTGGCGCGAACGCTGAAGCACTCCGGACAACCCGCCACTGCCGCACTCGCCATGGCCAGCACATCCAATCTTGAAAGGAGACTCATCGCCATGTTGAACCCATCTTTAGATCGCAGCATTGCTGGCAAGAGAACTGTAATCATCGTTGCGTTACTTGCTCTCGGCCTGACGCTGCCGCTTGCAGCCGTAAGTTCTCAGGCTCCCATACTGGCGGTGTCTGTGACTCATGCAGTGGAGTTTGTTCCACCAACGCCGATTGCGACTATCCCAGCAGTAACCTCGACGCCCGCCATTGTGCAACGGACTACTCCACGATCGATCGCTGCAGTCGCAACTGTAAGCCCAGCGGCCGAAGCCGCACCGGCGCCACCTGCGCAAAGTCCTACGGGATCACTTTCCGGCACGGTCATGGATCCATCGGGAGCGGTCATACCGGGGGTTAAGGTGAACATGACAGCTCAGTCCACCGGGATTGTCCGACAGACTTTGACCAATGAGGTCGGTAACTTCGGCTTTGCAGAATTGCCACGCGACAACTATTCCGGAACAGTGGATCTTCCCGGATTCATACAGGGCAAGTTCTCCTACGTCCTCTCGGATCCGGGATCCACGCGTTTCATTTTCCCGCTTTCAATCGCGCCAATGAACACAGTCGTCGACATTTCGGTGGGACTTCGTCCCGGGCTCAAATGCATTAGCGTGTTTGGTGCTGTCAAGGCGGATGGAACTCCATTCACGGAAGCGGATTGTCCCGGAGGAACAGCGGTGATTGGTGCCACAACACCCAGGCCAGTGGTTGCGCCGCCAGCAGAACCTCCGCTGACCGCACTTGTAACTTCAAACGCGTCACCTGCTGCGATTCCGACAAACGGTCAACGTTTGCCGATTCGAGTCGGTGGTAATCTTCAGGGCGGGAACCTCTTGTACCACCCGAATCCTGTATACCCATCAGAAGCGCGCCTCAAACGTATCGAAGGAGTTGTTATTCTTTCCGGAGCCATCGGGGAGGATGGACACTTGCGAAATTTGCAAGTCGCGAGCAGTTCCAATCCGCTCTTAGAGACTTCGGTACTCGAGACTATTCAAAATTGGACATATAGACCGACGCTGCTGAATGGGAAACCGGTCGAAGTCGTGACCACGATTACCCTGAACTTCACGATGGGTCGCTAGAAAGATATGGGGACAGACCCCTCAATCCACTAATTCCGTTTTTGGGAATTAGGGGATTGAGGGGTCTGTCCCCATATCTTCAGACGCGAGGCGTCTTTTTCATTGTCGCAGACGTCTTCAATCAGTTCGGTGTCCGGCATGATTTGAAACTGCATCGTGAAGGACCAGGGTTTGGTATAAGCGGCAGGGTTATCAATGGTCACGCGAATTTCCATGTGTCCGAAGTCGACGCGGCGGAATCGCTCGATGGTATGCAACGCATCGCTGTGCGGATGGCACGCGTCGTCAAGCCAGGTCTGGTCATTGAATCCCCTGGAATCCACAACCATCGTGTCGCCATCCCACTTTGCGATCGAGTAGCCGAACCAGGCCGGATTCATATCCGCCGGAAACCCTCGACCGTCGGTAAAGATCTGGCGAAACCGGGCGAATTCTTCGTAGAGAATCAGAAATAAACCGGAGTTCTGCACGATCTTGAAGTTTGCCACCAGCATCGCGTCCGGAATGCCGTGAGGCAGGCAGCGCTCCGACGGAGGACCGGCTCCGAAAGCCGCGTAGCGCTGTTTGAACAAGGTTTCGGCCCATGGCTGCATCGAAATCACGTCTCCTCCGGTCATCCAATAGTCCAGACTGGCATAGGATCCGGCATCCGCGGAAATCGAGCGCGGCCGCACAATCTTCCAGATTCCTGAAAGATCCGGCCTGCCGTCTTTCTTCGGCGCCGGCGCCGTCAGGTTGGGCTTGCCATCGGATGTTCGCGGCGTTGCCGGGTCGGGATGACGGATCCACTGGGCACTTCCGGAATTCGCAGAAAGCGTTATGACGGCCGCCACTACCATCCGCAGGAGGTATGGTCGATTTCGCATGAACGGCATTCTACGCCCGTGAGAATTAATTGTGGTGTATGAAGCTGCGTTATCCCGATATGTACATGCCGTAGGATTCGACGTTCTTCACCACATCCTGAATGATGGATTCGGAAGTCGATTGTTTGCGGGAACCGGGATCCTGCTCGGGAAATCCAAAATCCTCAAAAAACTTTTGAAATCCTTTCGGACGCCAGCCGGTGATCCAGACCACGTCTTCTTCGGTGTCATTGATAAATGTGTGTACGGTGTTCGGAGGAAGGTCCACGAAGCTCCCAGCCTGGACCAGCTGCCAGTCTCCATCGCGCATGACGTTCAACGTTCCTTTGATAATCAGAAAAAACTCCGATTCGGTTTTGTGAAAATGCGGAGGCGGGCCGGGAACATGCGGCGGTGAAACAATCTCGACCATTCCGTAGGACCCGTCCGTATCCACAGGGCGAATCCGGTGGCCCAGAACCCAAAGCGTGTCTTTACTCATGAATATCTCCTTCTCATACGTAACTTTGATTGTGAGACACCTGACTACTTATGAGACAATGGTGTCATGAGCCAATATAAGACAGCTGTCTCATCAAAAGCAAGAGCCGTTCGGCGCGAGGAACACGAGTCTCACGGCCGGGTGCTTCAGAAACGGAGAACGCGGCAGGCATTGCTGGAAGCGGCCAATCGAATTCGCGCCAGGGGAACCGTCCCGACCATAGAAGATGTTGCGGCCGAAGCGCAGGTTTCCCGCGCGACGATTTATCGCTACTACACCGCCATTGACTCGCTCGTTGCCGATGCTCTTTTTCAGGCGGACCTGCCGGAGCAGGAATTGTTCGATCCAACCATGACAGCGCCTGTCGATCGCGTGCTGGCCGTGGAGCGCTACGTCAACAACCTTCTATCTGCGGATGAGATTGGCCTGCATGTCATCGTTCGCAACTTCGTCGATAACTGGCTCAACAGTGATCCGTCCGATCGCATTCCCCGTCCGGGACGCCGGCTGCCCCTGCTCGATTCCGCGCTGAAACCGTTCCGCTCGCGATTGGGATCCCGGGAATTGCGACGGCTGCGTCATGCCCTGACTCTGGCCATCGGTACCGAGGCCCTGATTGCAATGCGCGACGTCTGCCTCCTCAGTAAAAGAGAGACACGGGAAACTTTGCGCTGGGCTGTCGCCGCACTGGTGCATCAGGCGTTTCTGGAAACGCAGCACGGAAAAATCAGGAACCGTGGCGAAAATCCGCGTTAAGGCTTTCGCAGAATCCATGTCGTCATGGATCGCAGGTTCTGGACCACTGTCGTCTTGATCGGATCCACGAGATGCGCACCCAGCCCGGCCGTCCACTGCATCAGCAAGGGCTCGTCGACCAGGTAACGCTCGGTGCCATCCGCCATCAGGTACCAGCGTCCGGAAAGATGCTTCAGCAGGTGCTCACCGCCGATGGTAGACGCGAGGCGAGAGAAGAATAGACCGCCGGGTTTTAGCGTGCGCCAGGCGCCTCGCAACATGGACCGAAAGTGATCATCGTCGCGGGCGAAGTGGAGGACGGCGTTGCAAATCACGACATCGGCAAAGGCGTCGGGAAACGAGTTCGCTTCTACGGACTCCACCCGGAAGTTATCCGCCGGAATGTGAGGGACAAGTTTGCGAACGGCGGCAATCGCCTTCGGATCCGGATCCGCTCCGAAAACTTCGTAGCCTTCCCGGAGAAGGTAGACGATATTCCGACCGGAGCCGCAGCCCGCATCAAAAATCTTCATCCCGGGTGAAATGTTCCCTCGCAGGATCTGGTCAAACAGGTAGATGTCGATATCGCCGAACTGTTCTTGAACGGTAGCCATGGGGCTCCGTCATCGTAATGGGAAATCGTGGTGTCGTAAAGCGCATACAGTAATCGGTAGTGCGCAAGGTCCAAATAACTAGCGCATCATTTTAGGGATTGGAACCCTTTTCGAAAATGCCGAACTCCGACATTGGCTATTAAGACCAATACAGGAACGATTAAGAGGCTTCTATAGAGGCCATTCCGGAAAACTAAATACATGGTATCAACAAGAAAGAAATCAGCGGCACCGGCCTCTGTGATTCCAGCGCAAATATAGAATATGGAACGCCCCGACGGCCTTCGCTACTGCTTGTCGAAAACCACTGTTGAGGATATCGGCTTGCCTTCGGCGTCCGTTCCTTTCGCGGTCTGTGTCATCGTCTTGCCGCGATGACATGTCGGAACCGGTACCCGATGTTTCCCTGTTGAAACCGAGAAGTGACTTCTACTCCGAGCGTCATCCTTTACCGGAAGATGTGCTCCTCGTCATTGAGATTTCGTACACAACATTTCGATTCGACTCGAAAATCAAGGCACCCCTCTATGCCGGTCCGCGGCAAATACACTCACCACGAAATCTTCAAGTACGGCCAGACGATCTCGCCTCAATCCTTTCCGGAAATCACCTTTTCAATCGAAGAAATTCTGGGGTGAGAGTTCGGGGATTGAGGGGTCGGTCCCCAAATCTCCTACGCCTTGAGCTTGTCGGAAAAATTCTCGCGGAGCTTTGAAACCTTCGGAGCGGCGACACCGGCGATATAAGGCTGTCCGGGATTGAGCGCCGCGTAGTTCTGATGATAGGCCTCTGCGGGGTAGAACGTTTCTAGCGGCTCAAGCGTGGTCACGATCGGTTTGGAAAACACGCCCGCAATGTTGAGTTGGCGGATGTAGGCTTCGGAAACATTCTTCTGCTCGGCGTCTGCAAAGAAAATCGCCGAGCGGTATTGCGTTCCAATGTCGGCGCCCTGCCCGTCCAGCTGCGTGGGATCGTGTGCGATCGAGAAGAAGATCTTCAGAAGCTGACCCAGCGTGCACTGGCTCGCGTCATAGCGGATCTCGATGGCTTCGGCGTGCCCGGTATCTCCACTACACACGGCGCGATAATTCGCGGTCCCTTCCGATCCGCCGGCATATCCGGAAACCGCGGATCGGACCCCGCGCAACTGTCGAAACACCGCCTCCGTGCACCAGAAGCATCCGCCGGCCAGTACAACGGATTTTTCCGTCGGAGCCGCTGCGAGTGAAGTGTCTACAACAGGATTTGGAAATTGTCGGGGAGGAATTCGGCATGCATCCATTCCGCAATTCTAACTTATCTCCAATTCGGCGGGCACGGCGAATCGAACCTCATGCGCTGCTTCGTTCGCGGATGTTCGAATTCCAGTTGCGTTCCGTGCAGGCCCAGCCGGCCCAGGCTATTGCTCCGGCTGCCGTATACCTTGTCGCCGGCGATGGGATGCCCGCGTTCGGCAAGATGGACGCGGATCTGATGCTTGCGTCCGGTTTCGAGCCGAACCTCCAGCATCGATGTCTTGGCATTGCGCTTTAACACCCGCACATGAGTGACTGCGGGCTTTCCGGCACTCGCGTTCTTCGTGGAGTAAACACGGAAGGCGGAGTTCTCTGCCAGTATGGATCGAATCGTGAACTGTTCCGGCAACACGCGGCCCTCGGCGATCGCCGCATAAACCCGGCCCGCGCTGTGATCCTTGAACTGATTCTGCAGGTGCTCTTTCGCCTGATCGGTTTTTGCAAACACCAGCAGGCCCGACGCTTCACGGTCCAGGCGATGCACGATAAAAATCTTCTCTGAGGGCCTTTTTGAATTCACGTATGC
>Ga0163163_10006217_pt1 | contig 10415 bp, 6 predicted proteins | sample S65metaG_FD_119766 | JGI IMG/M metagenome (GOLD analysis project Ga0163163, IMG submission 119766) | Switchgrass rhizosphere microbial communities from Kellogg Biological Station, Michigan, USA - S6-5 metaG | ecosystem: Host-associated > Plants > Roots > Rhizosphere > Soil | place: USA: Michigan... | reverse complement strand
GTCGCGCTCGCGCGGCCGCAGGCGCTCACGTCGCTCGTGCGGCGCGGGAGCGCCGACATCGTCATCCTGCAGGACGCGTCGGCGTCGATGTACGTGAGCGACGTCCGCCCCGACCGGTGGCGGCGCTCCGTGCTGTTCCTGCGGACGTTCGCCGAGTCGCTGAGCTGGCAGGGCGATCGCGTGGCGCTCGCGCTCTTCGCGCAGCTCGCCGCGCCGCAGGTGCGCCTCACCAAGGACCCCAACTCGCTCTTCTTCTTCATCGACCACCTCGGCGAGCACTCGCCGTTCCCGCTCGAGAACGCGCCGACGTGGGACACCAACATCGAGGAGGGGCTGCGCTGGGGACTGCGCCTGGTGGAGAAGGACGAGGAGCTGTTCGGGAAGAGCGGCAATCCGAAGGCGTTTCTCGTGATCTCGGACGGGCAGTCGTGGTCGGGCAAAGTGGCCGACTCGCTGAAGGCGGCGCGCGAGCGGAAGATCCCCGTCTACGTCGTGGGCGTGGGCACCAACGGGGGCGGGATGATCCCCGAGCCGCTGCAGGCCGATGGCACGCGGCCGCCGCCGGTCGTGCGCTCGATTCTCGATCGCAATTCGCTGGTGCAGATCGCCGTTGCCGGTGGCGGCGACTACTTCGAGCTCGGCGCCGAACCGGATCGCGTGGTGGCCTTCCGGGTCGTCGATCGCCTTCGCCGCCAGGCCCCGCCCGCGGAGCCAGTCGAAACCGTCGAGGAGCTGTACAAGAGCTTTCTCATCGCCGCAGCGGTCGTCCTGTGCGCGGGTGGGCTCTTCGTGCGCAAGCCGGTCGAACTCGCGTGGCACGCCGCCGGCGCCGCGGTGGCCGCGGCGGTTCTACTCCGCCTGATGTCGTAGCGTCGCTTCGACCGGGCTCGGCGCGCCGATGGAGCTGACGGCGCGGCGCGACGCCCGCACGATGCGCCGCACGCCCAGGAACGCTCCGATGCCGCTCGACGCCAGCCCGCCCAGCAGCAGCACGATCATGCCGATGTCCCATAGCGGACGCCGCGAGTACCAGAACGAGAAGTCGAGGCTGTGGAGGCCGTTGTAGAGCCAGCGTTCCACGCGCGCCAGCTTCGGCACCGAGCCGAGCACGCGGCTCATCTCGGGATCCACGTAGAGCCACGTCTGCGCCGTGTCGGCGTACTTCACGCGCAGCACCGGGAGCGGCGTCTGGCGTCCGCGTGAATAGTAGTAGTCGTCGTATTCGGTGAGGAGCGTCTGCTCGACGACCTTCTCGTCGGGCAGCGCCGTGCGCAGCCGCGCCATCAGCGAGTCGACGCTGAAGGGCTCCTCGCGCACGCGCATCGTGTCGGCCGCCACCAGCAGCCGGGCACGTTCGGCACGGCCGGTGATGTAGTAGGGCTGGTGCAGCCGCTCGGCGCGCAGCTGACGGGGCGGCGTGTCGAGATGCACGACGTAGTACGACTGACCCTGGATGCGGGTGAATTCGACTTCTTTCACCGCACGGCCGTCCGCGATCGACGCCCACGCCGCGGCGTCCGCCGGCTTGAACTGAGAGAGCTCGATCGGCCCGCCGGTCAACGCCTCCCCGTCCACTTCGAGCCCGCTCGCGTTCGTCCACTCGAACGGTTCCATCGAGAGCAGCCCGCTGAACGCCCAGGTGAGCGCGAACACGCCGAAGACCGCGCCGGTGATGTAGTGCCAGCGCATCCACCCCGCGTACGGGACCGCCGCCGACAGCCGGAACGGCTCCGTGCGGCGCCACTGCGTGACGCCGAGCACGAGCCCGAGGAGCGCCAGCACGCACGCGGCCGCCGACGTCCACACCACCGTCCGGTACCAGAGCGGCTGGTTGGTGCGCAGCCAGCTGAAATACATCCAGTGCGGAATCACCCCGATCCACGCCAGCATTCGATCGCGCTGCGTCGTGGTCAGTACCACTTCCGCCGTCCGCGGCGAGACGTAGATTTCCGTGTCGGCGTCGTCGTCCACCGTGAACTTCTGCAGCCCGCCGCGGCGCGCGAGCTGCAGCGTCCACTGGTCGGGCGTCGTCAGCTGGCCGGCATCGACGAGAAGCGATTCGGGCATGCCGAGGAAGCGGCTCGCGATGAGGCGCGTGTCGGCGACCGCCGCCGGCGCCATCGTGGCACCGGTGTCGGCGAACACGGTCACCGGTGTGCGTCCACCGAACCGGTAGGCGGGACGCTCCTGGACCATCAGCAGCGTGGCGCTCGGCGGCGCGTCGAGACCGGCGCGCGCGGCCGCATCGGCGGCGCTCAGCGCGACCCGGCCGAAGTCGATCGCCGGCAGGTGCGCGCGGCGCGCTTCGGGCGTCAGCGCCGGCATTCCGCCCGCGTAGATCATCACGATGCCCGACCCGAACCACATCACGAGCAGCAGGCACAGGGCGATGCCGAGATAGCGGTGCGACAGGATGAGCCACTTGCGCACGATTCGCATGGCGGGATCCTACCCTGTCGAGGCGTCCGCGAATCCCTGACGCCTCGACAGGGGCAGTGTTTAATTCCCGCCCTCCGGGCGGGCGATCGGCGTCTTTGACGAGTTTCTGAATTTCCTGTCAGGCTCGGCGGAGCACCGCCACGGTTTCCACGTGCGGCGTGTGCGGAAACATGTCCACCGGCTGCAGCGACTCGATGGCGTAGCCGTGTCCGGCCGCCACCGCCAGATCCCGTGCCAGCGTCTCGGGATTGCACGAGACGTAGACGGCGAGCGCCGGCTTGCGCTGTGCGAACAGCCGCTCGCGGACCGCAGGGGAGCACCCCTCGCGGGGCGGGTCGAGCACGACCGTGTCGTACGCGTCCACCCGGCCGAGCCCGTGTTCGACCGTTGCCGCCACCCAGCGGCAGCGCGCGGGCGATACTCGGTTGAGTGCGCGACTGGCCTCGCCGTCGGAGACGGCGGCGCTGTTCTCCTCGATCGCCACGACGTCGTGCCCGGCCAGCGCCAGCGGCAGCGCAAAGAGCCCCGCGCCCGCGTAGAGGTCGAGGACGGGCACGCCGGCGGGGATCGCGCGGCGCACCAGATCCACGAGCCGCTCGCCGGCGTCGACGTTGGTCTGGAAGAAGGCGGTGGACGAGATCAGGAACGAGGCGCCCGCCACTTCGTCGCGCAGCCGCTCGGGTCCGCTGATGCGGCGCGTGACGTCACCGAAGATGAATGCGTTGGCGCGCGGGTGGAGGTTGACGTGCAGCGACGTGTCGCCGCCGCCGGTGTCGAGCGCCTTGCGCGTGGCCGTGCGCAGCGCGCGGTCGGCGTCGTCGGCGACGACCACCGTCATCATCCGCTCGCGCGTCCGGCGCGCCACCCGTACCGCCACGCTCTTGAGGACGCCGCCGCGCTGCCCGGCCTGTGCGGCCGCGGTGACACCCGCTTTCACGCAGGCGTCGCGCAGCGCGAACGCGTGCGCGTTGCCGTCGGCCGCGTGCACCGGGCACTCGCTCACGGGCACCACGCGACGCGACCCGCGTGCGTAGTGGCCCATGACCAGGCGAGGACGGCGACTCGCGGTCCCGCCGGCGTTGCCGAACACGAAGTGCACCTTGTGGCGGAACCCCCACGGCGCGTCGAGCGGTGTCGTGGCGAGCATGGGGAGCGCCGCCGGCGCGTTGGGCACCGCGTCGCGGACCAGTCGCGTGACCAAAGCCGTTTTCAGCCGCAGCTGTTCGGAGTGGACGATGTGCTGCCAGGCGCAGCCGCCGCACGGCTCGACGGTCGCGGATTGCGCGGGGCCGAAGTGGCGGCAACCCGGCGTCACCCGGTGCGGCGACGCGTCGAGGATTTCGATCAGCCGCGCCGGAACCACGCCGTCGGCGCGTGGCCGCGGTGCCGGCTGCACTCGGACGCGTTCGCCCGGAATCGTGAACGGGACTGCGTAGGTGCGCCGCCCCGCGTGCGCCACGCCATCGCCGCTGAGATCGACCGTGTCGATCCGGACCTCGATCATCTCAAAGGTCCAAAGTCCAAGGCCCAAGGCCGGACGTGCGCGTCAGCGCACGTCCAAGAGTTCGACGTCGAAGACGAGCGTCGCGTTCGGTGGAATCACGCCGCCGGCTCCGCGCGCGCCGTAGCCCATGTCGGGCGGGATGGTGAGCGTGCGCTGGCCACCGACCTTCATGCCGGCCACGCCTTCGTCCCAGCCGCGAATGACCTCGCCGCCGCCGAGGCGGAAGTCGAACGGCTCGTTGCGATCGCGAGAGCTGTCGAACTTGCGCCCCTTCCGATCGGGCTTCGTCTCGTCGAACAGCCATCCGGTGTAGTGCACCGTTACCCGCCGTCCGGCCGTCGCCTCGCTCCCGGTTCCCACCTTGCCGTCGTCCTTTTTCAGCTCAGTCATTCGACGAATTATAGGACGGTCGCTCGAGCCAGTACACTCTCCTCATCCAGGAGGACATCGTGACTACACGCCGCGGCGTCGGCTTCGTGTTCGCACTCATCGGTCTGGCGGTTCTCGTCTCGGCCGGGGCGATGGTGGTGCTGTGGCTTTCCCTGTCGGGGGCATCGGGCCTCAGCCGCAGCGCGCGCGTGACGTCGTCGGCCGCGCTCGTCCTGCGTCCCGACGGCGCTCTGCCCGAGTTGAGGCCGGACGACGTGCTCGATCAGTTCGTCGATCGAGGTACCGACAGCCTGCGATCGCTGGCCGCGGCGCTGCGCCGCGCCAAGACCGATCCGCACATCACGAGCCTGGTGCTCGCGCCAGGCGGCCTGGACAGCCCGTACTGGGGCCGAGTGCAGGAGCTGCGAGACGCGGTCGTGGATTTCCGCCGCTCGGGGAAGCCGGTGACCGCGTTCCTCGAGTACGGGTCCGACCGCGAGTACTACCTCGCCACCGCGGCTGACAAGATCTATCTGCTGCCCTCGAGCTCGCTCGACCTCACGGGCGTCGCGGCCTACGAGATCTTCCTGCGCGGCGCGTTCGACAAGGTGGGCGCCGTGCCCGACTTCATCCACATCGGCGACTACAAGACCGCCACCAATCAGCTCACGGAGAAGCGCATGACGCCGGCGCACCGCGAGATGTCGGAATCGCTCAACCACGACATGTTCGCGCAGCTCGTGCATGCGATCGCCGAAGGGCGCCACAAGTCGGAGGCCGAGGTGCGCGCGCTCATCGACGACGGTCCGTTCCTGCCGAAGAAGGCGCTGGAAGCGGGTCTGGTGGACGGAGTGGCGTATGAGGACGAGCTCGACGATCTCGTGCCGGTGCTGCGCAAGGGCGGCGAAGCCGTCGAATGGATCGAGACCGATAAATACACGACGGGCTCCGACGGCGTGCGCCTGCGGCGCCGGCCCCGCATTGCCGTGCTCTACGCCGTCGGCACGATCGTGTCGGGCAAGAGCGGCTTCGACGCCACCGACGGCGATCTGATCGGCAGCGACACGATCGTCGAAGACATCCGCCGCATCCGCGACGACCACTCGATCCGGGGCATCGTGCTGCGCATCGACAGCCCCGGCGGATCGTCGGTGGCCTCCGACGTAATCCTGCGCGAGCTGCAGCTCACCAAGAAGGACGACCCCTCGCGGCCGATTGTCGTGTCGATGTCGGACCTCGCGGCGTCGGGCGGGTACTACATCGCACTCGCGGGCGACGAGATCGTCGCGCAGCCGGGCACGCTCACCGGTTCGATCGGGATCTACTCGGGCAAGATCGTCTACGGCGGGACGCTGGAGAAGGTGGGCGTCACGTCCGAGGCGGTGACGTCGGGCGCCAACGCGGACATCTACTCCCCACTCACCCCCTTCACGCCGGCGCAGCGACTGAAGGTCGAGTCGTTCATGCGCGACTTCTACACCGGCTTTCTGGACAAGACGGCCGAGGCTCGCCACAAGACGCGCGACCAGGTACACGCGCTCGCGCAGGGGCGCGTGTGGACCGGCGCGCAGGCGAAGGAGAACGGTCTGGTGGATCGGCTGGGTGGGCTCGACGAGGCGATTGCCGCGCTGAAGGAGCGCGCCGAGATCGATCCCGATGCCGCCGTGGAGACCGTGGTCTATCCGCGTCGGCGCACGTTCTACGAAGCGCTCTCGGATCAGTTCGGGCGGAGCAGTAGCAGCGTCAGCCTGCTGCGGGCGTTGGCCGGCGTGCAGAGCCCCGGTCGCGCGCTCGCCTCAGCCACCGCGCCTGGGCGTCTGTTCCGCCGCGGCGAGCCGCTCGCGCTGATGCCGTTCGCGTTTGTGCGATAGAAGGCTTCCGGCTTCAGCGTGGTTTCGCGTGCCTTTGCGTTCGCTGCGATTCTGAGCGCGATCGCGTGTACGGGTCCCGACTCTGTTTCTGTGTGGAGCCAGGTCAGTGCTCGCGAGCCCGAGTACGAGCGCATTGCAGAGGATTGGTGGAAGCTTCCATCGGGCTCGATAGGGCGGTTGTGCCGTACGGCGTGCGTTACGTTCCTGAGGATCAAGTCGAGTCACTCAAGAGTTGCTGGCCGTAGATAGTGGGCAACTCGAGTCGGACGATACTCGGTTCTCGCACCTGGGCGGTCGATGGTTCTATTTCCGAGGCAAGATCTGAGTCGTACAAAGAGGGCCGCCTGAAGGCGGCCCCCACGAAGACGAGGCGATCTGAAGACTGCGTCACGCGTGCGCGCGAGGTACGCGGCCGTGGTCGTCGGGCCTATCTGCCGGAGTCCGGCGTGTTTGTACATCGAAGTCGCGCCGGCGAAGGCAGATACGGCCTGAGGACAACGGACGCGATCCGAGCGAATGATCGATGAAGCCGGTCTGAGGAACGGCGGCCACGTACGCGAGAAGGGCCGCCTGAAGGCGGCCCCACGAAGATAGGGCCGTCTGAAGACCGCCCTCTACGAACCATGGGCCGCCTGAAGGCGGCCCCCACAGAAGACTACAAGCGGAGCGAGCTCGTGACGCGCGAGACGACCTCGGGCTTGATCTCCACCTTCATGCGCTCCTTGGCCTTGCCCATGTAGGAGTTGAAGAAGTTGGAGCGGCGCTCGTTCAGCAGCTCGGCGCGGAACGCTTCGCTGCCCGTCTTCACCTGCTCCGGCGACACCTCGTCGCGCTGCAGGACCTTGATGATCACCGTGCCGTCCGCCGTGGCGATCGGACCGCTCACGCCGCCAACCGGCAGGCTGAACGCCGCCTTGTCCACTTCGGGATTCGTGCCGACTTCGGGGATCGCCGACCCGCGCGTGATGAGGTCGGTGTCCTTCGTGTCGAGCCCCTGCGCCTTCGCCGCCGCGGCAAAGTTCGACGCGGACTTCAGCCCGCCGGCCAGTTCCGCCGCCCGCTGCTTGCTCAACTCGGCGGCCTTGGCGCGCACGGCGTCCTGGCGCACCTTCTCCTTCACTTCCTCGAGCTTCGGCACGTAGGGGTCCTTCTTGCCCGACACGGTGATGAACACCACTCCGCGCTGCGCGGAGAGCGGACCGCTCACGGCGCCATCAGCGAGCGTGAACGCGGCTGCGGCCACCTGCGGGGCCGCGCCGATGCCGGGCACCGGATCGCCGCGCTGGAAGTAGCCCGAGTCCTGGACCATCAGCCCCTGTTCGCCCGCGGCCTCCGTGAGGTCGCCCGGGTTCTTGATGCGCGTTTCGAGCTGCCGCGCCTTCTCGGTGATCTGCGCGTCGGCCTGCTGCTGTGAGAGCTGATCCTGAATCTGCTGCCGCACCTGGTCGAGCGGCCGCGTCTCGCCGGCCTTCTTCTCGATCACGCGAATGATGTGGAACCCGAACTGCGATCGCACGAGGTCGCTCGTCTGGCCCGGCTGCATGGCGAAGGCCGCCTTTTCGAACTCCGGAACCATGCGCCCCTTGCCGAAGAAGCCGAGGTCGCCGCCGTTGGCCTTCGACCCGTCGTCCTCGGATTCCTTCTTGGCCAGCGCCGCGAAGTCGGCGCCGCCCTTCACTTGCGCCAGGATCGCCTCGGCGCGCTTCTTCACGTCCGCCTCGTTCTTCCCCTCGGTCTTGAGCAGGATGTGGCTGGCGCGAATCTGTTCGGGCGTCTGGTACTGCTGGATGTTGTCGTTGTAGGAGCGCTGAATGTCGGTGGCGGGTACCACGATCTTCTGCCGCGCCTGATCGCGATCGAGCAGCAGGTACTTCACCGTGCGCTGTTCGCCAACGCGGTATTCCGCTTTGTGCGCGTCGAAGTAGGTGGCGATGTCGGCGTCGCTCAACGACACCTTGTCGCGGAACCGATCGGCGGTGAACGCCACCACCTGCAGCTTCACCTTTTCGTTCCGCTTGCGATACTCGGTGTCGAGCTCCTTGTCGGAGATCGCCATCCAATCGGTGAGCGCCGTGCGCAGCCGCTCGACCATGATGCTGCGGCGGAAGCGCTCTTCGAACTGCGATTTCGTGAGCGGCGGCCGCTGCTGGCGCAGCAGCATCTCGTAGCGCGCCTCGCCGATGAAGCGGCCGTTCTCCTGCAGGCCCGGAATCGCCATGATGCGCTGCGCGAGCTCGTCGTCGCTCACGGTGATGCCCTGATGCTCGGCCTCGAGCACCGCGACCTGCTCGTCCACCATCTGCGCCAGCACCTGCTGATCGACGCCGAGCTGCCGCAGCAGCTGCGCGTTCATCGAGCCGCCGAACTGCTGCTGATACGCCTGCATCTGTGCGACGTAGCGCTGCTGGAACTCGCCGGCGAAGAGTGTGTGCCCATCCACCGTGGCCACGGTTTCGCGTGAGGTGTTGCCGGTTGCGCCGGTGCTGTCCCGTCGCAGGAAATCCGGAATGTAGAAAATGATGAACGTCAGCACCACCAGAGCCAGGCTCCATTTGAGCCAGTTCCGGTGCCGACGCATGCGGTCGAGCATCGTCATTTACGTAATCCTGTCATCAGACGGCTTAGGGCTTAGGTCTTAGGGCTTAAGCCGGCCTAAGCCTTAAGCCTTAAGTCTTAGGCCGTTCCTAATTGCAGCAGCGAATCGTACGTTATCAACAGAAGCGGCTGCAATCGGCCGAAAATCCGATCCAGAGGCTCCCGGAAGAGTCTGCCTATCGTGGTATATTTGACCAGTCTAGAAGGACTTAGCGGCATTTGGCCGCCACCCCTGTGCCCGCACGCCCGCCGCAGCGCGCCGTGAAGCCTCTGGCCTCCAAGGCCCCAGCCCCCCGCGTTGTGCGAGGGGCTTCCCGCATGGACCCGTCCGCCCGGTGGAAACCCCGGCTGAAGACCCTGCGGGCGCGGCTCGTCACGCGCGAAACCCTGCTCCAGGTCACCCGGGACGCCAACGCCTCGACCGAAGCCCCGAAAGTGGCGGAGTGGCTGGTGCGTCAGGCCAACAGCTGGCTGCCCGCGCCCTGCTGGGCCGTGGTGGCCCGGGACAACAGCGACCGCCTCACCGTGATGGCCGATTCGGGGCTCACACCTAGCCTGGGCCCCTCGCTGTGGTCGGCCGCCGAGTGGGTGATGAGTCACGGCGACGACCTGCTGTCGGGCGATTTGTCGAAGGATTTGCGCGCCAGTGGCCGCGGTCAGGGCACGGTCATCGCGCTGCCGCTCCACTGCCGGGGACAGGTGATCGGCGTGCTGGTGGGGCTCGATGCGCAGGTCTCGTCGGCCGCTCCGGCGGTGACCGGTGGACTCCTTCTGGCGCTCCGGGCCCTCCTGGAGATCCCGGCCATCGCCCTCGACAACGCCCTGTCGCTGCAACGCGTCGAGGCGCTGTCGGTGACGGACGACCTGACGCTGCTGTCGAATTCCCGATACCTGAATCAGGTTCTCCGGCAGGAAACCAAGCGCGCGATGCGCAGCAAGCGGCCCCTGTCGATGCTCTTCCTCGATCTCGACGGCTTCAAGTCGGTCAACGATACTCACGGCCACCTCTACGGCAGCAAGGCGCTGGTCGAAGCGGGGGCCGTGATCCGCGATTGTGCCCGTGAAACGGACGTTGTGGCCCGTTTCGGGGGCGACGAATTCGCCCTCATCCTGCCCGATACGGGCCCCGGCGGCGCCAAAGCAGTGGCCATGCGCATCCGGGAACGCATTCGGGCTCATCAGTTTCTGACGTCGGATGGTCTGACCGTCCGCCTCACCGCCTCCATAGGCGTCGCCACCCTCCCGGACGCAGCCCAAACGGCCGAAGAATTATTGAAAGCCGCCGACATGGCCATGTACAAGGTCAAGGCCCAGGGCAAGGACGGGATTCATGTGGCACAGGAGTAGTTAAGTTGCCTCTCGGTTCTCTCTTCTCGCTATTTTCCAGCGACCTGGCCATCGATCTCGGCACCGCCAACACGTGCGTCTACGCGCGCGGGAAGGGCATTGTCGTCAACGAGCCGTCCATCGTCGCCATCAACAAAATCAACGGACGCGTCGAAGCCGTGGGGCGGGACGCCAAGGAGATGCTCGGCCGCACGCCGGGCAACATCGTCGCCATCAAGCCGATGAAGGACGGAGTCATCGCCGACTTCGAGGTCACCGAGAAGATGCTGACCTACTTCATCAAGAAGGCG
>Ga0163163_10006216_pt1 | contig 10417 bp, 8 predicted proteins | sample S65metaG_FD_119766 | JGI IMG/M metagenome (GOLD analysis project Ga0163163, IMG submission 119766) | Switchgrass rhizosphere microbial communities from Kellogg Biological Station, Michigan, USA - S6-5 metaG | ecosystem: Host-associated > Plants > Roots > Rhizosphere > Soil | place: USA: Michigan... | reverse complement strand
GGCGATGCCGCCGAGCGACATGATGTTGGCCGACAGGCCCATTAGGTGCATCGGGATGAAAGCGATGATGACCGCGACCGGAATGGTGACGATCGGGATGAGCGCACTCGGGATGTGCCACAGGAAGAGGAGGATGATCGCGGAGACGATGACCAGCTCTTCGATCAGTGTGTGCTTCAGGTTCTCGATTGACCGCAGGATCAAATCCGACCGGTCGTAGGTCGTGACCACCTTCACGCCGGGCGGGAGTGTGGGCTCGAGTTCCTTGAGCTTGGCCTTCACCCGCTCGATGACATTGAGGGCGTTCTCGCCCTGGCGCATGACGACGATGCCCGCGACGACGTCGCCGGTGCCGTTCAGGTCGGCGATCCCGCGGCGCAGATCAGGGCCGAGTGTGACCGTGCCGACGTCCCGCACGCGCACGGGGACGCCGTCGGCGTTACGCGCGAGCACGATCTCGCCGATATCGGCGGTCGTCTTCGCATAGCCCCTGCCGCGGACCATGTACTCGGCGCCGGTCATCTCGACGAGCCGCCCGCCGACGTCGTTGTTCCCCGTGCGGACGGCGTCGAGGACCTTGCTGATCGGGATGTTGAACGTTCGCAGCCGATTCGGATCGACCTGGACCTGATACTGCCGAACGAACCCGCCCAGCGGCGCCACTTCGGCGACGCCGGGAACGGACTTCAGGTAGTACTGCAGGTACCAATCCTGGTAGCTGCGCAACTCGTCGAGGCCCTGGCGGCCCGTCGTGTCGACCAGCGCGTACTGAAAGACCCAGCCGACGCCGGTCGCGTCGGGCCCCAGCTCCGTGCGCACACCCTGTGGCAGGCGGGGGAGGACGCCCGACAGGTACTCGAGCGTGCGGGACCGCGCCCAATAGATGTCGGTGCCCTCCTCGAACACGATGTAGACGTACGAATAGCCGAAATCAGAGAAGCCGCGGACCGCCTTCACCTTCGGCGCACCGAGCATCTTGGTGACGATGGGATACGTGACCTGGTCCTCGACGATGTCGGGGCTGCGATCCCAGCGCGAGTAGACGATCACCTGCGTGTCGCTGAGATCGGGAATCGCGTCGATTGGGATCGTCTTCATCGACCAGACGCCCGCCACGGTCGCGACGGCGACGAGCAGGAAGACGACGAAGCGATTCTTCGCCGACAGTTCGATGAGCGCGTTAATCATTGGCGGCCCCGTCCCCGTGCCGGAAGTGCGGGTTCCGGCATGGGCATCGACGGATCCATCGGCTTCGCCGCCGACGGAGCCACGGTCGGCTGGTTGGCGGCGGGCGGCGTACCGGCCGGTGCGCCGCCGTGCTGGTGCTGCGGAGCGCCCATGCCGCTCGCGGCCGCTTTCAGTTGACTCTCCGAGTCGATCAGGAACGTGCCGGAGGAGACGACGCGCTCGCCGGCCTTCAGGCCGCTGGTGATCGCGACGCGGTCCCCGTAGCGTTCGCCCACGACCACCGGGCGTGGCTCGAGGTAGCCGTTGCCGAGATCCACGAAGACGGTCTGCCGATCGCCGGTGTCCAGCACGGCTTCCGCCGGGACGACGAGCTCCCTCGCGCCCGCGATGCCGAACTCGACGTTGACGAACATGTCCGGTTTCATCCGGAGCCCCGGGTTCGGCGCGTCGAGCCGAACCTTCAGCGTGCGCGTCATCGGATCGACCTGCGGCTGGATGTAGGTCACCTTCGCGCCGAGCGGCGCCGTGTTGCCGTTGGGGAAGGAGACGTACGACGCGTCCCCGACCTTGATCGACGTGATGTCCGATTCGAAGACATCGGCGACGATCCAGATCCGGCTCAGGTCAGTAATGGTGTAGAGGTCGCTGTCCGGCGTGACCTTCTGATTGGGAAACGCCTTCCGCTCCGTCACGAAGCCGCTGGCGGGGGCGTACACCGTGATGCTGTGAATGATCTGACCCGTCTTCAGCACCTGGTCGATTTCGTCGTCTTTGAGTTGCCACAGCTCGAGGCGCCGTTTGGCGGCCTCGAAGAGGGAGTTGCCGTGTTCCGCCGCGGAGGCCAGCGGGTTGTCGCGCATCAGATCCCGCGCGCGCGCAGCCAGCAGCAACTCCTGTTGGGACGCCAGCATTTCCGGGCTGTAGATCGTCAGCATCGGCTGGCCCTGCTTGACGAAGTCGCCGGTGAAGTCGACGAAGACCTTCTCGATCCAGCCGTCGATCCGCGTGTGGACGTGCGACACGCGTGTCTCGTCGAAGGTCACTTTGCCAACCGATCGGATCGATCGCGCTTGGCCGCTCAGTTCGACCGTGGCGAACTTGACGCCAATGAGCTGCTGGCGTTCAGGCGCAATCTTGATCGCTCCGGGCGGAGCCGGCTGCGCCGCGTCGGCGTATACAGGCTCGAGAGTGTTCCCGGTTTCAGGATTGAGGCCCGGTTTCTCCGCGTGGTACCTGATGTCCTTCGGATCCTGATAGTAGAGAATCGTGTGCCCCGTATGCCCGCTCGTGCCGACAGTCGCATCGTCCGCATACACCGGTTCGAGCGTCATCCCGCAGTCGGGCGCGACGCCAGGCTTGTCGGACTTGTACGCCGGGTGCATTGGATCGACGTAATACAGAATCTTGCGAGCCTGCGACGAGGCGTTGCCCGTCGACTTCGTCGCCCGCATGACGTAGCCGCCCCCGAAGGCCAGCGCGATGAGGAACAAGACGGCGAGGCTTTTGAGTATCTTCATGGCGGTCTCAATGCACCAGTGCGGTGCCGGTCATCTCTTCCAGGCGGCTGACGGCGACGTGAAACGCCGTCAGCTCGTCGAAGTAGGTCATCTCGTACTCGAGAACAGAGCCGAAGTTCGTCAGGACCGACAGGAAGTCGACAGCGCCGGTCTGGTAGCTCGCCATCGACGATTCGAGCGCCAGCCGCGCCTGCGGCAGGACCGTCTCGCGATACAGCGTCGCGAGCCGCGCCGAGGTCGACGCCATCTGGTAGTCCTCTTGAAGGCGTCCCTGCAGGCTGAGGCGACTGCCGTCAAAGGTGCTGCGGGCCGCCTGGAGCGCACTGAGTTGCTCGGCGACGGCCGCCGCGCGTCGTTCGCGCCGGAGCGGCACCTTCACATCGAAGCGAAACTCGTACATCGAGGGCATCGAGCCCATGTAGTAGTAGCCGCCATTGACCGCGAAATCAGGCTTGTACTCCCGACGAGCCGCATCCACGCCCAGCTGCGAACGGTCGATCATGACGCGGTCGCGTTGCAGCATGGGCGCGTGCGCCGTCGCCGTTGCGATGAGCGCATCCAGCTCGTAGTCGAACGGCTTGAGCGCCAGGTCTTCCGGCCGGGCGAGTGGCGATGACGCCGGCCGGTTCAGCAGCGCGTTCAAGGCGCCGACGTGTGTGGCACGTTGCTGCGCGATCCGCTGTTCCTGAAGCTCGAGGATGCTCAGCTGCGTCTGCGCCTTGATCACATCCTGCTGCGCGGCCTGGCCGACGGAGTAGCGGTTCTCGCTGACTTTCAAGAGCGTGTCGAGCAGCGCCTTGTTCCGCGCGAGGACATCGCCGACCGCATAGGTGGAGGCTAGCGAGTAATACGCCTGCTTCACGCGTGCGGTGATCCTCAGCCGCGCGGCCTCGATCTGCTGCTGCTCGGCGTCAGCTTCGCGCGACGCGATGGCGCTGCGCAGCGCAAGCTTCCCGGGGTATGGGATTTCCTGACTGACCATCACGCCGATATTCGCCGTAGGCTCAGTGCCGAGCCCTGCGCCAGGCACCGGGTTCCCGCTCGAGTTGTAGCCCGCCGAGATCATCGGATCGGGCAGGCTCCGCTCCTGGACTGGCCGCTGTCGGGCGGCCTCGTACCGGTGTTCGGCGGTGGCGATCTCCGGATGCGATCGCAGCGCCTCCGCCACGACGTCGGCCAGCACCAGGCGCTCCCTGGGTTGCGCGCCCACCGGCGCAGCAATCAGCAGCGTGACGAAAACGAACGGACCCACTCGCATAAGAACCTCAACCTCGCGGATCCCTGGCGCGAACGACGCGCACGGATCTGCAGAACAGTTGTGAAAACGTGGCGAGGAAGGCGAGCTAGATGAGGAAGGTGCCGAAGAGCGTGATCAGATCAGGTGGGGAGGACCCTGGGGATGTGGTCAACGCGCGCGCGTGGCCGAGTAGGTTAGGGACGGCAAGCGGTGCGCTGGTCCCATCCATCGTGCCGGCAACCGGTTGGGCGACTTGCGCCTTTCCCGTCGCGGGCGTCGCCTCATCCGAACGATCGCCTTGGTCCATTCCGCAGCAGTCGCTCAGTCGGGCCGTTTTGGTGCAGTCATGTTGATGCGCCAGGCATGCGCGATGGGCCGATCCGTTTGCCAGCGCCGGAGCCGCCCCCGTCACGAGCATCGCAGCCACGATGGCGATCGCCGATAGACGTGAGCGGAAAGGAATCACAACGATCGTTCGAAGAGCACGCCTTGTGCCACCCTGGAAACGGCCAGAAACCTAGCCTTTTCAGCGAATCCTCTGATCGATACCCGGGTGGCCGTGAATTCGTCCGCGTGAGCTGCCGGATTTCCCGCACTCCTGTCGTGCATTGCCTGCATTCGCTCCACTTTATGCACGCCTCGCTGCCGGCGCTGTCCCCTTGTGCACACGCGCAGGAACGGTCGATGCCAGGGTCAAGGACGCCATGAGTGCCGAACAACGAGCCGTGAGTCTCTCTCGTTCGCGACGCGGAACGTCCCGTGCTAGCGGCCGGAGAAACGAACTTCGTGGGTGTGAGTGTGGGTGCCGTGCGACACGTGCACGATGGCCCTGAACTGATGCGGCTCAGGAACGTCAGTTGTGGACTCGAGATATTCGCCGCTCGGGCGAAAGGCGAACGTCTGGTGGGTATCCACCGGTCGCACCGTTTCAATCGTCACCATGGCGTTGCGCGGGATGGCTCTCGGCTGCTTCTGTTTGTCATAGAAGAAGAGTCGGAAGCGCGCCGGTGCATCACCGTCACAGATGGTGACCTCAACGAAGCCGTGACCGAGGTTCAGTAGAACCCCGTCGCGCGGTCCCCGTTCAACGTCTCCGCGGCCGAGTGCGTGTCCGGCCGAAGCGAGTGAATGACGGTGGCGCCCACCGCGAACGTGCTGCACGACGTGGTACAGACCAAACGCTTGCAGCACGTGATACAGGCCGAACGCGAGCGCCCCGCCCGCGATCCACGGCAACGAGCCGCCAATTGTTCCGCCCAACGTCATCCCGCCCCATGCGACCAAGCTATGGGCACCGATCATGAGAACGAGGCCGAAACTCGCCAGCATTATCGAGGTCGATCGATTCAGGATCATCGGCTGTGGTGTCTCCGGCGACGAGTCGAACAGTTGGTGGATCGCGCATCCGCTCGATTACGGGTGGAGGATCTGCTGACGCCGGTGGTGCGGATCCGGCTCGCGACGGATGCATCCCGCCCGCACGAGCCTTGCCACAACACCAGCAATGGCCGCCGCTAGTGAGATCGGCGGTCGCTGCTGGTCATCGTCCCCCGTCGATACCATCTTGCACACGCAGAAGACCAGCCTTCGGGTGCGCGTGCGCGTCATGTCCGGAGGAGCTGCGATCTTCTGCAGCCCTTCGGGCAAGGCGTCCGTGGCGCTGCGTCAGCGCCCTTCTGCGAATGGAGGACCGAGCACAGCTGCGAGAAGCTTCAGCTGGCCTGCTGAATGGCCCACATACAAAACAATCAGGCGATCGCGCTTGTAGACGTGCGGCGTATCCATCCACGAAATTTGGGTCTGGCCAATTGGAGATCCGGTCGGCGAAACCTTCGCCGCGTCGCCGACAGCGCGATCCACACTCGGGTACGCGAACACCGCCACGTCCTCGCCGTTGACCACGAGCCGTTCTCCCGCAACCGAGAAATACGAATGAGACGACTGCAGGAAACTGCCTGCTCGGGTGACGGTGGCGCCCTGCTCCTCGAGCGAGCGGACGAGCGCGTCGACCGATACTAATTCTGTCGGCTGAGTTGGCGCCGCCGCGCAGGCGCTGACTGCGACGGCGGCGCAGACCATCGCGTGGAGGACGTTCAATGCGATCGGTTATGCCCAGATCACGAACGTGACCACACGTTGACCGTTCGGCAGATCGCGTTCGAAAATCTGCGTCTTGCCGCCGTGCGCGACTTTCACCAGCTGTCCCCATTCCGACGGGTTGTTGAGCGCCGGACTCGCTTGCGGTGTCGACGCACCGACGCTCGTGAAGCTGTCGAAGTGGCTGTAGATGATGTCCAGCTCTTCATAGTCGTGAGCGTTTGGGCTGAGATTGCTGGGAGGGCCATCTGGATTACTTGTGTAATCCATACAAGTACCCAGGTTGGCGTTATTGAAATTCTCGTCCTGGTGATCCAGGCCGAACGTGTGGCCAACTTCCTGACACATGACGAGTTGGCGCCAGCTTGGCGTGTTGTATTGAGCCTGATTGAAGTACGTGTCGTTGACCTTCACTGTGCCTTGCGTGATGTGGCTGCCACCCGTGATCCAGATTTGTGCAACACCAAGCCAGCCAGTGCTTCCATAGGCCGCGTTGCAAACTTCGACGCGCCCCGATGTCGGCGCGCACGTCGCTCCGGTCGTGCCTCCCGTCACCGTGGTGGTGTTCAACACGTCGGAGTTGCTCCAGTCCGCCGACGCGGACGTCAGATACGTGGTCCAGGCGCTTGAGAGGTTTTTCCCGAGCTTGACGGAAAACGGATTGGACTGGCGGGCCCAGTGGTACTTTCGCCAACGGTGGTGTGCGGATGTCGACGGCTGAAACGCGAGAACAGTTAGCGCAACGATCAACAGACCGGCGCTTTTCCGCGAAGTTGAAATCATCAGAAACCTCCTGGTGAGTCGCCAGCAGGATTCTACGCGAAACTACGGGAGCAATGTGGCGGTCCGCACTGCCAGCACGGCAATTGAACCTCGAATCAGGCGCCACCGAAACGGCCGAGGCCGTCGCAGCATCCGGACTGCCTTGTCACGACGTCGGAACCGGCGCGATCGAGAAGTTCCGCGCCGCAAGACGGACGCAAGCGATCGTGAAAACGACCGACCAGGACGGCCACACGCGCCCAGCCGCAGCCGCGGTTCCGCCCGATCGTCGAAGCAGCGCTCGAGACCGGCTGTCGCCGCGGCGAACTCCTGTCGCTGCAGTGGTGGCAGGTCCGCGACCTCGTCGGTCTGAATCCGCAGCTGGACCTCCCGGCCGCGAAGACGAAGACCAAGCGCGACCGCGTCGTTCCGATCTCTGGCCGGCTGAAGGCGATCCTCGAAATGCGCCGGAACGACCCGCTGGCGAGCCCCACGGCCCTCAGGCCTACGCGTTCGGCAACGAGATCGGGCAGAAGAGTGGGTCGATCAAAACCGCGTGGCGGCTGGCCTGCCGCCGAGCGCAGATCGTCGATCTGCACTTTCATGACTTGCGGCGGGAAGCCGGCTCACGATGGCTCGAGGGCGGCGTGCCGCTGCAGGTGGTGCGCGATTGGCTCGGCCACACGAACATCAGCCAGACCAGCACGTACCTCGAATCAACGTTCATGGGGCAGCACGACGCCATGCGGCGGTTCGAGGAGACGCGAGGCCGCGCCGCACGCGCGGCAAAGGTGCGAGCGAAACAACGGGCCAAGAAAGGGTTTGTGCAACGGCGTGAAACGAAAGGCGGGAAACAGCCGAACTCGGGTTCCACCCGAGCGCGTGAATTGAAGAAGAATCCCAACGAATCCGCGAATGGACACGGTCAGCAGTGACGACTACCATTACTCCTAAGCGGGGGGCCGCCGGTTCAATTCCGGCCGGGCGCGCCACAGCAGTCACTACTCGGTAAGCATCAGACATGAAAACCAAAGAACGACATCATCTGAAAGAAAACGAGCTCGGCAAGCTGGCGCGCCAGGCGCGTGAGACCGTGGAAACGCGGCGCAGCGAAACGACCGCCATTGCCGTCGTCGTCGTCGTCGTCGCGGTGCTGGCCTTCGGCTACTTCGGCTGGCGACAGCACGTACAGACCAAGGCGCACGGACTCCTGGCCGAGGCGATGGCCGTGCAGGACGCGCGCGTGGGCCCACCGCCGGCGCCCGGGACCCCCTCGGCCGGCCTCTATTTCCCCACCGAGCGCGAGCGGTCGCAGGCAGCGCTGACCAAATTCAAGATCGCCGCCGACGCCTATCCGTCCACCGACGCCGGCATCTACGCGAGGTATCAGGAAGGCGCGACGTCGCTCGCGCTCGGGACGACGCCGGGCGCGATCGCGGCGTACCAGCAGGTGATCAAGGAATCGGGTGACGGCTTCTACGGCCAGATGGGCCGTCTCGGGCTCGCTGAAGCGCAGGCGCGAGCAGGGCAGTACGACACGGCGATCAACACGTTCAAGGAGCTCGCACAGCGGAAGGACGGCCCGCTGCCGGTCGACGGCATCCTGATGCAGCTTGGACGTACCTACCTCGAAGCGGGGAAACGCTCCGACGCACAGCAGACGTTCAACCGGCTGGTCGAGGAATACCCGGAATCGCCATTCACGGGCGACGCGCGGAGAGAGATCGAGACGCTGAAAAAAGCGCCGACGACGTAGAAACGCCGGTCCGGCTGAAGCCGGACACTACCGATTTCCGAGCGGTTCCTGCTGCGTCAGGCAATGAATCGTTCCCAGACCCCACACCAGATCGACGGCGTGGATGCCGACGATCCGGTGACGGGGCATCAGCTCCGCCAGGATGTTCAACGCCACCCGATCGTTCGGGTCGTTGAACGTCGGCACCAGCACGACACCGTTCGCAATATAGAAGTTGGCGTAGCTGGCCGGCAGGCGCTCGCCGTTCATGACCACGCGGCGCGGATACGGCAGGCGCACGATCTTCAGCGGCCCCACCCGCGGATCGTTCGCAACGGCGTCCAGCCGCCGGACGTTGTCCATCGATCGCGCGTGGTTCTCGTCCGCCGGGTCCTCTTCGACGGCGAGCACGATCGTGTCGGCCGCGACGAAGCGCGCGATGTCGTCGACGTGTCCGTGCGTGTCGTCGCCCGCACAACCTTCGCCGAGCCAGATCGTCTGGCGCGTGCCAAGCCAGTCGCGAAAGGCCTGCTCGTAGCCCTCGCGCGTCAACCCCTGATTGCGCACCTGCACGTTGCTCAGGAGCCACTCTTCGGTGACGAGCAGAAGACCGGCGCCGTTGGTCTCGATGCCGCCGCCTTCGAGCACCATCGGCGCGCCGGTGTCGGGACGCGTCGGCTCGACGTGCGGCAGCGGCACGATGTCGGCGATCGCGCGGCCCACTTGCGCGTCCACTCGCCAGTTGGCGTACTTCGCCCACGCGTTGAACGACCAGTTGAGCAGCGTCACCGCGCCCGACGGGTCGACCACCGCGGTCGGGGCGCTGTCGCGAAGCCAGGTGCGATCGTTGGGCACGAGGTGCAGACGGACATGCTCCGCGCGCACCCCATGGCTTTCGAGGATGGCACCGGCGTTTTCGTAGACCGGCTCGGAATGGCAGAGGATCTCGACCTGTTCGAAATCCGCGAGGACGCGCGCGATCTCGCCGTAGACCCACGGAATCGGCGCGAGCTTGCCCGGCCAGTCGGGTTCGTAGTGCGGCCACGCAATCCATGTGGCGCGGTGCGGCTCCCACTCGGCGGGCATCCGCCACGCGGGGTGTCGGGTGTCCAGGGTCATCCGAGGTAGCGCTGGAGAATCGGCCCGTAGGCGTCGATGCGGCGATCGCGCAGGAACGGCCAGTTGCGGCGCACGGTTTCGATCAACGCCGGGTCGCAGCGGGCGACGAGCACTTCTTCGCCGCTGCCGGCCTCGGCGATGTAGCGGCCGAACGGGTCGGCGATGAACGAGCGTCCGAAGAAATTGAGGCCGTCGGTGCCAGGTTCGTCCTCGTGGCCGACGCGATTTGGCGCGGCGACGTACACGCCGTTGGCAATGGCGTGCGAGCGCTGGATCGTCCGCCACGCGTCCACCTGCGCCGGGCCCCATTCATCCTGTTCCGAGGGGTGCCAGCCGATTGCCGTCGGGTAGAAGAGAATCTCTGCGCCCATCAGGCTGGTGATGCGCGCGGCCTCCGGGTACCACTGGTCCCAGCAGATGAGGACGCCGATCGTGGCGTAATGCGTCTGCCACACCCGGAAGCCGGGGGTATCGCCGGGCGTGAAGTAATACTTCTCGTTGAACAGCGGATCGTCGGGGATGTGCATCTTGCGATACACGCCCAGCACGCTGCCGTCGGCGTCGATGACGGCGGCGGAATTCCGGTAGACCCCCGCCGCCTGCCGTTCGAAGATCGGTACGATCAGGACGACGGCCAGCTCGCGCGCGAGACGGGTCATCGCGTCGGTCGTGGGGCCGGGGATGGGCTCGGCGAGGTCGAAGCGCTCGGACTGCTGAGACTTGCAGAAGTACGGCGCGTTGAACATCTCCTTCAGGCAGATG
>Ga0163163_10006215_pt1 | contig 10418 bp, 8 predicted proteins | sample S65metaG_FD_119766 | JGI IMG/M metagenome (GOLD analysis project Ga0163163, IMG submission 119766) | Switchgrass rhizosphere microbial communities from Kellogg Biological Station, Michigan, USA - S6-5 metaG | ecosystem: Host-associated > Plants > Roots > Rhizosphere > Soil | place: USA: Michigan... | reverse complement strand
GTTTGACGCTCCAGGGATAGTCGCCACCTTCGGCCGCGGGCAACCGGTTGCTGCGGATTCCGTGCACCGTCGGATCGACGCCCGAAAGGATGGTCGTATGGGAGGGCCACGTGATGGTTGGGACAACCCCGGCCACTCCCTCCGACCACTGGCCCTCCCTCATCAGCCGCCGCATGTGCGGGATCTTTAAGCCCAGACGGTCGCAGTCCTTCAGGTAGCGTTGATCCAGACCGTCAACCGACATGACCAGCAATGGCTGCCCCGCACGCGCCTGAAGTGCGAGCGCCGCAAGCAGAAATCCGGTCCGCATTAGAATCGGAGTCGTCCTCCAATTAAATCTCGCGGGAATTGGTTCGGCGAAAATCGGCAGCATTGCAGGTGCCGTTGTATTGTAGCCCAACGGTCACCGAAAAGTCGTGCGCCGTTTCAGCAAGCGGTGGCGAGGCGTGGAATTCGGCGCGCAGGCATTCTCACGTGTGAAAACCGCGCCGCCTCGTCGTCACCGGGCTTGACGGGCGAAATACTGGATGGATCGTTCCCGGGATGCGGTGCGGCGGAGCAAAGGCTGCACGGGCACCGGAATGAAACCTCGGGGGAGGAGTTTGTAGCCACCTACTCTTTATACACCTGCCGTGTCTCGTGCGAATGACTACCCCGTTACGTTGCCGATAAAAATCAGGAAACGGGATCGGGAGCAATTCAGAAATCGAATTTGAAGCCCGTGATGGCCCAGATCTTGTATCGCTCCTCCTGAATCGACCGGTTCGCCGTGCCGATGTAGACCCGGTAGGGTTCATTGCCCAGATTGAGCGCATCGAAAAAGACGCGTATGTGCTTGTTGATGCGCCGGCTCACCGAAAAGTCGATTTCCAACCGGTTATCCAGCCAGTTGTCATCGGCGGCTGTATTGCCGACCGCCAGTACGTAGTGACCCTGATAATTGAATGAAGCGCGCGCCGAGAGGCCCCGCCGCTCGTAAGAGATTGCGGCGTTGCCCAGGTGCGATGCCTGCCCGGGTAGGATGAAGGGGCCCCGTGGCAGCGTTGCATTCGAGTGAACGTAGGTGTAGTTGGTATACACGCCGAAACCGTGAAGCGCCTTCGGCAGAAAATCCAGACGTCGTACGAACGTGAGTTCCAAGCCGTACACGTTCGCGGAATCGCCGTTCACCGGCTGGGAAATCCGATAGAGATCCGAACCGATTGTCTGCTGTAGAGTTGCCTGGTAGCTGTAGTCGCTCAGATTTTTATAGAAAAAGCCGCCTGAGGCAACTCCGACAGTCTGGAAATAGTGCTCGAAAGACACGTCGACATTGTTGGACGTCGTCACCTTTAAGTCCGGGTTTCCGCGTGAGATCGTGAGCGCCGTGGGGTCTTGTAGGACCAAGGGGGCAAGATCGCTGTAATTCGGACGGGCCAACGTGCGTGAATACGAAAGCCGCAGCACGGTATCGGTGAACGGCCGGTACCGTAGATGCATGCCCGGCAGCACGTTGAGATAGTTGTTATTGCCGCTGGCGATCGACCGCGATTTCACATTGCCGGAAGCGTCCAGCAGGTAGGACGGCGCACCATGAGTGACGTCGGCCGCCTCAAACCGGATGCCGGGCGTGAGCGTTGTGCGCTCGCCCAGATAGATCTCGTCCATCAGGTAGCCGGCCGTGACCCGCTCGTGTGCGGTATAGCTGCCTGAATCGCCCGTGGCGGCAACGGTCGTGATTAGAGAGCCGCCACGGCTCAGATTCCGCATCGCATTCTTATCCGGAAAGGCAGTTCCGAAGTTGACGTATTTGCCGCCCAGGTAATTGTCGGCGGGAGAGTAATCCGGATCAATGTAGTTGAGTAACGGGAGCCTCACTCCCGATGCCGGCGCCTGACTAATCGTGTCGACGTCCCGCGTGCGGTCCTCGTCCCGCACCTTCATACCGAACTTGAACAACGATCCGGCAAACCCACCCATGCGCGTAGGTGCAGCGATATCGAAGCCTCCCGCTGCGTTCCGCGACTGCCTCTGTCATTCTGAATCGCGTTCTGGATGAAGATGTACGAATTGAGGTTTTCGTTCGCTGGATTGGCCTGTATGTTCGATGGGTCGATCGAACCTGCGGTGACGTTGGGTGAGAACGTAACGCCAGTCTGCCGGAACGTGCCTTCCAGGCGGTACGGCGTGTCCAACTGGGCCTTAGAATAAGAAGCCCGGTAACTAAGCAGCCAGGAGTTGGGCAGCGGGTGCACCCCTCCGGCGGTAATCGCTGTTTGGTTGGAGTCGTGATAGCGATCCCGCAGGAGACGCTCCAGACGTCCGCTGCTCACGATATTGCGGAAGCGGTGGCGCAGTTCGGAGTCCTCATATTCGGTGTGCAGACCACGGACAAAGATTTCAGACCCCGGTGAAAGGCGGTAGTCGACGTCTCCGGTAACGCCGGACCGCGTCCGCGTCAGTACGTAATCCCGAAGGTCGAGGCTGGAAAGCGCCAGGTTCGTGTAGGCCGGTTCCATATCCTGCGAGCCGCGATTGTTCTGATAGAAATTGCACGGAGGCAATGAAGCCCAGCTTCTGGTCGAGCAATCGCTGGCCGTAGTTGCCGTTGTAGTCCTTGATGTCGTCCCAGACAAGGGTATTGAAGCCCGACCCCAACGTTACCCCCGCGTGTCTCTGGGAGGGCGCGCGCTTGGTGATGAGGTTGACGCGGCCGCCGATCGAATCGGCCTCCATGTCCGGCGTCAGGACCTTGGTAATTTCGATAGCCCCCATCAGATCGGCGGGGATCGTGTCCAGCGGAATCTGGCGGCTGGTATTTTCCGTGGTTCCAATTCGCTCGCCATTGATCGTGGTGGCGCTGAGCCTTGGTTCGGTGCCGCGGATGAGAACATACCGGCCCTCGCCCTGATCGCGCTGGACGATGATGCCAGGGATGCGCTGCGCCGCTTCTGCCGCGTTGGGATCGGGGAAACTACCGATCTGGTCGGCAGCCACCAGGTTGACCAGCGTTAGCGAATTCATCTGATCGTTAAGAGCCTTCGACTGCCCTTCGAGAATCGGTTCTCCCTGCACAGTCACTGTGGTTTTCAGGCTCGGGCTTAGCGAGAAATCGAGCGACATTGTGACTCCGCCGGTAACCGTGACCTCCTGCGACTGAGGGTCAAGCCCAAGATAGGACACCGTGAGTTTCGCCTTACCGGCTGGTACGCCCAACAGCGTGTAGCGGCCGGAGTCGCCTGTCGCGGTCTTGAGCATCGAGCCTTCCACCGTGATCTCGGCGCCTGTGAGTAATGTCTTCCGAAGCGATTCCGTGACGGTGCCCGCGATGCTGCCGGTTTGGGCCTGTAGTGACAGACTCGTAAATCGAAATAAGAGACACGCGGTTAGCCTAAGAAAAACTACGCTGCGAATGGGCATGAGTGTCCCCGGAGAGTAGCAGCCCAACATTACAGGATCGTGACTGAATGATCACAAAGAGACGAATCGGAAGAACGGAGGCGATAAGCACCTGGTAGCTTGATGAAGAATCTTGTTTCGCCAGGTACTTTCACGCCGACACGGATCAGCGCACGCGTGAAACCGCCAATGCCCTCGCCGAAGGTGTGTCTCCGCCTTTGCGGGCGCCGGTGTTTGTCCCTGGCTGCGGAACGGCCGCGGAGGGGTTCGCATGCGAGTGGAGTTCTTTCCAGAAGACGCTGGAGTCGAGCATAGATCGCAGCGCGGTTAAGTGAACCGCTCCGAACAGCGGATAGTCATCCGATTTTAACGTTGCCGCGTTATCCTGACACCTTCCATCAAGATACTGAGCCACATTAAATGAGAAAAAAATTTTATCTCCTACTCTTATGCCTGCTGCCCGCGGCAGCTCTGGCACAAACCGACTCCGGCACCATTCGGGTACTGGTCACCGACGGCAGTACTGCGCCCGTCGCTGACGCCCAGGTTAAGCTGACTAACGTTTCCACCGGCGTCGTTACTGCCCGCCTGACTGGTGAGGAGGGGTACGCGATCTTCTCCCCAATCGTTCGCGGCGTCTATTTGGCGGAAGTCGCCAAGGGCGGCTTCCAACAAACTCGCGTGACCGATCTGCGCCTCGACGTGGATGAGCGGAAGCTGGTTCGCGTGACCATGCAGGTTTCGGCCGTCAACGAAACCGTCGAGGTTTCGGCCGCTGCCGATATCGTCCAATCCGAGCAGGCCTCGCTAGGGCAAGTGATCCGCGGCAGCGTAGCAGTGGAATTGCCTCTCGCCGCCCGGCGCTATACCGACTTGGCGCTACTTGTTCCCGGCGCTACCGAAAGCACTGTGCTGACGACCACCCGCGGCCCCGGATGGTTCGTCGTGAACGGTAACTACCAGGCGCAAAACAATTTCATCATCGATGGGGTGGACAACAATCAAGGCACTACGAACGCCCAGGCTCTCTCCGCGCAGGTGGTTCAGCCCTCGCCCGACGCTATCAGCGAGTTCAAGGTGCAGACCAACAGCTATTCCGCGGAGTTTGGCAGGTCCGCCGGAGCGGCCATCAACGTCGTGATCAAGAGTGGCACCAATGGACTGCACGGCTCAGCCTGGTATTACAACCGCGACACGAGCCTGGCGGCGACGCCGTGGTCGAACAATCTGATCGGCGCGGGTAAACCGGAACTGAAGTGGCACCAGTTCGGCGGCACGTTTGGCGGACCGATCGTTAAGAATAATCTTTTCTACTTTGTGGACTACGAGGGCTTCAAGCAAAGCTTTGCCAACGCCTTCCTGGTAACCGTCCCAACCGAGGCGGAAAAGAGTGGCGTTTTCTATCGCGCAGTGACGGATCCCGATACCAAGGTCCCGTTCCCAAACAACACCATCCCGGCCAACCGTTTCGATTCGCTCGGCAAGAAACTGATTGACCTCTATCCGGCGGCCAATCAACCCGTCACGATTGCATCCAGCGGCCAGACGGCTAACAATTTTGGCGTCACCCGCGCCGGCACCGAGGACACTCACAAGAGCGACGTGAAGGGCGACTATAACCCGTCGTCCAAAGACATCTTTTCATTTCGCTGGAGTTTCTTTCGCCAGGACATCTACCGCGACGCGCTCTTCGACGGGCCGGCCGACGGCGCGAACAATCAGGGTGGCCAGTTCAATAGCAACCACAGCTACGGCGCGACCTGGTCCAGGACCATTACCCCTTCGCTGATCAACGCATTCCGGTTCGGCTACAACCGCACGTACGCGACCTTCACCAATCCGGCCATCAACGGTCCTGGCGCGACGGCCTTCGGCTTCAAGAACATTCCGGCTGACGCGATTTCCAAGGGCAACGGCGGCATCCCGCAAATCAGCGTCAGCAATTACAATGCGCTGGGAACTCGCAACTTCCGTCCGCAGTTCCAGGCGCCGGAGCTGTTCCAATTCCTCGACTCGGTTTCCCTGGTTCGCGGCGCGCACACCATGCGCACCGGATTCGAAACCCGCCAGAAGAACAACCTGTTTCAGGATCTGACCCGCACTGTACCCAACTACACCTTCGGCGCGCGATTCACCGGAGAGGCGCTCGCGGACCTGCTGGTGGGCTACCTTCAGCAGTTTGACGCCAATACCCAAACCAACGTCGAGCAACTGCAAAAGGCTTATGCGGGCTACTTTCAGGACGACTGGAAAGTCAGTCCGTCGTTCACCCTCAACCTTGGCCTCCGGTACGAATACACCACTCCGTACTACGGCAAGAAGCCGATCCAGAACATCAACTTCGATCCTCGGGCTGGCACGCTAGTCTATCCCAAGGGCGACAAGGATTACCTGGTGAATGCCGATCACAGCAACATTGGTCCCCGCATCGGCGCAGCCTGGCAGATCAGGCCCCAAAAGCTTGTGCTTCGCGCCGGATACGGTCTGTTCTTTTCAGGCGAAGACATCTTCGGTTCCGATATCAATCTGCCGTTGAATCCGCCCCAACTCATCCCAATTACGCTGGCTCAGGTCGGTAGCGGCCCGCCTCCCTTCAAGCTCTCCGAGCCGGTGCCCGACGGCATTTTTAGCAACTACAACACCAACATCATTTCATTGCGCGCCCGCGAAAAGGACTTTCATGCCGCGCGCATCCAGCAGTTCAACGTCGCCTTACAATATCTGCTGCCCGCAAACTCTACGTTTGAAGTGGCGTACGTCGGCAACCGCGGCAAAAATCTGCAATTCACATATCCGTTGAACCAGACGCCGTTTGGTGTGGATGGCAGCATCGCCGCAAACCGTCCGTTCCCGCAGTGGACACAGATCACGATGGGCGCCACGCGTAGCCACTCCTGGTACAACTCGCTTCAATTAAAGTTCGAAAAACAAATGACGCACGGCCTGTACACACTCGCTTCGTATACTTACGCAAGCGCGATCGATGAAGCCGGCGCCTACGATGCCGGCACCCAGCCGCAGTATCTGGATAACCTTGCCGCGGAACGCGGCCCTCAGAGCCAGACTGCCCGCCATCGCTTCACGTGGACCAACGTCTATACCCTGCCGATCGGCCGCGGCCGCCAGATCGGCAGCCACTGGAATCGAGTGACCGACGCTTTCATCGGCGGCTGGCAGATCTCGAATATCCTCAGCGATCGGACGGGTCTGCCGATCAACGTCTCGCTGGCGAGCACGGGAATTGACCCTGCCACCGACCGCAACTATACGTTCCTGGGCCGGAATGGCGGCGGCTTGCGTCCCGACCGCGTGGGCGAGGCCAACAGCGGCATAGACCCTAAGACCGACCGCCTGCATTTTCTCAATGCCGCGGCTTTCAGCGTGCAGCCCATCAATACGCCTGGTAACGCTCAGCGGAACGTGGCGCTCGGGCCGAAGCTGTTCAACGTGAATGTGAGTCTGGTGAAACGCTTCGCCGTAACGGAGGGCTCCGCGATCGACCTCCGCTTCGAGGCTTTCAACGCATTGAATACGGTGAATTTTTCTAATCCCAACACCACCGTCGGCTCCTCGACCTTCGGTTCGATCACCAGTGCCGGCGATGCGCGGCAGGTCCAGATTGCGATACGCTATCGTTTCTAAATGAAGGCGTTCGTGGTGTTGATAATTCTTGGGGCGCTGCCATCCGGCGGTACCGCACAAGCTAATCCGGAAACGATGGCGCCCGTAAGAGTTCTGGCGCTTCAAGCTAAGACGGCTCACGTGCAGGGGATTGATACCGACGGCGTTCACCTGTGGGTGACTTCGGTAGACCGGGCCTCGCGCAAAGGGTACTTGCAGGAATTTACGGTCGCTGACGGCCGGTTGGAGCGAAGCATCGAGGTTCAGGACGGTGACCGATTCCATCCGGGTGGTATCGCTGCTGACGCGAATTCGATCTGGATCCCGGTGGCCGAATATCGCGCGAAAAGCACGGCGGCCGTTCAGCGGCGCAACAAGCGCACGCTGGCGCTGGAGTCCCAGTTTACGGTGGACGATCATATCGGGTGCATCGCCGTGACGCCCGAATTGCTGATTGGCGGCAATTGGGACAGCCGCGATTTCTATGTCTGGGATCACCAGGGGAAACTGATTCGAAAGGTGCCGAGCACGTCCGGGAATTCGTATCAGGATTTCAAATTCCGCGACGGACAGCTGGTTGCATCAGGACTCCTTGCCGGTGGCAAGGGTGCCATCGATTGGCTGGATCTGTCGATGAGTTTGGTCCGCCGTCTTCCGATTGGGAACACCGACCGGTCGCAGCCCTTAACGCGCGAAGGGATGACTCTATTCGAAAATCGCCTGTGGCTGCTGCCCGAAGACGGGGATAGCAGGCTCTACGTCTTCGAATTGCCACGGGCGACTAACATACGTTGAACGGCCAGATCAATCCACAATGAAGACCGTTGCCCCACCTTCGGAACGCGCGCGGTGTGGGTGACCGTCGTCGTCAGCCACGTGAAAACTTGTTCCTGCTGGAATCGTCAAGCGCCGGCCGTCCTCATGCTCAATAACCATTTGACCCGAAACGACGAAGGTCAGATGGCCTTTGTGACACCAGTGGTCGCCAACGTATGACGCACTATATTCAACCATCCGAAGCTGGATCTCCCCAAACTGGCGGGAACGCACGCTGGCTCTTCCAGATTCGCCTGGGTGTTCTGATGCGGGCACTGTTGACCAGTCGGTCATGCTTGAAGGCAAGTCAGCGAGCTTCATGATTTCTCTCCTCCGTCGGCTGGGGTTTTCTCTGTTGGAATTACTTGTGGGCGGAGTTCCCCTGCTTAAGACCTGCGAGACTCCGGGTTCAAAATGAATGAAGTAGGGCGGGAAATTTGTAGAGTTTTCTTGAAACGCGTGGCAATTATGAGTGACGCTAAGCTCGCATGTGCCCGCCCACAAACTGAATCGCATTTTGCCATACCATCAAGAGCCGGCACGCATACGTTCGCCGGCTGGTTTCACTCAATGCGAAGTGTGGAGTCGCGGAACGCCGCACCTCGGCGGGCGCAGTGCGCCATCGGATAGCCAACCAACGAATTTTCAATCACTCGCCAGGGCGAGCGCTGCGACTATACCCGACGCTTTCCCCTGTCTTTATGGCATGCGGGTTTCACTATCGAAAGCGCAGCCGCAGCTATTTGAACAGCATGGGTGCCACTCCATTTAAATAAATCGCCAGTTCGCCCAGGTATGACCGCCGGGGGCTGAACGTGAACTTGTGACTGATCCCGCCCTTGTTCAGCAACGCATCGAGATTCTTGCTCCCCTCGGATACAGATGTTGTCCGCCTGCCCGCAGCCGATGTCTCCGGATGAGCATTCGAGGCAGTCAGCGTGTGGCCGCCGCCCATCGAGAGGCCGGAAATCGCGCAGTTGTCCTTGTTCGCGATAACGCCATAGTTTTTTCTCGATGTAGGGCGCCGTCGTTCACGAGGCTTCAGAGGCGTTCTCTGGTAAGACCGCTCGAACGAAATAAGAATGAGAGCCCATTCATCGGACAATGAGTTTCGTGCGGCCCGTGAACGAGGGAAAACAGTGTTTACACGTTAGAAGCACAAGGCATCAACCCATCTTCCGCTTGGCGCCATTCGATCGGCGCCACAAAACCAGACTCGCAAGGGCGGCACCCGCCATCAATGTGAGAGAAGATGGCTCGGGAACGCTGGTCACGTTTATGATCAGGTTGTCCTGGAATCCGAATCCAACCGTTGCCGGAGGGTACGGAGCGTAGGAACCATCGAGGGCGACCAAGGCCAACCCGTCATATAGGAAAGAGGAGGTTAGGGTGACTCCAATCCCAAGCGTAGTAGTCGCGCTGTCGGGGCTGGTCGCATCCCAGGCAATCACGCTACCAGGATCCGCGAAAATCATCAGATAGTATGAATTCGCAGGGAGAGTCAAACCAGAAAAGAGTGAAATCCATGACGATGGAGCGGCGGGAGCGGTAAATGCTGTGACGGCGAGCTGATCCGCCACGGTCGTCCCACCACCCATGCTGGTGGTTAGATAGGCCGTGCCCGTGGCGGTTGACGAGATGCCGTTTCCGCGCAAAGATATGTCAACGCCGGAATATTCGATCGTTTGTGTCCACGACGCAACCAAATATGCGTGATTACAAATTGATCCGGGTTGGCTGCAGGAGAGATTGGCCAGTTGTTCGGCCCCGCAACGTCCAGGATCGTGCCCGCGCTGATCTCGCCGGCGAAGACGAGAAACAGAAGAGGAAAGTGATATGGTCGAGCAAACACTGTTTTCTGCCTTTCGTCCGGATTTCCGTTTGAGGATCCCCGGTGGCAGGCATTATACACTAACGTAACCCGCCGCCTCCTTCTTGTTCGGGTTGGCGTTTTGACCAGCGGCCGACTTCACCACCGAAAATGCCTTCCACACTTCCGTGAACGCGGTGATCGAGTTTTCTTGCTTAGTGAGTCTGCCAGTGTATTCTTCGATGTATTGAGCCAGCTTCTGCAGTGCCTCACGTTTTGGCATAGACCAGGTCCGAGCGTCTTCTCCTTCTTAATGCGCACGCGACGTCCGTTGCCGTTAATTGTCCACAGATGGAAATATCCGACCCATACCCCGCCCGCCGCGCTCGATTCATGAAGCAAATCGAGCTGGGTGGGCAAATGGATGGGCTGTTTTTCCGCCCACGCGTTGCAAGTTATTGAAGGAATTTGGTCGGGGCGGAAGGATTCGAACCTTCGACCTCCTGGTCCCGAACCAGGCGCTCTACCAGGCTGAGCCACGCCCCGAACTTACTAGTTTAGTCTGTTGCACCCCTGGCACACAAGCACGTACCATCGAATTCGTGAGCCACACGCAGAAACTCCGCGAACTTCCTGCCGTTCATGAGGTGCTCGAGCAGCTTGCGCCGAGCCTCGCCCGCTTTCCGCGTGCGCTCGTTGTCTCTGAAGTCCGGCGCGCGATCGATTCGGCCCGAGCGGAGATTCTATCAGGCAATCCCGCCGAGCCCGCCATCGCAGCGCAAGTCGAGCGAGC
>Ga0163163_10006214_pt1 | contig 10419 bp, 12 predicted proteins | sample S65metaG_FD_119766 | JGI IMG/M metagenome (GOLD analysis project Ga0163163, IMG submission 119766) | Switchgrass rhizosphere microbial communities from Kellogg Biological Station, Michigan, USA - S6-5 metaG | ecosystem: Host-associated > Plants > Roots > Rhizosphere > Soil | place: USA... | reverse complement strand
GTGCGGCCTCCCGGGCCAGCGCGAAGGGCACTTTCCGCACCAGCCACTTGATCAGCGGCAGGGTGGGCGGCGCGATCGAGAGCGTGGTGAAGCCCAGGCCGAGGAGCAGGACCGCATAGAGCGGCTCCGACGCCATCTCACCGCAAATGCTGACCGGAATGTTCGCGGCCTGTCCCGCGGCCAGCACGTCGCGCAGCATCCGCAGAATGGCGGGGTCGTGCGGCGTGAATCGGGAGGCCAGGTGCGCGTTGCCCCGGTCCACCGCCAGGGTGTACTGGGTCAGGTCGTTGGTGCCGATGCTGAAGAATGCGCTGACCTTCGCGAGGCGGTCGGCGATGACGACGGCGGCGGGAGTCTCCACCATGGCCCCGATCGGCACGTCCTTCGCCGCACGAATGCCGGCCCGCTCCAGATCCCTGGCTTCCTCGCCGATCATCTCCCGGGCCCGCTCCATTTCGTCGACCCGGGTGATCAGCGGCAGCATGATCTGGACTTTCTTGTCGGCCGCGGCCCGCAGGATGGCGCGGAGCTGGGGCCGGAAGATTTCCGGTTGATCCAGACAGACCCGGATCGAGCGCCAGCCGAGAAAGGGATTGGCCTCGGACGGCGCGGCGAACGCGGCCGGAAACTTGTCGCCGCCGAGATCATAGGTCCGGATCACGACGGTCCGGTCGCCGAACGCCGCGGTCACCCGGCGGAAATACTCCACCTGCTCATCCTCGCTCGGCAAGTGACTGCGCCCGGTCACCAGGAATTCGGTGCGCAGCAGTCCGACGCCCTCGGCTCGGTACCGGACCGCCATGTCGATCTCGTCGGGCAGATCCACGTTGCCCATCAGGGTGACCGCCTGGCCGTCGGGGGTCACGCTGGGCTGCTGCACCGCGCTCTCGAGCTCCAGGTCGAGCTTGTGCCGCCGATTGGCGGTGACCTGGGCCAGCTCCAGCTCCATCACCGTCGGCTCGATCACGATGGTGCCGCTGGTGCCGTCCAGCAGCAGCATGTCGCCGTCCTTGATCGCGCCGACGACGCCGTAGACACCCATCACACAGGGAATCCCGAGGGAGTGCGCCAGGATCGCGGCGTGCGACGTCCGGGTGCCCTCTTCGCTCACCAGGCCGAGCAGCTGATCCCGGTCCAGCTGCACCGTGAGCCCGGGAAACAGCTCGTGGGCCACGATGATCACGTGGGGCATGTTCGGCATACCGAACAGCTCGTCGTTGGTCAGCCCGACCAGGTGACGGAGCACCCGGAGCTGGGTGGCCAGCAGATCGGCGAGCCGCTCCCGCAGGCGCACGTTGCCGGTACCGCCCCACTTGGCACGCAGCTCCAGGGCCTTGAACTCGTAAGCGGTTTCGGCGCTGAAGTTGTTGTGCCGGATCAGATTGGTGACTTCGGCGAGGAAGTCGGGATCCTGGACCATCATGATCTGGGCTTCGAAGATCCGGCTCTCCTCGAGGCCGGCGCGCTCCAGCACCCGCTCCCGCAGCCGGTTGAGTGAGTCGACCACCGCGCCGACGGCTTCGTGGAGCCGCGCCACTTCGACTTCGGTTTCGTCGGGCTTGACCCACCGGTCGGCCACCGCGGGGAATTTCCAGTCCAGCACCACCGCGGGCGCGTAGGCCAGGCCGGGGGAGACCCCCACACCGCGAAGGTTCTTGTGCGCGGTCACGTCTCTCCGAATCCCGTGGCGATGAGCTCGACGATGGCGGCCATCGCGGCCTCCTCGTCGGCGCCGTCGGTCCGCACGCCGATGGTGCTGCCGCATTCGGCCGCGAGCATCATCACCCCCATGATGCTCTTGCCGTTGACCGGCACTCCGTCTTTGAGGAGGTGAATCTCGGACACGAAGTTGCTGGCCAGCCGGACCAGCTGCGCCGCGGGCCGGGCGTGGAGCCCGAGGGAGTTGATGACCTTGGCCTCGCTCTCGATCACGCGGCACTCCATCGCCAGAGAAGAGTGAGCACGGCGGCGCCGATGGTGAGCGCCGGCGCCGACAACGGCCTCCGGATCGTCAGCGCCCCCAGCAGAGCCGCGCCCGCCACCACCAGCACCGACGCCCGAAGCGGCTGACCGGTGCCCCGGAGCAGCCAGGCCGCGAGCAGCGGCACCGCGGCCCCTACCAGCACCGCCGCCACGTCCCCCGCGCGCGGCGCCGCTTTGGGCAGCCACGATTCGCTGATCGCGTGGGCCACCCGAAGACCGTGAGCCAGTCCGACCCGGAGTCCCCACCAGGTGACCAGCACCCGAAGCAGGTTGTAGCCGAGCACGCAGAGCGCCACGGCGCCCAACCCGCCGCCCAGCGTCACCGCGATCAGAGCCAGCCCCATCGTGGCCGGTACGATGCCGGCCCAGAAGAGCTGATCTCCCAGCGCGCCCAGCGGACCGGAGAGTGCGGTACGCAGCCGGAGAATCCGTTCCCCGGGCTCTTCGTCCAGCTCGGCTCGTGCCAGCGCGCCCACCGCCGCTCCGGCGAGGAAGGGATGGGCGTTGAAGTACTGGGCCGAGCGCCCCCGGGCCGCGCGGGCCCGCTCGGGATACGGGGTGAGCGGCTCGAGCAGCGGCTCCATGGCCACCGCGATGCCGATGCCCTGCATTCGCTCGTAGGTCCACGACGCCTGGAGCGCCACCAGCCGAAGCAGCGCCCGGGCCCGGCCGATCATCGCAGCGCCAGCCCCAGCACGCCCAGCGCCATGCCCCCGGCAAACCAGGCGATCCGTCTCGCGGTGCCGGCCCGGCGGAGCGCGCCGCCGATGGCGGCGACGAATCCTCCCGCGACCGCCACGATGGTGAGCGCGCGCGCGGTGGCCAGGTCGAGCCAGGGGACCCGCGCCAGCCAGGTAGCGAGTCCGATCCCCAGGGCCGCCAGGGCCCCGCTCCGCAGCAGGTCGGCAATGATCCCGGCCACGTGGACCCGGGTCGCGACGCCGGGTTCGCCCCGATCCAGGGCGGCCGCCGTGCGGCGCAGCGCCCAGGCGGTGACCCGTCGGTGCACCACGATGCTCCCGCTGCCGATTTGCGCCAGCATCACCCCGAGCAGCACCGCGGGTCCCAGCGCGGTCACCCACGGCTCATGCGCCGCCATCACCACCGCCGCGACGGTAGCGGCGCCGTAATCCGGGTACCGCGAGGCTCCGACCGGGAGCACGTCGAGCGCAAAGAGCTCGAGGGCCGCGCCGATCCGGAGGCCCGCGCCGGGGTCGCCCAGGATCACGCCCGCGACGGCGCCGGCGACCAGCGGACGGTTGAGCAAACCCTGCAGCACGCTGGCCAGGTCGAGCCCGACCACGATGGCCCAGAGCATCAGCGCCGCCAGCGTCGGGTCGCTCATCCCAGGTCCTTGAGCGGCACCGCCCGCGAGGTGGGCACGTCCTGCGCGCTCACCTCGAGCCCCCGGTCCGCCATCCGGGTGAGCAGAGCCACCTCGTCATCGGAGAGATACAGGTAGCGCAGCCGCTCCCGGCGACCCGGCGCCGCGTGGATGCCCCCGAGATTCAGCCGGCGCAATCCGCCAGGCGCCCGGCGCAGCAGCTCGGCCGCCGCGCCGATGGTCCCCACCAGCACCAGCACCCGCTCCCGCCCCGCTTCCCACGCCTGGAGCCGGGGCGCCGCTTCCACGGCGTTCACGAAGTCCATGGCGATTTCCGCCGGCGCCGCCATCCGATACAGCTCCTGCTCCCAGGGACTCTGCCGCACCTCATCGTCGACCAGCACGATCCGGTTGAGATTGAGGGGCCGCCCCCATCCCACCACCACCTGTCCGTGCACCAGGCGATCGTCCACGCGGCACAGCACGATCGGCATCAGCGCTCGGCGATCGACTTGGTGCCCGACTCGGCCGCCCGGCGGGCCGCGTCGGCCAGGGGCTCGGTGCGGTGAAAGAGGAACTCGAGCAGCATTACGAGATTCACGCCGGTGACCACCTTGATGTCCGCCCGCGCCGCCGCCTTGCGCATCGCGGCGATCATGCAGCTCCCGCTCGGCATGTCGACGAACACGATCCCGGGCTGGTCGCCCACCGCCGCCAGCACCCGCGCCTCTAGGGTATCGCGGTCGGCGCCGGTGTTGGTCACCGCCACCAGCGCACCGTGGATGCCGGTGATCTCCTCCGCAGCGGCCACCAGCGCGGCGCCCAGACCGGCGTGCCCCACCACCACCCCCCGCAGCTCGGCGCTCATTCGTAGTCTTCCTGGAGGTATTCCCGGAGTCCCCGCTGTTCCATCATCCGTTTGATCAGCCGGTCGTTGAACGCCGTGGCCACATCCAGCCCCGTCATCCGGAGCAGGTGCGCCATCGCCACCACTTCCGAGATGACGGTCAGATTCTTCCCCGGGTTGAGTCCGACGATCACCTTCGGCACCACCACGTCGAGGATCGTGGCTTCCTGGCGCACCAACCCGGTGCGCTCCACGTCCTTGGCCTTTTCCCAGTCTTCGAGCTGCACCACCACTTCGATGCGCTTCTGCTGCCGGACCGATCGGACGCCGAAGAGCGATTTCACGTCGATCAGCCCGATGCCCCGGATTTCCATGTGGTGCGCGGCCAGTTCGTGCCCTTGCCCGATGAGCACGTCGTTTCCCTTGCGCGCCACCAGCACCAGGTCGTCGGCGACCAGACGGTGGCCCCGTTCCACCAGGTCCAGGACGCACTCGCTCTTCCCGATGCCGGACCGTCCGGTGAACAGCAGGCCCACGCCGTAGACGTCGGCCAGGGAGCCGTGCAGCGTGGTGCGGGGCGCGAACGCATCCTCCAGGATCGGCTTGATCCGCCGGTAGAACTCGGCGGTCTTGAGCTTGGTCCGGAGCACCGGAATGCTGCGCCGCTTGGCCAGCTCGATCAGGAGCGGGGGCGTGTCCTGTCCCTTGGTGATGAAGACGCAGGGGAGGTCGTAATTGAGAAAACCTTCGATGGCGCGGGTGCGGGCCGCCTCGTCGAGCGACTGGAGATAGGAGACTTCGGTCTCGCCGAGGACGTGCAGCCGCGCGGGCACGAAACGCTCCGTGTACCCCGCGAGCACCAGCCCCGGGCTCGCGACGTCCTGTTCCGGCAGCGGCCGGTCCAGGCCCTGCTCGCCGGTAAGGGACTCGAGCTGCAGCGGGTCGCCCCGCCGCGCCAGCAGGTCGCGGGGTCGGAGGCTCACAGATCCTTCGCCGAGGCGCGACGCTGCCGGGGCCGGGTCGCCTTCTCGAGCTGGGGCCGGAGCTTCTCTTCGGCCCGGTCCAGCGCGGTGCGATGGTCGGGCCCTTCCCCGATGCCGATCAGCACCTTGCGGCCCCGCGCGTGCAGCCGGATCTCGACCTCATAGGACTGCGGTTGGGCCCCGGACTGGAATACGATGGTGGCTTCCAGCGCGTGGGGAGACACCTTCTCGAGGCGGTCGGCGACCGCCTGGGCCCGCTCGCGGAGGCTCTCGGTGACGTCGCAGTGCCGGGCGCTGATGGTGGTCTGCATGGTTTTCTCCGAAAGACGTGGCGCGGGTTAACCCGCGGTGAGCTCGAACAGATGGGCTTCGGTGGCCGCTGCGGCGTCGTCCCAGCTCCAGGCGCAGGCGTGGGCCCGCGCCGCCTGCCCCAGCCGGGCCACCAGGCCGGGATTCCCCGCCAGCTCCAGCATCCGCGCCGCCAGGGAGGCCGCGTCCCCGTGCGGCACCAGATATCCGGTGCGGCCGTCCTGCACCGAATCACGGAGCCCGGGACTGTCCGAGGTGAGCGACGGGGTGCCGCAGGCGGCCGCCTCGATCACGGTGAGTCCCCACCCTTCCTTGGGACTGGGAAGGAGATTGGCCCACGCACCGCGAAACAGCTCCCGTTTCCGCGCTTCGTCTACAAAGCCGTGAAAGCGCACCGCGGCGGTGAGTCCCATCTCCTGCGCCAGCCGGACCAGCCGGGGGGCGTCGTCACCGGTACCGGCGATATCCAGGGAGAGGTCCGGTCGCTGGCGCCGGGCCAGCTCGAGGGCCCGGATCGCGACGTCGACGCCCTTGTACCGCTTCAGTCGTCCAACATATAAGAAGGTCGGCGGGAGGGCCGTTCAAGCCCGGAGGCCGGGGTGTAGGATCGGCAGTCGATTCCGGGGTGAATCACCCGGATCCGGCCGGCCGGCACCCCCCGGGAGATCAGATCGTCGCGGGTGCTCTCGCTGATGGCATGAAAACCGGCGCGCCGATAGACCCGGGGAATCGGGCGCTCGGCCAGGGCGACCAGCGCGGCGACGGGAAAGGGCGCTTCCTGGAAGGCGGTGGTGCCGAAGAGATGGGGAATCATGGCGCAGAACGGCAGCCGGGTCATGCCGGCCAGGTACAGCGGCAGCTTGTTGATGTCTTCGAGCACCAGATCCCACGCCTCCCGCTGGAGGGCCCCCTGCACGGCCCGCCGCCCCAGCGCGGCGAAACTGTGCCGGCCGCCGTGGCGCTCCAGGGAGATGCCCTGCACCGTGGCTGTACTCGGCGCGCCCGGCCATCCGGAACAAACCAGGTGGATGGCATGTCCCTTCTCGGCCAGGCGCCGCAGCAGCTCGAACAGGTGGAGCTCGGCCCCGCCGGCGTGGGGGTTCTCGAGATCCTGCCAATTCACCGCGAGAATCTTCACAGCCGTCCGAGGGAGCGGGCCACCGCGTCGAGCACCCCGTTGACGAACGCCGCCGACTGGGGACTGCCGAACCGGTGGGCCAGCCAGAGCGCCTCGTCGATGGCCACCTTGGGCGGCACCCGCTGGTCCAGGAGCTCCGAGACGGCGAGGCGGAGAATGTTCCGGTCCACGACCGCCAGACGCTCGAGCCGCCAGTTCCGGGCCGACTCGGCATAGGTCTCATCGAGCAGGTCACAGCGGTCGATCACCCCGCTCGCCAGGGCAACCGCCATCTCCAGCACCATCGGGCCGGGCCGGGTGAGCCGGGTCAGGCCGGGCAGCAGCGCGTCAAGCGAGGGCCGGCCGTCGGTTTCCCACGCGTACAGCACCTGCAGCGCGCGAGCGCGCGCCCGGGTCTCGGGTCTGATGGTCATCCCCGCCTGACTCGCCGGATGGCATCGGCGGTGCGAATGGCCGCGTCGGCCGCTTCGAATCCCTTGTCGCCCGCGGTGCCACCGGCGCGGGCCAGCGCCTGCTCCATCGTATCCACGGTGAGCAGGCCGAATCCGATCGGCAGCGCGTGCTGCGTCGCGAGCGTGCCCAGCGCGCGGGACGCTTCTCCCGCGACGAAATCGAAGTGGGGCGTCTCGCCCCGCACCACGACGCCCAGCGCCACCAGCGCGGCGTAGCGTCCGGTTCCGGCCAGCGCCGCCGCCGCACTTCCCAGCTCGAAGGCGCCGGGCACCCAGACCACGTCCACATCCGCCCCGGCGATGCCGGCCTGGTCCAGGCAGCGCCGCGCGCCCTCGAGCAGGCGGGTGGTGATCCGCTCGTGGTACCGGCTGACGACGATGCCGATCCTCCCCACGGGGGTCAATTGTCCGGTGATGTCGGCCACGCCGTCGCTCAGTGGAAGAGGAAGTGGCCGAGCTTGTCACGCTTGGCGTCGAGGTAGGACCGATTGTGGCTGGTCGGGTCGGGTGCCAGGGGAACCCGTTCGACGATGCTGAGGCCGTAGGCGTCCAGACCGACCACCTTGCGCGGGTTATTCGTCATCAACCGGATCGTCGACAGGCCCAGGTCGCGAAGAATCTGGGCGCCGATGCCGTAGTTGCGGAGGTCGGGCGCGAAGCCCAGCCGTTCGTTGGCTTCCACGGTGTCGTTGCCCTGATCCTGCAGCGCGTAGGCCCGCAGCTTGTTGAGCAGGCCGATGCCGCGGCCTTCCTGATCGAGGTACACCACGACCCCCGACCCCGCCTCCACGATGAGCTTCATCGCCGCCGCGAGCTGGGGTCCGCAATCGCAGCGGAGCGAATGGAAGACATCGCCGGTCAGGCACTTGGAGTGCATGCGGACCAGCACGTCGGCCGCGCCGGCCACCTCCCCGTACACCAGCGCCACGTGCTCGGCGGCGTCGACGTCGTTCCGGTAGCCGACGACGGTGAAGTCCCCGAATTCGGTCGGGAGGGCGGCCTCGGCCACTCGGTGCACCAGGCGCTCGGTCCGGAGCCGTTCCGCCACCAGCTGGGCCACGGTGACGAAGGTGAGATGATGCTGCTCGGCGAAGGCGTGCAGCTCCGGCACCCGCGCCATGGTGCCGTCCTGGTTGAGGATCTCGCAGATGACCCCGGCGGGATACAGTCCCGCGAGCCGGGCCAGGTCCACCGCCGCCTCGGTGTGGCCGACCCGCTGCAGCACTCCGCCGGGACGGGCCCGCAGCGGAGGAATGTGACCGGGACGGCGCAGATCGGTCGGCAAGGTGGCGGGGTTGATGGCGACGTGAATCGTCGCGGCGCGATCGGCGGCGGAGATCCCGGTGGTGACCCCGAAGCGGCGGTCGGCGTCGATGGTCACGGTGAACGCGGTGCCGTGCTCGTCGGTGTTCCGGCCCACCTGCTGGGGCAGCTCCAGCTCCTCGCAGCGCTCCGCCGTGAGCGCCAGGCAGAGGAGCCCGCGGCCATGGAGCGTCATGAAGTTCACCAGATCGGGCGTGACCATCTGCGCGGCGCAGATGAGATCGCCCTCGTTCTCGCGATCCTCGTCATCCGCAACCACCACGAGCTTGCCGTTGCGCAGGTCGGTGATGGCCTGCTCGATGGTTCCGAAAGGCATGGGGCTCAGGATTCAGGATTCAGGATTGAGGATTGAGGATTGAGGATTGAGGATTGAGGATTGAGGATTGAGCATGGGGTGTTGCGCCCTGAATCCTCGATCCTGAATCCTGAATCCTGCCTCCGCGCTCAAGAAATGCCACGATATACTTCCCGATCACGTCCCCCTCCAGATGCACCGCGTCTCGCGGCCCCAGCGCGCCGAGCGTGGTCTGCTCCAGCGTGTAGGGTACCAGCGCGACCTGAATGATACCATGCCCCGGCATCGCGTTGACCGTCAGGCTCACGCCCTCGACGGTAATCGATCCCAGCGGAATGGACGCCTGCTCGATGTCGCCGGGGACCGCGATGTCCACCAGCCGGGCGTCCTGCTCCTGCCGGACCGCGGCCACCTGGCCCACCCCATCGACGTGACCCTGCACCAGATGACCGCCCAGGGGACTTCCCGCGCGCACCGCGCGCTCGAGGTTCACCCGGTCCCCCGGGCGCAGCGCGCCGAAGCGGGTACGCGCCAGCGTGGAGACGATCGCGTGCACCGCGAACCACCCGTCTCCGACGGAGGTGACCGTGAGACAGGCACCGGCCACCGCGATGCTCTCACCGGGCTCTACCCCCGCGTACGGTGCGGCGATCGTGAGGTCGAGCCCACCCTCCCGCGGCTCGACCCGGCGCACCTCACCCACCGCGGTCACGAGACCGGTGAACACGGCTCCCGGTCCAGCACCAGCAGGGTATCCTGGTCGAGCGCGCGGCGCTCGACCACCGTCCAGCGCTCGGCCACCGAGAGCGGCGGCGCATCCCATCCCGCCACCGCGGGTGTGCCTGCGTCGCCCAGCCAGAGCGGGCTCTGGATCCAGTAGAATCGGTCCACCAGACCCTCCCGAAGCAGCCATCCGGCCATGCGGGCGCCGCCTTCGATCAGCAGGGAGGTGATGCCGGCGTGTCGCAGCGCGGCGAGAGCCTCGTGCAGGGTGTCGACCGGGAGAATCGTGGCGCCGGTGCCGGCGAGCCGGTCACCCGAATCGACGGCGCGGGCCCGGGGGGTCACCACGATGGTCGGAGCGTCCCGGGAAAAGAGGGCCAGGCTCGCCGAAAGCACCTCGGCGCCTTCGAACACCACGCGGGTCGGCGTAACCCGCGGCGTGACCGGACCCCGGACCGTCAGGCGGGGATCGTCGCGCAGGGCGGTCCGGCCGCCCACCCCGATCGCGTCGAAGCCGGCGCGCAGCGAATGGACGAAGTCGAGCGCCGGTTTGCCGGAAATCCACTTGGAGTGGCCCGAGCCGTCGGCGATCCTGAAATCGAGCGAGGTGGCGAGCTTGAGCCCCACCCAGGGGCGCTGGGCGTGCCGGAAGCGATGCACGAAGGCGGCGTTCTGCTGCCGTGCCTCGCAGCCGAGCAGGCCGATCGCCACGTCGATGCCCGCGGCCCGGAGCCGTTCCGCGCCGCCCGCGGCCTCCGGGTTAGGGTCCGCCGCCGCCGCCACGACCCGCGCGATGCCGGCCGCGATGATGGCATCGACGCAGGGAGGCTGTTTACCGGTGTGACCACACGGCTCCAGGGTCACGACCAGCGTGGCCCCCCGGGCCCGGTCGCCGGCCCGGCGCAGCGCCACCACCTCGGCATGCTCCCCGCCGTATTCGGCGTGAAAGCCCTCGCCCACCGGCTCCCGGTCCCCCAGCACCACCGCGCCGACCATCGGATTGGGATGCACCCGTCCCCAGCCGAGCCACGCCAGCGACAGG
>Ga0163163_10006212_pt1 | contig 10421 bp, 6 predicted proteins | sample S65metaG_FD_119766 | JGI IMG/M metagenome (GOLD analysis project Ga0163163, IMG submission 119766) | Switchgrass rhizosphere microbial communities from Kellogg Biological Station, Michigan, USA - S6-5 metaG | ecosystem: Host-associated > Plants > Roots > Rhizosphere > Soil | place: USA: Michigan... | reverse complement strand
TTCGCGCCCACCCTGCCCTGGCAAATGGCCTCCTTTACGCTCGCAGCAAGGACAAACTAATCTGCGTCGATTTGGGTAAAAAGAGGGACTGAGGACAACCATGCCAACCCCTTGACTTAATTGGTGAAAGCTTTGGCCATCCGGATTTTCGCGATGACAACGAACGAGATGTTAGAAGCTGACTTATCTAACCGCGCAGCGTGAAGCCAAAGCGGCGTCGTGCCACCGAATCCATAGTTTAACCGCACTAGAAGCCGTGTATGTTGACTCATCCAACCAAATTAGGTTAACTGTCGATGCCCGTTCACATGCCAACCTTGGTACAGTCACAACCCGCCCTGACGACCGCGAGTTCCACACCCATAGCAACTCAGCGGCTCATGTCGGTCGATGCCTTGCGCGGGTTTGACATGTTTTGGATCATAGGCGCTGACTCGCTCGTCGGCGCCTTGAATCGCATGTCTCAAACAGGCCCTACGCGGTTTCTTGCCGACCAGCTTGAACATGCCGAGTGGGACGGCTTTCATTTCTACGACCTCATTTTCCCGCTGTTCGTTTTTCTCGCGGGAGTGTCGCTCGTGTTTTCCTTGACCAAAACCATCGAGCAATCGGGCCGGGCTGAAGCGTTGAAACGAGTGATCAGGCGGGGGGTCCTTTTGTTTCTGATCGGAATTTTTTATTATGGCGGCTTTACCAATCCCTGGCCGGACATGCGCTTGATGGGCGTATTGAATCGTATCGCCCTCGCCTACTTGTTCGCAGGCTTATTCTTTTGTTTTTTCAAACCGCGCGCCCTTCTGGCAATCTGTGCAGGGTTGCTAATCGGTTATTGGGGAATATTAACTTTCATTCCGATTCGCGATATTAAACTGACAAAAAGCAACGTCGCGCAACTGGCCAAAGCCGCTGGCGATCTTGAAACTGCCACTTACTTCGAACGTAGTGATTCAACGAATGCCTCGACGGTCAAAAACAGTCCCGCCTGGGCTGGCTCGAAAAAGCTATTTTTTTCCACAACAAAGACTGTTACTGGGAAATACGAGAAGGGCTACAACCTGTCGGATCACACGGACTTTCGGTATCTGCCCGGGAAGAAATGGGACACATTTTCCGATCCGGAAGGCCTTTTGAGCACGATCCCTGCAGTGGCCACTTGTTTACTCGGAGTCTTTGCCGGTCTCCTGCTCAAAAATAAAAGCATCGAAGATCAATCTAAAGTGAATTACCTGCTGTGCCTGGGGGCGGCGGCAGTTGTGGCAGGCTGGCTATGGAACCTCCAGTTCCCTGTCATAAAGAAAATTTGGACTTCATCCTTCGTGCTGGTTGCTGGCGGTTATAGCGCCATTCTGCTCGGCCTCTTTTTTCTGATCATAGATGTCTGGAAAAAGCGTTCCTGGTGCCAACCTTTATTGTGGATTGGGATGAACTCCATCACCATTTACCTGGCCAAAAATATCATTACGGGCGGGTTCCGAACTGTGGCTGTCCGTTTTGTGGGCGGTGATATCAAAACCTTCTTTGATGCCCATATCGCCAAGGGCCTTGGAGATCTGATCGTGGCCATCGCAGGGCTTCTTCTCGCTTTCTGGTTTGTCCACTTTCTCTACAAGAGAAAGATTTTTCTGCGTTTGTGACAAACGTCGCGATAAACCGGGACTGGAATCATGAAAGGCAACGCTTTCCTTTTCTTCCCCCGGGGCGGCAGCGCCGCAGCGCGGCGAGTCGGGAACGTATTATCACCCACCAGTCCGGGCCATCGTCCTATGCAATCGAAAACGGATTGTGTCCCCCAGCCCAGGGTTGCGAGCCTGCGAGCTACCCTGGGGAACAACAAGGGAAAAAGCCGCTCAACCCCAACGGGGTTGCGGCTGGACTAGCGAATATTTGGCACAACCCCGTTGGGGTAGATTCGCCGAAGCAAAATTTCCCCAGGATAGCTTCGTGTTCCTTTCGGACCTGCTCACCATCCATGAACCGGATCGAGGACGAGAACGACGACGAGGATGATTGGAGATCGGTTTCTTCCCCCTCTCCCATCCGATGGGCGAGGGTTGGGGTGAGGGCGAGCCATATCGGTTCATGGAAAGCTCGTGCCTCGCAACCCTGGGCTCCGTTGCAGAATCCCTTCAGGATTTCCGTGATTCCGCACGCCATATGTGGAAAGGAGAGGAGACATCTTAACGCCTTTTTCTTCTCTTTTTATTTTCTTGTCACGGTAACGGTTGCAACGGCTGGGGACTGGCCTCGCTTTCTGGGCCCGACCGCCAACGGCATCTCAATGGAAACTGGTCTGTTGGACAGTTTCCAATCCAACTCCCCTGCCCTGCTCTGGGAAAAAAACATCGGCACAGGCTATAGCGCCCCATCGGTACGTGACAACTTGCTGGTGTTGCATCATCGGATCAGCAACGAAGAAATTGTGGAGTGCTTTCAGGCCGACAGCGGCAAGGCGGTCTGGCGATACGGTTATCCCAGTCGTTTTCAAGATCCTTATGGGTACAATAATGGCCCACGGTGCACGCCCTTGCTCACTTCGAATCGTTGTTACACATTTGGCGCTGAAGGGAAGCTCGTATGCCTGGACCTGGTGACTGGAAAACTCGTTTGGCAGCGCGATACCGGTGCGGATTGGAATGTGCCAGCCGCCTTTTTTGGCGTAGGCAGCACCCCGCTCATCGAAGCTGACAAGCTGCTCGTAATGGTGGGTGGCCAGCCGGATTCCGGCATGGTCGCTTTCGATCCGCAAACGGGCAAAACCCTTTGGGAAAGCGTCGGCGCCAGGAATTGGGAGGGTCAGCCTATGGTTGGCTGGCCCAATGAAAGAAAAGTCCAATGGCAACCCTGGGAGAAGCAGGCTAGCTACGCTACTCCAGTAGCCTGCACCATTCATGGCCAACGGCAGGTGCTTTGCCTGATGCGTCAAGGCCTGGTGGCACTTAACCCAACCAATGGCCAGGTCAATTTCAGTTTCTGGTTCCGCTCGCGCGCTAATGATTCTGTCAATGCAATGAGCCCCGTTGTTTCCGACGACCTCATATTAATCTCAGGGGCCTATTACCAGGTCGGCTCTGTTCTGTTGCGTGTGAAGCCTGGCGGAAAAGATGTCGAAGAAGCTTGGCGCAGCACAGTTCTCGAGATCCATTGGAACACACCGATTTTACATGACGGCTATCTTTACGCGTTTAGCGGGCGCAATGAACCTGATGCCAATTTTCGTTGCGTTGAATTCAAGACCGGTAAGTTGATATGGGAACGAGACGAGCGCTGGCCACCTCACAGCACACCCACTCCTTCGGTTTATGGACGCGGATCGGCGATTATGGCCGATGGAAAACTGATCGTGTTAGGAGAAGGTGGTTTGTTGGGATTATTCAAAATCAATCCGCAGAAGGCGGAAGAGATTTCCCGACTTCAGGTTCCACAACTGCATTACCCGTGTTGGGCAGCACCGGTCTTATCAAGAAAGCGGCTATACCTGCGCAGCGAGGATCGGCTCGTATGCTTTAATTTTGCAAAGCCGTAGGAGAATGCGGACGTCCAATGACGAATTTACGAATGACGAACATCCAACCACCGTGCGGACGTTGGTTTTAGTCATTTCATCATTCGTTATTCGACATTTAATCTAGCGCTGAACCTGCTTATACCGAAAACAATCCTGGGTATGATCGTTGACCATTCCCACGGCTTGCATAAACGCGTAGCAAATGGTTGAACCCACGAATTTGAATCCGCGTTGAAGCAGGTCTTTGCTCATGGCATCGGATTCCGACGTCCGGGCGGGAATTTGTTTGTGTGATTTCCAGGCATTTTGAATGGGTTTGCCGCCGACGAAACCCCAAATGTATTGATCAAAAGTGCCGAACTCTTTTTGGAGCGCAAGGAAGGCCTTTGCGTTTTGGATCGCTGCGCCGATCTTTAGTCGATTGCGAACAATGCCTGCGTCAGCAAGAAGTGTTTTTACTTTTCGCGCATCATACCTGGCGACTTTGCGAGGCTCGAATCGATCGAATGCGCGCCGGTAATTGGCGCGTTTATTAAGGATTGTGGACCAACTCAGGCCAGCCTGGGCCCCTTCCAGGATGAGAAACTCAAACAGCAGTTTATCATCATGGAGCGGAACTCCCCATTCGGTGTCATGGTAGAGGACCATTGAGTCGGTCTGAGCCCAGAAACAACGGTTCATATTGATAATTGGCTGCATTCGTTTCGGGAACGAACAGCAGGATAAAAAATAAAACCAGGCTCGTCCAGCAGTACTAGCACGCGCCGCTTGACACTCGCTCGCAGAGTTTCAGACAATGCTTTGGTGATCACCACGCCTCAAGATTCCGAGCCAAAAGGAGGTGCAACCGTTAGTCCAAGCTACTCGAGTCAGCCCGAAAAGGTAACGATCTATCATTGGCTGGTTGTGATCATTGCTTCCTTCGGCTGGCTGTTCGATTGCATGGACCAACGGCTTTTTGTCCTCGCCCGCGAATCGGCCCTTAAAGAGCTACTGAGGAATGACGCGCTTGCTCTCAGTCAGCTTAAACAGCACATCGGCACGGCCACGATGTGGATGATTCTCGGCTGGGCTACGGGGGGAATCATTTTCGGGATGCTTAGCGACAAGCTTGGCCGGGTCAAAACAATGATTGTGACCCTGTTGATCTACTCGGGATTTACAGGTCTCTCTGGCTGTGCTCAAGGGTGGACGGATTTCGCGATTTATCGGTTCTTGGTCGGCCTGGGAGTGGGAGGCATGTTTGGAGCGGCTACTACGCTGGTGGCAGAGAGCGTTCCTGGGCGGGTCCGGTCCTTGGCCTTAGGCTCTCTGCAGGCTCTCTCGGCAACGGGCAACATCATCGCATCTCTGATCACGCTTCAAATCCAGCCAGGGGCCACGGACGTTTTTGGACATTACGCAGGCTGGCGAGTGCTCTTTTTTGTGGGGATTCTTCCCTCGCTTTTGGTGGTGCCAACCATTCTGATTTTGCGGGAGCCTGCGGCGTGGAAGCTCGCCAAAACCGAAGCCGCAGCCGGCCGTGGGCGCAAGACGGGATCTCCGCTCGAGCTGTTTCGAGACCGCCGTTGGCGAAAAAACGCTCTGGTTGGATTGTGCCTGGGTCTGTCCGGCATGTTTGGGTTATGGGGAATTGGTTTTTTTTCTCCCGAACTAATCTCGACCGCCCTTGCGGGCGCTCCCCAACACCAGGTTGATACCGTCCGCGGGTGGGGAATGGCATTTCAGGACGGCGGGGCTTTTGTTGGCATGCTTGTTTTCACCTACGTCGCTTCGCGTTGGGGCCGACGGATAGCATTTCTCGGGGCTTTTTTCCTTAGCCTGTTCGTAACTGCTTATGTCTTTCTTTCGTTACGCACGGCCAGCCAGGCTTACTGGATGCTGCCCATGATGGGGTTCGCCCAACTGGGTGTCTTTGCAGGGTACTCGATCTACTTCCCGGAACTTTTCCCAACCCGCCTGCGGGGTACGGGCGTCGGATTTTGTTACAATACGGTACGCTATTTGGCTGCTCCTGCACCATGGCTGATGGGCAAGCTCAGCTCAGTTTTGAAGGAGCAGGCGGTCCAGGAACCATTTCGTGTCGCTGCTGTAATCCTGTGCAGCATTTTCTTTCTTGGCATGGTCGCTTTGATTTGGGCGCCCGAAACCAAGGGGAAGCCGTTGCCGGAAGATTGAGTTGCACCGGGTTATTTCAACTGGGAGATCAAGCGATAACCACCCGGATCCCTAATCGAGCAGTATATCAAAAGTTTTTTGTTCGGTTTTGAGCTCGTGAGGAAGTAAAATAGAAATAGCGATGACTGAAAATCGTGGCCTGCCTGGCGAATATGCAGAGAGACCGGCTCGGAAGAAGCCTTTTCCGAACTGCTGCAAAGGCATTTACCGTGGAGTGTTCGCCGGAGCACAGCAGCTCCGGAAAAATGAGGCACTGGCCCGGAGCAAGAAACCAGAGATAAGGTCCTGTACTTGACATGTGGTCACGGTACCCGAAATTGTCGGCAGCAACCGAGAAAGCGAGCGGGCAGAGAAACCTTTGGCTCAATTCGGATGATCCAGGAAATCAACCGCGCGCGGCGAAAACTATGTGGATCCTCCTCGAACCAAGGGTTTTATGATTTGTACATCGCGATCGAGGATCTTCGGATCCTTTTTATCCCTGTTTGTTTTTTGTTTCGCAACTCACACTCTGTTGGCTCAGAGTTGTGACCCGACGCCCTCCGGCTTGATCGGTTGGTGGCCTGGAGAAGGTAATGCTTTCGACCGTGCTGGTTTGAACAACGGGACAATAATCAACGGCGCTGGATTTGTGCCGGGACTCGTTGGGCAGGCCTTTAACTTTAACGGGTCCGGTCAAGCTGTGGATGTGGGAATTGGGGCAAACCTTCAGGTCCAGGATTTCACCATTGAGGCTTGGGTTAGACGCGACGATGCAAACATTGCTTCGCACGATCCTTACGGCGCAGCAGCGATCTTCGGCGCGGGTTGGGGTGGCTATGGGCTGATCATAACTGATGATGGGCGGGTTGGCTTGGGCAAGATCGGCTATAGCGCAGTGTTTGGGACCGCCACCATAACTGATACCAGCTCCTTTCATCACATCGCGGCTACGAAATCAGGAACTAACGTGTTCCTCTATTTGGATGGCATCGGCGAGTCGGCAGGCCCCTACGATCCTGGCTTTGTGTTCAATGGCCATGTGGTCATCGGAGCGCGAGGGTCGGATTATGTGAGTTCCTTCATTGGAAGCATCGACGAAGTCAGCGTTTACAATCGGGCCCTGGGGACAGGTGAAATCGCCGCGATTTCCACCGCGGGAAGCGCAGGTAAGTGCGCTGCACCCCAAATCTATACTCAGCCCAACTCAGTCGCAGCGCATACGGGTGATAACGTGACCTTCTCGGTGGCAGCCTCAGGCACGCCCCAGTTGTACTATCAATGGTATTTCAACGGGCAACCTGTAAACGGTGCTATCGACTCTTCCCTGGCCTTAACGGGTGTCCAATTCACTAATGCAGGGAATTATTCTGTGCGGATTACTAATGCTTTTGGGACCAAACTAAGCGCGGTTGCGTTGTTGACGGTCTCTTCGCCGGGCGTTTGTGCCGCGCCACCCGCCGGGATCGTGGGTTGGTGGAAAGGAGACAACAACCTCGTGGATGTGGTCGGCACCAATAACGGAACTTTCCTCGGAAACGCAGCTCTTAACCCTGCTCAGGTAAGTCTGGGATTTGCTCTGGATGGAAGTGGCGATGGCATAAATCTCGGTACAGCCGCCAATCTCCGGTTTCAGGATTTTACGATCGAGACCTGGATACAGCGCGCCAGCGCGACCCAGGCATCTCTGGACTTTGGTGGTGGAGAAATTTTCGGTTTCGGATACGGAGGTTACACCCTCGGGCTAACGGATGATGGGAGTCTTTATCTGACTCGTGTCGGGATTGACAATGTCACTCTCGCCGCTGCCGTTACTGATACTGCTTTTCACCATGTGGCCGTGACGAAATCCGGCACGAATGTTTTCTTTTATGTCGATGGTGTTGCCTTTAACGTTCCACCGTATAATACGACCTATACCTTTGGCACAGCGGCGATGATTGGATTGAGGTCTGACACAATGGGAAATGGCTTCCTGGGCGTCATTGATGAGGTATCGGTTTATAACCGCCCGCTAGCTGCTGTGGAGGTATTGCAAATTGTCGGTGCTGGTCCCGCGGGAAAATGTACGGAAGCGACTCCCCCAACCATCAACGGACAACCCTCGGATATCTTTTCACAGTCAGGCAAAAACGTGGCGTTCAATATTCTGGCAGCGGGTTCTCCACCTCTATCTTTTCAATGGCAATTCCAGGGCACGAATGTCGCCGGAGCAACCAATTATCTTCTGAATCTTTCCAATGTGCAGTTCCCAGCAGAAGGAACGTATCAAGTAATTGTCACCAATCAGTACGGCTCGATAACCAGCTCCCCGGCAAGCCTGATTTTGCAATCTCCACCTGTGATTAGTACTCAGCCGCAACCGACGGCAGTGCCGGCTGGCTCAACTGCGCTTTTTGTTGTCGGAGTTTCCGGGAGTCCGCATCTTTATTTTCAATGGCAATTCAACGGCTCCGACGTTCCTGGGGCCACCAACTATTCGGTTGCCATTGCTAATGTTCAATCGAACAAGCTGGGAGACTACTCCGTTATTATCACGAATAGTTTTGGATCTGTCACGAGTCTCCCCGCTGCTCTGACCTTAAACTTTCCAGTGACCATTACCAATCAGCCGTTGAGCCAGGCCATGCCTAAGGGAGCGAACCCTTCCTTCAGTGTGGGAGTGAGCGGCTCCGGTCTGTTCAGGTACCAGTGGCAATTAGGGGCCGTAAAGTTGGTGGGAGCAACGAATGCCTTGTTGTCGTTGAACAATGTCCAGAGCACGAATGCGGGTGGCTATTCGGTTGTCGTTTCTAATGACTTCACTTCGACAACGAGTCTGGTGGCTACGCTGACGATAACAAATCCAACCTGTGTGCTTACTCCTCCGGGCTTAGTGGGTTCCTGGGCGGCCGAGGGTTCGACTGCGGACACTGCCACGGGTCAAATCGGCGCACTGGTCGGAAATGCCAGTTACACCACTGGGAAAGTTGGGCAAGCGTTTGCATTTGACGGCACAGGTGATGCCATCGGCTTGGGCAATCCGCTGCCGTTGCGCTTGCAGGATCTTACGATAATGGCATGGGTTAAGAGGGCCAGCATTTCCAAAGCTTCAAACAATAGCGGAGGTGGGGAAGTTTTTGGTTATGGCCAGGGAGGATATGTGCTTGGGCTGGTAGATAATGGACAACCCTTCTTCGGTCAGGTGGGCATTAGTGCCGTCTACGCCTCATTCCAAATTGTGGACACTAACTGGCATCAATTAGCAGTGACCAGGGGCGACACGAACGTGGTGTTCTTCCTGGATGGCACGCCGTACCCTGCTCCGGGTTACTCCGCCACTTTTACTTTTAATAACAATATCGCGATCGGGGCTCGAGGCGATAATTTTCAGAACAGTTTTCTCGGGTGGCTCGACGAGGTGGACATTTACAACAGGCCTCTTACCACAGCCGAGGTGCAGGGGATTTATTTTTCTACAAGCGTTGGCAAGTGCCCTTTGAGCCTGACCTGGGTGACACAACCCGCAAGCCAAACGGTCGCTCTCGGCGCATCGGCGAATTTCTCAGCCTCTGTGAGCGGCACCCGGCCTGTGATTTGGCAGTGGTTTTTGAACGGCGCGCCTCTCGCAGGCGCAACGAACTCGACCCTCGTTGTCTCCAACACGACCTATTTTCAGGCGGGGGCCTACTCAGTCGCCGCTACTAATCCACTTGGAAATATCTCCAGTTCCAATGCGATACTCACACTGGTCCCACCTCCATTGTTCGGGAACGGGAGCTTCGAATCCGGAACCTTCAACGGCTGGATAATTACGGACATTGCCAATCCGTTGACACCCGTCTCCGTGCGGGCCAGCGGTTACAATTCCGGTTTCGGATTCTTCTCCGCCACGGCAACCGATGGAAATTATTCCCTTGTTAACGGATTCGATGGTAATGGCCCTGGCCGCATCCGCGCAGCGTTCGAAGTCTTCCTGCCCCCTGCTCCCACAATTCTCTCATTTGATTACCACGTGGGTTGGGACATGGCTAACTTTGACGGGTCAACCAAGCCACGTGTTTTTGTGGTCACGATCGAGCCTGCTGGTGGCGGATCAGGCTTGGCGACAAACGCGATTTTCACTGCCGAGCCTGGCACCTCAGACTATGACACCGGTCCTCGACCAGGGTCCGTGAACCTTTCGTCATTTGCAGGCCAGGCAATTCGGATTAGTTTCGATATAGTCATTCCTGAGCCATTCACTGGCCCGGGGTTTTTCCAATTGGACAACGTCAGGTTAACTTATCCCCCTGTGCCGCAATTGGCGGTCACCAGGTCAGGAACTAACGCTGTTTTCTCCTGGCCAGCCCTATTCACAAATTATGTTGTTCAGCAAACCACTAACCTGAATAACCCGCCTGTGTGGGTCACATTGCCCGCTGGCGCCGTTACTCGCGGACCGACTAACGACTCACTGTCTGCGCCGATGAATTTGCCTAAAGCGTTCTACCGCCTTAAATCGCCATAGATTAAGGACCTTAGTGAGACTCAATAATACGTGGCATCCGTCGAAAAGGCTTTGACCACACCGGTCTTTGGGTTGTTGACGTTCAGATTGGGGACGTCGAATTGCTTAACCGACTTCCAGACTACGCGACCGTCGCCGAAAAGTTGATTTAGAGTGATTGCCATAAATCATTTCCGGATGGAGCAAATGGAAGCGGTTTTGGCTGGGAGATCGATAAAACTTCGCAGAGCGGTGCAGAGGCGGTCGGTCAGTTCTTGTGGGGTTCGAGCA
>Ga0163163_10006209_pt1 | contig 10422 bp, 7 predicted proteins | sample S65metaG_FD_119766 | JGI IMG/M metagenome (GOLD analysis project Ga0163163, IMG submission 119766) | Switchgrass rhizosphere microbial communities from Kellogg Biological Station, Michigan, USA - S6-5 metaG | ecosystem: Host-associated > Plants > Roots > Rhizosphere > Soil | place: USA: Michigan... | reverse complement strand
GTGCAACCGGGAGCGCCGCCCGTTGCTGTGATCAATGAGAAGATGGCGAAGCGCTATTGGCCCAACGAAGATCCGGTTGGGCGCCGTGTTACGCTCGGTTTGCCGCGCCCGGAAAATCCATGGATCACGATTGTCGGGATCGCGAAGGACGTCCCGCACCGAACGGTCGATTCACAACCTGAGCCTGACTGGTACACGTCGCGAGTGGTTTCACCGCAGCGAAATCGTTACCTTTTCGTTCGCAGCGCGTTGCCGTTGTCAGCGCTGACAGCAGCGATTCGCAACCAAGTGACGTCGATCGATCGTCATCAGCCGCTCACGAGTGTGAAAACGATGGCCGAGGTGATTGGAGCAACGACCGCACCACGACGATTCAACGTAGCCTTGCTGAGTGCGTTCGCAGCCGTGGCGTTGTTGCTGGCGACGTTGGGTATCTACAGCGTGATTTCGTATTCGATTACACTACGCACACAGGAGATCGGAATTCGCATGGCGCTTGGTGCGCGCCGTCCGGCGATTTTGCTGATGGTGTTGCGCGCAGGGATGGCGCTCACGCTCATCGGCATTTCAATCGGACTGGCGGGGGCGTTTGTGTTGACACGTTGGATGTCGAGCATGTTATTTGGCGTCTCAGCGTCTGATCCATTGACTTACGTGGCGGTGCTGCTCGTGTCGCTGGCGGCGGCATTGCTGGCGTGTGCGATTCCCGCTCGCCGCGCAACCAGCGTCGATCCATTGGTCGCCTTGCGCTATGAGTGAGTAGCCACAAAAACGCACAAAAGCACAAAGGCATAAAATGAACAAAACATCGGGCATCCCCAACTAGCTAGCTGCGTAACTTTTTGTCTTTTGTGGCTAATCTTTTGTGCTTTCTTGTGGCAAAATTTCGAATCTATGCCTCGCATCTTAATTGCCGATGATCAAGCCGACGTTCTCGCGGCGCTCAGTCTCTTACTGAAAGGCGAGCGTTTTCAAATTGAAAGCGCGTCGTCGCCGGAAGGCGTGCTCAGATCCATCGACACGCACGAATTCGACGTTGTACTGATCGATCTTAACTACGCGCGCGACACAACCTCCGGCAGCGAGGGCCTCGACTTGCTGACGCGTATTCGCGCCGCGGATCCGAGTCTGCCGGTCGTGGTGATGACAGCGTGGGGCAGCGTTGATCTCGCAGTCGAAGCGATGCGTCGTGGCGCACGCGACTTCATCCAAAAACCCTGGGACAACGCGCGTTTGCTCGCGGTGCTGCGCACGCAGGTCGAACTCGCCGAAGCGTTGCGACGTGGCAGCCGCCTGGAAGCAGAAAACATTGCGCTGCGCGATAGTGTTTCTGAATCGGCGAACGATTTGCCACAGATCGTGGCCGAGTCGCCGGCGATGCGGTCTGTTCTCAATCTCGTCGAACGCATTGGTCCGGCTGACGCCAACGTGCTCATCACCGGCGAGAATGGGACGGGCAAGGAAGTCATCACGCGACTGTTGCACTCGATCTCGTCGCGCCGGTCCAAGCCATTGATTTCGTTGAACGCCGGCGCGCTCGCGGAAGGCGTCTTCGAAAGTGAACTTTTTGGACACGTGCGGGGCGCCTTCACTGATGCGAAGAGCGATCGTGTCGGACGCTTCGAACTCGCCGATGGCGGCACGCTTTTCCTCGACGAGATTGGAAACGTGCCTCTCAACTTGCAAGCGAAGTTGTTGCGGGTGTTGGAGACGGGTGAGTTTGAGCGGGTTGGTTCGTCGAAGACTCAGAAAGTAAATGTGCGGTTGTTGTCGGCGACTAATGCCGATTTGCACGCGGAAGTTGCGCAGGGCCGTTTTCGACAGGACTTGCTCTTCAGGCTGAATACGGTGGAGATCCGGTTGCCGCCGTTGCGCGATCGGATCGAGGACATTCCGGTGCTCGCCGAACATTTCTTAAAACTGCATCGCGAACGTTATCGCCGGCCGATCATGGGCTTCACGCCGGAAGCGTTGGATGCGTTGCGGCAACATCTCTGGCCGGGCAATGTGCGCGAATTGGACCACGTGATCGAGCGTGCGGTCCTGATGAGCCCGGGAAACATCGTGACTGCTTTCGATCTGGCGCTCGAGGCCACACCTGACGCGCGTTTGTCGGCGCGACTGGAAGAGATGAGTCTCGAGGACGCCGAGCGACTGCTGATCAAGAAAGCGTTGGCGCGCTTCGAAGGCAACGCCAACCGCGCCGCCGAAGCACTCGGTCTCAGCCGCAGCGCGCTGTATCGTCGCCTGCAAAAGTATGGCCTCGGATCTTAGCCACAAAAAGGCACAAAAGGCACAAAAGAAAAAGGCGATTCTTCTGTGCCTTTTGTGCCTTTTTGTGGCTATCATGGGGCTGTGAGTACGCCCGTTAAGCCGCCAAAGCAGGTCCTGACGCTCTCATCTCTCGACCCGGAACTCCGACGCGGCCATCGTCTGAAATTTGAAAGACGCATCACGCTACTCGCGCTGCTCGCGGGGTTTCCCGCGGTCGCGATATGCGCGCTGCTGCTTTGGTACGACGGCTATTCCGCGCAAATACAATGGACCGTCGATTTGCTGCTCACGCTGCTCTGGCTCGGCATCGCGTTCAACCTCAAGACGCGCATCGTTCGTCCCCTCCAAACACTCTCGAACATTCTGGCCGCGATCCGCGAAGGCGACTATTCCATTCGTGGCCGCCGCGCGCTTACCGGTGACGCGCTTGGCGAGGTGATGCTGGAAGTAAACGATCTGGGCCAAACGTTGCGCGAGCAACGACTCGGCGCAATGGAAGCGACGGCGTTGTTGCGCACCGTCATGGCCGAGATCGACGTCGCCGTGTTTGCCTTTGACGGCGAGCAGCAGTTGCAACTCGTCAATCGCGCGGGTGAGCGACTATTGGCCCAACCACCCGCGCGTTTGTTAGGACGCACGGCTGACGAACTCGGCCTCTCAGCTTGTCTCAACTCGTCGATGGGCGCCGCACCGCAAACGATGCAAATGGTTTTTCCCGGCGGCGTGGGACGATGGGACATTCGTCGCAGCACGTTTCGCGAAGGCGGCCAGCAACATCAGTTGCTCGTGCTGACCGACTTGAGTCAAACGCTTCGCGAAGAAGAGCGGACTGCGTGGCAACGCCTGTTGCGCGTGTTGGGCCATGAACTGAATAACTCATTGGCGCCCATCAAATCGGTAGCGGGAAGTTTGGCGGACCTGATAGGAAGGGAACCGAAGCCACCGGATTGGCGCGACGACATGCAGCGCGGCCTCGCGGTCATCTCTTCACGCGCTGATTCGCTGGCACGCTTCGTCGAGTCGTATTCGAAGCTGGCCCGTCTGCCTCCACCGCGACTCGAACCACTGAAGATTGGCGCGTTGGTGTCGCGCGTGGCGAGTCTCGAAACGCGTTTGCCGGTGAATGTCGTGTCTGGTCCGGAGCTCGTGGTCCAGGGTGATGACGTGCAACTCGAGCAGTTGCTCATCAACCTCGTGCGCAACGCGGTGGACGCGTCAATGGAGACGCGCGGCAAAGTTGATGTTGGCTGGCAGCAGAAGAACGGTCAGGTCGAAGTGTGGGTTCGTGATGAAGGACCGGGACTCGCGAGCACCGCTAATCTCTTCGTACCCTTCTTTACGACCAAGGCGCAAGGCTCCGGAATCGGCCTGGTACTCTCGCGTCAAATTGCCGAAGCTCACGGCGGCACATTAACTCTCGAAAACCGCCATCAGACTCGAGGTTGCGAAGCACGTCTGCATCTTCCCTTATAAAATCCGTTACAGAAACTTGTAGATCGTAGTCGACCGGTAAGTCGCGCCCTTCTTCAACGTCGTCGTGGGAAACGCTGGATGATTAGGCGAATCAGGATAGTGTTGCGTCTCGAAGCAGAATCCGGAGCGTCGCGGATAAACCTTGCCTGATTTACCTGTGAGCGTCCCATCTAAAAAATTTCCGGTATAAAACTGCAGCCCCGGTTCGGTGGTCCACACCTGCATCCGGCGACCTGAGGTCGGCTCGTACGCCTGCGCCGCCAGTCGCATCCCGCGACCGTTGATGATCCAATTGTGGTCGTAACCATTTCCGAGCTTGAGTTGCTCTTCGTCCTGATTGATGCGCGCGCCGATGGTCATCATTTTTCGGAAGTCGAACGGCGTTCCCGTCACACTTCTCAACTCACCGGTTGGAATCGAACCCGCGTCAGTCGGTAGAAAGCGAGTCGCATTGATCAGCACCTGGTGATTGAGAATGTCGCCGTTGCCTTCGCCCGCGAGATTGAAATAGGAGTGATGCGTGAGATTAGTGACAGTGTCTTTGTCAGTTGTGGCGGTGTAGTCGATCCGTAGTTCGTTGTTATTGGTTAAGGTATAAACGACTTTGACGTTTAGATTTCCCGGATAACCTTCCTCTCCGTCTTTGCTGAGGTAAGTCAACGCGATCGACGGGCCCAACCTGGTTTTGCTGTCCTGCGCGGTCCAAACAACCTTATCAAACCCTTTGATACCGCCATGCAGCGTGTTCTCGCCGTTATTAACGGCAAGCTTGTACTCAACGCCGTTTAGCGTGAAGCGTCCTTTGGCGATGCGATTGCCGTAACGACCGATGATGGCGCCGAAGTACGGATGACCCTTTAGATAACTGTCGAGATCGTTGAACCCCAGCACTACATCGTCAAACTTTCCCCGACGATCCGGCACCTTGAGCGAAGTTACGATGCCGCCGTAGTTTGTGATCTTCGCTTCAACGCCGTGTACGTTTCGCAACGTGTAAAGATCGACGTTCTGGCCGTCAGCGGTTTTGCCGAAGCTCTGTTTTGTGATACCGGCTTGTGCATGGACGAGCAGCGCGCTCGACACAACCAACAGCGACGCCAGAAAAAGTTTGAAAATGCGGTTAGGTTTCATTCGTTTCTCCTACTGCGCACTCGACTCGCGCATCAGCGTCACCTGCCGCCGGTTGCGCCGTTCGGTAAAGATTTGATCCGCCATCACACCGATCAGAATCACCGCTCCCATCACCGCGAAGTCGAGTGAACTCGGGATACCAAGCAGGTTAACCAGGTTGCGTAACACTTGAAGCAGTGCGGTGCCGATCAATATACCGACAACGGAGCCTTCGCCGCCGCGCAAAGAGCAGCCGCCAAGCACGGCTGCGGCGATGCCATAGAGTTCGTAAGCATTGCCGTGGTTCGCAGGCGACACCGAGTTGGTGTAGAAGGCGAAAATGATTCCGGAGATCGCCGTCAGCATGCCCGCAACGACATATGTGAGGGTGATGATCTGATTGGTGTTGATGCCGGCATAGCGTGCTGCTTCAGCGTTACGGCCGGTCGCGAAAAGATAACGGCCATACACGGAGCGGTGCAGGACCACCCACGTAATCAAACTGATGATCAGCAGCAACACAAACGGCATCGGTATGCCGAGCAAGTTTCCGTTTGCCAGAAAGCGCAGGAAGTCGAGACCGGCAACAGTGCCGAATCCTTTTGTCTCATCCTTCGTGATGAAGCGCGCGAGGCCGCGATAAAACAGCAGACCGCAGAGCGTCACGATGAACGGTTGCATGTTCAGACGCGTGATGAGAAGGCCATGGCCCAACGTCAGCAACATCGCGATTCCGATAACAGCGAGCAGCGACAACGGCACGCCGAATCCCCACTCCGTCAACATCATCGATAACAACACACCAAGCAACGCCATCATCGAGCCGACCGACAGTTCGATTCCGCCGGTGATAATGACGAGGCCGAGACCGATACTGAAGATCCCGAAGGCGCCAATCTGCCGCGCGAGGTTTTGAAGATTGATCGTCAGCAGAAAGTTTGGGTTGATGATTGAGACGATGACGCAGAGCACAACAAGTAGGACGAAGATTCCCAGCTCTTTTTTCATAAGCCCTCAAGGTGCCACAAAAAGGCACAGAAAAGTTAGCCACAAAAAGGCACAAAAGTCACAAAAGTCCAGTTCATATAATCTGTCCGACGCAACGAAGATGGGTTATTTAGAAGTCTTGCTTTTAAATTTTTTTGCGCCTTTTGTGCCTTTTTGCGGCTATCCCTCGGTGCCGATGGCGAGACGCATGACCGCTTCTTCACTGAATTGGGCACGCGGCAGAATTCCGGTTAGACGACCTTCGTGCATCACGGCGATGCGATCGCTGATACCGAGCACCTCTTCCATCTCACTACTGATTACGATCACGGCCACGCCTTTCGCGGCGAGGTTGCGTATCAGTTGATAAATTTCAGCTTTCGCGCCCACGTCGATCCCGCGCGTCGGTTCGTCAAAAATCAGTACGCGCGGCGAAAACGTGAGCCACTTCGCCAGCACCACCTTTTGCTGGTTGCCGCCGCTGAGATTGGCCGCCCGCATCTCAGGCGTTGGTGTCTTGATGTTGATTGCCTTGCACGCTTCGAGTGCTGCCTTCGACTCTTTCGCAAAATTGATTAGCTTCGCCGACGAATAACTCTCCAGATTCGGCAGCGAGATATTTTCACGCACGTTGAAATCGACGATCAGTCCCGACAGACGTCGATCTTCCGGTACGAGATAAATGCCATGTGTGATTGCGTCCTGCGGATCACGGATGTGCAGGACTTTACCATTGAGTGCGACCTCTGTTTCGAGTGCTTCTTCGACGCCAAAAAGCGCGCGCGCCATTTCCGAACGCCCGGCGCCAACCAGTCCCGCAAAACCAAGCACCTCACCCTTCGCCACGTTGAAAGACAACCGGTGCTTCGGATATCGCAAGGTGCGCAAGCGCCGCACTTCAAAACCATCCTCGTGCTCGGCCGCGCCATTGCCGGAAGCGCCTTTGAAGAAATCTTTAAGATCGCGCCCGACCATCATTCGGACCATGCGCTCGTGCGTGATCTCCCCGCCTTGAATCTCGCCGGCGTTTTTTCCGTCCCGCAGGACGACCGCGCGATCGGCAGTCTCTTCCACTTCGTGCATGCGATGCGAGATGTAGATGACGCTGACTTTGTCAGCCTTGAGATCCTTCACGATCTCGAGCAGGCGTCGCGTCTCGGTGAGAGTAAGACTCGACGTCGGCTCGTCCATGATGATGAGACGCGCGCCGGCGCCAAGGGCTCGGGCAATCTCGACTAATTGTTGTTGGGCCAGTGAGAGTTGACTGAGAGGAGTGCGACTTGAAGCACCAACGCCGAGCCGCTTCAGGATCTCGTCCGACTCGCGATAGACCCGTTTGCGATCGATCAGTTTCAAAAAACCGCCAATCGTAGGTTCGCGACGCAGAAAGATATTGGCGCCGACATCGAGATTGTCGAGAACGCTGAGCTCCTGATGAATAAATTCGATACCGAGCGCGCTGGCTTCGCGTGGCGTGCGGATTTCAACCGGTTGGCCATTGATCTTGACGGTCCCGGCGTCGCGCGCGATTGCACCGCCGAGAATCTTCATCAGCGTCGACTTGCCGGCGCCGTTCTCACCGATCAGCGCAACGATCTCACCGGCGCCAACAGTCAGACTTACGGAATCAAGCGCAACAACTCCCGGGAATCGTTTGCTGACTCCCTCCATTTCGAGGAATGGGATGTTAGTTGCCACTGATTTAGCCGCGGCCCAGGCGCTGGTTAAGCTGCTTCGTAAACTCCTCGACGTTGGCTTTCTTTACGGCGATCGTCGGCACGAAGATCTGCTTGCTTGCTGGGATCATCGACTTGTCGCCATCCAGGTACTTCGCCATTAGCTGCATCGACCGATAACCGAACTCGTACGGTTGCTGCACGACCGTCGCGTAGATCGAGCCGTCCTTGATTCCAGTCAACGTTTCGTCTTCTTCGTCAAAGGCGACGATCTTCACCTTGTCGGTTTTGTTTGCTTCTTTGACGGCGGAAAGAATTGCTGGTCCATTGTAGGACCACAGTCCAACCATGCCGGCGATGTCTGGATGATTGACGAGCGTGTCGGCAGCATTTGATTTGGCACGCACGCGATCGGTGTTGTCCGTGCGTACGTCGATTATCTGAACGTTCGATCCTTGCAGTGACTCCTTCAAACCCTGGTAACGTTGCTGAGCGTTGGCCGCATCGAGTACGCCGACGAAGACCATGATCTTGCCACCCTGCGGCAACGCTTCTTTCAGCAACTCACCCGCCTGCCGACCCGCGGCGACGTTGTCAGTGCCGATGTAACAAATGCGATTACTGTTCGGCGCATCGCTGTCTTGCGTCACGACCAGTGTCTGAGAGGCGGCACGATTAAGCAATTGCGTTTGATTTGCCGGGTCAACGGGACTGATAGCGATACCGTGAATACCCAGCGAGAGCAAGTCGTCAACCTGGCGCTGTTGTTCGGCCGCAGTCCCGTCAGATGGAATCCTGAACTCGACTTCAATGTTCGGAATGTCCTGGGCGGCCTTCTCAGTTCCTTTGCGTGCGATCACCCAGAACGGCGACGCGTTGTTGGTGACAAAGGCGAGTCTGTGCTTCGTGCCGGCGCTGGTGTTTGTTCCACTGCCACCGGACGTCGACTGCTTACAACCTGCGATTACCAGTGCGAGCAGCAGGGTACAAACGAAGGCAGAGAAAAGTCGAATAGATTTTTCTGTTGGCATTAGGTTCCTCGGTACTTAGTTTGGGTTGTTCGCAAAAGATGTTTACCACAAAGGCCGCGCGAGACAAAGTATTAAAAACCCGAGACTCTGTTGGGTTGAGATTTAGTGCTCCGAGTGGTACAAATCAGGTGTTCCCTCCTGTTGTACCAACCCCCATATTGTAAGTACCGAGCGTGCGGCAGCGGGGCACTGTGCGCGCCGAACGAACATGGGAGGAGAGAATCAAGATGGCTAAGAAAGTTTTGTTGTTGATAATACTGAGTTTTTCGCTAGCGGGGAGTTTTTGGGCACTGAGAGCGCAGGATCCGCCGGCCCAAAAACCAACCACGACGTCGGCTGATCAAACGCCGACCACCGCACAGAAGACTCAAATGGATCTTTCGGGAACCTACACGGGAACGTTCAATTGTGAAGCTGCCGGCCTCATGGGTGACACCACTCTCACGATCACCGGCAACGAATTCACCACCGCTGACGGTAAGACGGGACGGATCACGACTTCAAAGTCGAAGGGTTATACTGCGGTAGCCTTGCAGATAAATGGAGCGGACGCTACTGCGGCACCAACGATCGTTTCGCTTCGCGCGAAGAAGAGCGGTACAAAGTTAACACTGACACCGGTCGCGGGATCGATGCAGAAGTGTATGTTTACTCCGTCGCGAAGTGTGGCAAAGAACAGGCGAACCAAAACTACTCCAGCAGCGACCGGCACCGAAGTAGCGAACCCGGCGGCGATGCCTGCGCAGACTCCGTCGCCATCGCCAACTCCTGACGCGAGCCCGAGTCCAACTCCAACTCCGACGCCAAGTGGAAGTCCAAGTCCGCGACCACGTCCGACTCCAACTCCAACACCTTCGCCTGGAGAACCAACGCCGACTCCGACCCCTGAGGCGAGCCCAAGTCCAAGCCCCAGTCCAAGCCCTGGAATCAGAGGCTAACGACAAAAAGCACAAGAAGCACAAAGGGAACTAGTGGTTTCAAGCTAGTCCCTTTGTGCTTTTTGTGCTTTCTTCTGGCTATAATCCTTCCACTTCAGATGAAACAAAAAATACGCATAGCAGCCGGACAAGGCTTTTGGGGAGATCTTCCTGACGCGCCTGTGCGCCAGGTTGAAGGTGGACCAATCGATTACCTGATGCTCGACTACCTGGCCGAAGTCACGATGTCGATCATGCAAAAGCAGAAGGCGCGCGATCCGAACGCGGGTTACGCGAAAGACTTCGTGCCACTGATGCGGCGCATTCTGCCCGCATGTGTTGAGCGAGACATCAAAGTCACCGCCAACGCAGGCGGCGTAAACGTGCGCGGTTGTGCTGATGCAGTGATCCAGGTCGCGCGCGAACTGGATTTGGCGGGCAAGGTTCGCATCGGCATCGTGACTGGCGACGACATCATGTCGCGGCTCGACGAGTTTCTTGATCGGGGCATCGAGTTGCGCAACATGGACACTGGTGAGCCACTCTCGACAGTGCGTGACAAGATCCAAAGCGCCAACGCTTATCTGGGCGCATGGCCCATGGTTGACGCGCTGCAACAAGGCGCACAGATCGTCATCACCGGAAGAGCTACTGATACAGGTTTGACCCTGGCGCCGATGATTCATGAGTTTGGCTGGGCCAACAACGACTGGAACCGTCTCGCTTCAGGAACCATTGCCGGTCACATCATCGAGTGTGGAGCCCAGGCTTCGGGTGGTAACTGCCAGTACGAGTGGCGCAGCATTCCAAATCTTGCGGACGTCGGTTTCCCGATTGTTGAGGCGTCGCCGGATGGCACGTTTGTCGTTACCAAGCATGAGCGGACTGGCGGCTGGATCATCATACCTTCTATTAAGGAGCAACTGGTTTACGAGATGGGCGATCCGCACGGGT
>Ga0163163_10006208_pt1 | contig 10424 bp, 7 predicted proteins | sample S65metaG_FD_119766 | JGI IMG/M metagenome (GOLD analysis project Ga0163163, IMG submission 119766) | Switchgrass rhizosphere microbial communities from Kellogg Biological Station, Michigan, USA - S6-5 metaG | ecosystem: Host-associated > Plants > Roots > Rhizosphere > Soil | place: USA: Michigan... | reverse complement strand
GGCCCTGGCGACCCTGGTTGTCAACAAGCTGCGCGGCGGCCTCAAGGTCGCGGCCGTCAAGGCTCCGGGCTTCGGCGATCGGCGCAAGGCGATGCTCGAGGACATTGCGATCCTCACCGGCGGCGAGATGATCAGCGAGGATCTCGGCATCAAGCTCGAGAGCGTCACGCTGAACATGCTCGGCCAGGCCAAGCGCGTCACGATCGACAAGGACAACACGACGATCGTCGACGGCAACGGGACCCGGGAGAACATCGAGGGACGCGTTGGCGCAATCCGTCAGCAGATCGACACGACCACGTCGGATTATGACCGCGAAAAGCTGCAGGAGCGGCTGGCGAAGCTCGCCGGCGGCGTGGCAGTGATCAAGGTCGGTGGTGCGTCCGAAATCGAGGTGAAGGAGCGCAAGGACCGCGTCGACGACGCGCTCCACGCCACCCGCGCCGCTGTTGAGGAAGGCATCGTCCCCGGCGGTGGAACGGCGTTGCTTTATGCCACCAAGGCTCTCGAGGGTCTGAAGGGCGAGAACGACGACCAGACCCGCGGCATCGACATCATCCGCAAGGCGCTTCAGTCGCCGCTTCGGCAGATTGCCGAGAACGCGGGTCATGACGGCGCCGTGGTTGCTGGCAAGCTGATCGACGGCAACGATCCGACGCTCGGCTTCAATGCCCAGACCGAGGAGTATGAAAACCTCGTGCAGGCTGGCGTGATCGACCCGACCAAGGTCGTTCGTGCGGCTCTTCAGGACGCGGCGTCGGTCGCGGGCCTGTTGATCACCACCGAGGCGACGATCGCCGAACTGCCGGACGACAAGCCGGCTCCGGCGATGGCCAGCGGCGGAATGGGCGGAATGGACTTCTAAGTCTGAAGGCCTAGTCCGATTGATTCGAAGGGCTGGCGGAGCGATCCGCCGGCCCTTTTCGCATCCTCATTATTTGCGGTGGGAGACGCGGGGGCGTCAGGAGCCATTGCGCGGGATTATCAGGGGCCAATGACTAGTTGGTCGGGCTGCTTTGGTTCGCCAAGTCGTTCAGCATGTCTTCGGCTTCGTTGAGCTGTTGATTCTGTTCGGGCAACGGGGCCGGCGGGCGCTGTTCGCGGCAGGCTGAGACCAACAACAACAGGCAAAGACCGAACTTCCTCACTCGGCCCGACTACCACCTGTTCGAAGCACAAAAAAAGGGCCGCCGGTGAGGGCGGCCCTTTTCTAAATCTACAGTAAGCGACGCTTACTTGTTCTCGACGACCGCGTTGGTGTCGGTGTTCACCGTCGCATTGACGTCGGCGTTCAGCGCGGCGTCGGCATTCGCCTCTGCGCCGGCATTGTCCGTCGCAACATTGACGTCGGTCGATGCGGTGTTCTCAACCACGGTCTCGTTCGCCGCAGTGTTCTCCGCATTGTTGTTCGTGCACGCGGCCAAGCCGAGCGCGAGGACCGCAGCGGTCACGATCGCAACCTTCTTCATGAGACTTCCACTCCCTTAAAAGTGCCCGTGTTGTGGGCTTAACCCCGGACCTTCCCGTGCGAGTCGTTCAGGCCAGACTCGCGGGATAGCGATAATCTCTACCGCCACACAAGGGATTATTTTGCAACCTTGAATTGACCATATAAAGATATCTTTATATCCTTATCTCATGAGCGTGGCGTTGCCTCTTGCTGACCGATTCCAGGCCCTTGCCGATCCGACAAGGCTGCGCATTGTCGCTTTGTTGCGGCTGATGGAATTGTCGGTGGGGGAGCTTGCCTACGTGCTCGGTCAGAGCCAGCCGCGTGTCTCCCGCCATTTGAAGATCCTTGCCGATGCGGGGGTGCTCGATCGCCGCAAGGAAGGAAGCTGGGTTTTCCTGACGCTCGCAGAGGCCCAGCGGGTCGATCCCTTGTTCAGCTTGATCGACGTGTGGGCGGACGCCTCGACCCAAGCCTTGTTCGCCTCGGATGCTTCGCGCACCGAGTCCATTCGCGCGGAGCGCGCTGAGGCCGCCACCCGATATTTCACCAACCATGCGGAAGTTTGGGACCAGATCCGCTCGCTGCATGTCGCGGAGAGCGAAGTCGAGCGTGCGATCGAAAGGGCGCTAGGCAATCGTCCCCTGGGACGGCTGGTGGATATCGGCACCGGAACGGGTCGGATGATCGAACTGTTCGGTCCGCGCGCCTTGCAGGCAATCGGCATAGATCGCTCCTCCGAGATGCTTCGGCTTGCGCGCGTGAAGCTTGAAGCAGCGGGCATTCAATCGAGCCTCCGGCAGGGGGACATGTATTCCCTTCCGCTCGACGACCAGTCGGCGGACAGCATCATCATTCACCAGGTCCTTCATTATGCCCATTCACCGGCAGCGGCGATCGCCGAGGCGTCCCGTGTGCTCGCCCCTGGCGGCACACTCCTCATCGTCGATTTTGCGGCTCACGAGCGCGAGGAACTACGTGCCTCGGATGCGCACATCCGTCTTGGCTTCGAGGACGAGGTGATGGCCGGCTGGTTCGCGGCCGCAGGCCTGGAAGTCGACCAGGTGCAGCATCTCAAGGGCGGCGAACTAACCGTGACCTTGTGGCGCGGTGTCAAAGTCGCGCTTCCGCAGCGGAGGGCCGCATGAACGCGTTCGAACGCCTCAGTCGGCACCTTCCGCTCTTTGCGGAAGCACGCGGCGACATCCAGGTGAGCTTCGAATTCTTCCCTCCCAAGACGGAGAAGATGGAGCAGACGCTGTGGGAGTCGATCAAGACTCTCGAGCCCCTCGGCCCCCGCTTCGTCTCGGTCACTTACGGCGCCGGCGGATCGACCCGCGAGCGTACGCACTCAACGGTCGAGCGGATCGTCAAGGAAACGTCGCTTACCCCCGCTGCGCATCTTACCTGCGTCGCGGCGACGCGCGGAGAAGTCGACGACGTTGCGCGCGCCTATTGGGACGCCGGCGTTCGGCACGTCGTCGCGCTCCGCGGGGATTCGCCTGACCCGGGCGTGCCCTACGCGCAGCATCCGGGCGGTTATGAGAATGCGGCCGAGCTTGTGGCCGGCCTCAAGAAAGTTGCTCCGTTCGAAATTTCGGTCGCTGCTTATCCGGAGATTCATCCGGAATCGGGAACGCGCCAGGCCGATCTCGACAATTTGAGGCGCAAGATCGATGCCGGCGCGGACCGGGCGATCACGCAATTCTTCTTCTCGCCCGAATGCTTCCTGCGTTTCCAGGACGAAGTGGCCGACGCGGGGATCGACATCGAGATCGTGCCCGGCGTGATGCCGGTCACCAATTTCGCCGGCATTGTTCGCATGGCTTCCAATTGCGGAACCGAGCTCCCCGCGTGGCTGGGCCATTTGTTCGAGGGCCTGGACGACCTTCCAGCCGCCCGCCAGCTCATCGCGGCCACAATCGCCGCGGAGCTTTGCGGCCAGCTTTATGCCGGCGGAGTCCGCCACTTCCATTTCTACACGCTCAATCGGGCAGAGCTCAGCTACGCAATTTGCCACCTGCTCGGCGTAAGGGCGCGGAAGGACCAGAGTCTATGAGTGCATCCCAAGCCCTTCGAGCCGAGGCTGCGAAAAGAATCCTGATCAAGGATGGCGCCTACGGTACGTCCATCCAGGACAGGAAGCTCAAGAGCACCGATTATTGTGGTGGCCTGGACCTGCTGAAGGACCAGCGCGGAAACAACGACCTGTTGAACATAACCCAGCCGGACGTAGTTCGCTCGATCTGCGAAAGCTTTGCGAACGCGGAAGCGGATATCCTGGCAACCAATACGTTCAACGCAAACGCGATCAGCCAGGCGGATTATGGGGCCGAGGCACTGGTGCGACAGATCAATCGCGCGTCGGCCGAGATCGTTCGCGAAGTCGCTGACCGCCATTCGGCGAAGGACGGTCGGCCCCGGTGGGTCGCCGGTGCGCTTGGGCCGACCAACAAGACTTTGTCGCTTTCGCCCAACGTCAACGATCCGGGCTATCGCGAAGTCGATTTTGACGAGGTGAAGGCCGTCTATCGCGATCAGATCGACTCGCTTGTCGAAGGCGGCGTCGACTTCATTCTTATCGAGACCATCTTCGATACGTTGAACGCCAAAGCGGCGATCATGGCGACGCTCGAAGCCGAGCAAGCGCTTGGGCGCGAGCTTCCGCTGATGATCTCAATGACTCTCACTGACCTGTCGGGCCGCAATCTTTCGGGCCACACTGTCGAAGCCTTCTGGGCGTCGGTGCGCCATGCACGTCCCGTCACCATCGGCCTGAACTGTTCGTTCGGCGCCGCGCAGCTGAGACCTCATCTGGCGGCGGTGGCGGCCATCGCCGACACGTTGGTTATGGCCTACCCAAATGCCGGATTGCCGAATGAGCTCGGAGAATATGACGAGGCGGCAGAACAGACTGCGGCCCAGGTTCGGGAGTGGGGCGAACATGGCCTCGTCAACGTGGTTGGCGGCTGTTGCGGGACGACTCCCCTGCACATCGCCGCAATTGCCGGGGCGGTGCGCGATTGCACGCCGCGCGCCGTCCCGGCACGACGGCCCGGCACTTTGCTCGCCGGGCTCGAGCCCATGTTGATCGCCGCTTAAAGGGCCTGTTTGCTTTATGGAGATGACACGCGTGAATGATGCCGGCGCTGGCGCGCGCTTTGTGAATATCGGCGAGCGCTGCAACGTGACCGGCTCTGCTCGCTTCAAGAAGCTCGTCCTGGCGGGCGACTATGACGCTGCCGTCGAAGTCGCGCGCGACCAGGTCGAGAATGGCGCGCAGATCGTCGACGTGAACATGGACGAAGCCTTGCTCGACAGCGAGCAGGCGATGACCGTCTTCCTGAAGCGCATCGCAGCCGAGCCGGATATCGCGCGTGTTCCGGTGATGATCGACAGCTCGAAATGGAGCGTGATCGAAGCCGGACTCAAATGGGTCTCCGGCAAGCCGATCGTCAATTCGATCTCGATGAAGGAAGGCGAGGGGCCATTCCTGGAATTGGCACGCAAGTGCCGGTCCTACGGCGCGGCCGTTGTCGTCATGGCCTTCGACGAAGCCGGGCAGGCCGATACCGCTGAACGCAAGGTCGAGATTTGCGAACGCGCCTACAAATTGCTGGTCGCCGACGGCACCGACCCCAGCGACATCATCTTCGATCCGAACATCTTCGCTGTTGCGACCGGGATCGACGAGCATCGCCGCTACGCACTGGATTTCATCGAAGCCGCGGAGGAAATCCGACGCCGTTGTCCGGGCACCCATATTTCGGGCGGGCTGTCGAACCTCAGCTTCTCGTTCCGCGGCAACGAGCCGGTCCGGCGCGCGATGCACAGCGTGTTCCTATACCATGCCATTCCGGCCGGCATGGACATGGGCATCGTCAACGCCGGTCAGCTGGACGTCTATGACCAGATCGACCCGGAGCTGCGCGATGCGTGCGAGGATGTGATCCTCGACCGCCGCGATGACGCAACCGAGCGGCTCATCACGCTTGCTGAAGCCTTCAAGGGTACCGACGCAGCGGCCGAAAAAGCCGCGGCGGAGTGGCGGTCATTGCCCGTGGGCGAGCGTCTTTCCTATGCCCTGGTGAAGGGAATCGACGCGCACATCGTCGACGATACCGAAGAAGCGCGGTTGCAGTTCCCTCGCCCGATTGAGGTCATTGAAGGGCCCCTGATGGACGGCATGAACGTCGTCGGGGACCTGTTCGGTTCGGGCAAGATGTTCCTTCCGCAAGTCGTCAAATCCGCGCGCGTCATGAAGCGCGCGGTCGCGCATCTCATTCCCTTCATCGAGGAGGAGAAGGAGAAGAACGGGGTAACTCAGGGCAAGGGCCGGATCGTCATGGCCACCGTCAAGGGCGACGTCCACGACATCGGCAAGAACATCGTCGGCGTGGTCCTGCAGTGCAACGGCTTCGAGGTGATCGATCTCGGAGTCATGGTGCCGTGGCAGGACATCCTGAAGTCGGCGAATGACAACCAGGCCGACATGATCGGATTGTCGGGACTTATCACCCCCTCGCTTGACGAAATGGTCACCGTCGCGGGCGAAATGCAGCGCGCGGAAATGAAGGTGCCGCTGCTGATCGGTGGCGCCACGACAAGCAAGGCGCATACGGCGCTTCGTATCGACCTCGCTTACGAAGGACCCGTGATCCACGTACTCGATGCGAGCCGGGCGGTCGGGGTCGCGTCCAACCTGATGTCGGATACGCAGCGAGAACCGCTGATTGCGGGCACCGCGGAGGATTACGACAAGCTTCGCAAGTCGCGTGAGCGGAGCGGACAGAGCGAACTCGCAAGCCTGAACGATGCGCGGGCGAACGGCTTCCCATTCGATCCGTCTGGCCAGGCCCCCGCGCCGCAATACCCGGGCCTTCACCATTTCGGCGATTGGCCGCTCGCGGACTTGAAGGCATCGATCGATTGGACGCCCTTCTTCCGCGCCTGGGAGCTCGCCGGAACCTATCCGGCTATCCTCGATGATCCGGTGGTGGGGGAGAGCGCCCGAAGCCTGTTCGAGGACGCCCAGGCAATGCTCGATCAGATCATCGCGGAGCGCTGGGTTACGCCAAAGGCGACGGTTGGGCTATGGCGTTGCAAGCGCGAGGGCGACGATGTGCTGGTCCTCGCCGGCAACGACTGGACGCGAATGCCCTTCCTTCGCCAGCAGGTGAAGAAGCGCGAAGGGCGCGCGAACTTCAGCCTCGCCGATTTCATCAACCCGCATGGCGAGGATTGGATCGGCGGCTTCGCGGTCGGGATCCATGGGCTGGAGCCGCATCTCGAGCGGTTCAAGCAGACCATCGACGATTATGATGACATCCTTTTGAAGGCGCTCGCCGACCGCTTGGCAGAAAGCCTCGCCGAAGTTCTCCACGCGACCGTCCGAAACCGGCTGTGGGGCTATGCCGAGGAGCATTTCTCAACCGCCGACCTCATTCGCGAGAAGTTTGTCGGGATCCGGCCCGCGCCCGGCTATCCGGCCTGTCCCGATCATAGTTTGAAGCCGATCCTGTTCGAGATGCTGGGCGGCAATCCCGGAGAGGTGACGCTGACCGAGAATTTCGCAATGCTTCCAACTTCAGCGGTATCGGGCTTCTACTTCGGCCACCGCGACAGCCAGTATTTCGGAGTCGCGCGGATCGGCCGTGACCAGCTCGAGGATTATTCGGCGCGACGAGGCATTTCGCTCGAGCAGGCCGAGCGCTGGCTGAGGCCCAACCTGGACTAATTGGCCAGAAGGCGGCGAACCCGGGCCTCGGAAAACAGCGAGCGAGATTCTTCGCTACGCAACTCCCGGGTCCGCGCCGGCCATTTGCCCTGCCAAACCTGGAACATCCGTTCGGTGACGGTGTCGCTCAATTCGATCGCCTTGAGGTCGCCGTCGGCGTCCCGGAGCGCGGCCCGTCCCTTCTCCCCGCCAGCTACCTGAAAACGTTCATCAATCTTTCCGAGCGTTGAGCGCGCGGTAGAGATGAGCACTTTTCCGGTGGCACTGTCTCCCGCTGCGTAGCTTTGGTCCGCGAGACGTACCGCCGCTTCCGCATCATCAAGCATTTCACTCAGCCGAATTGCGGCGGTTTGTGGTCCTCTGCAGGCCTTTGGCGAAAGGCTTCGAACGTAGGCGACAATGCCATTGAGGACTGCGGGCGGGGGTTCTGGTCCGTCGAACTCCTGGGTGATCAGCCCGTGAATGAAGCGCTTGAGATCGTCATTTTGCGGATCGCGCGAAATCTTGAGCTTGGCGGGGTCGCCGGCGAGGTCGGGAATTGGCTTCGGATTGAAGATTCCGTCGCCGCGATGCGAACTCATCAGGGAGGCGGTGACGTCTGCAGTTCCGGCGTCGCCTGAAATGCCGGGAAAATGAAAATGCTCGTTCGACCGGCCGTTACGATGGCAACTCGAACAGCTGAGACCTGCGCGTGCTGCCTGTCCGCCGAGAAGCAGTGGAGCCCGAAACGCGACTCTCCCGATCTCGGCCGAATGCCGCAGCGCGGGATCGGCGATCGGCAGCCGGCACTCGGCCGGCTGATGCGTGAGGTCCGCGGCAATGTCCGCGGATTTCAGCCAACGCGCTTCGCGAAGTGGAAATGCCGCCGGGGTGACGGCGCCGCAGAGTAGCAGCGCCGCCGCGGCAGTTAGGGCGCCGGCTGGCCCTTGGCTTCGACCCATCGCCTCAGTTCGTCGGCTTCGGCGCACCCGAAGGTGCAGAGATTGTCGAGCTTGGCGAGCATCCTTCTCGCCCCGGCCATGTCGCCCCGCTCAACCAGCAGCTCGCCATAATATTCCGTTGCCCCTTTGTGGTTCGGCGCTGCGGCGAGTGCCTGGCGGTAATAATTTTCAGCGAGGTCATAACGACGGAGCTTCCGGTTGGCGAAGCCCAGATAGGTAAGGATGTCCGGGTGCGCCCCAAAGGTCGTCCGAGCGCGCTGCAGCTCGTCGATCGCATCCTGATAGCGATGCTCGTTGATGAGGCCGACTGCCTGCATGTACGCGGTGTCGCCGGCATTGGCGCTCGCGAAGAGGAACGGTGGATCGGTGCTGAGCTGGGCCTGTGTCGGCTGTCCGAGAGCCGCTTCGACAGCCGAGATTGCTTTCTTGATCTGCTCCGCGTCCTTGCAGGTCGCATTGCACGAACCGTCGAGCGTCTTGAGCTTCGCGAGCGCGGCTTGTGCCTTGTCCCGCTGACCAAGCTTTACGTAGGTGATTGCAAGCTCTTGCTGTGCAGGGATGAGCTTGCTGTCCGCCCTCACGGCCCGTTCATAATGCTTCGCAGCATTCTTGTAGTCGTTGAGTCCGGCGTCGGCCATTCCGGCAAGGAAGTTCGTGTTGGCATCGTTCGGAGCGACGCCGAGAACACGAGCAAAGGAGCTCTTGGCTTCGCCGAACTTGCTCGCCTGCAGCGCGTCTATGCCTTTGCGATATTCGGCTGCGGCATCGAATTCGGGAGCGCTCGAGCTGGGCGTCGAGCTGGGTGAGGATCCGCTTGCCAGGCTGGCGGAGGGCAGGAAGGCAACGAATCCGATCAATGCAGTCCGCGCGGCAAGTGCAAGGTTCGCATGCATTTGAAGTCCCCTTCCGTATCGGGGTGAGCCCCCGAAATATCATTTCGCGTTAGTACCGGCAATTGAACCAAATGGTTCAAGTCTCGACCTAACGGCCATCAGCCACTAGCCGCGGGTTTGTGCGGAAACTCTTCGTCCTTTTTCTCCTAATGATCTGGCCCGCCGTGCTTCAGGCACGGGGGATCGAGCCGCAGCTTGTGGCCGAGGGACCGGCGCCTGCCGGGGGAGAAGTCGAGCTCGCGATCCACATGCGTCCGGCGAAAGGTTGGCACGGCTACTGGATCAATCCTGGAGACGCGGGATTGCCGATGGACGTTCAGTGGCAGCTTCCGAAGGGGTTTGCCGCGGGGCCGCTGCAGTACCCAGTCCCAACGCGGCTCACCGTAGCCGGCCTCATGAACTATGTCTTCGAGCGCGATTACGCGGTGCTCGTCCGTCTGAAAGTCGCGGCAGACGCGCATGGCGTAGTCCCTGTCCGGGCCCAGGCGCACTGGCTCGCCTGCACGGACAAGATTTGTGTTCCGGAGCAGGGCGAGCTTTCGCTGGACCTGCCGGTGGGGCAGGGGGTGCCGAACCGCGCGCAATTCGATGCCTGGCGAACAAAGCTCGCGCAGCCGTTGGCGACGGTTGGGCACTTTGCGGCAGACGGCGACAAGCTGAGCGTGGCCGTGCCGATTCCCGCGAGAACCGCAGTCGGCGAGCCCTACCTGTTTCCGATCACCGACAATGTGATCGACTATGAAGCGTCCCAGTCCTTCCGGCGTGACGGCGACTGGATCATTGCCGACCTCAAGATGAAGAAGCCGCCTCGGCAATTCACTGGGGTATTGGCCCTGGGCGGCGGCCGCGGCCTCGAATTCCGGGCTGTGCCGGGCAAGGTTCCGGCGGGCGGCTCGCCCCTCAGTTCCCTAGGCTGGAAGACGATTGCATTCGCGGTGTTGGGAGCGATCGCAGGAGGCGTCCTCCTCAACCTGATGCCCTGCGTATTCCCGATTCTCGCCCTGAAAGCCCTTCATGTCTCGAAAGCAGGAGAGGGAGCGGCCGAGGCCCGCCTCGACGCGCTTTCCTACACTGCAGGAGCAGTGGTCGGCACAGGCGCTCTCGGAGCGATCCTGCTCGCGATCCGGGCGGCGGGAGCCCAGGCGGGCTGGGCGTTCCAATTGCAGGACCCGCGCACGATCGTCCTGCTGCTCGTCCTTGCGGTGGCGATCACGGCCAACCTGCTGGGTCTATTCGAATTGCCGGTGCTGGGCGGCAAGGCGCAGCCCGCGGGCAGTTTCGGCACGGGAGCGCTGGCGGCGTTTGTTGCGACTCCCTGCGCGGGACCTTTCCTGGGCGCGGCGCTCGGCACCGCACTGCTGCTTCCTCCGGCCGGTTCCGTGGCGGTCTTTGCGGCGCTCGGT
>Ga0163163_10006206_pt1 | contig 10426 bp, 7 predicted proteins | sample S65metaG_FD_119766 | JGI IMG/M metagenome (GOLD analysis project Ga0163163, IMG submission 119766) | Switchgrass rhizosphere microbial communities from Kellogg Biological Station, Michigan, USA - S6-5 metaG | ecosystem: Host-associated > Plants > Roots > Rhizosphere > Soil | place: USA: Michigan... | reverse complement strand
ATCTGCTCGCGCGCCAGCCACGCTGGCACGAGCATCACCGCATAGGACACCGCCGCGGCGCCCTGGTGGAACTCCCACCAATAGCGCGCCGAGCGCCCGCGCACGACATCCATCGTGCCCGTCGCCAGGCTCTCGAGCACCGCGACGAGCTCACCAGCGGTGGCGTAGCGTCTTCCCGGATCGGGGTCGCGGGCGCGATCGGCCACGCGCTGCAGCGCCGGCTCCACCGGCGCGATCGAACTCGCCACGGCCGGGTGCCGTCCCGACAGCATCTCCGTCACGATGACGCCGAACGCGAAGATGTCGGTGCGCGCGTCGGGCGTGCCGCCCATCAGCTGCTCGGGCGCCATGTAGGCGGGCGTGCCGATCATCGCGCCCTCGCGCGTGAGCTTGGCGTGGTGCGTGCCGGTCGGGTTCTCGAGCCACGCGATCCCGAAGTCCACGATCTTGGCGGTGCCGCCTGGGCCGACGACGATGTTCTCCGGTTTGAGATCGCGGTGAATGACGCCGGCATCATGCGCGGCGCGCAAGCCTCGCGCCACGTGCAGCGCAATCTGCCGGGCACTGGCAACCTCGATCGGCCCGTCGTCGATCACCGCGCGGAGCGTGCGGCCGTCGAGGAACTCCGACGCCAGCAGCAGATGGCCCTCGACCTCCTCGAGCGAATACACGGTGGCCACTGCCGGGTCCGTGACCGTGGCGGCCGCGCGCGCCTCGCGCTTCAACCGCTCGCGCAGCTCGGGGTTGCCGGCCAGCGCCGCCGGCAGCGACTTGAGGGCGACTTGGCGGTGCAGCCGCTGGTCGATGGCCAGGTAAACCACGCCCATCCCACCGCGCCCGATCGGGCGCACGATCTCGAACTGGCCCACGCGGTCGCCCGGCCTCCAGGCCGCGCCCTCCATCGCCAGGGCGGTCTGAAGACCGCCCTCTACAAGCGGAGCGGCCAGCGCCACGTCCTCGGGGTCGATCTCCGGCGGCTGATCGAGAAAGCCGCCGAGGGTGTCGTGCGAGCGCAGCAGGCGCTCGGCGTCGGCCAGCAGCGCGGCGTCGTCGCCGCACTCGGCGCGCAGCCAGGCCGTGCGCGCCTCGGGCGGCTGCTCGAGCGCGCCGTTGAACAGGACTTTGATCTGGGTCCAGCGCTGGGGCGTCATCTAGCGAGGCTCCGCCTATGACGAACCTTCAAGCCGTCGGCTTCGAGCGCCTGCTTGAGCCACGCGCGGGCCATCGCCCACTGCCGTTTGACCGTGGCCGGCGAGACGCCGACGGCTTCGGCTGTTTCCTCGACCGTGAGGCCGCCAAAGTAGCGCAGCTCCACCACCTGCGCCGCTTCGGAATCGAACGCGGCCAGCCGCGACAGCGCTTCGTCGAGCGCGAGCACGTCCACATCACCCGGACGGTTGGGATCGGCGCGTTCGAATTCCGGGCGGATGGCCGATGGCGGTGCGCTGATGTCGTTCAACGTGACCTGGTGTCCACCGGCGTCGCGCTTGGACGCCCGCTTGGCGCGGGCGCGCTGCACGAGGATCTGTCGCATCGACAGTGCGGCGATGGCCAGGAAATGCGTGCGGTTCTGGAACTCGCGCGTGCGCTCGGCCGCCATCCGCACGAACGCTTCGTTGACGAGCCCCGTGGCCTGCAGCGTCTGGCCGGCGCGCTCGCGGCCGATGTAGCGGGCCGCGATGCGCCGCAGCTCGTCGTAGACGAGCGGCATCAGTTCGTGGTGGGCTCTCACGCCGGATGTGCCACGGGGGCCTCAGTGTGCCACCAGACGAGCTGGTTTAGGAACGCGTGATTTTGACCGAGTTGATCACGACTTCCTTGACGGGACGATCCTGACGCCCCGTCGGAGTGCTGCCGATCCGCCGTACCACGTCCATCCCCTCGGTGACCTCGCCGAACACGGAATGACGGTTGTCGAGATGCGGGGTGGCTCCCAGCGTGATGAAGAACTGGCTGCCGTTCGTGTTGGGGCCCGCGTTGGCCATCGACAGGATGCCCGCCTTGCTGTGGCGCAGGCTCGGATGGAACTCGTCCTTGAACTTGTAGCCGGGCCCGCCGATGCCCTGGCCGAGCGGGTCGCCGCCCTGAATCATGAAGCCATCGATGACGCGGTGGAAGACGATGCCGTCGTAGAACGGCGTGTCGGTCATCTTCTTCTGGGTACCCGGGTGGGTCCACTCCTTGGTCCCCTCCGCGAGGCCGACGAAATTGGCCACGGTTTCGGGCGCCTCCTGATCGAACAGGCGCACCGTAAAACTGCCTTCGGTCGTTGCGAACTCAGCGTGAACAGCCACTCGTGATCCTCCGCTCCTATCGTAATCCGTCAGCCCCAGGCCTCCAGCCCACTAAGGCCTGAGGCCCAAGGCCCAAGGCCGGTACAATTCACCTATGAAGCGTGCCGAGGCGCGGGCACTCGGCGCGGTGGCGGAAGGGCTGAGCGACGATCCGTTCGCGGTGCTCGGCCGGCATGCAGCGCCGGCCGGAGGTCCACCGGGCGCCATCATTCGCACGCTGCAGCCGGCGGCGTCGGCGGTGGAGGTCGTGGCCGACGGCCGCGTCATCCCCATGGAGCGGCGGCGCCCCGAGGGGCTGTTCGTGGCCGCGGTGCCGTGGGACCAGCCGCTCGCCGATCTCGCCTACGTGCTGCGCGTGCACGACGCGTCCGGCGTGCACGACCTTATCGACCCGTACCAGTTCGGCCCCATCCTGACCGACTTCGATCTGCATCTCTTCTCCGAGGGGCGGCACTACCGCGCGTGGGAGACGCTCGGGTCGCGGCGCCGTACGGTCGGCGTGGTCGAGGGCGTCCACTTCGCCGTGTGGGCGCCGAACGCACAGCGCGTCAGCGTCGTCGGCGACTTCAACGGCTGGGACGGGCGCGCCCACGTGATGCGGCGCCTCGTGCCCTCGGGCATCTGGGAGCTCTTCATCCCCGGCCTCGCGGACGGCGCTCGCTACAAGTACGAAGTGCGGACTCGGGACGGGCATTTGCTCGACAAGTCGGATCCCTACGCGCGTCAGCTCGAGACGCCGCCCGCCACGGCCTCGATCGTGTCGAGCGGCGGCAGCTACGAGTGGGGCGACGGCGACTGGATGCGCGGCCGCGAGTCGCTTGGCGAGTGGCGCGAGCGGCCGATGTCGATCTACGAGGTGCACCTGGGCTCGTGGCGCCGTCGCGAGGACGAACCGCAGTTCAGCCTGTCGTATCGCGAGCTGGCGGCCACGCTGGTGCCGTACGCGCGCGACATGGGCTACACGCACATCGAGCTGCTGCCCGTCATGGAGCACCCGTTCTTCGGATCGTGGGGCTATCAGGTGGTGGGCTTCTTCGCGCCCTCGAGCCGTTTTGGTACGCCCGACGACTTCCGCTACTTCGTGGATCAGTGCCACCAGCACGGCCTCGGCGTGATTCTCGATTGGGTGCCCGGCCACTTTCCGAAGGATGGCCACGGCCTGGTCCGCTTCGACGGCACCGCGCTCTACGAGCACGAAGACCCGCGGCGCGGTGAGCATCGCGAGTGGGGGACGCTCGTCTTCAACTACGGGCGCGACGAGGTCCGCACCTTTGTCCTGAGCAACGCGCTCTACTGGCTCGAGGAGTTCCACGCCGACGGGCTGCGCGTGGATGCGGTGGCGTCGATGCTGTATCTCGACTACTCGCGCCAGGAAGGGGAGTGGCTGCCGAACGAGAAGGGCGGCCGCGAGAATCTCGAGGCGGTGGAGTTCCTGAAACAGCTGAACATCGTCACGCACGGGCGGCAACCGGGCACGATTACCGTGGCCGAGGAATCCACGTCGTGGCCGGCCGTGAGCCGTCCGACGTTCGACGGCGGCCTCGGTTTCACCTACAAGTGGAACATGGGCTGGATGCACGACATGCTCGCTTACATGCGCGAGGACCCCGTGCACCGGCGCTGGCACCACGGCCAGATCACGTTCTCGATGCTCTACGCGTTCACCGAGAACTTCGTGTTGCCGTTCTCGCACGACGAGGTCGTGTACGGCAAGCGGTCGATGCTCGACAAGATGCCGGGCGATCTGTGGCAGAAGCACGCGTCGCTGCGCGCTCTCTACGGGTACCTGTTCGCACACCCGGGCAAGAAGCTGATGTTCATGGGCGCCGAGTTCGGGCAGCACCACGAGTGGAACCACGACACCAGCCTGGATTGGCAGCAGCTCGAAGACGCGAAGCATCAGGGGATTCAACGCTGGGTGCGCGATCTCAACGCGGTCTACCGGCACGAGCCGTCGCTGCACGAAGTGGACTTCGACGGCAGCGGCTTCAATTGGATCGACTGTCACGACGCCGACAACAGCGTGGTGTCGCTGCTGCGCAAGGCGCGCAACGGGGCGGACGCTACGGTGGCGGTCGTCAACTTCACGCCGGTCCCGCGGAGCGGTTACCTCGTCGGCGTGCCTGATTCGGGCAGCTATCGTGAGGTGCTCAATAGCGATCTGGCGATCTACGGCGGTAGTGATGTGAGCAACGGCAGCCGGATCGACGCCGGCGGCCCTCCTGCGCACGGCTTCGAGGTATCGGTGCGGCTCACACTGCCGCCGCTTGGGTTCCTGCTGCTCAAGAAGAACTGATCGATGCCCCCACCCCGTCGGATTCGGGCCGGGCCACTCCGTCGAACTCTGCGCGTTTCGTCCGGAGCGTCAGCCTCGTCAGCATCACGATCGGAACGGTCGTCTTCATCAGCTGGTTGCTGGGCATCGACGCGCTCAAGAGCGTGGTCGCGGGCACCTCGACGATGAAGGCCAACTCGTCGCTGCTGTTTGCCCTCGGCGGTGTCGCATTGTGGCTCGCCGGTGGCGGGCACGAGCGGCGGGCCGTCCGCGCGCTGGCCGCGGTGATGGTCGTGGCGGCGGCCGTCACGCTGGCTGAATACGCCACTGGTCGCGACCTGGGGCTCGACCAGCTGATCGTCGTGGACCACGCACCGGTGCCGCTGACGGCGCCACCCGGCCGGATGGGCATCAACACGGCGGTGGCGTTCATCGTCACCGGGCTCGCCTTGATGCTGTCGAGTTCCGATCGCGGCCGCCTCCGTTGGCTGTCGCAATGGCTGGCGCTCACGAGCGCGGCGCTCGGCATGATCAGCCTCACCGGCTACGCCTATGCCGTGCAGGGGACATACGGACTGACGGCGTACACGCAGATGGCCGTGCACACGGCCGCGCTGCACGCCCTGCTCGGTCTGGGCACGCTGTTCATCAACGAGCGCGAGGGAATTGCGGGCGTCGTGACCAGCGGCGGACCGGGTGGCCAGTTCGTGCGGTCGGTGCTCCCTTACGTGCTCTTTGGCCCGTTCATCATGGGTTGGCTGCGCCTCGAAGGGCAGAAGATGGGGCTCTTCGGCACCGAGTTCGGCGTCGCGATCCTGGTCATTGCCAGCACCACCTCGCTTGCCACCGTGCTGATGCTGTACGCCTCGAAGGTCGATCGCGCCGATTCGAGCGCGCGCCTGGCCGAGCAGGAAGCGCGGGCCATCGACGAACGGTTCCGCGTGGCGGTGTCGGCGGCCCGCATCGGCGTCTGGGAGCGTGGCATAGCGACGGAACGCGTCACTTGTTCCGACGCGTTCATCGACATGATCGGGCTCCCGCCTGGGAGTGCCGTGACGCGCGAGTCGTTCATGGAGATGGTGCATCCCGAGGATCGGCCTTTGTTGGAGGAAGCGCGGGCGCGGCTCATGACCGGCGGCGCCGACGCAGAGGAATTCCGGATCGTCTGGCCCGATGGGTCGGTCCATTGGCTCTACATGCGCGCCCAGATCTCGAGTGGAGGAAATGGGCGGCCCGAGCGGGTGTTCGGCGCGGCGATCGACATCACCGATCGAAAGGAGCTCGAGGGCAATCTCCGCCAGGCGCAGAAACTCGAAGCGATCGGTCAGCTGGCCGGCGGCGTGGCGCACGACTTCAACAACGTGCTCACGGCCGTCATCGGCTACAGCGACCTGCTGCTGTCCGAGACGCCGAAGGGGACGCCGCTGCACGACGGGCTCGCCGAGATCGGCAAGGCGGGACAGCGCGCCTCGCAGATTACGCGTCAACTGCTCGCGTTCAGCCGCAAGCAGATCCTGCAGCCGCGGGTGCTCGACGTGAACGCGCTGATCCTCGACCTCGAGAAACTGCTGCGCCGCGTCGTCTTCGAGCACGTGCAGATCGTCACCAGGCTGGCGCCGGACGTCGGCCGCGTCCGGGCCGACCCGACGCAGGTTGAACAGGTGCTCGTGAACCTGGCGGTCAATGCGCGCGATGCGATGCCGAAGGGCGGCACGCTGACCATCGAAACCTCCAACGCGACGCTCGACGGCCATTTTCCGCAGCGGCACGAGCCGGTGCTGCCGGGCGACTACGTGCTGCTCTCCGTGAACGACACCGGCGTTGGCATGGACCGCGGGACGCAGGAGCGCGTGTTCGAGCCGTTCTTCACCACCAAAGGCGTCGGCAGGGGCACCGGCCTGGGGCTGGCCACGGTGTATGGCGTGGTCACGCAGAGCGGCGGGCACATCTGGGTGTACAGCGAGCCCGAGCACGGAACGACCTTCAAGATCTACCTGCCGCGTGTGTACGAGAGCGCGGATGCGACGGCCGGGAGGGTGAGCGCGCCGGCGCCGCAGGGAGGATCCGAGACGATCCTCCTCGTCGAGGACGAAGTTGCGGTGCGGCAGCTGGCGCGGCGGGTACTCGAGAGCGTGGGCTATCGCGTGGTGGAGGCGGGCGGTCCGCAAGAGGCGCTGACAGTGGCGAGCGGCGTGCCCGATCCGATTCACCTGCTGCTGAGCGACGTCGTCATGCCCGGGAGTGGCGACGTCTCGCTCTTCGAAGAGCTGGCCAACCGCCGGCCGTCGTTACGCGTGCTCTACATGTCGGGTTACGCCGACGAGACCATGGTGCAGCGCGGCTGGCTGTCCACCCACGCGCCGTATCTCTCCAAGCCATTCACCGCCCACGAGCTCCTGCTGAAGGTCCGCGAAGTGCTGGACGACCCGAGGAACATGTAGAGGCGAACCTTCAGGTTCGCCTGGCCAATTCCTCGACCGCCTCCCGCGTCGGCACGCCGCCAAGCGCGCCCGCTTTCGTGCAGCTCAAGGCCGCGGCCGCAGTGGCAAAGCGCAGAATGTGCTCGGGGTCGTCGCCGTGCAGCAGCGCCGCGATGAAGGCGCCGCGGAAGACGTCGCCGGCGCCGGTCGTATCCACCACGTCCACGCGGGGCGGGGCGGCGCGATACACGCGATCGCCGTCCAACAGGAGCGCGCCGTGTGCGCCCATCGTCACGCATCGCAGCCGCGCGTGCGGTGCGTCGAGGTGCCGCAGCGCCCGCTCTGGATCCCGCTCGCCGGTGATCGCTTCGGGCAGCCCCTGCGCCAGGATGGGCACGGTGAGCTCGCGCAGCAGCTCGCTTGTGCGCGCGCCGATCGACTCCAGGTCGCACGTCACCTGCGCCCCCGCCTCGCGCGCGATGCGGGCGGCCGCGATCGACGCGCCTTCGTCCACGCCGTCCACGTGCACTGCGCGCGCATGCATCAGCGTGGAACGCGGCAGCGCCTCGGGCGTCAGCGCCAGCGCGGCGTCGCGGTGCCCCATCACCACCCGGTCGCCGTTGCGTTCGTCCACCAGGATCACGGCCGAGCGGTTTGGCGCCGGCCGCACGACGCTGTCGCCGAGGTCGAGGCCGCGCGCGGCGAGCGTCCGGCGCAGTCGCTCTCCGTCCTCGTCCGATCCGAACGCGCCGATGTAGCTGGCGCGCAGCCCCATGGCGATGCAGGTGCAGAGCGTGGTCACGACCTGACCGCCCGGCTCGTGGGAGGACGAACGAACCTGCAGCTTGGTCGCGTCTGCCAGCGACGGCAGCGTGGGGAGCCGGAGCACGTGATCGACGGAGTTCTCGCCCACGCCGACGACGTCCCACCAGACCTCGCTCACGGCGCTCCCGTGCTTTCCCGCCACTCGTAGAGGGCGACGCCCGCCGCCATCGCGACGTTCAACGAGTCCACCTCGGCGCGCATCGGGATGCGCGCCAGGTGCGTGCATGCGGCGGCCGCCGCCGGGCTGATGCCGTCTCCTTCGTGACCGAGCACCAGGACGACGCGCGCCCCGCGCGTGCGCGCGAAGACCTCGCGTGCTGACGCGGTGCCGCCGGCCGGCGTCAGCCCCACGACGGCCCAACCGTCGTTCCGAAGCGCGGCCAGCGCGTCGGCCAGCGGTACGTCGAGCGCGAACGGCACGCGCAGCGCCCCGCCCATCGACGTGCGGATGGCCTTGCGGTAGAGCGGGTCGGCGCAGCCGTCGTCGAGCAGTACGCCGTCCGCACCGAACGCCGCAGCGGCGCGGAACGTGGCGCCGACGTTGTCCGCGTTCCCCACGTGCTCGAGCGCCACGAGGATCGGGGCCTGGACCGGCGGGTCCAAAGGGCCGAGACCACGGACGAGCGCGTCCCACGTCTCCGACGGTGGGCGTTCGCCGATGGCCAGGCAGCCGCGGTGGATGTTGAAGCCGGCGACGGCGTTCATCACCCCCTGCGGCACGACGTAGACCGGCAGGCACGGCCGCTCCTGGAACTCGTGGTCGAGACCGCCGAGCGCGGCGGGGGTGACCATCACCGATCGGGTGGTGAAGCGCGAGGCCAGCAGACGGCTGACGACGAGGCGCCCTTCGGCCACGAACACACCGCGGCCGCGGGCGAGCTGCGGATCGGGAATCCCGAGGTAGTCGGCGAGCCTGGGGTCGCCCGCGTCGTCGATGGACAGAACGGGCACCGGCCAATGGTAGTCCGGCGTTTACCTGGGACGAACGGTGGGACGAGCGGTATGCCCCCAGGGATCGGTCTTGACCTGCTTCCGGTCCCCGCCGATATTGGCCCTATGCACCAGTTCGTGAGCCGCCGCGCGCTGCTCGTCATCTTTCTTGGCGCCACGGTGCTCGGGGTGTTTTCGGCCATCCAGGCCTACAACTACGTCGCGCTCTTCAGCGAGAAGCCGCAGCCGATCGAGATCCTCCTCGGTCTCAACATGTCGTACTGGTACGCGTGGGCGATCCTGGCGCCCTTCGTACTGTGGCTGGCGCGCGCTTACCGGTTCGAGCGGCTGAAGTGGACGCGCGCGCTCATCGTGCACGTGCCGGCCGTGTTCATCGTCACGTTCGCGCACGCGATGCTGCTCGGCGCCGGGCGCGTGGCGACGATGCACTTTCTGGCCGGCCGTGACGAAGAGTGGTGGCTCGGCGTTCGCGAGCGCTTCTTGCTCTACTTCGACTGGGAGATGATGACCTACTGGGCCATCATCGCGGTGAGCCACGCCTTCGACTACTACCGCGAGTCGCAGGAGCGCTTGCTCACCACGGCGCAGCTCCAGACCCGCCTGGCCGAGGCGCGGCTGCAGGCGCTGCAGCGGCAGCTCCATCCCCACTTCCTGTTCAACACGCTGCACACGATCTCGGCGCTGATGCACCGGGACATCGATGCCGCCGACACCATGCTGGCACGTCTCAGCGACCTGCTGCGGCTGACGCTCGAGCGGGTGGGTTCGCAGCTCGTGCCGCTGAAGGACGAGCTCGACTTCATCAACAAGTACCTCGACATCGAGCGCACCCGCTTCGGCGATCGGCTGCAGGTGGCGTTCGTCATCGAGCCCGATACGCTCGGCGCCTCGGTGCCGAACTTCCTGCTGCAGCCGCTGGTGGAGAACGCGCTGAAGCACGGGATCGGCCCCAAGATCGGCGGCGGGCGCGTGGAGGTGCGGGCGCACCACAACGGCGAGTGGCTGCAGCTGGTCGTGCAGGACGACGGCCGCGGCGTGCCCCAGGACACGCTCGACGCGTTCAACACCGGCGTCGGGCTCAGTAACACACTGTCGCGGCTCGAGCACCTCTATCCCAGCAATCACACCTTTGAATTCCAGGCGCCGCCCGGCGGCGGGCTGGCGGTGACGATCGTCATTCCGTACGCGGCGGATGCCGAGCTCGCCGAGGAGTCGCGGAGCGTCGCATGAACAAGATTCGAGCCCTGGTCGTGGACGACGAGCCGCTGGCTCGCGATCGCGTGCTGTCGCTGCTCCAGCACGAAGAGGACGTGGAGGTGGTGGGCGAGTGCGGCGACGGCACCCAGGCGGTGACCGCGATCCACAGCCAGGCGCCCGATCTGGTGTTCCTCGACGTGCAGATGCCCGGCCACAACGGCTTCGAGGTGATCGAGGCGGTCGGGGCGGAGCGCATGCCCACCGTGATCTTCGTGACCGCCTACGACGAGTACGCGCTGAAGGCGTTCGAGGTGCACGCGCTCGACTACCTGTTGAAGCCCTTCGGGCGCGATCGCTTCCAGCAGACGCTGCAGCATGCGCGCGCGATTCTCGAACGGCGGCGGGCCGGTGATCTCGGCCGCCGCCTGCTGGCCCTGGTCAACGACATCAAGACCGAGCCGGGT
>Ga0163163_10006205_pt1 | contig 10426 bp, 7 predicted proteins | sample S65metaG_FD_119766 | JGI IMG/M metagenome (GOLD analysis project Ga0163163, IMG submission 119766) | Switchgrass rhizosphere microbial communities from Kellogg Biological Station, Michigan, USA - S6-5 metaG | ecosystem: Host-associated > Plants > Roots > Rhizosphere > Soil | place: USA: Michigan... | reverse complement strand
TCTTTTGGGAGAGGGTCCGGGCGCGACTTCCCCTCTCATTTCCACGGTCCGCGCAGCGGACCGCTAGAGGTCCGAGCCGCTTCCCCTCTCATTTCCACGGTCCGCGAAGCGGACCGCTAGAGGTCCGAGTTACCCGCCTTCCGACCAGGGGGGCGTGATGCCGTTCGTGCGCGCGTAGGCGATCGACTGCCCGAGGTGCTCGTGCATGTGCGTGAGGATCAACAGCAACACCTGGCGCTCTGTCATCTCGCGGCCCCCGAAGGTCTTCACCTTCTTGTCCAGGTCCGCCTCGGTGACTCCCATTCCCGCGGCGCGCGCGTTGGCGATCGACTTCTGGAGCAGGTCGACGATCTTCGCCTTGTCCGTGACGGTCTTCTCACTGTCGCGGGTGACGCCGTCCATGCGCTTGGCGCCGAGGAAGCTCGGAATCGTGGAGTTGCCGCCGACGACGTGCATGTAGACCTCGCCGATCGAGCGGACGCCGGGTGCCGGCCGCCAGCCGTACTTGTCCGCGGGCTCCGCCTGCGCGAGGTCGACGAGCTTCTTGCCCACGGCGTCGACCTCCGCGACGTAATCGGCGAGGAAGCCCGGCGCGGGAGCGCCCGCCGCGGGCTGCGCCACGGGTCGGGCCGGCATCTGCGTGCTGGTCGTCGTCGGGGCCTGGGCCGCCGCGATCGCCGCGGCGCCGCAGAGCGCGAGGAAGCAGAGCATCCGTCTCATGGTCGTTTCCCTTTCCGGGCGCACACGGCGCCTCACTTCGCCTGAAGAATCTCCGTTCGCGACGCCGGCGCGACCGCCGGGACCTGCGCGGCGGCCACGGCCTCGTTGAAGCCGCGCACGTCGTTGTCGAGCACCGCCTGGAGCTCCGATCGGATCTCCGCCAGCCGCTTCGCGAGGATCTGGTAGTACTGCACGGAGGACGCGGTCGGCTTCGCGTCGGCGCTGGCCACGACGCCCGCGAGGTAGACCCAGTCGTGGTCGAGCTTGGGCTCGTAGTTCAGGTCGTCCTCGTCCGCCTTGATCTGCGGATTCGTGAGCTTGTCCTCGACCGCCGTGAGCTTGCCGCCGAGAGCCGCCGCTTTCGTCTTGAGCGCGTCGCCCTTGCCGAGCCGCTCGGCACGCTCCCCGACGTCCTTCGCCTGCTGGCGGGCATCCCGGATCTGGAGGACCGCCGCGTGGGTCTCCGAGAGCCGGTCCCGGATCGCCTTCAGGAGCTCGTACTGCGCCTTGAGGTCTTCCGCGGTCGCGTACCCCGCCGGGTGAGGCTTGACCTCCGCCTTCTCCGTCCACGACCGATCGCCCACGGTGAGCCGCACGGTGTAGATCCCCGGCGCGACCTTCGGCGGGGTGTGCGTGCCTTCGTTGAACACGGCCTTCGGCGCGAGCGTGGGCCGGAAGATCCTCATGTCCCACACGAAACGGTTCATCCCGGCCTTCGGCTCCAGCGGCTTGTCCTTCTCCTTCTGCTCCTCGTCGCGCCGCGACTGCTCCTCGAGGTCGTCGAGCCGGGTCGGCTTCTCGTTGGAGAAGGTGCGAAGGACCGTCTCGCCGTCGAGAAACTCGAGCTTCACCTTCTGCTTGTCCTTCGGCGCCTCGCTCAGCCAGTAGTTGACGACCATGCCGGCGGGCATGTTCTCGCCGTCCGTGCGCGGCCCGGTCTCGTCGTCGTCATCCGAGGCGTCGATGTCCATGCGAATCGTCGGCCGCGCCGGGAAGAGGTGCGCGGGCTCGCCGGCGATCGCCGGATCCCAGCTCCTCAGCGGCGTCACGTCGTCGAGGATCCAGAACCCGCGGCCCTGCGTCGCCACCACGAGGTCTCCGTCCTTGACCGCGAGGTCGGTGACGGGCGTGCGCGGGAGATTGCGCTGGAACGGCTGCCAGGACTTGCCGTCGTCGAAGGAAACGTAGAGGCCCGTCTCGGTGCCCGCCCAGAGGAGCCCGTCGCGCACGGTGTCGGCGCGCACCACGCGCGTGAACGCATCGGCCGGAATCCCCGCGTCGATGCGCGTCCAGGTCTTTCCGTAGTCCTTCGTCTTGTAGAGGTACGGCCGGAAGTCGTCCCACTTGTACATCGTCGCCGCGACGTAGGCGGCGCCCTTCTCCCTCGGCGATGCGTCGATGGCATTGATCTGGACCCACTCCGGCAGCCCGGGCGGCGTCACGTTCTGCCACGTCTTCCCGTCGTCGCGCGTGACGTGGACGAGCCCGTCGTCCGAGCCGGCCCAGATCACGCCCTTCTCGACCGGCGACTCGGCGAGCGCGAAGATCACGCTGTACAGCTCGACTCCGGTGACGTCGACCGTGATCGGGCCTCCGGACTTACCCTGCTTGGACTTGTCGTTGCGCGTCAGATCCGGAGACGCCTCCTCCCACGTCTCTCCCCCGTCGCGGCTGCGCATCAGGATCTGCGACGCGTGGTAGAGCACCTTCGGGTCGTTCGGCGAGATCATGATCGGCGCGTTCCACTGGAACCGGTACTTGAGGTCGCTCGTCGCGTGGCCGTCCGCGAGCTGGGGCCACGCCATGACATTGCGCGCCTGGCGTGTCTTGTGGTCGTACCGGGTGATCACGCCGCCGTACTCGCCCGCGTACACGACGTCGGGGTTCGTCGGGTCGACCGCCATCCAGCCGCTCTCGCCGCCGCCCGCCGCGTGCCACTCGCCGCGTCCGATCGCGCGGCCCGGCACTCCGCTCGGGATGCACACGTTCGAGTTGTCCTGCTGGGATCCATAGAGCCAGTACGGAAATCGGTGGTCCGTCGTGACCCGGTAGAACTGGGCCGTCGGCTGGTTGTACTGGGTCGACCAGCTCCGTCCGCCGTTGTTCGTGATGGTCGCGCCGCCGTCGTTGCCGAGGATCATGCGATCCGAGTCGTCCGGGTCGATCCACAGGTCGTGGTTGTCGCCGTGAGGCACGGACATGTCCGCGAAGCGGCGGCCGCCGTCCGTCGACTTGTGCATCTGGACGTTCGGCAGGTAGACGGTGTCGGCGTTCTTCGTGTCCGGATAGATCCAGGAGTAGTACCAGGCTCGCTCGCGGATCTTGTGCTCGTCGTTGACGTGCGTGAACTTCTTGCCGTAGTCCTCGCTCCGAAAGAGGCCGCCGTGCCCCGCCTCGACGAACGCGAAGACGCGGCCCGGCCGCGCCGGCGAGACGGCGACGCCGACCTTGCCCCACGTTCCCTCCGGCAGTCCCTCGGTCAGCTTCTTCCAGGTGTCGCCGCCGTCGGTGGACTTCCAGAGGCTCGAGCCCGGGCCTCCGGAGACGAGCTCCCAGGGATGCCGCACGACCTGCCAGAACCCGGCATAGAGGACCCGCGGGTTGGCGGGGTCCATCGCGAGGTCCGATGCGCCGGTCTTGTCGTCGACGAAGAGGATCTTCTTCCACGTGCGTCCGCCGTCGTCGGACCGGAAGATGCCGCGCTCGGAGTTCGGACCCCAGACGTGCCCCTGCGCCGCCACGTAGACGAGATCCGGGTTGTCGGGATGGACGCGGACGCGCGCGATCTGCCGCGTGTCCTTCAGGCCGACGTTCTTCCAGGTGCGGCCGCCGTCGGTCGACTTGTACACGCCGTCTCCGTGGGACACGTTTCCGCGGATCGGCGCCTCGCCGGTGCCGACGTAGATCACGTTTGGATCGGACTCCGACACGGCGATCGCGCCGATCGATCCCGTCTGGAAATCCTTGTCGGAGACCGGCTCCCAGTGCGCGCCGCCGTCGGCGGTCTTCCAGACGCCTCCCCCGGTCGCCCCCATGTAATACGTGTACGGGTCGTGCCGGACGCCGGCGACGGCGGTGACCCGGCCGCCGCGGTAGGGGCCGACATCCCGAAACTGCAGGCCCTCCATGGAGTCGGAGAGGCTCTTCTCCTTCGGCGCATCCGCTTTGGCTGCGGTTTTCGAAGAGGGCTCGGCGCACGCGGGAGCCGAAGAGAAAGAGGGGGCGAACGAGAAAACGAGAGCGGCGAGACCGATCCAACGCGACGGGCGCATAGAGTTCCTTTCCCGAAGGTCCGCAAATCCGGCGCGAAAGTATAAGGCAGGCATGAAGCTTTCGATCGGCGCCTGGCTGGTCGCGGCGCTCGCGATCGGAGGACTCGTGGTCATCGGATGGAGCCTGGAAAATCATCTGCTGTATTTCCCGACGCGCGCGCTCGCGTCCACGCCGGCGAGCCACGGCCTGGCCTTCGAAGACCTCTCCCTGGCCACGGCGGACGGCGTCCGGCTGCGAGGCTGGAGGATCCGCGGCGCCGGCCGCGGTTCGGAGAGTCGCGCGCTCCTCTTCTTCCACGGCAACGCGGGCAACGTCGGCGACCGTCTCGACCGCGCGCGCATTCTCGTGCAACGGCTGGGACTCGACGTGTTCCTCGTCGACTACCGCGGCTACGGCGCCTCGGAGGGCTCGCCCTCCGAGGACGGCCTGTACCGAGACGCCCGCGCCATCCACCGCGCGGCGCGCGAACGCGGATTCGCGCCGGAGCGGATCGTGGTCTTCGGCGAGTCGCTCGGGTCGGCGGTCGCGGTGGACCTCGCCGGGTCCGAGGCCTGCGCCGGCCTGATCCTCGAGACGCCGTTCCTCTCGATCGCCGCGATGGCGCGGGAGCACTACCCGTTCGTGCCCGGGTTCCTCGTGCGGAGCCGCTACGACAACGCCGCGAAGATCGCCTCCATCCGCGCGCCGAAGCTCTTCCTCGTCGCGGAGCGGGACGAGGTCGCGCCGCCCGACCAGGGACGAAGGCTGTACGAGCTCGCGGCGGCGCCGAAGACGCTGTACGTCATCCCCGGAGCGGGGCACAACGACACGTACGCGACCGGAGGCGAGGCGTACTGGAGGGAGTGGGAGAGGTTCCTGGCGAGCCTGCCGAGGTCGCAGGCACCGCCATGAGGGCGGGGACGAGCCCGCCTGCGACGGCCGGGTGGAACGCCTCTACCGCTTGCCGGTGCTCGGGTCGACCCAGCGGCCGTACTTCTTCAGGATCCTCACCAGCTCGTCCCGCGGAAGCGCCTTCGCCGTGAAGCCGTCGGCGCCGGTCATCGTGTCCGCGGCGACCATCGCGTTGACGACCGCCTCCTCGACGGACTGGACCGTCGCGGCGAAGAGCGGGTTCATGCGGTCGTTCGGCAGCATGGAGATCGACGCGATCCCGGTCGGCTTCGCGGCGCCCGGGTTCGCGGTCGAGAAGGCGATGAAGATGTCGCCGGAGCCGTTCCCGCCGATCGACCCGTCCCTCGCCAGGCCGAGCGCCGCGCGACGGGCCAGCCGCTTGAGCTGCGTCGGGATCAGCGGCGCGTCGGTCGCGATCACGATGATGATCGAGCCGGAGTCCTCGTCGCGGGCGCCGCGCCCGACGATCTCGCGGCCCACGGGGGCGCCCGCGACGATGAGATCGGACTTGCGGCCGTAGTTGCATTGCACGAGGGCGCCGACCGTGTACCCGCCCGCCTCCGTCTTCAGGACGCGCGACGCGGTGCCGATCCCGCCCTTGTAACCGTTGCAGATCATCCCCGTGCCGCCTCCGACGCTCCCCTCGGCGACCGGTCCGCCCGCCGCGCCGTCGAGCGCCTCGAAGACGTTCTCTCGCTTCACGTGAAATCCGTTGATGTCGTTCAGCTCGCCGTCCCACGTCTCGGCGACGACGGGGTTGGACCACCAGTAGCCGGTCGCGTCCGGCCCGCCGGCGTGAACGCGCCACGCGATCGTCGACTCGTGCACGGCGCCGACGCTGTGCGTGTTGGTGATCATCACGGGGCCTTCGAGGAAGCCGGACTCCTCGACCCACGTGGTGCCGGTCATCTCACCGGCGCCGTTCAGCGTCCACCAGCCGGCGAAGACCGGGTCGCTCGCGGTGTCCCTTCCGCGCGGCACGACCGCCGTGACGCCCGTCCGGACCGGACCCTTGCCGACCTCGAGCTTTCCCTCGCCGCGGATGATGGTGCTGTGGCCCACGGCGACGCCCTTCACGTCCGTGATCGCGTCGAGGGGCCCGGGAGTCCCGTCGAACGGGACGCCGAGGTCGCGGGCGCGGGGCCCTCCGGCGGCCGCGAGGGGCGCGCCCAGCGCGAGATGCAGGGCCACGGCGAAGACGAAGAGGCGCTTGGTCATGCGCGCAGTCTAGCCGCTCGTCGGCCCCCGAGGCGCCGCCGCAGGATGAACGTGGATAGCTGTCGCGCACAGGCGCGCACATTGCTACATTCGGGCTCGATGCTGCGCCGCACCGCGCGGGCCTGGGTGGCCCTGGCCCTGGCGCTGCCGCTGCCGCTGGGAACCGCGCGCGCCGAGGCGCAGATCTACCACTTCCGCCCCGAGCGGGCTCGCCGCGCGCTCGACGTGACCGTGGCGGGAGGCGACCGCATCCGCCTCGCCGCCGGCGGCTGCTTCCGGCGGCCGGACGGCACGACGGAGCCCCTGCTTCAGACGAACCGCGCGGCGGCGCAGGCCCTGATCTTCATTCCGGGCGTGACGCTGTCGTTCCTCCCGGTCGCGGACCTGCTCGGGCGCGACCTCGGCGTCCCGGGTTCGCTCGAAACGCCCGTGCCCGCGAAGATCTGGATCGACTGGGGATCCTTTCCGCGCAGCCGCTACGAGACTGGCTCGGCCGCCGCCCGCTCTCTCCCCTGCACCACTCCCAATCGCGCTCCGTTTCTCGACGTGACGATCCGCCACGGCGCGAGCTCCGCGCGCGACCGGGGCGCCCCCGGCTCCCTGACGCTGCAGCTCTCCCGGTACGACCGAAACATGCTTCCCCTCAACCCGGACTGGGTCGGCGGCACGAGGCCCGATCCCTGCAAGGCCTGCGACGGGTTCCGCCTCGGCGAGCTGCCCGACGGAACCCGGGGCGTCGCTCTCCTCCGCAACCCGCTCTGTACGGTTCAGCGTCCCGAGGTCGACGCCGACTGCGCCCCCAACAGCGGCTTTTGCCCCGGGCGCGCCGCCCTCGACACGAGCCGTTACCTCGGAGGCCACGTCAACTGGGGACCCGCCACGTTCACCGGGCGCGTCTCGACGCACGGCGGCGGCTCGGTGCACATCGCCCGGGACGGCGATGCCGAGCTCGTCATCGAGCCGGACGGCGCGGCCGGCGTCATCACCGCGCCGCCCGGCGCGAAGTACGCGGGCCGAATCGGCATGGAGTTCGACTCGGCGCGCACCATTCGCTGGTTCCGCACGCCGTTCTGGCGCGAGTTTCCGTTTCGCAACGCGAACTTCGACGTCGTGGCCTCCTTCTTCGGCACGCTGCGCCGGCACAGGAGCGCGGCGGGCCCCGTGCCCGCACTCCTCCACCGGCCGGCGGTGGCGATCGGCCTCTTCGGCATCGACAACGTCCACGACGTGCACTCCGAGCTGCATCCGCTGTACGCGATCGCGATCCAGCTCGAGGCCTCGGCTTCCGCACAGCGCTGGGCCGTCTTCGCGCGGCGCGGAGGAATGGAGGGCGAGTGCGGCTCTCGCCTGGAGCACACCATCGACCTCAAACGCGTCGCGCTTCCGCTCGGCGCGGCGGCCGGCGCGCCGTGGGACGGGGTCAGGGGAGAGTTCTTCGACCACGGCCTGCCCGTGGCGGACTGGAAGGTCTACGCGGGCCCGTCGTCGCCGACGCTGGTCGTCGGGCTGCCGGAGCGCCCGTGCTCCGTCGTCGAGGGAGAGATCACGCTCGAGCGCGGCTCCGGCCAGGGCAGCGCGCTCGCCCCGGGCGAGCCGCCGGTCTCCGAGCCGGTGCTGTGGACCTCGGTCACGAAGCCGGGCGAGTGGTGCGAGAAGGAGGACTGGTTCGTGGAGGTCGATTGAGAGTGACAGTGAAAGTCGAGACGGTGACTTCCGACTCTCGATTCCAGGTTCTCCATTCTCAATTTCCCTTCGGCTCGGGGCTCGACGTCCCGACGTCCACCACCCACTTCCACTTTCCGTCGGGCTGCTTCTTCCAGACCGAGCAGTACTTCCCGTGGGAGACCTTCGCCTTGCCCGTCTCGTCGGTGGCCCGAAGCTCGTACGTCCCGAGCGTGTAGCCGAGGTCGCCCGACGCGGCGACGTCGGCGTGGAAAGGCTTCCACGACAGCGTCGCCTTTGCGGGGAAGCCGGCCATCTGCCGCCGCACGGCGTCGAGGCCGCTGACGACCTCCTTGCCCTGCGGAAGCATCCGCGCGTCCGGCGCGGCGTAGCGCACGAATGCATCGGCCACGCCGGCTCTCTGCGCTTCGGCGGAGAACTCCTCGTCGACCTTCAGAAGGGCGGCCTCGTCGGCCGCGGCATCCGGGAAAGCGAAGAGAGCCCGTGAGAGCGCGACGGCGACGATTCCGACGATCACGATTCTCCAGCGAGTCATGCGAGCCTCCCCTGTTCGTTCGTCCCGCGATTATCCGCACCGGTCCCGCGGAGACCGCTCGTCCCTCCCCGGCCGGCTCTCGTCCTCGCCTCCGTGTGGTAGGAAGACGCATGATCGGCGTCGGCCTCTACGGCCTCGGCAGACTCGGGCGAAGCCTCTTCCGGCTTCTGTACCCGCGCGAGGACGTCCGCCTGTGCGCCGTGCACGACGCCGCGGAGCCCGAGGCTCTCGAGTACCTCCTGCGGTTCGACACGCGGCTCGGGCGTCTCCCCGAGGAGCTCTCCGTGCTCGACGGCCATATCTACGTCGCCGGGCGCCGAATCCCGTTCCTCGCCGGCAAGGACGCCCCCGAGGTGCCGCGCTGGGGCGAGCTCGGAGTGCACACCGTGCTCGACGCGACGTCGGTCCCCCGCCGCCGCGGCGAGGCCGAGGCGCACCTCGAGGCGGGAGCGCGACGCGTCATCCTGCTCGCCCCGCCCGCGGAGCCTCCCGACGCCACGATCGTCATCGGCGTCAACGAGGACGAGATCGCGCCTTCGCAGCGGATCGTCTCCGCCGGGACGGGCACGGCGCACTGCGTCGCGCCGGTGGCGGCCATCCTCGCGGGCGCATTCGGCGTGAGGCGCGCGGTCTTCACGGCCATCCACTCGTACACGAGCGCCCATCACCTCGCCGACGTGCCGGCGGACGACGAGCGGCGCGGCCGCGCCGCCGCCGAGAACATCATCCCGCAGGAATCCCGCTCCGCCGCGCTCGTCGAGTCGCTCGTGCCGGAGCTCGCCGGACGGCTGACCGGCTTCGCCGTGAACGTCCCCGTCTCGCGCGGCTCGGTCGTCGACCTCGTCTGCTGGCACGAGAAGCCCGCGAGCGTCGAGGCGGTCAACGAAGTCCTCCGCACGGCGGCCGGGAGCGTGCGGTGGAGGGGCGTCGTCGGCTACGAGACGGAGCCCATCGTCTCCTCCGACGTCGCCGGCTCGTCGCACTCCGCGGTCGTCGACTCGCTCGCCACGATGGTCCTTCCCAGCGGCGTATCCAAGACTCTCGCCTGGTACGACGAGGACTCCGGCTACGCGGCGCGCGCCGTCGATCTCGTCCAGCGCTACGCGGCGAAGGAGGCGGGCGCGTGACGATCCGGATCGGCATCAACGGTTTCGGCCGCATCGGGCGCAGCGTGTTCCGCATCCTCGCGGACAGAGCGGGGATCGAGGTCGTCGCGATCAACGACCTGACGACGAACGGCCACCTCGCCTACCTTCTCCGGTACGACACGGTCATGGGGGTGTTCGAAGGGGACGTGCGCACCGACGCCGACAGCATGACGGTCGGCGGCCGCCGCATCGCGATGACCTCCGAGAAGGATCCGTCCCGCATCCCCTGGCGCGACCACGGCGCCGACGTGGTCGTCGAGTCGACCGGCAAGATCCTGACGCGGGAGGCACTCTCGAAACACCTGGCCGCCGGCGCAAAGCGCGTCGTCCTCACCGTGCCGGCGAAAGACGAGATCGACGCCATGATCGTGATGGGCGTGAACGACGAGACCCTCCGACCCGAGCACCGCATCGTCTCGAATGCGTCCTGCACGACCAACTGCCTGGCCCCCATCGCCAAGATCCTCGACGACCGCTTCGGCATCGAGGAGGGGCTCATGACGACGGTTCACGCCTACACGAACGACCAGCGGCTCGCGGACGTGCCGCACAAGGACCTGCGCCGCAGCCGCGCGGCGGCCGAGAACATCATCCCGACCACGACCGGGGCGGCGCGCGCGGTGGGCAAGGTGCTTCCCCGGCTGAAGGGCCGTCTCGACGGGCTCGCGATGCGCGTCCCGGTGCCCGACGGGTCGATCGTGGACCTGGTGTGCCGCGTGCGCGCGAAGCCGACTCGCGACGAGGTCAACGCGGCGGTCCGGGAGGCGGCGGCCGGGCCGCTCGCGCGCATCGTCGAATACAGCGAGGCGCCCCTCGTCTCGTCGGACATCATCGGCAACCCGCACTCGGCGATCTTCGACGCGCTCTCGACGCGCGCCGAGGGAGACGGCTGGGTCAAGGTGCTCGCCTGGTACGACAACGAGTGGGGTTACTCGAACCGCGTCGTGGACCTCGTCGA
>Ga0163163_10006204_pt1 | contig 10426 bp, 10 predicted proteins | sample S65metaG_FD_119766 | JGI IMG/M metagenome (GOLD analysis project Ga0163163, IMG submission 119766) | Switchgrass rhizosphere microbial communities from Kellogg Biological Station, Michigan, USA - S6-5 metaG | ecosystem: Host-associated > Plants > Roots > Rhizosphere > Soil | place: USA... | reverse complement strand
GTTTAGTTGTCTCCGACATTTCGTCATCTAGTTATCGCCACCCGAAGGGGGTGTTCGACGCGTGGCTGAAGTCAAGATTCAAGAGGGCGAGTCCATCGAGAGCGCTCTCCGCCGGTTCAAGCGGAAGGTTCAGCAGGAAGACATCATCAAGGATATCAAGAAGCATTCCTTCTACCTGAAACCGGGCGACAAACGAAGGGCCAAGCAGGCGCTCGCCCGGAAGAGGAATCGCAAGAAGCTCCGGCGCGAATCGGAATAGACCGACCCCGACGAGGTAGCGACCGATGGAGTTCCAAGACAGGATTCTTTCGTGCGTGGATTGCGGTACGGAGTTCATCTGGACGGCGGGAGAACAGCAATTCTTCTCCGACAAGAACTTCAAGAACGAGCCGAAGCGATGCAAAGCCTGCAAGGCCAAGCGTGCGGCTCGTCCGACCGGTGGCGGGATGTCCCGCGAACGTGTCGAGACGCAAACCAGTTGCTCTGCCTGCGGTAAGGAAACGACGGTGCCCTTCAGACCAACGCAGGGGCGCCCCGTGTTCTGTAAGGAATGCTTCCAGTCCCGGAAATTCGCCGGGGCCGGCGGCGTCTAGCACAACGCTTCACCGGACTCGCGTCCGTTCGTTTCATCGATCACCTCCGCGCGGACAGTCGAATCGCCCGCCAGGGCGGCTCGCCGTACGTGCGGGGGTGCCGTCACGCCGAAGCCCAAGTTTCATTGCGTGTGGGCGCAGGCGGGTGTTAAGCTCACATCGCATCGCGGTTTTATCTGGAGCGTTTTCATGCAGATCGAGGAACGGGTCGTCGGCGACGTGGTGATGCTCGACCTGAAGGGCAAGATCACCCTGGGCGAAGGCGACGAACTGCTCAAGGACAAGGTCAACAGCCTCGTCAACCAAGGCCATAAGAAGATCGTGCTGAATCTCGCCGGCGTGCCGTACATCGACAGCGCGGGGCTCGGCGAAGTGGTTCGCACCTACACGACCGTGAGCCGCCAGGGCGGCAGCCTCAAGCTGCTGAACCTGACCAAACGCATCACCGACCTTCTGTCGATCACGAAGCTGCTGACCGTGTTCGAGACGTTTGACTCGGAGAACGAGGCGGTCCGGAGTTTTTCGGCATCGGCCAAGGTCTAGTCCGCCTCCCGCGCTAGATGGCGCGCAGCACCTCGACCCCTGTGGCGACATCCGGTACCGCGACCATCCCGGTTCCCCGGCGTTCGCTTGCCCTGAGCCTTCTCCTCTCCCTACGCCCGGCCCAGTGGAGCAAGAATCTCATCGTCTTCGCCGGCCTGCTGTTCGGCATGCGGCTTTTCGACTTCGGGGCGGTGGTCGCGGCGCTGGCGGCATTTGCCGTGTTCTGTGCACTGTCGGGCGTGGTCTACCTCGTCAACGACATCGTCGACCGCGACTCCGACCGGCTGCATCCCCTGAAATCGAAACGGCCAATCGCATCGGGTGCGGTGCCGGTGCCGGTCGCCGTCGGGGCCGCGGTCGCGATCGGCGCGGCCGCCCTCGCCGGCGCGTATGTGATCGGTCCTGGCTTTGCCGGCGTCGGCGCGTTTTACCTCGCGCTGCAGATCCTCTATTCGTTCGCGTTCAAGCACATGGTCATCCTCGACGTGCTCACTATTGCGATCGGCTTCGTGCTGCGCGCGGTGGGAGGGGCCCTGGCCGTGCGTGTGGAAATCAGCCACTGGCTGCTGGTCTGCACGATCCTGCTGGCGCTGTTCATGGCGCTGGCGAAGCGGCGTCATGAAATCGTCCTGCTGGCCGGCGGTGCGATGAACCACCGGCCGATTCTCGGTGAGTACAGCCCGTACCTCCTCGATCAGATGATCGGTGTCGTCACTGCATCGACGCTGATTTCGTACATCTTCTACACGATCAGCCCCGAGACGCAGGCCAAGTTCGGCACGGCGTGGCTCGGCTTGACCATTCCATTTCCCTTGTACGGGATTTTCCGGTACCTGTATCTGGTGCACCAGCGCGAAGGCGGCGGGAGCCCGGCCGATCTGCTCCTGAGCGATCGACCGCTGCTCGCGTGCGTGGCGCTGTGGGCGGCCACCGTGGCCGTGATCATCTACCGTTCCGTATGAGGCTTCGCATGTCGCGCCCGGCTCTCTGCCCGCCGCTCTCGGAACGCGCGGGTTCCAGCCGGGAGCCGACTGCTGAAAGCTGACAGCTGCTTATGCCCGATTTCAACGTCCGCTCCGACTCGGTGAACGTCGAGCAGATCATGGAGCAGATCCGGGGGCGAATCCGCGAAAAGCGCGGCGTCGACTACACCGAACAGCAGATCCGCGAGCTCGCGGCGGTGAAGCTGGAAAAGTTTCTCGATCCCCGCGGCGTGCGATCGGATCTGCTGGATCAGTTCCGCAAGGCGCAGCCGGCATATGAACCGCCCGAGCTGCCGAACTTCGCGTTCGAGGACGCGACGCTGTTCGAATCGCACCGCGCCCCGATCCGGTGGATTCGCAAGCTGCTGATGCCGCTCCTCAAGCTGCTCTTCAATCCGAATCCGCTGATCCAGGCGCTCAATATTCAGTCGCGCTTGAACACGATCAACGCGGAGCGCGATGCGAGACGCGAAGCCGCCCGACGGCAGATGGACCAGCTCTACTACGAGCTGGTGCACAACCTCGTCGTCGAGACGACCCGAACGGGCATCGAAGTGAAGAACCTGAAGATGCGCGTCGAGTCGATTGCGAGCCGTTTGGAGTTCAACGAACGGCGCGCGCGCGCGCTGGAAGGCGCAGTGGTCTACCGATCGACGGAGCCGGACGAACCACGGCCGCAGCGGCCCGCCCCGCAGATTCCGCAGCCGCGCCAGCAGCCGCCACCTCGACCGCAGCAGCAGCAGCAGCAGCAGCCGCGATACACGCCACCGCAGCCGTCGTATACCGCGCCGGTTCCCGTCGCGCCGCCGACGCAAACCGCGATCGCGCCACCGGCGGCGGTGACGGAGCAACCGCCCCAGGCCCAGGGAGCCGGCGTACCCGGCGAAGGCCCGGGACAACGAAGCCGGCGACGACGGCGCCGGCGCGGACGCCGCGGCGGCGGAGCGGCGGCGACCATTATGGGCGCTCCGGGTTCCGCGCAGCCCGGGTCGACGGGCGCAGCTGGCACCGTCGAATCGGTCGACCAGATGGACGCGATAGATCGCATCGACGACGACGGATCCCCGGATTCGGAGGAGATGCACGACGCCGCCGGGGAACAAGTTGAGCAAACGGGGATCGCCGAGGCGGATCACGCCGCATCCACGGCGGAACCGCCAGCGGTCGATCAGGCGCCAGTCGAGCACGCGCATGTCGAACAACCGCGTGTAGAACTCGTCGCGCCGCTGCCAGCCGCGCCATCGGCCACCGAGAGTTCGTCTGTTGCTCCGGCCGAACCTGCGGCCGCTCCGCCGCCGGCGCGCGACCCCGCGGATCACGACCCGCAGTGAAAATCGCGGTCGTCGTTCAGCGCTACGGTCAGGCGATCAACGGCGGCGCCGAGCTGCACGCGCGCTACATCGCTGAGCACCTCGCGCGACATGGACAAGTTGAAGTCCTCACCACCTGTTCGACCGACTACGTCACGTGGCGCAACGAGCTGGAGCCCGGCGTCGAACAGGTGAACGGTGTCCCTGTCCGGCGCTTCAAGGTGAAGCACGAGCGCGATCCGCTGGTGTTCGGGAAGCGGTCCGACCGTGTCTTCGAGCAGCTCCATTCGCTCGGCGACGAGCTCGACTGGCTCGACGCCGAAGGACCGACGAGCCCCGCGCTCATCGACTACATCACGAAGCACGCAAGCGATTACGACTACTGCCTGTTCTTCAGCTACCGCTACTACCATGCGTATTACGGCGCGCGGGCGAGCCGGGGCCGGGCCATTCTCGTGCCCACGGCCGAGCGCGACGAGACGATCGGCTTGTCAATCTTTCAGCCGCTCTTCCGCGGCGTCCGTGCGATCATGTACAACTCGCCCGAAGAACGCGCGATGATCCATGCCGTCGCCGGCAACGAATCGGTGCCGGGCGTCGTCGTCGGCATCGGATCGGATGTGCCGAACAACCCGCAGGCCGCGCGGTTCCGGCAGAAGTACAACATCCGGGGTCCGTTCGCGGTCTACGTCGGCCGGATCGATCAGAACAAGGGCTGCAAGGAGCTGTTCGAGTTCTTCGACGGCTATCTGAAGGATCCCGCGGGCAAGCTGTCGCTCGTGTTGATCGGCAACACGCTGCTGCCGATCCCGGAACACAAGCGGATTCGCCATCTTGGCTTCCTCGACGACACCGACAAGTTCGAGGCGATGGCGGCGGCCGATGCGCTGATCATGCCGTCGTATTACGAAAGCCTGTCGATGGTGGCGCTCGAGGCGTGGGCGCTCGGGCGGCCGGTGCTCGCCAACGGCAAGTGCGACGTCCTGAAGGGGCAATGCCTGCGCAGCAATGCCGGGCTGTTCTACGAGACGCTGGGCGAGTTCATCGGCACGCTCGAGGCGATCGAGCAGAATCGCTGGCTGGCGGGCTCGCTGGGCCGGAACGGCCGCCAGTACTTCAAGGACAACTACGACTGGCCGGTCATCGAACGGAAATACCTCGACATGTTCGAGCGGCTGAAGAATGAGGTGCCGGGGCCTGGCGGCGATCCATTACCTGGCTGGTTCGATCGCCGGCGCCAGGATCTGCCGGCCGCGCAGGACGTCCTCGCGAAGCTGCCGAAAGGACCTGCCGGGAGGCACGGGTGATCCGGATTCACCAGGTCCTCGCCACGCTGGGTTACGGCGACGCGATCGGACACGAAGTGCTCGGCATCCAGCGCGTGCTGCGGGCGGCCGGCTACGAGTCCGAGATTTTCGTCGAGACCGCCGACCACCGGCTCGAGCCGCAGACCCGCGACTACCGTGAGCTCGTCGACGTCAGTCATCGCGACAACCTTCTGCTCCACCATTTCTCGCTTGGCTCGAAGGCATCGCGCACGGCATACGCGCTGCCGGATCGGATGGCGCTGATTTACCACAACATCACGCCGCCGGAGTACTTCGTCGGCGTACACCGCAGACTCGCGCGCCAGACGTTCCGGGGACGGCGCGAGCTGCGAGCATACGCCGAGCGCTGCGATCTGGCGCTCGGCGATTCCGAGTTCAACAGGCAGGATCTCGAGGCGCTCGGTTTTTCCCGTACGGCCGTGCTGCCGGTGGTCCCCGATTTCTCGCACCTCGACCACAAGCCGAACTGGCTCGTCGCCCGCGACTTCGACGACGAATGGACGAACATCGTCTTCGTCGGCCGGGTCATCGCGAACAAGAAAATCGAGGACGTGATCGCCTGGTTTCATACCTACCACACGATCTTCAATCCGCGATCCCGGCTGCTGCTGGTCGGCGCCCAGAGCGGGTTCGAGCGCTATCTCGCGTCGCTGCACCAGCTCGTCGGCCGGCTGGGCGCGACGCACGTGCACTTTATCGGTCATGTGTCGGACGAAGAGCTGGTCGCCTTTTACGAAACCGCGGATCTGTTTCTCTGCGCGAGCGAGCACGAGGGCTTCTGCGTGCCGATCGTGGAGGCGTTTTACAAACAGGTCCCGGTGCTCGCCTACGCCGCCACCGCCGTCCCCTCGACGATGGACGGCGCGGGCGTCCTGTTCGAGGACCGCGATCCGATCCACGTCGCGACGCTGATCGACGCGATCGTCTCGAATGCGGATCTGCAGGATCGGATTGTCGAAGGCCAGCTCGCCGCCGTCGAACGGCTGCAGTCGAAGGACTTCGCAGGCACCCTGCTCGGGTTCGTCGATCGGATGCTGACCAGTCCGCGGGCAGCCGCGCCGCACGTCGCCTTCGATTTCTGGGGACAATTCGACACCGCGCAGGAGCTGGAGGAGCTGCGGATGTATCGCCCGGCCATCTACCAAGCTCTGCCGGCGGCTCCGCCGCCGGAAGTCAGAAGTACGAAGGCTGAAGGTCGAAGTTGATTGTCAACCAATGGGTGCCCGCGGCGCACAAAGGCGACGCGATCGGCGACAGCGCGAGGCATGTCCGCGATCTGCTCCGCGCGATGGGACACGAATCGGAGCTGTATGCCCTGACCATCGACGACGATCTCCGCGACGACGTGCGGCCGTTCGCGGATCCGGCGGCGAAAGACGGTCAGCTGACGATCTTCCACTACGCGCTGCCATCGCCGATGACCGAGGCATTCGCGTCGCTCCGTTCAGGCCGGGTGCTGCAGTACCACAACGTGACGCCGGCGGCCTACTTCGCGCCGTACGATCCGTCGCTGTTCCGTCTCGCCTCGCTCGGGCGTGACCAGCTCGCGGCGCTGGCCGGACGCGTCGACTTCGCGCTGGGCGACTCCGAGTACAACCGCCGCGAGCTCGAGGCGCTGGGATTTGGACGGACGGGGGTCTTTCCGATCGCGGTCGACACCTCGCGCGTCACGCAACCGTCCGTCCGGCCGGCGCTCGACACGATCCTCGACGACGGCCTCGTCAACTTCCTCTTCGTCGGACGGATCGCGCCGAACAAGAAGATCGAGGACATCATCCGCCTCGCCGAATTCTACAAGCGCTACGTCGACGCGTACTACCGCTTCATCTTCGTCGGCCGGTTCGACGTGGTGCCGCGGTATTATTCGATGATTCGCGCGCTCATGACGGAGTACCGCTTCCTCAATGACCGATTTCTGTTCACCGGCCCCGTGTCCGACGAAGAGCTGGCGGTGTATTATCGCCACGCCGCGGTGTACATCTCGATGAGCGAGCACGAAGGCTTCTGCGTGCCGCTCGTCGAAGCGATGGCCGCCGATGTGCCGGTGCTCGCCTACGCCGCCGCCGCCGTACCCGACACGCTGGGCGGCGCCGGCGTCCAGTTCTCGCCGAAGGATCTCGAATACGCCGCCGAACTGCTCGGGGCCCTCGCCTTCGACGACAGCCTGCGCGCGCAGGTCGTCGCGGGACAGCGCCGGCGGCTCGCCGATTTCGGCGACGTCCGCGTCACGCGCGAACTCACCACGCTCCTCCAGACCCTGTCGTGAAGATCGCCTTCGTCATCCAGCGGTACGGCGCGGAAGTGCTCGGCGGATCCGAGCACCTGTGCCGGCTCGTCGCCGAACGTCTGGCCGGCAACCACGACGTGGACGTGCTGACGAGCTGTGCGCAGGACTACGTCACCTGGAAGAACGAATATGCGGAGGGGGCCGATCGCGTCCGTGGCGTCACCGTGCGGCGCTTCGCCACCTCGGTCACGCGCGACATCGACGCGTTCAACGCGTACTCCGAGCGGATCTTCAACAACCCGCACAGCCGCGCCGACGAGATGGAGTGGCTGAAGCAGCAAGGGCCGTGGTGCCCAGGGCTCATCGAGTTCCTCCGGCGCAACCATCAACAGTACGACGTTCTGATCTTTTTCACCTACCTCTACGCGCCGACGGTGCTCGGCCTGGAGATCGCGCCGCAGCGCAGCATCCTGGTGTCGACCGCGCACGACGAGCCCGCGATTAAGCTTGAGATCTTCAAAGACGTGTTCCGCAAGCCGGCGGCGCTCTGCTACCTCACCGAGAGCGAGCGCCGCTTCGTCGACGTGCAGTTCCCGGAGCGGCCGATGCTCGAGGAAACCGTCGGCGTCGGCATCGATCTGGCGCAGCAGCAGGTCTATCCTCGCATTCCCGCGCCGTCGGATGAGGAGGACCCGCTTCCCTCGACCGCCGGCGGCGACGCGACCGAACCGGAGACCGATTTCGAGGGCACCGCCGCGACCCTCGACTTCCCCGAACATCTGCGGGCGCGCGGCGCCGTGTTTCGACGCCGCCACCGGCTCTACGGTCCGATGCTGCTGTACGGCGGGCGCATCGATCCTGGCAAGGGATGCGAGGAGCTGATCCACTACTTCACGGAATATGTGAAGGAGGGCGGCGATGCCACGCTCGTCCTCATGGGATCCAAGCTCATGGCGCTGCCGGAGGAGCCGTACATCAGATTCGCCGGCCGGCTCTCTGATCGCGAGCGGCTGCAGGCGCTCGAGGCGGCGACGGTCGTCGCCTGCCCGTCGCCGTACGAGAGCCTGTCGCTGCTGGCGCTGGAAGCGCTGTCGGTCGGCACACCGATCCTCGCCAACGCGCGAAGCGCCGTGTTGGTCGAACACTGCGTCCGCAGCAACGGCGGTCTGTACTACGGAGATCGCGATGAGTTCGTGGAAGCGCTGAAGCTGCTGGTCGCCGACGACAAGCTGCGCGCCGCCCTGGGGCGCAACGGCGCCGATTACATCCGCCAGAACTACCGCTGGGATGTGGTGCTGGCGAAGTACGAACGGCTCTTCGCCAAGATCAGAAACGCGCGCTAGCTACTTCTCGTCGAACACCACGGCTGGCGGCACGGCGCCCGCCGCGCTCTCCGCCGGCACCTGAGGCTCGACGGCAGACGCGGCATCCCCGCCGTTGCCGCTCCCGGTCCGCTTCCGCCGCGGCCGGATCTCGTACCGCTTGATCATCTCGTTCAGCGTCGTCGGCTTGATGTGGAGCAGTTCGGCGGCGCGCTTCTGGACGCCGCCCGCGGCCTCCAGCGTCGACTCGATCAGGCGCTTCTCGAAATCGGTGATGACATCCTTGAACGAGATCCCTTCGGGCGGGACGATGAACTGCGGCATCTGGAAATTCGGCGCCTTGCGGACATGATCGGGGATCATCTCGACGCCAATCGCGTTGCCGGGGCTCAGGACGACGGCGCGCTCGATGACGTTCTCGAGCTCGCGCACGTTGCCGGGCCAGTCGTACTCCGTCAGCAGATCGAGCGCGTCAGGCGTGAGCTCGAGCGGACCTTTCTTGTTTTCCTCGCCGTATTTCTCCAGAAAGTGATGGACGAGCAGCGGCACGTCGTCCTTGCGGTCGCGAAGCGGCGGGAGCTGGATCGAGATGACGTGCAGACGATAGAAGAGATCCTCGCGGAACTTCCCCTCTTCCATCATCTGGCGCAGATCGACGTTGGTCGCCGCGATGATGCGCACGTCGACCTTGATCGTCTCCATGCCGCCGAGCCGCATGAAGTCGCGCTCCTGGATGACGCGGAGCAGCTTGGCCTGCGTTTCCAGCGGCACGTTCCCGATTTCGTCGAAGAAGATGCTGCCCTTGTCGGCGAGATCGAACATCCCCTTCTTCGGGTAGACCGCGCCGGTGAAGGCGCCCTTCACGTGGCCGAAGAGGGTCGACTCCAGGAGATCCGGCGGCAGGTTGCCGGAATTGACGGTGATGAAGGAGCGCTCCGACCGCGACGAGTTCGCGTGGATGGCGCGCGCCACCAGCTCCTTGCCGGTGCCGCTCTCTCCCTGGATCAGGATCGTCGAGCGGCTGGGCGCCGCCTGGATGATGAGATCGAACACCTGGCGCATGCGCGGGCTGCGGCCGATGATGTTCGCGAACTTGTGGTACCGCTCCTGGATGTTCTGCCTGAGGCTGCGGTTTTCGTTGAGCAGCCGCCGCCGCTCCATCGCGTTGCGGACAACGACGAGCACCTCGTCGTTCTTGAACGGCTTGGTGATGTAATCGAAGGCGCCGGTCTTCATCGCCGCGATGGCGCTTTCGACCGACGCGTACGCCGTGATGATGATGACGTTGAGGTCTTCGTCGATGCGCTTCAGTTCGTCGAGCGTGGCGATGCCGTTGAGGCCAGGCATCATGATATCGACGATCGCTGCGTCGAAGGGCAGCGCGCGGGCCATCTCGAGACCCTCGGCGCCCGATGACGCCACGCGCACGTCGTACCCCTCGCGCGTCAGCAGCGTCTCGAGAATCTCGCGCATGATCTCCTCGTCGTCGACGACGAGGAGCGTGCCGTTGCGGGAAGTGGCCATGGTCAGTTTGCCCGGGCCGCCCGGGCCGCCGCCGGCGCCTGCGGCAGGGCCATCGTGAACCGCGTGCCCTGACCCACGGCGCTGTCGCAGAGGATGGTGCCGTCGTGCTCACGCACGATGCCGTATGTGATCGACAGACCGAGACCCGTACCCCGGCCGATCGCTTTTGTCGTGAAGAACGGATCGTAGATGCGTGCGATCTGCTCGGACGGAATGCCGGAACCGGTGTCGGCGATCTCCGCAATCACGCGATCGCCGTCTACGCGCGTCGCCACCGACAGCCAGCCGCCGCTCGGCATGGCGTCGCGGGCGTTGAGGAAGAGGTTCAGGAACACCTGCTGGAGCTGATGCTCGATGCCGAGCACGTTGACGGGCACCGGCGACAGTTCGCGGCGCACTTTGACGCTCCCGACCTCGAACTGGTGTTCGAGCAGCGAGAAGACGTCCATGATGACGGCGTTGAGATCCACCTCGACCCGTTCATTAGACGCCGTACCGGGACGTGACAGGTTCAACAGGCCGTTGACGATCTTGGCGGCGCGGAAGGTCTGCCGTTCAATCTTTTCGAGCAGGACCGTTCTCGGATCCGCCGGATC
>Ga0163163_10006203_pt1 | contig 10427 bp, 10 predicted proteins | sample S65metaG_FD_119766 | JGI IMG/M metagenome (GOLD analysis project Ga0163163, IMG submission 119766) | Switchgrass rhizosphere microbial communities from Kellogg Biological Station, Michigan, USA - S6-5 metaG | ecosystem: Host-associated > Plants > Roots > Rhizosphere > Soil | place: USA... | reverse complement strand
CGTTAGCGAATTCGAAATACCAACCCGACGGCTCGATGTTGGGCCGCTTCACGCTCCAGTCGCCGCGTCGGCGCACTTCCTTGGTCAGCAGCCAATCAACGGCACGTGCCATCGAGTGATCCGGCACTAGAGCGGACTCGCCCAACGCATAAGCTGCGATGCCGGTGTCCCAGACCACCGAGAAACACGGCTGGAAGTAGAAACCGCGCTCGTCGTCAACCAGCAGGTTGAAGAATTGCTGTTTGGCTTCTAGGACGTCGGGATGGTCCTTCGGATACCCCAACAGATCGAGCGCCATGATGACGTAAAACATCGGCGGATAAATCGCGGCGAGACCATCGCTGTAGCGGCTGCGCTCCAGAATCCACTGTTCAGCGCGGCGGATGGCTTTCTGGCGCACTCCGCGGGACCCGTGCCGCTCCCAGAACTTGACGAACTTGTCGGTCAGTAGGAAGAAATTGCGCCAGCTCCAGAACCCTTCGTCGTTCGGGAAACTGAGGGGCACTCCCGGCGCCAGCAGTTCATCCACCGTGAATCCGGCCGGGACCGGCCGCTGGGGATTCAGGGCATGTACGATCGAGAGCGGAATCACGATGGCGCGGGTCCACGAAGACATCTCGTAGATCAGCCGGCCCAACAGCATGCCCTCGGGAGGAATCGAGGGGGTATGTTCACGCGGATACAGCCCAAAGATGCTGAGGTTCACCTTGACGTAGCTATTGGCCGCTTGCAAGCCACCCATGGCCAAGATGCGCTCGCGCAAACGGGTTAGATCGGGGTCGTCGTAGGGCAGTCCCGCCAGCTTCAACGCGGTGTAAGCCTTCACCGAAGCGCTGATCTCGGAAGGTCCGTGAGAATAAATATTGAAGCCACCGTCCGGCAATTGCCGCGCCAGGATGGAACGCACCGCGCGGCCAATGCGATCACGCGTCGGAGGATCCCACACGCCGTCGACCGGCGGATGCCACCACAACTCCAAAAGAATGTAATCGGATTCGAGCGTGGTATCGGCAGTGAGGTCAGCCCACCAGTAGCCGTCCCGGTGTTGAGCACCGAGCAGAAAGTTCACCGCTTGCCGCAGGGTCTGCTGACAGGATGTAACCAGGGCGTCAGTGAGTTGGAGGCTGGGACTCATACGCGCGCAATAGTATGCAGCTGCACCGTCCGGTTCAATTCGGAGGGCAAATTAAAGCGCACATCTTCTTCCTTGATTTCCACTTCTTCCAGTTCTCCGTAACCACGTCCGCGCAACGATTCAATCAATTCCTGAACCAAGTTTTCCGGAGCCGAAGCGCCGGCGGTCACCGCAACCTTATCCACACCCTCCAGCCATTCCGGCCGGACCTCACTCAAGTCATCGATCAGGTGCGACGCAACACCCTCTTTGACGCAAACTTCGACCAGGCGTCGCGAGTTCGAGCTATTCTGCGACCCCACCACCAGCAGGAGCTGGCACATCGGCGCCACGGCCTTGACGGCTAACTGCCGGTTTTCAGTGGCATAGCAGATATCTTGAGCCGCCGGGCCTTGAATCTTCGGAAAGCGCTCGCGAAGGCGGGTCACGATATCTTGGGTTTCATCCAGGCTTAAAGTTGTCTGGGTGATGAATGAGACTCGCTCAGGATCTTTCACTTTAAGTCGATTGACGTCATCCACATTCGAAACGAGTACAGTAGCCTCCGGCGCCTCGCCCAAAGTACCGATCACCTCGTCGTGATCTTTGTGCCCAATTAGTACAATAGTGAAGTTTTTGCGGGCGAACTTGACCGCCTCGAGATGCACCTTAGTGACCAGGGGGCAAGTGGCGTCGATGACTTTCAGGTCCCGCTCCACCGCCTGCGTCCGCACCAGCGGCGAAACGCCGTGGGCGCTGAAGATCACCCGCCCGCCCGCAGGCACCTCGTCCAACTCCTCGATGAAGATGGCTCCCGCGGCCCGGAGCTCATCCACAACGTGCTTGTTATGAACGATCTCCTTGCGCACGTAAATGGGCGCCCCATAAAGTCCCAGCGCAATTTTGACCACATCGATAGCCCGCACTACTCCCGCACAGAACCCTCTTGGTCTCAAGAGGATAATCTTTTTGGTCGAGACTCCATGCGGAGCGATCGCAGAGTTGGCCATGTGTATGTACTGATTATAACAGCTTGGGTTCGGTTGCTGGGAAAAGCGCAGGTCGGGTATGAGCATGCCGAATACAGGCTCGGCGGGATGCGAGGAACCGGATTAATTCTTCTGGCGCACGAATTCGAAGCGCTCTAGGGTTGCAGCATAATGGGCAGGCTGTTCGCCGCGAACCACCTTACCGATGCAACGGAGGCGAACGTCAGAGCGCGTCCCCGGCGCTTTCGGAAGCGTAATCATGTACTCGATAGACTCGCCAATCAACACCGGCGCCTTGGAGGTAAAAAGAACTCCGCAGGAACTGACATTCCGGGTTTCGCCCTTGGCTTTGGTCTTGGCTGCGCCATCAATAATCTCGAAGGGAAGGCGCAAATCAAACCGCTGGTTTTTCCGTTGTTCCATCACAGTGTTTCTGAGTGTATAGGCGGCGGTGACTAAGGTCAACGCCTTAGAGTCTCAAAATGTATTGGATTGTAATGGTACTTTTGAACCATGGACTACGTCGTTGCCCCTGCTCCGCAGCCTTCCCTGGCCGTTGTTGGTACTCCCGCGCGCTTCCCGCTTCACCGCATTTACTGCGTGGGGCGCAACTATCTAGCGCATGTGCGGGAGTTCGGGAACGACGAAAAGAGCCCGCCCTTCTTCTTCGCAAAGGCCAGCGATATGATCGTCGAAGACGGTTCCACGGTACCCTACCCTCCCCTGACTAACAATTACCACCACGAAGTGGAGCTGGTGGTGGCCATCGGCAAGGGTGGTGCGAACATCACCGTGGAATCGGCGCTCGGCCATGTGTTCGGTTACGCCATTGGGTTCGACATGACACGCCGCGACGTCCAGCAGGCGGCGGGCAAGAAAGGGCAGCCGTGGGAGATTGGCAAGTCCTTCGATCAGTCGGCGCCGTGCGGACCCGTTTATCCCGTGGCGCAAGTGGGGCACCTGAAAGAGGGCGAGATCGAGATTGCCGTGAACGGGAAAATGCGGCAGCACTCCGATTTAAACCTGATGATCTGGGACGTGCCGAATATCATCAGCCAGTTGTCGCAGCAGGTAACTCTGAAGCCGGGCGACTTAATCTATACGGGCACGCCGGAAGGCGTCGGACCAGTGGTTTCCGGGGATGTCATGGTGGGGCGCATCGCCAAGCTAGGCGAGTTGACCATCAAAGTGGCTTAACCGCTCAGTCGATCAAAAAGAATCCGGCCACCGGCTGCTCCGTGATTAAAGCGACGGAATATGTGAAGCGCTCGATCCCGGGGGCGCCACAGCCCCGCAGCGCGAAAGCTGGAACTTCCAGGAGGCATTTTCTCGTTCTTCACTTCGATGCCAACATATTTCGGCGTGAAGCAGCAGAGCAGCTACAGACCCGGTGAATCTGTCTCGTCAAAACTCTGCTTTTCCGATAACGGAAAGAAGGTTTGTAACTGATGACCCTCGCTGCCATATGTTTCCGGAGAATTAGGGGGCTTGTCGTTCTTACGACAGCTGTTATTCTTGCCGGGTGCCAGTACGACTTGCGTCGTCCAAAACGGCCGGAGGGTGTCCCGCTCGAAGCATCTTGGGCGGGAGGGATAGACGGAGGTGGCTGGGTCTTGTGCCACGCGGATGAGCCGGCGACTGATTACAACCTCTGCACCATATGGAACGAGGAAGGCAAGGCCTTTGAGCCCAGCCGCTACAGGTTGCGAGACAGGGACAGGGATTTGAATCGGGCCGCCAGGGCCAGTGAGCTGCATTACACGTACGTCACGGGCGAACAGATTGGACTGCAGGGTGGACTTGAGCTACTGAAAGTTGGAAGCTTCTTGGACCGAAAATGGGACGCCATCAAGCAGCGTGTTGATACGCCGCCCCGATAGGACCGTTGAATATAGGGGCCTCCTCCAAACAGCGTGATGGTGAAACGGGCCTAGATTACTTTGGGGCACCAAGGTTTCCAACACGTCGATCGCAGCGGTCGTATTGTCTTCCGAGATATGGAGCCCGAAGGGATCCGGCGAACGTCATGGCCGGAAGATCACTTCTCGTGTAATCGTGAGATGGTGCGTTTAACTTCCGCCTCGGTGGCGAATTTTCCGGCGTTGGCTGCGCGAAGTCCCAGGCGGATATGGTCAATCTGCCATTGATGAAGGTCGATATAGACCTCGAGCGCCTGGTTGACGACGTAGGTCCGGTCGCGATCGAGAGTCGCGGCAATTGCATCAAGAGCCTGGCGGACTTGCGGCCGAACACGAATTGTTATGGTTTCGCGAGCCATCGGCTACCGGATCGGTTCCGGTATGGCGGCGCCGTCGGCACGCGGGTCGGATGCGGCGTAGTTGGTCCCAGTCTTCGAATTGTGCATGATGGCCTGGCCGCGTCCCATTTCCTGGGTATACTCACGGCGGATGGCGATTTGGTGGCGACGCTCGGAAAGCTGTTGCAGAGTGCTTACCGGAACGCGAACTTCAATCGAAACATCGCAGCCGGTGGAGTTGCGCTTGGTGAAGCGCGGCGCCTCCATCGCAGCTTGCAGGTTCATGCCGTAATCCACCAGATTCGAGACGAACTGCGCGTGCGCCAGCGGCTGATTCGCGCCGCCCATGATGCCAAATCCGATATGCAGGTCGCCGCGCTCCATGAACGCCGGGATGATGGTGTGAAACGGCCGCTTTCCGCCGGCGAGAACGTCGGGATGATTGCGCTCCAGCGTGAAGCCAGCGCCTCGGTTTTGCAGCAGGAATCCCATGCCGTCGACCGTGACCCCGGACCCGAACTCCGAGTAGACGCTTTCAATCCAACTCGCTATATTGCCGTCTTTGTCGACAATCGTCAGGTAGGTAGTATCGCTGCCGATTGGTTGACCCGGTGGCACCGTACAATTCGCTTTGTTTGGATCGATCAACGCTGCGCGCTTGCGGGCGTACTCTTTCGACAACAACTGGGCCACTGGCACGTCGTAGGTATGGGGGTCCGCGTCATAGCGGTGCACATCGGCGTAGGCCAGCTTCATGGACTCGATGCGCTTGTGCATTTCGACTGCGCTGAACGCGCCTAGCAGTGACGCCGGCGCGGTCTCCATGATGTTCAACATTTCGAGTGCGGCCATGCCCTGCCCGTTCGGCGGCATTTCGTACACCCGCCATCCACGGTAATCGATCGAGATGGGCTGCACCCACTCCGAGGAAAACGAGGCGAGGTCTTCAGCAGTCATGGTCCCGCCCAGGCTGCGCGAAGTTTTCAAAATCGCAGCGGCGATTTCGCCCTTGTAGATAGCTTCCGGGCCGCGCTCCGCGACCAGACGAAAAGCGCGGGCCATTCCCGGATTGCGAAACACATCACCCTCCAGCGGAGCTTTTCCGCCGGGGAAGAACACGCGCATCGACTCCGGATTGGCTCGGACGCCGGAACTATTCGCGGCGGCTGCCCAGGATTCCTGGACGGCCTCGGAAACCGGGAATCCGTCTTCGGCGTACGCAATCGCCGAGTGGAACAAATCTTTCCAGGGAAGCTTTCCGTAGCGCTGATGCATTTTCCACCAGCCATCCACCGCGCCCGGAACCGTGAAACTGTGGATGCCCTGCTGAGGCATGGATTTGATGCCCAGCTTCGCCAGGAATTCAGGCGTCAGTCCGCGCGGCGCCGGGCCGGATGCGTTTAGACCTTGCAATTTCCCGGTCTTGGCATCCCAGTAGAGCGCGAACAGATCGCCGCCCAAACCGTTCTTCATCGGCTCGACCACAGCGAGCACAGCGTTCGCGGCGATAGCGGCGTCGACAGCGGATCCACCGCGTGACAGTATCTGCACGGCGGCTTGCGAAGCCAGCGTCTGGCTGGTGGCCGCGATCCCCTGCCGCGTGATCACTTGGGAGCGGCCGTAATTGCGGCCCTGGCTAAGGAGTGGAGTCGGCACGAGGGCCACGACGATCCACAGGCAGCCGAGTGAACGAAGAGCAGGGATGATCATGTTGTGCCGATCACTTTATGACGATCATTTTGCGGACCCCCATTATAACTTTGCGTTACAATGAAGGTAACATCCTCGGAGATCTTCAGTCGGCCACGTTGTCCGTAACAAGGAGAATTGTCATGGCCATAACCCCGACAGCAACGTCTAAGGCCGCCGAACCCAAAACTCAACGCAGCCCGCGGCGAGTCCCCAAAATCGCGCCGGCCCCAACACTGGAACTCGAATACGACGCAAAGGCTCACCAAAAAGAGATTGCGCAGGTGGCGTACCGAATCTGGCTCGAACGGGCGGATCGGCCAGGCTCGCCGGAAGACGACTGGGTCAAAGCCGAAGCGGAAGTACGCGCCAGGTACGTCCGATAGTACTTACACACTGGCAGGCCAGCTCTAACACGTAAAGATTTCAGCTGATTGGTACGATAGACAATCACGTGCCATGAGTACGGCCACCCTTCACCCCACGGCTGGCATTTCACTCGCTGAGCGACCGCCGTCCCGTTGGATCATTTCCCGCAGCCAGGATCTGATCTGGTTTATCGGATCGGCTCTCATCAGCTATTTCGCATTGGGCCTTATGGCTTTGGGAGTGGAAGTCGCGTTGATCCAGTTCATTTGGTTCTTCGGCATTGATGGCCCGCATGTTCAATCCACCATCACGCGCACATATTTCGATAAGGCGGAACGCGCGCGGCTGGGCTGGTACTTGTGGATTCCAGTGCCCTTGCTGTTGGTAGGGCCGGCCGTTGCATTGGCCGGATTTGCGTCCATGTTCTTCTTGTTCGCGGTGTGCTGGCAGCAATTCCACATCGTGAAGCAGCACTTTGGAATCATGATGCTGTACAAGGCAAAAAATAAGGACCGCGGGGATTTTCTGCTCGATCGCTGGTTTCTGCTAAGCTCCCTGCTGATACCGCTCGGGATGTTTGTGCTGCGTACCCAACCGGGGTTCATCCAAGTGTTGCCAGTGTTGGCGTGGCTGCCTCGAGTGGCGATTGGCCTTTACGCGATCCTGGTGGCAGGCTGGCTGCTCCGGCAGGTGCAGAAGCTACGCGAGGGCATGCCGCTGAACTGGCCCAAACTTGGACTGTTGGCCATGGTAGTTCCGCTGCAGTGGATCGCGCTGTTATACGGGTCCCACTTTGGCCCGAATGGAATCGTGCGCGCTGGCATTTTGCTGGGCCTGTTCCACAGCCTCCAATACCATCGCCTGATGTGGTTCCACAACCGCAACCGCTACACCGAGCCAGGAGCGCTTCAACGCCATGGACTGGCGGCGCGCCTGGTGTCGAACGTCGGCGTCTACATTGCGATTGCGATAGTGTTGAACCTGCTATTGAACTTCATCCCCTCCGCACTGTTGCCGTATCAAGCTGCGCAAGCCGCGCTGTGGGGCGTTGCCTTCACGCACTATTGCATGGATGCGCGTATCTGGCACGTGCGATCGGATAAGGGACTCGCGACTGCATTGCGGATGGCATAGCGCGCGAGTTGGCCCTGGTTTGCGCGGGCCTCAACCTAGATGCGCCCAGCGGGCATGAGTTCCTGCGGAACGGCTGGATGCCCGGGATTCGTCGAATAATCGATGCTGGCCTGCGTCGGCAGCGCTAGAGCGGTACCGGCGTCTTTCACTGCGTCGAGAATCCTCAGCAGCAAATCCTGTTGCGTCCGCAGAAAATCGTCGCCATCGCGGGTCAGCACATAAACGAAAATTTCGATGTCGAGCGAATACGTTCCGACGCCTACGAAGCGCACCGGGAAAGCGCCGGCCTCGACCTTGGAATTTTCCGCCAGAATCCGGTCAATCGACTCCAGCACGTTGCGCACCTGATCCGGAGTTGAGTCCCGTCGCAGATTCAACGTGACGTGAAACAGCATCTTGTCACGCTTATCGAAATTCTCCAGCGTCATGGATGAAAACTGGCCATTCGGGACGCTAACCATCGTGCGGTTGAGCGTACGAATTCGAGTGGAACGTAACCCGATGTCCTCGATAGTTCCCATCATGTCTCCGACCTTGCAGAAGTCGCCCACCGATACCGGACGGTCGCTGATCACCGATACTCCGCCAAAGAAATTCTCAATTGTCTTCTGGGCTGCCAGGGCAATGGCGATACTGCCAACGCCGAGCCCTGCGAGTATGGCAGTAGCATTGTAGCCCCACGCGCTGAGGACAGCCGCGATCGCCACCAGCAAAACGGAAAGCTTGACCAGTCGCGAGACCAGCGGCACCACCGAGGAGGAGAACTTTCCGTGGCGCGCCAGCATGGTGGAGCGCAAATGTTCCAGCCCTAAATCGATCAATCTCGCGGCCAACCAAGCCAAGCCCAGGAAAAAAACCAGCGTCAGGCACCGCTCCATGTACAGGCGCAAGCGCCCTTCGGGGCCGAGCCACTCCATGCCCGCTCGAAATAGCGCGAGGCATATCAGACCTAGCAACGGCGGCCAAAGAAATTCCATCGCTCCGTGGGCCGCTTTCGGACCAAAGCGTTTCGCCGCACGCTCGGCGACCGCCAGGCCGATTCGTGAAAATACTCGACCCAGACCGGCTACCGCAAGCGCCAGCAAGGCCAAGGCGATCCAGCGCCACAGCGGCGTATCCAGCAGGGTTAAGCTCACCAGAGGTTCGGGCAAGTATTTCTCGATGGGATGATCGCTGGTGGCTTGCGCGAGCTTGGGGATAAGCTTCACGCTGTCCGCGGAGAATAGCCAGATGGCGAGTCCAGACCGAAGCGTAACCCGCTCCATTTGCAGTTCGAAAGTCTGGTTGCCCACTTTGAAGGAGGAGACACGCTCACGATCGGGTGGAAGCCCGTCTTCGTGGCCGCCCTCCGGATTGCGGCTGAGCGCAGCGACGTCGAAGGCGGGATCGCGATCAAGGAGCTGGTCCAATTGCTGCGCTGCCCGCGGACCTGCCTTGACGCGCTGGTCGTGCGAGGTTCCTCGAAAATTAAGATATTTGGCAGCCTGCGCGTAATTCGCGGAGCGGCAGAATTCGAGAAAGGAAACTACGGCGCTCCGCGGCGAGTCCCGATGGAGGGGGTCTTCGGGTTTCAACGGCGATGTGGCGACCGGGGCTGGAGGAGGTCCAGAAACGGCTTGGGCACAGGCGGTGGGCCCGAGGACCAGAAGCGCGCCAAAGAGCACGACCGCTAGGGCTGCGGGCTGCAGCGGAAAAAGGTTCCTGCGCCGTGGGGATTTTGCACCAAATTTTCCCGATGGGCTTGACGCTAAGCTAATGACTTCGCGTGAATTTGGGCTACGCACGACAACATATGAGCATTCCGGTTTCCATCGCAAATCGGAAGTGGCGCGCCCAAAATGGGCATTTCGGGAGAGCGGGGCCGGGGATCTAAGCGGAGACTGCGCCGCTATTGAAACTTTGGAGCGCCGCCGGCTCGCTCGGAAAGGCGATGAGAACCGTGTTCAGTTTGGTGATGCGCAGCAGATCGACGATGCGCGTAGGAAGATTCATGAGCTTCAGTTGGCCGCCGTCCTTATTCATTCGGGCGTAGGCACTGGCAAGTTCGCCCAGCCCTGAGCTATCCATAAAACTGACTTCCGCCATGTTGAGGAGGATTTTGTTCGCGCCTGTTTCGCGCAATTTGGCGATGGCCTCGCGCACCGCCGCCGAGCCATCGTTCAGAACAATGCGGCCCGTCAGATCGATGATTGCTACATCACCCGCGTACCGCACCGATGCATCAAAACTCACCCTTGCCTCCTGGGGTCCCGGCAGCGACGAGGCCTACGGGGATTGCCGCTAGTATAGCGAATCGTGGGCCGCCAAGATGGTCATCCGCCGTGGCGGCCGAGTACGATTCCCGGTTTCTGGGACAATGGGAACGCACCCAAACCAATCGGAGACGTTTTGCTCAAGCAGATTACCGTGCACGGGGCACGGCAGCACAACCTGAAGAATATCGACGTGGCGATTCCGCGCAATACCCTGACGGTGATTACGGGGTTGAGCGGATCGGGCAAGTCCTCGCTGGCCTTCGATACGATTTACGCGGAGGGACAGCGGCGCTACGTGGAAACGCTCTCGCCTTATGCGCGGCAATTCCTGGATCAGATGGAGCGGCCGGAAGTGGACTCGATCGACGGGCTGAGTCCGGCGATTTCGATCGAACAGAAGACCACTAGCCGAAGTCCGCGCTCAACCGTGGGCACGATCACGGAGATCTACGATTATTTGCGCGTGCTCTACGCGGCTATCGGCGTGCCGCACTGTCCCACTTGCGGGCTGGAGATTTCGCGACAATCGTCGCAGCAGATTCTGCAGCAGGTGATGGCGCTGGGGCCGCAGGAGCGGGTGATGATCCTGGCGCCCATCGTGCGCGGGCGCAAAGGTGAAT
>Ga0163163_10006202_pt1 | contig 10429 bp, 7 predicted proteins | sample S65metaG_FD_119766 | JGI IMG/M metagenome (GOLD analysis project Ga0163163, IMG submission 119766) | Switchgrass rhizosphere microbial communities from Kellogg Biological Station, Michigan, USA - S6-5 metaG | ecosystem: Host-associated > Plants > Roots > Rhizosphere > Soil | place: USA: Michigan... | reverse complement strand
GGAGTCGATCAGACGTCCCGCGGCCGGCGACACGGTCAGGCTGCGGAAATACTCGCCGGTGACGTACTCCGTGCTTGCGCTCATGGCCTGACCGCGGACGGCCAGGGTACGGTTATGTCCGTTGAAGTATCCGAAGACCGTGGAAAAGACGGGATTGTCCTGGCGAAGCGTCTCGAACGCGGCGTATGGGAACATGCCGCCGAGCATGTAGCCTTTGTCGCCCGGCCACGCCATGCCCTGTAACCCATGTATGACGTGTACCCATTGCTTGTCGGCGTTTTGGGGCGGCCGGCTATGCCAATTCAAGACCACCAGGGACTCGGGATCGCCCACCGGCAGCGAACGCAGCAGAATCGACTCCATCAAGCTGTAGATCGCGGTATTCGCCCCGATGCCGAGCGCTAGCGAGAGCACGGCCAGCGCGCTGAATGCCTTGTTGGCGATCATGGTGCGGCAGCCATAGCGGACATCCTGGCCAAGTTCCGACCAAAACCGCTTGAGCCAAATTTCGCGTGACTCTTCGCGCTTCAAGCCCACGTTCCCAAATCGCCGGCGGGCTTCGGTTCGCGCAGACTCCGGCGTCATACCGTCTGCTTGCAGCTCCGCGGCTTTCTCCGCCAGGTGGAGTTCCATTTCCTCGCGAAGAGCCTCACTGCGCTTGGCGCTCTGCATCCAATACTTCAGCCGTTGTATGAACATGTCCGTTACTCTGCTCCCATCACACGGGCGATCGCCAGCGTGAGTTTCGCGTACTTCTGAGTTTCAACAGCCAACTGTTTGCGGCCCGCCGCGGTGATCTTGTAGATCCTCGCCCGCCGATTGTTCGACGTCACTCCCCAGACACCCTCGATCCACGCGTGTAATTCCAGCCGCTGGAGAGCAGGGTACAGCGAGCCCTCCTCGACGAGGAGGTCGTTGTCGGAGGATTGTTGAATGAACTGGACTATGCCGTATCCATGGAGGTCGCGTCGCGACAGCGTCCGCAGGATTAGCATGTCCAATGAACCGGGCAACGAATCGTTCTTTTGCGCCTTGCGTCCCATACTAAGAATTCTTAGCTTACGGCGCCGAGGCGGCGCGAGTCAAGCTTAAAATTGCGTGGATGATTTGCCGATTGGCGCGTGTTGGTCAACAACCGCGACCGATCCTTGGATTGTGGAGGTCAGCTTAAAGGCACGTCGAGTTCGATGGGCTCGACATCGTAGCCTGCTTCAATCCAACCGTCGTACCCGCCTTGCAACATGCGCAGATGAGTGAGTCCGTTTCGCTCGAGAAGAAGGGCCGTTCGAGCACTGGTCCGCTCATTCGGACAAGAACAGAACAGGACGATATCCCGTCCCTCGGGAACCTCGCCGATGTCCAATTCCTTGAGCCGTAGACGAGTTGGATCAACCCATCGCGCCGATGGAAGCGTATGGCCGACTAACTTCACTTCGCGGGCTCCGCGAACGTCCAGGACGATCGGTGGATCCTCGGAGTAGAGACGTAGACGAAGGTCTACCGGATTAATTCGATTACCTCGCAAGGCGCGCAGGTAGATCGTCCGCTGCCAATACTTCACGACGAGATAGAGAGTCAAAGCAGCAGCGACGAGCACACCGAACCACCAGCCGAGACGCGTGAGAGCGTCCCAGATTTTCTGCGCCTCGCCGTGGAACATGAAGCCCAAACCAAGAAAAGTCCCCGCCCACAGCGCCGAGCCTGCCCCGTCGAGGAGCAGAAATCGCGACAAACTCATCCCATTCACGCCCGCCATCGGCTGCGCGGCCGTGCTGATGCCCGGCACGAATTTTGCCAACAATAACGCCCCGCCGCCGAGGCGCTCAAACCATCCACGAGTGAGGCTAACGCAGGACTCGGGCTCGAGCGAGATGCGGCAGAGAGTCTTGAGGACTGAGTAGCCTTTCACTCGGCCAAGAAAGTACCACACACTGTCGCTGATCAGGCAGGCGATCAGTGCGAGCACAAGGCCTTGCCAAAAGGAAAACCGATGCATTCCCGCAAGAGCGCCCATTCCAAGCAGGACCGGCACGGAGGGTACCGGGACGCCCAACTGTTCGAGAAAAACGTTGAGGAACAGGACCCAGTAGCCGTGCCGTGCCAGTAATTCGAGTGTTTCTTGCAATGTGCCTTTTCGATGCAGCGGCCGTGCCGCAAGCTGCACAGTTTATTATACGAGCGTTACTTCTTGATCGCTTCGATGTCCATCGTGATCTCGACGTCGTCGCCCACAGCCAAGCCACCGGAGTCGAGCGTTTTGTTCCAGCTTACGCCGAAGTCCTTGCGGTTGACCTTGCCGCTGACCTGCGCGCCGATGCGTGTCTCGCCCATCATTCCCTTGGTCTCGGGTGTGACGCTATCGACATTGAAAGTCACTTCTTTGGTCACTCCGCGGATCGTGAGATCGCCCAGCACCTGGTAGCTGTTCGCTCCCACGGACGTGAATTTCTTGGATTTGAAGGTCATTTGGGGGAACTTCGCGGCATCGAAGAAGTCCGGACTCTTGAGATGCTTGTCGCGATCCGGCTCGCGCGTGGACACGCTCGAGACGTCGATCGTCGCTTCCACCCTCGATTTCGCGAGATTGTGCGGATCGAATTCGAGCACGCCCGCGAGCTTCGAAAAATCACCGCGGACGTTCGACACCATCAGATGCCGGACTTTGAATTGAGCGGCCGAGTGCGCCGAGTCAATCGAATAATTGGCGGCCGGCAAGAGGCCGGCGGCGAGTACGAACGCGCTAACAATTGTCTTGGTCATGTATATTCCTGTTGAAAATCGCGAGCCGCTTCCAGCAGCTCGATGAGTTGAGTGAGGCGCGTATTGCCCAGGTGTCCCAGCACCCGGCGCGAGCCGTCCTCAACGGGTTTGTCCATGCGCTCGAGCAATTCCAGGCCGGGCGCGGCAATGCGAGTCCGCACGACGCGGCGATCCTGTTTTTCGCGGGCGCGAGTGATTAGCCCACGCTTTTCGATCCTGTCGAGTAGTCTGGTAATGTCCGGATCGTGTGTCACCAGGCGCTCGCCAATCTCGCTACATTTCAATCCATCCGGTCCCGCACCGCGTAGGATGCGGAGCACGTTGTATTGTGTCCCCGAAATGTTATGAGGCTTCAGAATCCCATCAAGCTCGCGCCCGATTACGTCCATCGTCTTTTGAAGATTGAGAATAGCCTCGGTCTCGAGCGTCGTAAACGGCTTGGTTTGCTTCAGCTCGGCGAGTAAGCGTCCTGACACAATCCAAGAATACTTGTGATAACGACTATTGTCAACACATTTTTTAATCTTGTGATCTTCAGGTTACAATCAGGAAGATGGGTGGGATCGGAGTTCTCCTTGCGATCCTGGTGTCCTCAGGCGTACCGGACATAGGATCAACAGCCTCTATTCGCGTGGATCGTGTGACGGTCAACGGCGGCGGAGAATTGTTGACCCTTTACCGCCAAATTCCAAATCATTCCGAGATCCCCGTAGTGTCCGTTTTGCGCGACACGATGGGCGACTCGGACCCGGCAAATGACCGCCTGCGCTATGTGTGGATTCTGACGGATCGCCGCGCGCCCTGGTACAAACACGCTCTTGCCGCGTTGCCCTTCCTCTACACCAGAATGCCTTCGCATCTGCCCTCGGCAACCCGCAAGCCGAACCCCGTGCTCGACCTCTCAAAGCCAGGCGATCGTTCCGTTGCATCGCTGGCCAAAACCCTTCTTCAGACGCAGGCATTCGATCCTATGGGCGCGGTGGTTCGAACATCGACGCGCAGTTATCATTTGAATGAAGAATACCGGCGCCAGACTCGCGTGACCGAAGCAATGACCGCGCTATCGGACCTTGATCAGTCGCGCAACGCTTCCACATCGCTAATCGACGCTCGCGATTTGCAACAACTGCGTGCTCGTTTGCTGCTTTCCACCAAGACACTGGGCGGATGGGTGCAGGAGAGCGGCTTGCCTCGCGTGTATGCGACCGACGTCACCAAGATTGAAGAAATGCGCGGCCACAACTGGGATTTGCTGCGTCAGTCGGCGGAGTTGAATGGATTGGCGTTCGAACCGTTGCGGTTGGCAGGTGGGCCTCCGTCACACGCGATCCTGTGGGTCGCAAAGCCCGATTTGAAGTCTAACGTGGCTCTGAAACGATTCCACAGCAAGTTCCTCAAGATCTCGAGTCCCTGGGGCGATTCAAAGCTGCTGAACTGGAAGGGCTTCACGGAGACTCGCGAATGGGACGGCCATCAAACGGAAATGATTCCGCTCGCGGTGTACAGCCTGGATCATCCGAAGGTGCCGCACCTGGTCGCGGACATGCGCGACTCCTTCGCGCCAACGAGGCGTGAGATGTTCCGCCGAGCCGTTACCGATGCGACCGTCGGTGTGTTGGGTGTCACCAGCACTGCGAACATCGGCTTATACGCTGCAACATTTGGATGGGAATTTGTTTCGAGCCGCTGGGGCGCGGCCAACAATCGCTCATGGCGTGTCCGCTCGTATGCGGAACTACGATACCGGCTCGCCATCGACACATCGCTCGATCCCGTGTTGCGGAAGGAATTGACGAAGCGCGCGAACTGGCTGGCGATGAATCCATTTGAGGAATCGGTGGACCGTGAAGTCGAGATCGCAAAGATCCAACACGAGGCTCTCGTGAAATGGGCCGAATCCCCCAAGGCTGCTGTCAAACTGAACAAGGATCGCAGGGAGGAGCTTGCGCTCCTGCGCCGGAGTGAGGAGCAGCGGGTTTGGGCGACCACGGCGCGGATCGCGAGCCTGGGCATGTACCGCAAGCGGGCCGCAGACGTTCCGGCATCTTATGCCGAACTCGACGCACGGCGCAAAGTCGCGACGCACATGAAGTTCCTGGCGCAACTGCTCGATTCGGGCGAGCCTCATCTGGAAGTTTCATGGAACGGGGCGGAAGTACACACAGCAGTTGCAGAATTGGGACGCCTCAAACCAGACGATTCCGAGGTCGTCGGTTTGGTGAATCGCGTCCTGGACCGGATCGAAGACCAAGCGGCGAAAGCCTCTGTTGCCGAAGCGTGGCGCGGATCGTCGGTAGGAGTGGCGCCCGGTGCGATCGACCACTAACCGCTTCAGCGTAGCGCTGGCTGTGCTCCTTGGCTCAGCGATCGCTCACGCCGAGGTCAAGCGGGTAATCATCGTAAAGATGGACGGCCTTCCCGGCTGGTACGTCGAGCAAGCGCTGGCGGACAAAGATCCCGCGACAGGCAAATCCCGCGCGCCCTGGTTCGACCACATCTTCGCGCAACGCGGGGCGCGGCTCACCAATTTCTATACGCGCGGCATCAGCCTGTCCGTGCCCTCGTGGTCGCTCCTCGATACCGGTCAACACTTACAAATTCACGGGAACGCAGAGTACGACCGCTACACGATGAAGGTTTATGACTACATGAACTTCTTCGCGTTCCTCACGAACTACTCGCGCGGGAATGCGGCGGACGAGGCGGGTGTGGAAGTCCTCGACGAGGCGGGAGTGAAGCTCTTCTACGACTACTATCCGTACACGTCGACCTACGTCAACTCGCAACTGTTTGAACGCGGCGCGCGCATCAAAATGCTGCAGGACGCGTTGACCAACAAGTTCCAACCGGCAAAGGCGCGCGACATCTTCGACGAATGGCAAGCGGGATTCAACATGACAGAAAGCGTATACCAGGAGATGGAACGCAACGTCATCGTGAGGTTGAAGGATCCGAAGTTCCAATACCTCGATTTGTTCACCGGAGAGTTCGATCATCAGTCCCACCTGACCATGGACAAGTTCACGCTGCAACGCGCTTATGACCGGATTGACCGCTCATTGGGACGTGTGTGGTCGGCGATCCAGGAGAGTCCGCTAGCAGACGAGACCGTGATGGTCGCGGTGTCTGATCATGGCATGAACACGACTGAAGGCGTGTATAGCCAGGCGTACGATCTGGTGCGATTCTTTACCAGCGCCGCGGGCGGCGGACATCACACGATCACCAATCGCTTCGTGATGCAGGAGTTCAAACTCCGCGGACTGGACCCCTTCGTGTTCAAAGTAGTGACGCCAAGTTCGGAGTCCTTCTACTTGCAGGGGCAATCATCGCAATATCCGACGGCGCTACTCGATCTGGACGGGAACGAGCGCGCGTGCGTTCACCTGCGCAACAACCAGCTCAATCAGGTCCACATGCTCCTGGAGGCGATCGGTTCGAACAAGAAGCAGGCGCGCCAGTACGCGAATCAAGCGATGGAAATCATCGACGGCCAGCGCGCCAGGTGGGCCAAAGCGCTGCAGGAACTGCGCGCGGAGATCGCTGCGCTGGAGGCGAAGCGCGACTCGCATTCCAAAGAAAAGATCCGCGTGATTTGGAAGTACACGAAGCAGGAGTTGGAGGAAGGCGTACTCATCGAGCAGATGCGCAACAATGCTCGTCTTGTCTTTTGGAATAACCAGGCGCGTGAATATGAGGCTTACGCGAAGACGCTCGAACGCTTGCTTGCAGTTAGGCGCGAGGACTTGGCCTCCGGACATTTCAAGACTAATGAGTTGATTGCGCCCAATGCCATGGGCGAGCCCAACACGCTCGAGGACTTGATGGACTACGCGGTGGCGGTCAACTCCGACGGCATCAAGACCGTGAACTACCTCAAATTGTTGACCAGCCAATTGGTGAAGAATAACGTGCAACCGCAAGTGGGACCGAAACCGATCGACTTCATTGCGGTAAACCAGCCCGAGGAGCACGCGATTTTTCTATATGCTTCGCCTGACCACATCGCAAGAGTTCATACGCGTGAGGACGGGCAGATCCGCTATGAGGCGGTGAGGGGCTGGAAAGACGGGCTGCCACTGCGGATCTTTGAAGATCCGGATTTGGTGCTGCCTGCTGGAGCAGATCGCCGCGAATGGTTGAGTGAGTGGCACACAGAGCGCGAATGGATGCGCGCGGTGCACCGCACGAAGTACTCGAACGGCATCATAGGGATCACGGAGCAATATTCAAAAGTCACGGGAAAGCAGCGCGAACTGGTGCAATCCGACATGATGCTGATGTCGAACGATCATTGGAACTTCAACGTGCGCAGCGTGAATCCGGGCGGGAATCATGGCGCGTTCTTCCGGATCTCCACACACTCTGTTCTCGGCTTCTGGGGCGGTGCGAAGACTGGCGTCGGACGGGGCGTTACAGTGACGGAACCCTACGACTCATTGAATTTCGTGCCGACACTGATGAAGCTCATTGGGAACAAGGAGTGGAAGGGCCCGGGCGAGCCGATCGAAGAAGTCATAAGTCCAATTTCCGCAGGCGCAACGAGTTCGCAATCACCGAAACCGAACTGAACATCATAGCGGCAGCAGCGATCATCGGACTCAACAGCCAACCGAAGACAGGATAGAGAACGCCTGCGGCGAGTGGCACTCCGGCGAAGTTGTAGACGAAGGCGAAGAACAGATTTTGGCGGATATTCTTCATCGTCTCGCGGCTGAGGCGGATGGCGCGTTCGATGCCGCGCAGGTCGCCGTTGAGGAGCGTGACGCCGGCGCTTTCGATTGCGGCGCCAGTGCCAGTGCCCATTGCGATACCTGCATCAGCGGCGGCTAGCGCGGGAGCATCATTGATGCCATCGCCGGCCATCGCAACTTTCTTGCCCTTCCCCTGGAGCTCGCGGATGACTTCAGCCTTGTGTTGCGGAGTCGCGCCGGCGATTACTTTAGAGAGTCCAAGTTGGCGGGCGACAGCTTCGGCCGACGTTGCGTGATCGCCCGAGAGGAGGACGACTTCAATGCCTTGCTTTTTAAGGTTTTCGAGTGCGCCTTTGGCGGAGGCCTTGACGGGATCGGCGATCGCGAACCATCCGGCTGGCGCGCCGTCGATGCCTATGAACGAGATCGTAGCGCCGGTTGCTCTGGCCTCTTGTGCAGCAGTCGATGCCGTCGTTCCTATCAGCGTTTCGTTGCCGATCGTGATCGCGTGGCCTTCGACAGTTCCGAGCAGTCCTTGTCCCGCAACGGCGCGGACGTCCTGCGGTTGGGCGAGAGTGAGTCCGCGTTCTGTTGCCGCGGCGACGACGGCGGCGGCGAGTGGATGCTCGCTCGCTTGTTCGATACTGGCGGCGAGACGAAGCGCATCGAGCGATGCTTCGAGTTGCGTTACGCGAGGCCTTCCTTCAGTAAGCGTGCCCGTTTTGTCGATGACAAGGACGTTCACGTCATGCAGTGTTTCCAGCGTAGCGGCGTCTTTGATGAGGACTCCGGCTTGAGCGCCACGGCCGATGCCGACCATGATCGACATCGGCGTCGCGAGTCCGAGAGCGCAGGGGCACGCGATAATGAGGACCGCCACGGCGTTCACAAATCCGAGCATCCAATGATCGAGGAATCCCCACACAACAAACGTAGCGATGGCCGCCAGAACGACCGCCGGCACAAACCACGCGGCTACTTGATCCGCCACTCGCTGCACTGGTGCGCGCGAGCGTTGGGCTTCCGAAACCAGCTTTACAATTTGAGCCAATAATGTTTCGGAGCCCACGCGGCGCGCTTCCATGAGCAATGATCCGGTGCCATTGACCGTGCCTCCGGTCAGCTCGGCCCCCGGGATTTTGGAAACAGGGATCGGTTCTCCCGTAAGCATCGATTCATCGACTGCGGATTCCCCTTCCCTTACGATGCCGTCCACTGGAACAGCCTCGCCAGGACGGATGCGGAGTATGTCGCCGGGGCGAATCAGTTCAAGCGGGACCTCGCCCTCTTGGGTTCCGACGACGAGGCGAGCATTCTTAGGTGCGAGTCCAACGAGGGCTTTGATGGCGCTGGCAGTCTGGCCCCGCGCGCGCAACTCGAGTACTTGACCCAACAGGACCAGAGTCGTGATGACCGCGGCGGCTTCGAAATAAAGCGAGTGAACCGCGGTCACCAGTGACGGAATCAGAAGCGCGATCACGCTGAACAGAAATGAAGCGGCGATGCCAAGTCCGATCAGCGTAAACATGTTTGGACTGCGATTGAGCACCGAAGCCCAAGCGCGCTCAAAGATGGGCGCGCCGCACCACGTAACTACAGGGATCGCGAGCGCCAGTTCCACCCATCCAATCCACGCGGTCATTGCCATGCCCGGCACCATCTCAGACATTGCGATGAGGAACAGCGGCACGGTGAACCACAGGCTCATGCGGAAACGCCGGTTCATGTCGTCGAGTTCAGGATTGGACTCATCGGCAAGGCCAGGGTTAACGGGCTCCAATGCCATTCCGCATTTCGGACACGCCGCCGGATGCGTGCTGGTCACCTCGGGGTGCATCGGACAAACGTATTCAGTAGCCTCAACGGGCGCAGCGTGCCAGGACTCGGGATGCAAATAGCGGTCGGGATCGGCGCGAAAGCGCGCGAAGCATCCGAGGCTGCAGAAGTGATAATTCGTGCAGTTGTGCTTGTAAGATGCCGCTGCGCGTCCGGGTTCGACCTTCATCGAACACACGGGATCCACCACAACGGGCTGCGAGAGAATTTGAAAGGGATTGGCCACGCGCCTGATTTCAGGCTAACGCAACGTACTGATTTTGTATTGCTCGACAACTTCGCGTAGCGTGTCAAGACTGATCGGCTTGGTGACGAAATCATCCATGCCGGCGGCGAGACAGCGTTCGCGTTCACCCGCCAATGCGTGGGCGGTCAAGGCGAGAATCGGAAGGCGCGCGCCGGGACGCTCGGTCTCGCGGATGGCGGCCGCGGCCTGGTAACCATCCATTTCCGGCATCTGACAATCCATCAGGAGGATGTCGTACTTGCCGCGCAGAGATGCGGCTACGGCTTCGCGTCCATTGGAGACAAGAGTGACGTCGCAGCCGAGGCGCTCGAGCAATCGCACGGCGATTTTCTGATTGACAATGTTATCTTCGGCGAGCAAGACGCGTAGTCCTGAAGTCTGCTTCACCGGAGCGGCTACAACAGGCTCACGTGCCTGCGATTGATCGGCGTGCAGGAGCTTGGCAGCCAGGCGAGCGGATCGCAAGGGCAATCCCAACGAGCCGATCGAGAGTTCGATCACGCGATCGGCTGTTGGACCATTGCCACCCATGCTTCTGATTTGTGAATCCAGCGCCGCGCGCAACCACGGCTTGGCGCAATCGATGTGGACCTCTATGCCGGCCAATGGCTTCGGCGACTCTTTGGCCTCCCCTACCGTGAGCGGCACTTCGAATTCGAATGTGGAACCCGCTCCGGGCTCGCTTTCGGCGCGAATCGTTCCATGCATCAGCTCGACCAACTGGCGCGAAATGGAAAGCCCCAGACCCGTGCCGCCGTGGCGGCGAGCAGGCGAAGTGTCTAATTGGCGAAAGCGCTCGAAGAGGAATTGCTGCTGGTCGGAGGGGATGCCGTTCCCGGTATCGGTGACGCGCACGAGCAACTGCACTCGATCGTCGACGGGCGTCGAAGTC
>Ga0163163_10006200_pt1 | contig 10430 bp, 7 predicted proteins | sample S65metaG_FD_119766 | JGI IMG/M metagenome (GOLD analysis project Ga0163163, IMG submission 119766) | Switchgrass rhizosphere microbial communities from Kellogg Biological Station, Michigan, USA - S6-5 metaG | ecosystem: Host-associated > Plants > Roots > Rhizosphere > Soil | place: USA: Michigan... | reverse complement strand
GAGCCCGGTGCGATCGAGATGGCCCAGTATTTCTGGTATCTAAATTGCTCGAAAGCCGCGCGTGAGCTCAGCTTCAAGCCACGCGACCCCGGCGAAACGCTTCACGATACGGTCACCTACCTGCGTGAGAATTTCCTTGGCAGTAGCGCCTTTGGAAAGAGCCGCTGAAGTCAGCCACGAAAAGCCACAAAAAATCACACCAGGGAACTCTTTCGCTGGTTTTGGCGTCTTAAGTACGGCAAATCGGTTCGCATTTCCTTTCAGTTCGAGATCGTACTTCCAGCCATTAGGAGATACTCACAATGGGTAGACCACGGGTTCTGATTCTTCTTCCCCTCGTTGTTTCCTGCTCGTTGATTGCCGTCGCGCAAAACTCCACCACGCTCAAGCTTGGCAGTTCGCTCGATCGTACGCTGACGGCGGGCGAAGTCCATGAGTTCACCGTTAAGACCGAAGAAAACACTCACGTTGAATTGGAGGTTGAGCAACGTGGCATCGACGTCGTCGTCAGAGTTACTTCGCCCACCGGCAAATCCCTGGGTGCGTTCGATACTCCGAATGGCGCTGAAGGACCGGAGAACGTCTCGTTTGTGGCAATCGCGGCGGGAGACTATCGGATCGAGGTAGCGCCACTCGACCCCAATAAGCGGCATTCGGGCGCTTATCAGATCAAGCTGGTTGATTTGCGCGAAGCGTCGGAACAGGAACTCGGCAAGAGAAAGAACCAGGAGGCGGCGAAAGCGAAAGGCATTGCGCTACTCACGGAGTTGGACGCCGCTATCCGCCAAGTCAAATCACCTTCCGCCCGGATCAACGCCCAACTCCAAATCTCTCAACTTCTCTGGAACACCGATGAAAAACGAGCAGCGAAATATCTTTCAGACGCGGCCGCCGGCGCACGGGAGTATTTCGCCTCACTCGATGTTACGAGTGACGATTACATGGAGCGTTTTCAACTCATTTCTCAATTTCGCTTCCAGATAATTCAAGCCCTGGCGCAACACGATCCGGAAGCAGCTATCAGTTTCTTCAAGGCAACCGCTCCAACCGAGAGTCCTTACGGCGATGCTCAGTCTCTGGCAACGCAGGAAAGCACGTTTGAACTCGCGATCGCCGATCAGGTTGCGGCAAAGGATCCCAACCGTGCCCTGCAGATTGCACGAAGCACACTCAAGAAGGGTTACTCTCAAAGCCTGTTAACCACTACTACTGCAATTGCTCAGAAGGATCCGAAACTAGCGGCGGAGTTCGTCAATGAAATCGCGAGCAGGATGCTTAATGAGGAGAAACTCGTTGCCACACCCGAGATCTCGTCGCTCGCCACGAGTCTGATTAATACTTTTCACCAACCGATCCACGGATCGGGAGGAGACGAAGCCGAGCAAACGTTGGCTTTTGGTCCACGGCTTTCCGATGAGAAGTACAGGCAGTTGGTTCAGAAGATGTTTGACGAAGTCACCTCTTACTCGCGATCAAATCACTGGGTTCCTCATGGACAAGGACAAGAGGGCGTCTGGAACCTCATGGTGGCACTCGAAAATCTTGGTCCTGAGCTGGACAAAATTGTGAGTGGCGGCAGTGCTGCCGTGCAAAAGAAACACTTGGAATTCACGGGCACCAACAGTCAGACGATCGTCCATCCCGCTCAGCAGTATTTCACCGCGATCGCCGACGGCCCGGTCGAGAGTTCAGTCGAAACTATCACAAAAGCGCCGGCTGAATTTCAGGAACAACTCTACATCCAGCTCGCCCGGCAGGAGGCGAACAATGGCAACCTCTCGCAGGCCAAACAGATCCTCAACGAACACGTAAGCAATGCATTCCAGCGCCGCCAGGCATTGAGTGAGATCGAACAACAAGAGACCATGCGAATGACGACCACAGGAAAGATTGAAGATGCGTTGCGATACATCAGCACTCTGCGCTCATCAAAACAGCGCGCCACCCAGCTATTCCAGCTCGCCCCGCGATTGGGTAGCGGCCTGACACCCGCCACCGCGCTGAATCTTCTCGAACAGGCTCGTAGCATGCTTGGGACTTCGGTCCAAGCTCAGGATCAGGAGCAGATGTCGGCACTGCTTCAGATTGCGCGCGCGTTTTCTGATTACGACTCGAAGCGTTCATTTGAAATCATCGAGCCGCTGGTGGATCAACTTAACGAACTATGCGGGGCAGCGCAGACTCTCAATGGATTCGGCGGGACTTACTATCTCGACGATGAACTGACCCTGCACGAAGATAATCCTGTGGCCCAAACGGCCACCGAAATTTCGAGCGTATTAGGCAGCATCGCGATTACTAACTTCGACCGCGCAAAAGCTACTGCCGACAAGATTCGCGCTCCGCAGGTCCGGCTTCAGGCCTATCTGGAGATCGTGCAGCAAACGATTCAGGGACCGCGTCAGGCCCAGCCTAACTATCTAAATCCGGAGATTATGATCTACCGCGGAATGAATCGTTAACAGTTGGACGTTCGGCGCTACTCGCCTAGTGCCGCATATTTGAACACGCGAAATCGATATCGCTGCTGCGCCCTGATGTTAGCGGCGATCACGCCGTGCAGGCTCTCGTCCCACTTCGTGTACTGATCGATAAATCTGTCCGACGCAGCTTTATCCCCTTCGTACTGGACTGCGAGCGTTTTCTCCAGCATCTTGCCAACCACGTCGTGGTACTTGTCGTAGTGAACGCGCATCGTCTTCGTGGCCGGATCGAAAGTCAGCAGTCCATTCTCCAGAAAGAAATTCCACTGCATCAACTGCATTGTGTTGTAGGGTTGATCGCGTCGCGGCCGATTGTTCTGCAACACTCGCAGGATGCCGCCCGCGTAAACACTCCGTAGCTGCGCATCCGTGTAATAACCCTGCTTGTGCAGTGCTTCCGCAACAAAGAGCGAGACGAGATCCGCCTTCATCTCTTCCATCGCGTTTGAATTGTCCTGCAACGCCTCGTCGAGATCGCGACCGTCACGCGTGCGATCGACGCCGAGGTAGTGACCCACTTCATGCCACAACGTACGATAAAAATTTCCATCAGGCGTCAGTTCCCTCGCCTGTTCCTCCCCGATTGCGGCAGCCAACGTTTTGGACGTGCTTTCGAAGATGCTCTGATCGCGCATGATGTTCGCGCGCAGCAGGATCGTGCGGCCGTAACGTCGCGCGAGATAGCTCTCGTTCGGAAGAATCGTCGCGGTATTTCCGCCGCGTGATTGTCCGAAATCGGCCACAACGTCGTAGACGCCGACCGGAATGTCTTCGCGCACTTTCTTGTGGTTCTGATACGGAAGCGAATCTTCGAGCGCCTGAAGTCCTTTCATCGCTTCGCGCAAAGCCGTAGTCTCCTGCTGCCGGTTCTGAAACAAGCAGAACGAGAAGAAGGTCTTCACACCAAACAACTCATCGTCGTAAGTCTCGTAAGAACCGATCTGCGCGTTCAGATTCTTGAACCGGCCGGTCACCCAACTCGCATCGCCTGACTCGTAGTCGTTCGAGAGCAGATCGCGCGCGCGATTGCGCAGGTATCTCGCAAACTCTTCATCGTCCGTGGCTACAGCATCCGCGGCTTCGTTCAGTAAGCCGTAAGCTTTCATTAAGTCGTCGGCATACGCGACGGAGTAAGGCACGCTGTACAGCGTCTCTTTCGCGGATGACGACTGAAGCCGCTGCAACTCGCCGAGGAGTTTCGGATGCAGTGTCTGCAGCGCGAGATACTTGTTCAGCGTCGCGATATCGTCCTTCAGATTCTTTGGCGTCGCGATGCGAACTACGGTGCGCAAATCGATGAGGTCAGCACGCTTTGGATCGATGGCGTCTTTGCTAATACCCCACGGATACACGTTTTTACCCGGCTTCAAAGCATCAACCGGCAGAAACGGTTCGCGCTTGTTTTCGAGTGTCGTCGCGATTGGTCCCTGGTTGAGACGATAGAGCGTCAACAGGTTTTGCGTCGCGGGTGTCGAGCCGGTGCGTTTGTCGAGTTCCTGAAGCGCGCGATACGAAGCGAGTGCTTCGGGATGTCGCTGTTGTTCGTAAAGCCGCTGAAAGATCTGCCCGACTTCGATCAACTTGGCGACAGCCTTGCGCTCACCGTCGGACAGCTTTGAAAGATCCGAAGTCAGGCGAATCGTCTGCGTCTTGTCGATTATGGGCTGGCTCTTTTCGAGCGGCCAGTATCCGTTCGGCAGTGTTTGAGTCAATAGCAACGCGGTCATCAGTAGCTTCGTCATGAACGTAATTGTGCCACAGAATCAGTGTAATCCGTGGCTGGAGAACCTTAGTTTTGGTTGGGAAAGACGTCCGCGAGATCGCCGTATTGAGCTTTCGCTTTGCCGCGACAGGTTAGCGTGGTCTCTTTTCCATTGTTCGGAGGAGTGATCCTGACGCCCTGATTGTGTTGCGCTGGTTTTTGTTCGCCGTTGTAGTCGTCGAAGATGGCGTACTCGTAACCATTCTGCGAGAAGCTGATCTCGGTTTGGTCAAACTGCGCGCGAAAGTAGTGTGAGTAATTGAACGCTGACTGCGTTTGTTCGCGTTGTTTGGGAAACTCGAGTTCGATCTTTTCCGGCAGGCCGAAGCGATACTGCAAATAACCTCTATCCTTCGTCAGCTCTTTTGACGAGCAAAGTGAAACAATCTTTGCCGGCTTCGCGAGCGCACAGCTAAAGACAATCTTTTCATTCGCCTCGCACAACGATCCCGCCTGCAACTGCTCGAGATTTATGCGTGAAGTTGCGTTTGCCACAACCACGCACAAAATAAAACCCGCAACGATTGCGCTTCGTTTTAAAGCTTTACTTGATCTCGACAATGCCACGCTCCATCAGCTTCTTAATCATTCGCAAACAGTCAGCCTCGCGAAATGGACAGATCGAGAGGATCGATTGAATATCCCACGAACCGTTAATCCGCGAAAGCACAAATCCTTCCTGCGGATCGATCTGCTGTGTCGTCAGGTCCGTCGGCGAAACACGCAGGTGCGGGACCGAACGCGGCGAGATCCCATCCTTCTCGTAAACACGCTTGATAAATTTCTCCTCCGCCAGCGGCAACAACGACTGCGCTTCCGGATTATTCGGTTGCTGTTGTAACGCCTTTTGCACGATCAGCAACGCGGCTTCGGGATCTGTTTCAAGCTTACGCTCCGCAGACCAAACCATCTCCGTGACACTCTCCGGCAAGTCCTCAACTTCCGCCGCGAACTTCGGATTCTCTTCGGCTAGTTCGCCGGTCACACGAGCGACACCTTCGCTGACGAGCGTATAGAGTTGTCCGTAAACGTGAAAAGCAGACGCGTGCATGTGGTAGCAGATCTCCGCTACCGACATGCGTTTCTCGACAAAGAAAAGTACCTGCCGAAACTCTTTGCCGAGTTTCAAGGAAGACGTCCAGCCGGCGGCGAGTTCGAGGATGCTCCTGTCGGACGGAACCAGCGTGCGGTAACGCGCCAGTTCGTCGATACGATAGATCCCTTCCATGATGACGTTAGTCGGTTCGACTTCGATCAGCAGCAAGTCTTCAGGAAGTGGATCTTCGTCGTAGAATTCAAACTCACCGTCAGTCCAGGTAAAGAGATCGTAGATCGTATCGAGCGTCCGGATCTTCAGCACCTCGAGCACTTCACCTTCGGTCAGGAACCCCTGTTGGACCAGCACCTCGCCCAGCTTCGCGCCTGATGTTCTTTGCATTTCACGCGCGATCTTTAGCTGGATTTCGTCAACTTTTCCGTAGTGCAGCAGTAATTGACCCAGGTACTCACGCGGATCGTTTGACTTCGAGCCTACGATCGAGCCGTTCTTGAAGTAGATCTGCTTGGTGACTTTATCGTGATCGAATTTGAGCGTGCCTGACTTTCTACCCGCTGCCAGAAACTGGAGCAGGTCAGTCAGATTCATTGTCTTCAATGTGCCTTGAATCGCCATGAGTAGTAGACAGTAATCTCGCTGGCGGGTCTAGCGGGAGGAATCTCTGGTGAGCTCCGTGATCATGGACCACAGAAGTCAGACTTGCCGCACAGTCTTTTTATTCTTCGACCAGGTCTGCCGAAATCGGAGGAGCTTCTGGACCACCTTCCTTCGCGATTTCCAACAGCCGTAAAAGTTTCTCCACCTGTTCTTCGTTCAAATCAACAAACCGAACCCCAAACCCGATTCCGTGATGATGATGCCTGACTTCACCTTCGAGATAAAGCCAGTCGTCGTCAGGCAGTAGCACACGAAACGCGACGATCTCGCCGAGCATCACGTCGCCCACTGAATCGAGGTAACAACCGCCTTCCGAGAGATCCGTTACGCGGGCGGAATGTCTTTCTTCGCCGCCATGCCATACCGCATCCAGATGAACGCTTAGTCGGGGTCTAGATCGTCTGTCATCCATGAGCCAACGTCATCATAAAATATTTAGCACGGATTACACAGATAAAAATCCGATCACTATTTTATCAGTGTAATCCGTGCCTAATTTCGATCGTTGACGCGAACGCGTAATGCTTCAGGGATAATCTGGAATGTTGCCGGCAGCCTTCCAGGAAGTTCGCCGTCAACTTCCAGCGAAATTTCGGACGCGCGATCGGGTGGTCGCACCGTCACCTTGCGCGCCAGCGTGTGACTCACTTCCGGCATCGAAAGATGCGAACCCAAATACACTCGCGTCGCGCTGGTGAACAGTTTCAAAGTACTCAGATCGCCAATGCCGATGACGTCAAACTTACCGTCCGTCAACTTTGCGTCAGGAGCGATCTTCATGCCGCCGCCAAAGTAGCGCGCGTTGGCAATGCATAAATTGGAAACTGTCAGATGGCGTTCGTGAGAATCGTCTAGTTGGACCACGAGACGAATTGGGGCGGTTCGTAACGCTGTTTGCAGCAGTGATGAAGCAAAGGAGATCTTCTGTGACTTTACACGCTCGACGACTTTCGTGCTCATGCCACAGGATGCAACACCGAGAAAGTAACGCATCGCCTCAGCGCCATCATTATCAACATACGAAACCCGGCCGACGTCGATTCGCACTGTCCGCCCGGTTTGTAGCACTCGCGCAGCCGCTCGGCTTTGCGACGGAATCTCGAGCGTTCGTCTGAAATCTCCACCGGTACCACTGGGCAGGATTCCGAGTTCCACATCTCTACCAGACGCGAGAATCCCATTCGCAACTTCCGACACAGTGCCATCGCCGCCACAGGCAATAATAAGCTTGGCACCCTTGCGCGCTGCCTCAGCCGCAAGCGTCGCCGCGTCACCATGATGCTTCGTAAACAACGGTTGAAACGATCCAAACTGCGAGCGCAAATCACTCGCAATCTGCGGCCACGTCTCAGCCGTACTGCCGCCGGCCGACTCCGGATTAACGATCACCACTGACATATTTCGCCTCTGATCCGCGTAGTTCTGCTTCCCGCAATCCGCACAATCTGCGATCCTGTTCTCCCAATTCGCCGATCTTGCCCATCACCGCGTCCGCAATCTCTTTGTGTGTCCGCAGTCGATCAGGCTTTTCGAGAAAACCACTCAGATCGATCACTGGTCCAAAATGGATGCGAATCACATCTTCGCGGTTCCAGTTGCGCGCCACCTGTCGCGGCAAACTGTTACACAGTCCCGCGATAAAAATCGGAATCACCTGCGGTTGCGCGTCCATGATCAACTTCCCCACGCCTGGCTGCGCGCGCAGGTACGAATACGGATCTTCACTCTTGTTGCGCGTGCCTTCGGGATGAAAGCCGATGATATTACCCGGCCCGGTGCGCGCCAGATCCGTCAACACGCGAAACGAAAACTTATCGAACGGTCGTTTTTCCGGAAGCGGATGATCGCCGGTCGCAAAAAACGGCGGGTACATGGACCACCAGCCCATGATCAAATTGACGAGCAGTCCCAGCGGGTTCTGATAAAAGAACCGGCCGCGCACCGGAAAGAACAGTTGCTTGCGCCAACTCGTGTTTCGAAACAGCACCGTCGATACCGCGTACATATCGAAGAACGAGCGATGGTTCGCTACGAGCAGCATCGGTCGCTCGCGCGAAGCGGCCTCGACGTGCTCGAGACCGTAGACGTTCATGATGTTGTAAGTGGAAAGATGGATCCAGCCGGCGCCCATGGTGCTTTGACACCAGGTCCAGAATCGCTTCCAGGCACCGCGATTCATGCGCTCGACGAAGCGGAATGCGAAGCGTTCGAAAGGAGTTAAGACTTCGAATTCACTCCCTAACTCTTTTGGGTCTGTTGCGCCGTTTTGTGGCTCGTCACTCAATCGAGAAGTATTTTGCCTCCGGATGGTGAATAATGATAGCCGAAGTCGATTGTTCTGGCTCCAGTTGAAACTCGTCGCTCAACGCAACGTCAATTCGTGAGGGATCGAGAAGCTCGAACAACTTCGCCTGATCCTCGAGGTCCGGACACGCCGGATAACCGAAACTGTAACGCGAACCATGGTACTCCTGTCGGAACAGGCGCTGAAGGTCAGGCGAGTCCGCGCCCGCGATTCCGAGTTCTTCGCGAATGCGTTTGTGCCACAACTCAGCCAGCGCTTCCGCACTTTCAACGCTGAGACCGTGGAAGTAGAGATAGTCGGAGTAGTTGTCTGCTTTGAAAAGTTCGTGCGAATACTCGCTCGCGCGACGGCCGACCGTCACGAGGTGAAAGGCAACTGTGTCCATCTTTCCCGACTCGCGCGAGGCGAAGAAGTCTGCGAGACAGAGGTGTTTCCCCGCCGGCTGCCGCGGAAAAGTGAATCTCACTTCTTTGTCGTCGTGGTAAACGATTAGATCGTTTCCTTCTGACTGACAACGGAAATAACCGTAGACGAGTTTCGGCACGATCAGTTTTTCGCGCTTCGATCGCTCTTTCATCTCTTCGTAAATCGGACGCACCTTGCTTTGGACCAGCGCCTGGTACTCTGCAACCGGCGTCCTGCCCTGCTTGAACTGCCATTGACCTTTGAACAACGCAGTCTCGTTTATGAATGCAAACACGTCGTCGAGCGCAATGTCGTCGACGACTCGCGATCCGTAAAACGGTGGTTGTGGGATCTGCACGTCATGGCTGACGTTCGATCGGGTGGTGTGCGTGGGGTCGCCACTGGCGCGTAATACCCCGCGCGGTCGTGCCGGTTTTCGAATGCCAAGCTTTGCTTCTTCACCGATTAGATCTTCCGGATCTTCCGCCGTGTCGGAAGTCGACGTCGTCGCACTTTCCTGCCGCTTGACTTCACCCTCGCCCGCGCCGGTGAGTTGGTCCATTGTGTGCAGACCGGCAAAAGCATCGCGCGCGTAAAAAAGCTGACCGTGATAGACCGACTTCAGATCTTCCTCGACGTAACGTCGTGTCAGGGCGGCGCCGCCGAGCACCACTGGAACCTTGATGTTCCGCTCGTTCATCAATTCCAGGTTGTCTCTCATGATCAGCGTCGACTTGACGAGCAGACCACTCATTCCGATCGCGTCCGCACCATGCTTGTCAGATTCCTGAAGAATCGCTTCGATCGGCTGCTTGATGCCGAGGTTGACGACCTTATAGCCGTTGTTCGTGAGAATGATGTCGACGAGGTTCTTGCCGATGTCGTGCACGTCGCCCTTCACCGTTGCGAGCACCATCGTGCCTTTCGCGGTGGCGCCGCCTTTCTTCTCCATGAACGGCTCGAGAAATTTGACCGCGGACTTCATGGCTTCGGCAGACTGCAACACGAAAGGCAGTTGCATTTGTCCCGCGCCGAAGAGATCGCCCACGACTTTCATGCCGTCGAGCAGGATATTGTTGATGATGTCGAGCGCGGAATATTTCTCGAGGCCGAGTCGTAGTTCACCTTCTAGACCGATCTTCTCGCCGTCGATGATGTGGTTCTTCAAGCGCTCTTCAACGGTCTCGCCTTTCGAAGCTTTCTTCGTTGTCTTCGACTTCACACCCTCGAAGAGCTTCGTGAACTCGGTGAGCGGGTCGTAAACACAAACGTCACCTTCAAACCGGCGCTGGTCGTAGATCAACTCGCGCGCGACTTTTGTTTCCTGCTCGCCGATGCGATTCAACGGCTCGATCTTGCTCGCGTTCACGATAGCCGCGTCGAGTCCAGCCTCAACCGCGTCGTGCAGGAAAACCGAGTTCAGCACGATTCGGGAAGCAGGACTGAGGCCGAACGAGATGTTCGACACGCCGAGAATCGTAAAAGCTCCCGGCAATTCGGCTTTGATTCGCTTGATAGCTTCGATCGTTTCGAGCGCGTTGCGACGATCTTCTTCGATACCCGTCGAGATCGGGAGTGCGAGTGGATCGAAAAAGATGTCGGAAGCCGGCAGGCCCTGTTCCTCGGTGGCTTGCTTGTAGGCTCGCGTCGCGATCTTGAGCTTGCCTTCGCGACTGCGGGCCATGCCATCTTCGTCTATCGTGCCGATCACGACGCTGGCGCCGTAACGCTTCGCCAGATCGATTACTTTCATGAAGCGCG
>Ga0163163_10006193_pt1 | contig 10433 bp, 9 predicted proteins | sample S65metaG_FD_119766 | JGI IMG/M metagenome (GOLD analysis project Ga0163163, IMG submission 119766) | Switchgrass rhizosphere microbial communities from Kellogg Biological Station, Michigan, USA - S6-5 metaG | ecosystem: Host-associated > Plants > Roots > Rhizosphere > Soil | place: USA: Michigan... | reverse complement strand
CTTGGAGATTTTTAACAAGGCAACATCATAAATGGGATCTGCTCCGACTACCTGAGCCGATACTGTCGTCACGTCGTCCGACGTTACGATGATCAACTGGCTGCCAAAAACCAAATGAGAATTGGTAAGAATCAGTCCGGAGTTATCGATCAGGAACCCGGAGCCAACAGCATGTTCGACACGATCGTTTGGACGATAAGGATTAATAGATACCGCAGTAATATAGACGACAGACGGTGAAACTCGTTTGAAGACTGAAGTAAGGGCCTCATTGCAATGTTCATCGTCAGGATCCGTCTTCTGCTGCGCCATCGAATGACTTGCAGTAAGCGAAGATAAAAGAACCCAGCATTCGGTTAGCAAAAGAAATCTAGCGCACGATATTTGATTAAAGTTACTCCTCATAGTCGAGCTTGCATGGGAATTGCTGTGCCAAGTACGAACGAGACGGAGATTTTCTGCGCTCACTAGAAGCTGTTGGAAGGCCCCGTTGAAAGTGGCTTTTCTCTGCGTCACTCCGTGGTGAAGAACGGGTCTCGACCCACCACAGAGCTGCGCTGCTTATCGAAGACACGCAGATAACAAAATGAGACTTCAAATCGAACAAGTTATGAAGGGTGGTTTACCCCCGCTACCAAAGCTCATTGAACCTAAGTTCAAAAAACAGCGGGGGTAAACCACCCTTCCTAACTTGTTCAGCTTGAGGGCTTATTTATTCCAGCACAGGTCAACTTATGAGTGAGTGTTTTTAAGAAGTCACAGCTTTTTCAGAGTTTCACTACGTTATTTGTTTGTCACAAAAGAAGGCAGTGAAGCTCCGCGGTTGACACGAGCCAAATCCTTTACCGCAAGTCGAGGAGCACACAAAGGAGCTGCAGAGAAGTGATAACAATGGATAACCCCGGATTGCCACAGCGTTTGTTGGTTTAGCCGATGCAAATTACCAGTAGTGCTATTCTTCATCGTGGATCTACCTCGTCGCGGCGAGGGCCCTACCTCGTTCTAATCACGGCAGCACTAATCCTCATTGCGCTGTTGGCTCGCACAACCGGTGATGTTCCTTTTCAGCACCTTTACTACCTGCCAATTATTCTAGCGGCTCAAGAATTTGGGTTTTCTGGCGGATTGTTGGTCTCGTCGTGCGCTGTATTGCTTTACCACCTTGCGAATCCCAGGCTCATTGGTCTTCAAGATTTTCGTCAAGGCGATCTAGTGCAAATCATTCTGTTCTTCACTGTCGGATTGATTGCTGCGAAGTTGGTCCAGGATGCAAACCGCCTGCGACTGCTCTCGATTACTGACGACCTTACCGGGTTACACAATTTGCGGTCCTTCGAGTCTCGCCTTGAGACCCTTGTTAGGAATGCCAGGAAAGATGGTTCGGTTCTGTCGATACTGGTACTCGATGTTGACCGTCTAAAGTCTCTAAACGATCAGTACGGCCACCTTGCAGGCGCAGACGCAGTTCGCACTGTTGGGCGCGTAATCGCTAATCACACACCCGATCGTGCTGTTGCTTGCCGCTATGGAGGAGATGAGTTCGTGGTTGCCATACCTGATTGTCGGAAAGAAGAAGCTCGGGAAATTGCCGAACGACTGCGCCTATCAGTTTCGAACGAGGAACCGGTTCTCGCGACTCATGCGTTTCCGGCGGCAACACTGTCTATCAGTATTGGCACTGCCAGCCGGTTTATTGAGAAAGATGACGCTCCCTTAGACATCGGCGAACAGTTGTTCAAAGCCGCCGATCACGGCTTGTATCGAGCTAAAGCAATGGGACGCAACGGCGTAAGTACGGGTCATTAGAAGGGCTGAAGCTTGTGGAGAATGAAGAGTTGAGTTTTGCAAGAGGCTTCTTAGTAACTTGTTGGAAAGGCCCTTTGAAATCCGCGCGGTTTTCTCTGTGCGTCTCTGTGGCTCAGTAACTCTGTGGTAGGGCAAGACTCGTTCTTAACCACAGAGTCACGGAGACACAGAGACACACAGAGATCAAGAACCAAGTCACAGCGCTTTCAAAGTTTCTTACTGCTATTACCTTACGCCGTTGCGGCAACGCTTTCGACTTCGGGGATGATCGTAAGTCCTTTGTCCTCTTCCAGCGTACTCAAAATAATCGTTTCGTTCCTGTAGATAAATGAATCCCGCTCAGCGAGCAGCTCATTCAGAAAACCATCTCGATGTTCCTCGACGATGTCTGACGTCCACTTAGTCTCACGACCTTCCGAGAATACGAAAGTTAGATCCTCGACTACTTCCAGCAGAAACTCGTTACTGGTTTTCGTGATCCTGCGCAGCGTTCGCTTGTAGTTTTCAATCCCAGGCAGCGCAGGGAACAACCTTTCAATTGTCGCCACCTCATGCCAGGCCCAACCGAGTTGAGATGTAACTGCCTTCAACCCGTGTATCCAACCTGTGAGGCTAACGACCTGCGTCAGTGCTTCGTAAAACTCTCCGATCCGCGGATCGAGAAAGTCATAATCCGGATTGCAAACGTCTCCGCGGATTCGACCTGTTCTCACTAGTTCGTCTTTGATTGGTGTGCCGTCGTAAGGAAGCATCCTGCAAAACGTAACCGGCAGGCAGCCATCGGACAGAATTGTGCGAAGGAAGTCTATGTTTTCCCGGATCGATTCAAATGTACTCGATGGATCTAGCAACATGAACCCGTATTCGAACATCAAGCCGACGCTCTTCAGCGTGTTCACCGCCTTGATGTTCTGCTCGACTGTGATCTGCTTGTGTAGTGTCTCGAGACCTTCTTCACTGCCCGACTCCAATCCCATGTAAACGAGATACAGACCTGCATCTCTCATCCGGATGAATAGTTCTCGCTCAACGGCATCTGCGCGACAGTTCATCTTCCAGATAACTTTGCCCGGCAGCTCATTGCGATGTAGCTCATCGACAAACTCATTTGCCCAACGTCGCCACACCTGTCCAAACAGCGGGAAGTCGTCGTCCTGAAAAAGAAAGATCGTTATCCCCTGTTCTTCATGCAGCATACGCATTTCCCGAACAACTTCGGCAGGTTTGCGTGTACGCACGATTCGTCCCGGAGCGGCACGATAAAAAGTATGGATGGAACAGAATGAGCAGGTGCGCGCACAACCGCGACTTGCGAGAAGCGGCATGATGCTGCGGCCGAGAACCATCTCAGGTTCATAGTCGCGATCCGGGTAGGGTAGTTGATCGAGATCATCGAGAAGCGCGCGTGCAGTTGTCGTGACTACCTCGGTGCCATCGCGGTAAGCGATTCCATGCACTCCGCGCCACTCCTTATTTGTGCTCACGGCATCAACCAACTCTAAGAGCGTCGACTCCCCCTCGAACCGAACAACACTGTCGAGTTGGGGTACCAATTCCAACGTCTGCTCATAACTCAGACTCGGAAAGTGACCACCCATAGTGAAATGGCAAGTGAGCCCGTTAGCACGCATCAGGTGCAACAAGGATGCATAGCGATCGATGAAAAATTGAAAGATTAAAGAAAACCCAATTAGGACTGGGTCGATGTCGAGGGCAATCTTGAGAATCTTTTCAGGTTCCTGCTCGATGTCGACGACGTGAACTGAGTAACCCGATTTTCGCAACACTGCGGCGAGGTAACCGAGACCCAGATTGCCCTGGTTTTGAAAGCCGATCAGCAAGACCGGACGCGACGTGTTGCGTTCGCGTCCGGAATCCGCTGGAGTATGAAAGATGGGAAGTGAAATAGGCTGGACCATAGCGTTCTCCCAAACGAGTAAGGTTTTGGCAAGCAATTCCGCCGGTAGAGCCGCTAAAAGGTCTACCCGTAAAACCGCAGACTACCCTTTAGCTTTGGTCAGGATCTCTTTGACCTGGGCTACAAATTGTTTCTTGGCAGCGGCCAATTCTTTGACCGTTGCCTTATCCAAATTTTTAAGAAACGGGGGAGCTGGATCCTTAATCCATTCCGGGTTGAACTTTAGAACTGCGGACTTGGTGGTTATTCTTCTGGTTACCATTTTTTCGTCTCCTAAGCAGTGATGATGAGAAAGTCGCGCCCTTGAAACAGGACTAGGTGAACGTTGGCGGGGGAAGTAAAGCTGAATTGATCGAGTATGCGAGGCTCGTGAGAATTCAGCACTGTACGAGACGGCGATGACGATATTTCGCGCGCGTGCGAAAGTCAATTGTTTTTTGATCTACTCGATCCGTGAAAAATGGTGAACCGAAAATCCGGCTGCTATGCTGCGGCTCATGGCCTCATGTGTGGTGTCGTACGTCGACACATCAGGAATTCGTCATTCAGTAGAAGTCGAAGCGCAGAGCTTGTATGAAGCGGCGGTACTTGCGATACGAGTCTTCCGTCAACACGACTGCGAACCACGTGAGGCGAACCGACTTGAGATTGAAGTTCGAAGTGCAGTTGTGCACACACTATCGATCAAGAAGATCAATGAATGGTTGAATGGCGGAGCGAGGACGCCGAAGGAGGCGGTTACGAAAGAAAGGTTACGAGCGCTGCTGTGAGGTCCAAAAAGATTTATTGGTCATTTTCCATTTTCCATCTGTCATTTTCCATTTTCGTGTTGGTTTCACTTACGGATCCGACGTTGCCAATTCTATGACACACGTTTGGATGACTCGACAAAATGGAAATGACCAATAAAGTTTTCGCCACGGGCAAAGGATCGGTAAATGTCAGTTTCATATCTTACGGATGAACCAGCAAATGGAAACTGTCAAATGAAAAATGGAAAATGACCGATAAGTTTTTCCCGAGATCTACAGCTTCTTTACGCTCGCCCCCACGCGAATCGTTCCTGCCTGGACAACTTTTGCGTTGATACCTCGCAGGCACAATTCTTTGCCAACTTCCGAATTCACAAACTTCATCGCGTCCACTCCAAAGCGTCCGACAAACTTGTGACAGCCGGTATGAGGCGGCGCCGTGACTTCCAGGATGGCCGTGCCAATCGCGATTCGTGAACCTGCGGGGAGATTTGCTTTGCTTAAATCCATATCGATGAAGAGTTGATCACCTGCTAGTTGCCAGCGTTCCTTGTCCTGTGCAACCAAAGCAACCGCCCTGACATTCATTATGTTGATTTGCATCTCAGGATGAGGCGATCCATCTGCTGTGCGCGAGCTTGGTCGCTTGTTCCAACTGTCGCCGACCAAACCATCCGTCACGCTCAATTCGGCTTCGTCTAACACTTCGCGAGTTTCGACGCTCGGGCGGCGTACAATCAGCTGCAATAGACCTTCGTCACTTGGCGATTGGCGAATGTGGTCCAGCACGACTTCAAGTTGTTCCCGGGTTAGGTGAGTGATCATGGTTTCCATGGTTTCTAATATAAACGAAGGAGCGCAATGTCCGATATGCTTTAGCTTGTCGTTCCGCAGAAACACTAAAATCTGTACCCTGCTCCGACAAGCTAAAGCATATCGGACACCGTACTCGGACATGTGAGGTAACTGATGGAATATTCAAACCTCGGCAAAACTGGTCTTAAAGTCTCGCGCATCTGTCTCGGTTGTATGACTTACGGACTTCCGGATCGCGGCGCCCACTCATGGACGCTCAACGAAGAGCAGAGTCGTCCCTTGATTCGACAAGCAATCGAACTCGGCATCAACTTCTTCGACACCGCAAACAGTTACTCGGACGGAACAAGCGAAGAGATTGTCGGCCGAGCGTTGAAAGACTTCGCGCGACGGGAAGAAATCGTCGTGGCTACTAAAGTGTATTTTCCAATGTGCGAAGGTCCGAACGCGCGCAGTCTTTCACGTAAAGCAATCATGACTGAAATCGATGCCAGCTTAACTCGCCTCGGAATGGATTACGTCGATCTATATCAAATCCATCGCTGGGATCGAACGACGCCAATCGAGGAAACCCTGGAAGCGTTGCATGACGTAATCAAGGCCGGCAAAGCTCGCTATATTGGCGCGTCGTCGATGTTTGCCTGGCAGTTTTCGAAAGCGCTTTACAAGGCTGACCAGCATGGCCGGAGTCGATTCGTGTCGATGCAGAACCACTACAATCTCATCAATCGAGAAGAGGAGCGTGAGATGTTGCCGCTCTGCGCGAGTGAAGGTGTCGGAGTGATTCCCTGGAGCCCACTTGCACGAGGAAGACTGACGCGCGATTGGGATGAGACCACAAGGCGCACCGAGACGGATGAATTCGGCAAGACGCTCTACACGAGTGCCGTGGAATCTGATCGGAAGGTGGTTGAAAGCGTGGCCGAGGTAGCTGCCAAGCGAGGAGTTTCCCGAGCGCAGGTGGCGCTTGCATGGCTATTGAGCAAGCCAGTTATAACAGCTCCAATCGTGGGTGCTTCAAAACCGCAACATCTGAACGATGCTGTTGCCGCTTTGTCGTTGAAGCTGACTGATGATGAGATCAGACGCCTTGAAGCACACTACGTCCCGCATCCAGTGGTTGGGTTTCAATAAGACAACTAGAAATGAAACGACTAAGTAAGAATAGGACAGGTAAGGAAGGGTGGTTTACCCCCGCTGTTTGGTAGAAAGCTACTGATTGATCAGATTAGCTCTTTATTTAACGGCGGGGGTAAACCACCCTTCCTTACCTGTCCAATCCTCCTTACCTGTCCTATCATTCCTTACTGGTCCTATTTCCTACTTCACTCGTAGCATTGCTACACCATGACCTGGAACTGTAGAGACATAGTCTGGCCCAGACGAGGTGATGTCCTGGTGAAGCCACAGATCTCGAACGCTCTTCTTCTTACTCAAACCCAGGTCCGCCCACTTCACCGTGATCTTTGCTTCATCTTTTCCACGATTGAAAATAGCCACTGCGGTTGCTCCTCCCGATAATGGTCGCGTCCAGATCTCCTGATCGCCCGACTTCCAAACCTGCTTTGCCTGTACTCCAAGTTTGTCTTGATCAATTGCGATCACTTCCTTGTTAGTCAGTATCTCGAGCGTGGCCGGATTCATGTTCCGCAAGTCGTTGCCTGCAAGAAGCGGCGCCGCAAGCATTGCCCACAAGCTCATGTGAGTTCTGTACTCTGCCTCGGTCATACCGCCGTTGCCAATCTCAAGCATGTCCGGATCGTTCCAGTGTCCAGGCTTCGCATACGAGGCGAGTTCGTTCTGGCGAAATCCGATGTTAGCCATGGAGTCCCACGTGTCGCGAATGTCGCCAGTCGTACGCCAAAGATTTCCACCAACGTCAGCGCCCCACTTCCAAACATCCAGTCGTCCATACTGGCAAAGGCTGTAGACAATTGGCCGACCTGTCTTCAACAACGCGTCGCCCATCTTTTGATAAATCGCCGGCATCTCTTCATCTGTGTAGAGAGTTCGCGCTCCACACCAGTCGTACTTCAAATAGTCGATTCCCCAGGCCGCGTAAGTTCGGGCATCCTGGTCTTCATGACCATAACTGCCCTCGTAACCAGCGCACGTGTTTGGTCCAGGTGAGGAGTAGATTCCCAGCTTCAGTCCTTTCTTGTGAACATAATCGGCGAGAGCTTTCATGTCGGGAAATTTTTTGTTGGTGAGTATGTTTCCCTGGGCATCGCGGCCGGCTTCCCACGTGTCGTCGATATTGATGTAAACGTAGCCGGCCTCCTTCATCCCGTTTATCGCCATGGCGTCCGCAATGGCACGCACAGTCGCATCGTCGATTCGACCGGCAAACTTGTTCCAACTGTTCCAACCCATGGGCGGCGTCTTTGCGAGACCGTTGTAAGGAACTTTGTGAAGCGCGGGTGGTTCGACACGCGGTGGCAGCGCACCTTCACCCTTTGCTACGCGTTGGGCCATTTGAAAGGTGATTGGTTGGTCGGGCCGATTCCGGCGGCCGATCTGCAATTCATTGCCAATCAGTTTTCCCTCGTAGGTGACCTTTCGCTCACTCTTGCCGTCCATCATGCTTGCTTCGAGCGTGAACCCTTCGGGACCACCAGTGCTCTTGCTGATCTTGTAGAAAAACTGAGTGGCGCGGATCGTACCGGTGATTTGGTCGCCGTCTTGTTTGAGATTGAAGTAGGCTTTGCGAACGTAACCGTCGTTGCTCGGACTTGATGCGGCCCAGTTGCCTGTGAGGGGATTGTCTGATTGCTGAGCGAGTGCGATCGACACGACAGTACAAGCCGAGACGAGCAATGTCCCACAAATGAAATAAAACCAACTTGAGAATTTTTTTGTATTCATGTTTCGACTCCGACCATCGGGGCTTTCTCTGCGTCTCCTCTGCGTTCTCTGCGTCTCAGCGGTTATAAAAGAAGACGGCCGCAGTAAACACCGCCGAGACGCAGAGAACACAGAGGAAGCGCAGAGAGTTTTCAAATCCTCAAGCGCACGGCACTAGGTGTCGCACCACTGCTAAAGATTATCGGCTTTGCGCTTTTCGAAAGATCGCCTCCGTCAATAGTCACAGAGGAATTATTCTGGCCCACCAACTCGAGGAACGCTGGTACGCGCCCTAACACTCGAATTGCCGTCATCAAAATGTCGTGTGCGTCTTTCAAACGTACAAGCGACTTCGCATCCGGATTCCCTGCAACAATCAATCCGTTAACAGTCGTATCCGAAACATTGTCGAAATCAACCGCCGGACGCAGATCTGTTTTCTCGAATTCGAAGCGCACATTACTCAACGTAAGTCCGCGAACATTTCGAGCGTACAACCCATACGCTGGAGGCGTTCCAATTTCAAAATACTCACCGGCAATCTTTGGCACAACGGCGTTCGCTTCAGCTGCCGTTCCACCACCTTCAAATGTGAAATGAATATCCTGGAAGGTGATGTTCTCAATGATGTCGACACCGACACCGTTTACAACAATGCAGTGTCGCGTTTCACCCGGCCGAAACTTCTGTGGCCATGGCAAGTCTGTGTGTTGCTTACCTTCAGCTACAACAAAACCTCGAATTCCATTGAACGCGATGTTGCGAACAATTCCCTTCTCAGCCGAAGGGGGGACCGTGGTTGAATTTCGTCGCGAAGAATCTAGTCCAACCGTAATCGGTCCGGTGACATTCTTCATTATCAAATTCGAGAACGTGATGTTCTCGAAACGCGATCGCGCTCCACAACGCATTTTGATCGGACAACCGTACGTGTCGTAAATCACGCAGTTGCTAATCGTAATATTCTCTGCCTCGCCGCCGCCAAATCTGAAAATTGACCAACGAGTGCTAAACGTGCAGTTCGTTACAGTCACAAACTTATTACTGCCAAACAGCGCACACGCGTCGTCCTGGCAAACAACATCGCAATTCACGATATGAACGAATTGTGAGCTGTTGATGTGAAAGCCGTCGTTGTTGAGATTTACGCGGTTGTAAATTCGGACGGAGTCGAGAAAGACTCGATTGCATTCGAGAATGCGGGTGCAATGGTAAGCGCTGGCCGTTAGAAAAACATTTCGGACAGACAGATTCTTGCATCGATAGAAAACCATCAAGTGGGGGCGTTGGAAATAACCCTCCGAGGAAGTCTGCCCGGGTCCAGTCATGTCTCCTTTGCCGGTAAAGAATTTCGCCCCGTTACCATCAATCGTTCCCGGGCCTTCGACGGTCACGTTCTCAGCATTCGCAGCCGAGATCATCACCACGTTCCCATTGCTCGGCGGCACTCCGTTGCCTGCTTTGTAGTGTTCGGCCTTGTCACTGCCAAGCAATCGTCCCTGCGCCGAGAGGTGGAGAGTTACGTTGCTTTTCAATTCGATCGTGCCAACAACGAAAGTGCCGGCTGGAATCAAGACTGTTCCACCTTGATCTTTGTTTGCGGCATCTATAGCTGATTGAACCGCGATCGTGTCGTGTGTTGTGCCATCACCTTTTGCGCCAAATTCTCGAACGTTGAAAACTCGTGCACCGGATATCAATGCGTTTGGTGCGACCACTTCCGCCTGCGCCGCAGCCGTGCCAGCGCCAAATATCGAAGCGCCCAGCGACGCGGCGATCGGTGGCACAGACATTTGGGCAATCAGCTTGCGGCGTGAAAGCTTTTCACTCATTTCGAACCCTTGGATTTATTGGAATTAAACGAACAACAATTGGCGTGCGGATATTTTTAGCACAAAAGCAGCGAGAAGAAATTGGTTTATTGGTTCAGCTAACAGGAAGAAACATATGCGGATTACGCAGCGCGCCCGAGGCGCAACCAAGCGAGCGCCCACGAAAACACACGAAACAACACCAATTAAGTTTTGGGATTTGGGTTTCGTGATAATTCGTGAGATTTCGTGGATTGTTCGCATCGGCTTCGCCGCCTGATGTGAGGAATGGCTGTGCCTTTCCGTTGGCTCGCCCTTTCGCCGGGCTACGCCCTTGCTTTAGGTTTCAGCATAACTTTGACCTCAAGGTGGGGAGCGATACGGTAGAAAAATTATTCCGTAGACTTTTCTACCATAAGGGCGTAGCCCAGAAGTCAGAGCTAGCAAACGGAAAGGCACAGCCATTCCTCACATCAGGCGGCGAAG
>Ga0163163_10006192_pt1 | contig 10435 bp, 7 predicted proteins | sample S65metaG_FD_119766 | JGI IMG/M metagenome (GOLD analysis project Ga0163163, IMG submission 119766) | Switchgrass rhizosphere microbial communities from Kellogg Biological Station, Michigan, USA - S6-5 metaG | ecosystem: Host-associated > Plants > Roots > Rhizosphere > Soil | place: USA: Michigan... | reverse complement strand
CGCCGAACATTTAGAGACGTGTGGTTCGTGGAGAATGGACTTCTTCGTTGAACTCGCGCGTCACCTCACCGGGAAAACAGAGATACTCTATTCCGCCCCGTGGTGCCACGAGACCATCATCGCGCTTACCAAGGATGGACGCGAATCGGAATTCTTTGAGGCGTGGACCATCGGTGCAGATTTTCTTCAAGGTCGAAAGATGTATTCTGGAGAAGGTGGTGTTATTGGTCTCGCGGCTGCACTGGCAGAGTGGACAGTCGACTTTGACAGTCTTTCGACGCTATCAACGGCAATTCATCACGAGGGTGGCGGACCTAAGAAAGTATGAACGTATCAACGCTATCATTCGACGATCCAACGCCACTGTTGAGTTGACCAGGACCTGGCGCCAGGCAGGAGCTCTTCTACAGCCTTAATAACCTCAGGCCATTTGAGCTCATCGTAATCATCACCGGACAGCCAACCTCCACGCTTAACTTTTGGCAGCCACGCTTCGATGTCGGCTTTTAGACTCGCCTAATCGTGTCGCGCATCCAGATGTACCCATGCGAGTGAACCATCAGCAAACAGACGTGAGGCCGCGAGCGAGTCAGCGATGATTAACGAGATCAAATCTCCGTAACCACAATCAATTACATTCTTGTGCAACGTGCCGGCGAACGTACCACCGCCCTGCTCTACAGCCGCACCATGATAGTTTTTTCCGGCAGGACCTTCTGGTCCACTACCACGGCAGGTATCGATACCAATTACTGCGAATCGTTTACCGCTTAGTTGGACCACTTCACCGAGAGAGCACAGGCTTCGACCCAGGTAGGTTCCGACTTCTACAAAGCTGCTGCCCACCGGAAAGTGTTTCGCAGCCTCTTCCTGCGCCGTACGCCATTGAAACCACCCATGAATTTCAGTCCAATGCACGCAAAACCTCCATGAGCACTTAGTTTGTGGGGAGTGCCCTACGTCAGATTACTCTGTGTAACAAACCGACAGCTTCTTGTTTTTCTAGAAAGATTCTGGCTGCGAAGGCTTTCTTCACTCGGAGGAGAGACAAATTTATAGTCCTGCGCACCTTGAAAGTTTTTCGCTCCGTTAGAAGGTCCGCGAGCTGCCGACAGCCCACATCTAAAGGAGTGCGATGTTAATTTCGAGCTTGAGCTATAAATATTTCACTCCTCCGGAGTGAAGAAGTGAGCTGACTCATTCAATTGCTATACTGTGGCTCAAGTTTGTTTGGAAACTCTAATTCCTGGTCCACAGCGAAGTTATTAAAACCTACAAGTAGCTGTTACTTACGTCGATGTCTCATTCACTGTCCGCAGAACCAAACAGACCCGACGTTGCATTTGTAGCGTGCATTGAAGGAGGAGTGCTCGAAACACAGGCCCTCATCCTCTTTGAAAGCATTCGACGATACGCGGGGCGTTTTAAAAACTGTTCCCTTTTTGCACTCTCGCCACGAGCAGGACACGAAATCTCCAGTCGAGCTCGAAGCAGACTCGAGCAACTAAACGTAACCTATATCGATAAGATTTTGAACATCGAATGTCCTGAATACGGCTCAGCCAATCGAGTCGCGGCAGGTGCTCACATTGAAGTTACCTATCCGCACGAGACCCTGGTTATTCTCGACAGCGATACATTGTTTCTGCGCGAGCCGGATGAACTTTTCCTGCACGATAGTATCGATGTTCTGGTTCGACCGGTAGATCTTAAGGGCATGTGTACCAGCGGTAGTCACGACCCGGCTGATCAATACTGGCGCGATCTCTGTCGTTGTTGCGGAGTCAATTATGATGAGATTCCTTGGACCCAGTCGTTTGTCGATAATCAGCATATTAAAGCCAGCTACAACGGAGGACTGGTTATCGCGCGAGGGAATATCGGAATCCTTGAGCGATGGGCCAGTTTTTTCTTTGACTCAATTCGTAAGAAGCTAACGCCATACAAAAAGGCTTGGCCAATACGCAGTGGTGTGAGTTGGGTTGACTCCAAAGCCAGTAAACTCTGGGGATCGAATCAGGCAGCGCTGTCGCTGGCGATCTGGAGCTCAACTCGAAAGGTGCGCGAGTTACCACCAACTTACAACTACCCGTTGCATTTGCACGATCAGATTGATCCGAACATTGTGGCCTCTGAATTTCCCAAACTGGTCCATGTTCATTATCACTGGCTGCTTGAAGAAAAGACCAACCCGCTATTCGCCCCTCATGGTCCCATGACGACCGAACAACAACAATGGTTACACTCACGTGCGTCCGAGTTTTTGCCATGAGCGGAACAGCTTTTACGAGTCTGAACGCGGAAGGTATTTGTGTTTAATCCGCCAGCAACGACTCAGAAATCGAAAGCCTGCCGTCTCTTTTATTCGATTCAACTCTGAATCTCTCTCGCGCAATTGATCCCCAAGCGTGCGAGCATTTGCTTCAGCCGATTCCGCGCGAGCAGTCAAAGCGCAAGTTTGTGCTTCAAGTTTTGTCGAGATCCAATGGTCTATCTCGCCGCTCTCCAAAATGTCTTTTGCAAGCGACTTTAGCCTGGCTCTTTGATTTACGCGTGTTGAATTCGTTGCTAGATCGGGATTCAGAGTTTCAAGAGCGGCTAACACAGCGGACTCTATACTCTTTTTCGTGGCAAGCTTCGCTGATATTCGTTGGGAGAGATAGAGTGCCTTTGCGGTACGTCCTGAAGTCGAATTACACAGCGTGTCGAGTTCTGTAGATTGGTGATGCTGTAAACCTTTTTCTACGAATGACTGCACCTTGTCGCGAAGATCCTCATCACCAGCCAATTCTGGTTGTCCTAAGAATTGAGCCAGCCGGCTAAACTCTGTTGCAGAGTCGTCGACAACGTCCTGATAGAACACGACTATCCGAGGCTTTCCCTCGGTGTATTGCAAAGCTGATGACACATAAGTGGCCCAGAGGTGAAAACTCTTTTCTGAGAGAAATTGGTCACGATGCTCGAGCGAACTGGCAACGTCGACAGGATTTCTCAAACACAAAATATAGTGGACCTCGCTGAGGAGTTGCCGCCAGAAAGGCAATGTGAGGCAAGTGCGCGGATCTTTCCAACCCCAAAGTGAGGAATGAGCGAACTGGTCCTTTATCAATCGTTCGGCATCTGCGCGAAGTCCAGCGAGTTCCGGCGATAGCTCCCATGCAGTTGGGAAGGTTGGAGGCTCGTGCCAACTGCCATGGTAGTTCCTGAAAATTGCTTCGTTAATTGAAGCGATCTCTGTGTTTTCCCAGTGTCCTTTTGCATTGTCATGGGCCGGCTCAAAAGCTAAGACCTCAGGCGAACCCAAATCAACACCTAAGAGATTAACGATTCTGGCAACCGCAGACGTACCACTACGGTGCATGCCGAGAATACACACCACTTTCTGTTTGCCGTCGTCAGCGGTCATCTGAGTTCGCGAGCCTGTGGGTACGATTTAATTGGCCGAAAGAATATCACGGTTCGACTGGTCCGCTCGCGGCGACGATCTTTTTCCACCATGAAGGTAGAATTTGCTTGCTTCGCTTTCCGAATCAGTCGATTATCGACACTCACGTGAGACAAGCCGTGGCTGATCCAAAAACCACAATTGAATTGGACGTCGAACAGTTGATGCAGGTGATTCAACACCGAGTGGATGCACGGCCGGATGCGAAATCAATCCTGGCGAGAGTTGAAGATATCCGACGTTACGCGGACGGAGTTTGCGAACCCACAAAATTCAGCAACGATTTAACGAGCCGGGTGAAATCCGTTGTTTATCAGTCTCTGATGCGCGTCTTCAGAGGAAATTTTGAACGGCAGAGATTATTTAATCAGTCGGTGGTGGACACACTTCAACTCATTGCAGAGGACCTACATAAAGTGCAAGGGATGCTACCTGGCGATGATAATGGTCCAGCCCCCGATAGAAAACCATAAGCGATGAGTTACGGTACGGCGAGCGCAACGACCGGATGACTTACGGTACTGTTGAATCAAGACCCGATCTGGTCCAAGCGGGCGATTATCTTCTTTACGCTCTGCTCCCAAGTCCACTTACTCAAAATTTCGTCGGAAGCTCGCCTGCCGACCATTCTCGCTTCCTCGCGATTTTCATAAACGTGACGCATTAGCGAACGAAGATGTTCATACGATGGCTCAGCCCAGTTGCTCCCTTTGTAATAAGGACATCTTGCTTCGGCAGGTCTTAATCTCTCGACCGCGAGAGGATACGCGGTGTCCCCTGAAATGAAATCGGCTGGTCCACTCCAGTTGGTCGCGATCACCGGAAGACCACAAGCCATTGCTTCCATGATCGGAAGGCCCCACCCTTCGCCGCGCGTCGCCAACACAAAACAGTCTACTGAACGATAGATCGACCCAAGCTGATAGTCGGGCACGAGCTCATTGATTGAAAATACTATTCTTCCTCCAGATCCCTTCAAATCAAGCGCCTTTACTTGATTTGAAATGTTGATCCCCAAATCTCGGTTGTAAGCCTTACAGATCAACACGACGTCCTCGGTCGACCGAAATTCATCATTAAAAGCCTGCAACAGGATTTCGGGTGCTTTTCGTTCACCCCATTCGAACAATGACAGGAAGGCGAATGGGCCACGAATCCGGTAGCCTTTAATTTCAGGATTGAAGTAGTTAGGATTAATCCCGAGCGGTATGACATGAATTGGTCTGTTGATTCCACTTCTGGCAAAACTTTCAAGATTGAAAGTCGATGGCGTCCACACTTCGTCCATCTTGTTCGCACTCTCAACCCAACTCGACGGCAACCCATCAACTTCGAGCATGGTGAAACCAATCTTATATTTGCCAAACTTCGTCTTGAACGCATCGGCCTGGCCATAGAAAACCTGGATACCTGAGGGATCAATTTTTCGTCGCCTGATCAAATCGAGCATATAAGGTCTGCTCTCTCCCAACTCTGGCACCGCGAAGAATGTTCCTGGCCCGTAAAGGTATTTGTAACTGACCCGGACTCTTTGACGGTCCAATCCTAAAACAAACTCGCGAGAGCTCAGACCATAACCGGTCGGGAAATTGAGCAATGAATGCCAGTTGATCTCCCTGTTATAACGTTCCGATTCCAGCGTCGTTTGCCACTTCTTCTTGAAGGTGGTCTGCGAAGTCTTGAACAAGTTGTGGTGCGACACCTGGTTGAGCTCGGTGGACTTGTTCTCATGATGGACCATGGTGACCGACCCACAACAGATAACTTTGAAGCCATGTTTCTGTGCTCTTAAACAATAGTCGGTATCCTCGAAGTAACTGAAGTACTGCTCATCAAGCGGGCCAACCTCATTCAAGACTTTCCTTTTGAGATAGACACAGGCGAACACAACTCCCTCAACTTCAGCATCCCGGCTGTACTGATTAATATCTTTTTCCTGGCTGCCAAGTTGTTGCCCCCAGAACGTTTCGAGCGGCAAGTAGGTTCCGGCATGTTGCAGCATTCCGTCAGGTCGGCGGAGCCTCGCGCCGACGATACCAATGTCCTCGGACTTATACGCACTGCCTTGTAACCGCGTTAGCCAGTCTGTCTGTAGAGTTTCGGTGTCGTTATTAAGCAACACAACATCGGAATTCTTGTCGCTTACTTCGATCGCCTGATTATTAGCCTTCGCAAAGCCCAGATTGCTGCTGTTCTCTATTAGTGTCACTCCCGGAGTTGCTCGCAAATATTCGACCGATCCGTCAGTGCTGCCATTATCGACTACTATCACTTCGTAGTCTTGAAACTCGGTCTGCTTACGCAGAGTTTCGAGACATCGTTTGGTGTAGTCCAAACCATTCCAGTTGAGAATAATGATGGTGACTTTCGTGGCGTTCATAAGTTATTGACGTAAAAGAAAGAGAGATTGTAGCGAGATTTTTGATTTCGGCCGCATTCAGGTTAAAGTTTCTGGCATCCCCGGACGCTCAAATGTTCCTTCAGTTTATGCGTCAACTTCCCCACTTCATTAGCGCAGCGCTCCTGAGTGTCGCTCTGCTCGCGACTCCGATCAGCGCTCAGCAGTCGCGCGAAAAGCCGCGACTAAAAGACTTTGGCTCGAGCTTGAAGAAACTCAAGTGGGATCCGGAAACAAATCGCACCGCTGAAGTCCAAAGCTCGCGCCCTCAGACTAATGACGACGATGTAATCAAGATAGACACCTTATTGGTCGCCGCTGATCTACTTGTACTCGACAAGCAAGGCAATATTGTTCGCGGGCTGGCTGCAAATGATTTCCGTATCACCGAAGATGGTGTGCCGCAACAAGTGGGCCACTTTTTACTCGGAGACACATCGGGCATCTCGCGATCAATCGTCTTGATAATCGATTATAGCGGCAGTCAGTTTCCTTATATTCAAAATAGCGTGGCGGCGGCAAAAGTCCTTGTCGATGGACTAAAACAGACAGACCAGATGGCCATCGTAACCGACGATGTGCAAATGCTGATCGATTTTACAAACGACAAGCGCGAGTTAAAGAAAAAGCTCGACTCGTTGGTCCAGAAGAGTAAGGGTAGCGATGGCTTCCTGGGAATTGGTGGCACGCGCCGTCGCTTTGGAAACAGCGCACAGTACAGTGCCCTCATGGCCACACTAAAAGAAGCCTTTAACAAAGAGGACCAACGACCCATCATTATCTTTCAGACTGATGGGGATGAAGCGATGTACCTGCGTAATTCGATCGTCGAGCCAACAGTTCCTCCGGGAACTCCACTGCAATTGCTGGCGCGAGTCCAGGATGAGGTTGAACAACGCAAGAAACTTCAACAAGCCGGTCGCACAGAGTTTAGTCTTGATGATGTTTACGAGACAGTTGAAAGTTCGCGGGCGACGATTTACACAATCGTCCCCGGAGCAAAACTCATCGGTCTAACTCCCCAGCAGTTGGTCCAAACACGAAAGACCGAAGACCAACGGGCGGTCGACGAAATGCTTCCCACATTGAGAAAAGAAAGTAGGGAAGCGTTTCTCCAGCGCGAAGAAGCAAGAAAGAGTCTTGTGACGGATGAAATGATCAAGGCACGCGCGGAAGAGGATCTGAAGGTGCAAAAAGCACTCTTTGAAGTAGCGCCGTTAGCGGGAGGTTGGACAGATTTTCTTGAACGTCCAGAGCAGGCACAATCAATCTATTCGCGGATCCTGTCTGATATCAATCAACGCTATATCATCGGTTACTATCCCACCACCAAATTACAGGATGGGAAAAGGCACGCGATCAAATTTGAAGTAAAAGACCACCCCGACTACACGATCGTAGGCCGCAAATCCTATTACGCCCCTAAGTAGCGTTGTCGGGGCGGCACTCCGTGGCCGCCCCTTCGCATTGAGAAGCTTTGGTATTGATCGGGGGGGCGCCCACGGAGTGGCGCCCCTACAAAATTGGGACGTAGTCAAATACGCGGCGGCAGTCTTGCTCGACGGTGAAGTTTTGATTATCGATGGAGACAATTGCGAGCGGTGCGTAGTGATGCTCAATTCCATGGGGAGGCAGAACTTTCGCAACTGATACTTTCCCTTCGAGCTTCCTGGGCCAAAGCACGTCGCCCGTCGCTACTCGCGCGGGAACCATCCAGTAGTCGCCAGCGCGATAAGAATTCCCCGCAGTCTTCGGGAATTGGATTTGAACTCCGTCTTCCAGATTGATCCAGTCAATTGGATCTTCACCGTTGGCTTCCTTTACGAGGATCGCATTGTCAGCGGTCGTTCCGTCGCTTCGTCGTTGGTCCCAGCGGCGGAGTTGCGGATGAAGAGTACTGTCTTCGTCATAACTCAGACTTACTGGCGCGCTAAGGGTGATGGTTAGATCATCCGGGTTAACACTCTTCACTCTACGCAGTGGCCCCGACTTACCCATTAGCGTCATTGTGTCGTCGACTACTTCGACCCAATCATCGACGTTTAGACTCCGAGTTGCGTCACGGCCAAGGCTGCTCACTCGGACCAGGTCGCTATTTAACGACAGGATGGGAAATGCTAATGAGCCATTCTCCCTGGACCATTTGAACGTCGCCGCCGAATTTGCGTTTCCGGCCGGAGCTTCACGATCCGTGGTCCCATCCCAGGCAATTCCACTGCGATGAATTTCGACACGATACAATTGGTTCTCGGGACCACGATACTGGGCTTCGGGCTGAATATTGCAATCACCTTCCGGCATTCCCGAGACTCGGGCGCGGGCACGCATTGTGGCATTACTAATAACTGACAATCGTTTTCTTGTAGCTTCGGCTGAAGCCAGTAGCGTTTGGCGGGCATTTCTTATGTCATTGTCATTGTTTGCCGTGATCGCAGCTTTCAGCGTGGTGACATCGGTATTGAGTTGGACCTGATCGTAGAAGGTAATGTCACCTAGCTTTGGAGGAAGCACAAACACAGAGGTCACAACCTGGGCACGACTCGCCGTTTCGGCGCCTCCCAAAGCGACTTCAGTTATCTCAATGTCGTCAAAAGACGAGATGTGTCGTTCCCAGACGTCGAGAAACACCATGTATGGACCAGTAGTTTCCCTGATCTGGTCCAGCGGGAGATTCAGCGCAAACGGATAACCTGCTTGTTGAATAAAACCTTCGTTGCCTTCGTTAATGCAAAGGGTACCATCAACATAGTAGCGGCCTGCCCCAACCAAAAAGCCGCTCGCGCGCAATGCTTCTTTCAGGGCCTTCACGGTTTCAGCCGGCAGATTGTTTCCGGCCTGGTCTTTTAGGTTATCAATCTCTGCCTCTGTGGTGATCAGGTTGAACCCGGCAAATGCGGCATTGCCACCGTGTGGGCCAATTAAGTCAGCCGCGAGAGATCTTAAGTAACGGGAAAAGATGTCGCCTTGTTCATTCCAATCCGCATCGAGCTGGACTCGACCTTGCTGCAAGAAGACTCGACTGAACTGCTTGCTCGCGTCAAAGGTATCCCGGCTGACATCTGCTCTGAATTCGCCTTGCATGATTTCCTCCTAATTAGCGAAAACAACGCCGGCGTCCGTGCCGGCAGGGGTGTATTCATCCAGGCGCGCCCGTAAATTGGCGGCCCGTTGAGGTTGGTAGAGATCGTGGAATACGCCCATCTCCGATTCGTCTTCCGCGCCGCGTGAGATCTCCTCGGCACAAAACTCGGAGAGTTGGCAGTAAGTAGCATTGCCGTATCGCAGACTGTTGAATCGAGGACGTACTCGTTCCGTTTCGGTTTCGATGGCATTCTCTCGTTCGGCACTCGAGATGGTGTTGTTATCCGCTACTGCTTTTATGACCAGATCTGGCTGGCACTCATAGCGACGTGGTGTTCGAGAAGACGGAGGCACATAACAGAATCGCATGCAGCCGCTACCACGCCGCGCGACAGTCACTGGTCCATAAAAGATCGAATTCTCGGCGAGTTGGATTATGTGAGTTTGTATCTGACCAATGATGGTCGACCGCTTCACATTCAATGCGGTATAAGCAATTCCGCCGCGAGAGCTTGAAAGTGCGAGGTTTTCTTCATTCGTAGCGTCGACGATGCTGTCGCTGATTGTGATTATCTCGGGAGACGCTGCAGGCTCACGGGCTTCAACCGTAATTGCGCCGGTAATGCTGTGCTCTATCTTTACACGGGCCCTGGTAAACTCGAGTTCGATACTCGGGTCATTTGGCCGTTGGGGTTCACAATCGCATTGCAGGCTCCATCCAGGGACCAGCGTGCAATGCCGGATAGTTACATCACAAAGATCAGTCTCATCTGCTGTCGACGGCGTAACGCTGGTCTCATTACTTAGATCCTCGAGACCATTTACTTGCAGGCCACGACCTGAGACGAGTAAACCATCGATTACAAATCGACTCTGTTTCTGACCCTGCACCTTGAACGCATCGGGAAGACTTGCGAGATAATCAAGCAATCGAATGATGGGTCGTTTTCGCTGTGCGGCACGGATCTGAAGGTATTCTCCACTCTTAAGTTCAACATTCAGTTGTTCTGTATAGATACCGCTGTCCTGTATTTCGATAACAGCCGCAACCGGCTTTGACTGCTCATTCTCCCATGCCAACAACGCTGCTTTAATCGTTCGAAACTGCTCGCTCCGGCCAACCCGATAAATCTTCGCACCCTCCGGTTGCGACAACGGACGCTCGTATTCGCCACCACCGACGTCTGCACTAAACGCATAGCTGTACGAAACGACAACTCCATGTCGCGGCTTTTGGTTTGTGGGAAATACTATTCGGCCGAGGACGGGATCCACTGCCACAGAATCTTTCGCAGGACGATACCGGTGCCAGTCGCTGAGGTTCGCGGGGATCACATTCTCACGAGGAAATAATCGCAAATCACCTTTTCGGTCGATCAAATAGATCGCCACGCTGCGGTCGTAATAATCCTGTGATGCGCGTTTAGGTTCCTTCTTCCGCGCGGCAGGACGCGATTCTTCAAACACCCGACGACTGATGGGTGTTGGCAGATTAAGTTGATTGGCGATGT
>Ga0163163_10006189_pt1 | contig 10435 bp, 10 predicted proteins | sample S65metaG_FD_119766 | JGI IMG/M metagenome (GOLD analysis project Ga0163163, IMG submission 119766) | Switchgrass rhizosphere microbial communities from Kellogg Biological Station, Michigan, USA - S6-5 metaG | ecosystem: Host-associated > Plants > Roots > Rhizosphere > Soil | place: USA... | reverse complement strand
CCGTGGTGACTTCAATTCCCACAAACCTGTAATGATGGGCTCCAGCTTCAGCGATTAGCACGAACTGGCCGTTGGTAGTCACAAGCTTCGGCATTGCAGCGGCATGTTTTGCGGGATCAACTCGCTCGCCCTCGGCAGAAATGCCCGAGAGATTAGACGGCTGAATTGTGATGTAGTCAGCGTCAGTTCCAGAGCATCCATTCTTTTTTGGTAGAACAAAACTGCTGCCGGTAGGCTTATAGGTCGCACCAGACTCAAGAACGATCGTGTCACCGCATCGCGCAGAGCTTAACGCGGCCTGAAAGTCCTTCCCTGGTCCGACTCGAATTGCGTTACCTGATGGTTCGTTGCCAACGGTAGACGTTTCGGCAACCCGACGAGGTCTGCTTTGCTGTTGTGAATCTGGCGTGGTCCTCTTTTGCGCGAAAGTGAACAACAAGAGGAAGGCAAGAAGGATTGCGGTTATAGAACCAAACACGATTATTCTGCTCCATCGGCGGTGCTTCAACTCCGGATCAAAAACGAATTTCCATCTCCTAGTAAACCAACTCACAACGAACTCCGGGGTTAGTTACCAACTGAGGGCTGGAATCGAGTATAGCAAAGTCTGAAATTAAGAGCGGTAGGACCGACTAGGATCGCCTTCTCGTGCGAGCAATAATCGCGGACACTCCCAAAAGAAAGAAACCACTCGTTACGGGTTCGGGTACTGGGGTAACCGCATTAAAGGTAAAGCTGTAAGAGTCGACTTTGGTACCTTTATTGATCCCGTCAGGGATCACGAAATCCTGAGTACTGCCTAGAATATCAACGGTCAAGGTAATTGGCGTCCCTCCGACTGTTGGATGAACTGGCGTAAAAGAAAGAAGCTGGGTGTAGGGCAAAGTGAGGCCCGCGAAGAACGGGATGGGCAGATCCTGGGTAACGGCAACTTGTCCAGCTTCCAGGAACGTCAAGCGCAACGTGTCAGTTCCGGATGCCGGCAGGGTACCACCGATGTCGATTAAAAAGTTTAGCTGCGATCCGAATAGATTCGCCTGCGGATTCGAAAAGAGGTTTATCGACGTATTGCCGTTATTCTGGAGCGCCACGACATTACTGAAGGTCAGTCCATCGGCTTTTGCCGTAACGGAAAAAGACAGAAATAGAACTGCTACGCCAATGAGTGTCCTGAATTTAACTGAGTTCATAGTTAATGGTGGCCTCCGTCCCTCATGCTTAATATAGTTACAATCAGTCGAAATTACCGGAATCTGCTATCGGCCCGTTACCTTCGGAGCTACAACATGGCCAATCGAATTAAGTGGGCAACAAGCCTCGAAATCGACGCTAACGAGACCACAGCCAATAATACATCAGCTTGAAATATTCCTTGGGCACCGCATTCCAACCTCTGAGATGTAGCCACCACGTTCCAGGACCGAAACGCTCAAGACTAACCGGAACTGGTTGTATGCCGAGCCTGCAGTTGCTACTTGCGAACACTCGTCTGAATGAACTCAGCGCTCGTCGCGAGTGGTAAGACGAGGTGACGATTAAAACCGCATTCAATCCTTGCTGGTCCACGTAATCCCGCAAGGCCTGCGCCTCTTCATGGGTGCTTGAGACTGTTTGCGGCAAGACAATCATCGAGCTTGTCGGAACACCTTCTCGGCGAAGCTGATTTTGGGCTCGTTCAACATAAAACGGATTACGCTGTTCGACGTTAGACCAGCTTCCCTGTTCACCATCATTCGTTAGGATGATTCGCGGCGCGATTCCGTCTCGATACAACGCGGCTGCAAATCTTGAGCGTTCGACATATGCACTCGAGCCGCTCAGCATAATAATGGCGTCAGGGTGATCAACCGGCGAGACGACAATTAGCAAGCGAGCCAATAACCAGGCACAACCCCACCACGCCAGTAGGACGACTGTGAACCAAAGAGCACAACGTCTTAGCTTCTTCAGCCGCGATTTGTTTCCAGATCCGCTAAACAACTTCAAATCGCCTACTACCAGCAAATCCCCTGGTAAGTTCCGCCCGAGACTTCATCGGATAACCTGACAAGGTCGATAGTGATCTGATCAGGTCGCGTTTTTTCCTGAATCTCGCGAAACTCCTCGGCCTTGTTGCCAATGAGAACAACCTCAGCCTCTCCTATTACCTGGTCCATTGAAGTTTGCATAAGCTGAGAGATGTGCGGGATTTCCCGCTCGATGTATTCCTTATTAGCCCCGAATAATTTGGCCAAAGAAACATCACGATCATAGATCGAAAGCTGGTAACCTTTTCCGATCAGAGTTTCGATCAATGTAACCATTGGCGATTCCCGCAAATCGTCTGTACCGGCCTTGAAACTAAAGCCGAGCACGCCAATCTTCTTCTTGCCAGTCTTAACGACCATATCGAGTGCTCGTTCGATCTGTAGTTTGTTGCTTGGCAGTATCGAAGAAAGAACAGGAACATCAACGTCAAGCTCTTTTGCTTTGTAGTTGATTGCTCGCAGATCCTTCGGCAGACACGAACCGCCAAATGCAAAACCAGGCTTTAGATAGTAAGGCGATAAATTAAGCTTGGTGTCCTTGCAAAAAATATCCATCACTTCGTGACTGTCTACACTGAGCGCCTTGCAGATGTTACCAACCTCGTTGGCGAAGCTAACTTTCAAAGCATGGAAACAGTTGCAGACATACTTAATCATCTCAGCAGTTTTCACGCTCGTGACATACAAGGGCGCATCGATTCCCTCATATAAACGACCTACAATCTCACTGGTCTGCGGATCGTTTGCCCCGATCAAAGTAAACGGTGGTGCATAGAAGTCCTTCAGTGATGTGCCTTCCCGTAGAAACTCGGGATTAATACAGACACCAAAGTCAGTACCAACTTTCTTCCCCGACGATTTTTCGAGGGCAGGAACAACGGTGTTCTCAATCGACCCGGGCAACATTGTGCTACGAATCACGACTGTATGACGCTCGCCCTTATCTCTTAGGGCAGTTCCGATCTCCTCACAAACGCGCGCTATGTAGCGGAGGTCGAGGCTGCCATTTGAATTACTGGGTGTACCAACGCACACAATCGATATTTCAGAGTCGCGCACAGCCTGAGCTGAATCTGTAAGTGCGAATAGGCGTCCTGCCTTAACACCGTCACTGATAAGATCCCCGACACCGGGCTCCACGATCGGACTTTTTCCGTTGTTAATGATGGCTGTCTTAGTGGGGTTAACATCAACGCCTACGACCTGGTGGCCAGCCTTAGCAAAACAGGCAGCGGATACGCAGCCGACATATCCAATTCCAAAAACACTGAGTCTCATATGCTTTCGATCTTCCAATTTATCCTTGTTTTCAGTCCGGAACACCTTACCCAATCACTCGCTAATTTCCAATTGTCTTATTTCTGATACGTTGTTCGAGCGCTCCACCCCGACGCATGTAAACGACGAATGGCCCGCGATCGGCGTTTGCCGGCAATACTTCATAGTTCTGATAAATCCATCGCAAAACCGCATTATTCTCATGATCCGGTAGAGATGCTTTCGCTACGATTGCAATTTCAGGTTTGATTTTCTCCAGGTCGGATATCGCGCGTTGCGACAAACTGTCTGCAAGCGATCCTCCGTAAAGGAGCTTTGCCCAGAGGATGCCGGTGGGAGCCTGGCGGTTGGTATAAATATAAAATGCCGAATTACTGCCCCACTCATAGATCGCCTCATCAGGCTTCAAAAGCTGATTGATTTCCTCTGCCAGCGGTTGTGTTGCAAGCATGTCTTCCGTAGCGAGGCCCGGCCACCGATGCTCGTAGTCCATTCGATACCAGCGAATCTGCGAGGACAGCAAGACACCAAATACGACGATACCAGCTACGAAAGCCAACCAACCGACACGCCAACGCTGTAGCAGTTCTCGAGCATCCGATATCGCCCAGCCTCCTCCGACGCAAAGCGGGATTAGCCATAACTGGTAATAGTGAGGGTAGTACTGACCGCTCAATGACAGTTCCAACCACGTCGCAACTGCAAAGGCAAATAACAATAGCCATCTCAAACGATGCACAATGAGGCCCGGAATAGCGCCAAGTCCGACGAGCGCTGCCAGCGGATTCATGACATTCGGGACAAACTCTGCCTCGCGAAACAGAGGGGCCAACACATTTCTAAGCAAGACGCGAATTGTTCCCGTCCTGTTTACTGCGAGTGCTCCTTTGCCGGCAGCGTAGTCGAGACTATCGACAAAAATTAATTCACGAAAAATCTGCAAACGATGAGTCAGGGCGAAATAGGCGATCATCAAGATCCATCCCAACGCCCCGATACCAGCGATCGCAAGGATTTGTTTTACCCTGGCTTTAACCGCGCTTGATTGAAAAAAACCATAACCAACATAGACGATTCCTAACGATAGCGGCACGATGACTGCTAACTGTTTGGTGAATGAAGCTAAGAGGAAGAATATCCCGGTGACGATTACTAAGCTTCGGCTGGAGTCTTCACGGAGCCGAAGGAAAAACGCGAATGCCCAAACCTGATACAGGTTCATAAAGAGCTCAGTGTTTGGGTCACCACCCTGGATCTCACCAGAGTTACTGAGCAATGCCCAAAACGCGACGGCGCAAAGTCCGCCAATGGGACCCGCAGAGTTTACTGAACCAGCATAGTAGACGCCGAGCAAAGTTAGACCAGCATAAACTACGTAAATTAAGACAATGGTCTGACGTCCATATCCGGCCACCTTCTCAGCCGCTTCAAATGAAACCATCACCACCGGAGGTCGTATTTCAACGAAGTCCGAGTAGAGCGGACGCCCGGCCGACATTCCATGAGCCATAACTGTCATGGCTGCCGCATCTTTTGAGAATGGCTTGTCTGCGACCAATGCTCGTTCAGTCACAACAAACGTCAGAAGGAAAGCCAACGCCAAAAAAGGCCAGAGGCGTCGAGTGCCGCGACCGAGTGCAGCCGGATGCCTTGAGTCAGCTTTTATGGGTTCTACTAAGTTAGTCAGAGGCAATTGTAGTTGACAAACTTTTTAACTGGATTGAAAGACTGCGAGCTTATTGAACAACTGAGTGTGCGAAACCATTGGTTCCAGGGGATGCCACAACGCAAACAGAACGTCGACGCCAATCACTAGTGTTTCTGTCTTCGGCCCGACAAGCGGCGGAGACTCAAACTACATATCCAATTCCAAAAACGCAGACTCTCATCATTAATATCCTTAGATCTGTAAGCTTTAATGGTCGCCGAAGTGCCTTCCAATTGGTGGCGGCGTCGCTGGTCAATCAAAGAAATTTGGCGCCGTTGTTTCGAAATCGGTCGTGCCTGGTGGCAAAATTCTGAAGCGGAGTATTTTGCAAGAGTTGGAAAGGATCGGGCGTCGCAATTAGCGGGGAATGAGTTTACATCGAACTATAGCGGTGGTGAACTCTTGCGTGAATCGATTTGCGACACTCTGTAGGCCGCGAATCGGCACCGCCTCAAAACTCAAGAATTTGAAATCGCTTTTGAGTACGAGCTTCTTAAAACGACGAATGGTCATTTGGTTTAGCCCCCCTTCTACCTCACCGAAGGCCGTAGCTCCGTCGGTTTTGAAGTCCGATCGCCAGCGAATCAAAGCTCCTTCTGTAAACAACAAATGGGACCATGGAAACACAGAAAACAGGTGACCACCGAGGGGATGATACCATGTGGGTCCGAAGGCAGCGATTACGCAGCCGTCGTCTTTAAGCAGACGTCGCATTTCCCTAAGGGCCCCCACCGGATCACCGAAGTGCTCAAAAGCGTCGATCGAAAGAATTACATCTGCACGTTCGGAAGTTGTTTTTGCGAAGGTACAATGTCCTGCCACACGTGCATCTTCTGCTCTGCCGGTTGCTTCATGCAAAGCGTTATCTCGAACGTCGATTCCGATAACCTTACGCGCTCCCTTGCTGGCAACTTCAACAGCCTCCTCACCACTCCCGCAACCGAAATCGATCACTACTTTATCTTTAATGTCGGTCCAAATTTCTTTGCCAAGTAATACTTGAAGCTTGCTTTTTCCTTCGTAGACACTTCCATCACATCGACCATTTTCGCCGACTCCTCCAACCCTACGCAGCACCTCATACCCAAGCTTTCCACCGATTAATCCCATGTAATTTCCTGACCATGAAAGATCATTTTGTAAGAAGCCCAACTAGGAAGTGGGAGCCCCAACTCAGGTGAATTGTAAGAAAGACCAGCGGCATTAACAGGAACATTCTTAACCCACCGCCGTTCGCTCTGGTTATTTTCCCCGCGCAAATCAAGGAAACAAGGATGTAGCTGCTGATCTCAACGGCGAGCAACACGAGTGCCGGCCACCACATGATGCCGAGCAATGCCAACACTATTAACGATAGTACAAAAGCCGGAGCAACAAGATGTCGTAATTTGATCGAGCTTGGATGAAGTCGGACCATCCTGGCCTTCCAAAAACCATATCGACTGTACTGGGTTTTGAGCCCGCTGAGTGTTGCGCGGGCAAAATAGTCGCAGAACCCGGAACGATTAAGTTTAACGTCATAGCCCGAGGATCGTACTCGATAATTGAAGTCATAGTCTTCGTTGGTAAGTAGCGACTCGCTGAAACCCTTGAGCTCGGTCCACAATGATTTTTTGAAGCAGGCGAATGCGACTGTATCGACGGATTCAATCGCCGGGCCCTGGCTATTCAAGCGGTACTTGGCGTCACCGATACCAAATGGATGCGAGACAGCGCTGGCAATGGCTTTCGACATTAATGTATTTGCGCTGGGTCGCACTCTACACGGCATACCAACAACACCACATCGTTCCTGGCCCAACGTTTCTACGCAACGTCGCACATAACCTGGGGATGGGACAGCATGAGCATCCATTCGCGCAATGATCTCGCCGCGTGCTGCGCTGGTACCGATATTCAATGCGGCTGGAATGTGCCGACTGGGATTGTCTAAAACTCTAACCGATATCTCTGGCCGTTCCTGTTTGAAAGATTCGATGACCGTGCGTGTGTCATCCGTAGACATGCCGTCGACTACAATTATCTCGTAACGATCCTCATCATATTGATCGGCAAGGTTTGCTAAGACCTGTTTGATAAAACGCTCCTCATTAAAACAGGGGATGACTACGGACACGAACTCTTTCCGCACTGCAAACGGTGCGACACTTTCGATCGATTGCGCACTTGAGTCGGCGCTGATCAGCGTTGCGGCGTTTAGAGTGTCTGTGGTCATAAATTGCGAGGTTCCAAGTCAAACTTACCGAAGTGCCGCCGATCGCACTCGTTCGTAAACCGAATTGCCCAGGAATCTCTTGACCGCTGACAGAGCGGCGTCCTGGACTTGACCGAAAAGCATTCCTTCACCCTCACATAATCTGACAAGAGTATCGCTGCTCATCCCTTCCTTCACTGCAATTCGCGTCAGGGCATACTTCTCTGTTTTAGAAGTGTTCAATCCTAACTTGCTCGTCGTCACTGACCGGTACCCGACTTTGCTCGCAATGCTCTTTATAGCCGAACTCGTTCGACCACCTGGACACGAGAAGTGTTCGACAATCCGGCCGGTAATGTCTTCTAGTGCTTTTCGCGACTCGCCCAATTCTGTTTCCACTTCAGCCAAATTCAGATCATTCAAATGTCGGTGATTTAGCGAATGGGATCCTATCTCAAGACCAAGGCCACTAAGTTCTCTTAATTGCTGGCGTGTCAGATAACCGGATCTATCCAAATGATTGACGGTCACATAGAACGTCGCCTGCAATTTCAACTCAAGCAATATCGGCGCAGCAACAAGAAGGTCCGTGGCGCAGCCGTCATCGAAAGTTATGCATACCCCTTTCGCATCTCGTTCACTGCTCAAGCTGCTCAAAGCTTCAGTCACGTTCCAACCGGTCCATCCGTTATCTTTGATCTTCGACAATTGCCGCTTGAACTCAGCTTCAGTCACTACGTATCGGCTATAACCTGGATCATCATCACACAGATCTCGACCCCGTGACTTCAGCTCGTGATACATTAAAAACGCGACACCACCTCTCATATGAAGAGTTTTCTTATTGTAGACTTAATTGGCTTAGGTAGCTTTTTTCCAAGACTTCCTGACATTTTCTTTACCTTCTTAAACATCTGGGCTTTTCGCATGTAACGCGAGTTTTTCACGTCATAATCTCTCATCAAGTCTTCGGTCAAGTCGCCACTGGCGGGTAAGTCAGTACTTTCATGACGGCCTTGATAGTTGCCCGATCTGAACGCATCAAGGATACCGTCACGATCCGCTGACTTAGCATCGATCAAGTTGAAGAGCCCGCGATACTGTTTTCGCCAATGAAGATCCTGACCATAAAATGCCTTCATTTCAGGCTTTCGGTGCTGGAGGCGACTCAGCAATTTGAACGTGCGTGGGCGAGGCGCGCCCGGCCCATCGTATTTAGAATTCCATGCCTCGATACCCATCGGCAACGAAGTGAATGTCTCTATCCAATCAAACATGTTGTCACCGGGATGAGCGATTACAGAAATGCCATCATGGGTTTCTATATGTTGAATAACCAACTGCGGATCTGCACTCGTCGCCAGATTCGTGACGCCATAGCCGAGGATATGCATTCGCCTTTCGCATTCAAACTCTAAACCTGGGATGAAACGAAACGTCTCATCAGACAAGGACTCACATTCCGCTACATACGCACGAAGACTCTCTGGATCAAAAGATTCCGCATGATCGGTCATGCACACAACTTGATAACCGTCGCGCTGATAGACATCGCGGAGTTCGCTCAATGTAAACTCGCCATCCGAGTAAGTGCTATGGCAGTGAATAGCGGCTTTGTACATTTAGAGTGTCTGAACCAATCCTCTTTTTCTTGAAACCGGATGGTAGCTTCCGCAACAGGAAATCGAGCCAGTCACCAATCTCTGGCAATGGAGCATCCCAGTTGAAATTATCGTGGTACGTACCCGCGCGAGGCGTCATGAACGAAGCCAAAGTAGCCAGGCGATTTGGAAACTGACCAGGAAAACTCTTCGGGGCGCCTCGGAAGACCTCGATCAGATGCCGAAAGTCTCCGAGTAACCACCGGCACCTAACACCGGAACGATACATATCCTGAGTGGGGATATCACCATCTTTCACCAACTGAGCTAAGAGAGAAGGAAAATCGACACCGGCATAGATTGCTAGAGGAAGTGAGTTCCAGAACCGGCCGTTCACTTCCATGAATACCAGTGAACCGTCAGGCGCCTGTCGAAACTCAACCATTGCGACACCGTGCCATCTTAGTTCTTTCAAAATTCTCAGTGACGCCGATCGGAGTTTCGGATCCATCGGAACACTCTCACGCAAGGCACTTCCCGAACCAGTTGGTCTAACGTCACGGATCCTGCGATGTGCGAATTCAGCTCGCAACTCGCCGTTATTCATTAGCGCGAAGTAACCGGTTCCAACGCCAACAACAAACTCCTGCACGACGACTGCCGAACAACTCTTCGCAATCTGATCGAATGCGTCCAGAAATTCCTCGCTGTTCGTTGCGTAGCGCGGTGAACCTGTTGTGACAACACGACCATCCGGCGAAATCTCCTGGGAACTTCTGGGTTTCAGAACAACCGGAAATTTACCGGTCGCTGCGAATTCAGACGCCTCAGTCCGGTTAGAAATAGTTACCGTCCTCGGTACATTGATCCCAAGTGTCCTTGCCAACTCGGTCGTGGTTGGCTTGTCAAAGGCCTTCAGGAGAATTTCATGAGGCGGCAACATCAACCGACCGCCACTGCGAAAAACATCCTCCCGTGCGATTGAAAGAGGAATGGTTGTGCGTTCCGTCATTGGCAGAACGAGAGAGTTTGGCTCCTTCGCAACCTCAAGCAGAATTCTTTCGATGAACGAGTTCATCGTAGTCTGCGGAGAAGGATATCTAAACGTCGATGCTGCGTGTCGAGACCACCCAGCTTTCGACCACGACGTGTCAGCACCTACCTCGACACGGTGACCGTTCGCGGCAAGCGAACGCACGGCCGCGACTGTCTGATTCTCATTGCCGTCTAGAATTATTACTCTCATCAGTGGACCTTGCCGTTTCTTTGGCTTCGTTGTATCGCGCCAGCAAGAATCTCTTCAAACTGTTTGGCGATTATGGCCCAATCAAACTGAGCGGCCAAACTCGCCGCCTGTTTCTCGTAACTGCTCCTTGCCTGCCGATCTCGCAATAACCGAACAACAGCCTCAGTAAAACTTTCGCTGGTGTCCGCAAGCAAGATGTCCTTGCCATGGGTCACGTCAAGCCCCTCAGCTCCGACACTTGTGGACACTACCGCTTTGCCCGCCGCCATTGCCTCATAGATCTTAAGGCGCGTACCCCCTCCGATTCGCAAAGGCACAACAAAAACGGCAGCTCGCTTCAAGTAAGGTACTACCGAATTTACTCTTCCGGTTATCTCGATG
>Ga0163163_10006187_pt1 | contig 10436 bp, 9 predicted proteins | sample S65metaG_FD_119766 | JGI IMG/M metagenome (GOLD analysis project Ga0163163, IMG submission 119766) | Switchgrass rhizosphere microbial communities from Kellogg Biological Station, Michigan, USA - S6-5 metaG | ecosystem: Host-associated > Plants > Roots > Rhizosphere > Soil | place: USA: Michigan... | reverse complement strand
TACAACTGACGTATGGCGTCAATCGAACTGTCCGGGGAAAGGGGTCTGACGGGTCTGGCCCCTTTTTCTGCAACAATCGTTCAGAACGAAAAAGGTGCCAGACCCGTCAGGCCCCTTTTTTCAAAACTTCTTGTTGAATACGTTCGTCAGTTGGGCGACGAGTTCCAGTTTGGGATGAAGTCTGCAGTGTGCGTCGATGGCAAAGTCCGCTGATACCAAAGCGTCTGCATGATATTTTGGGAACAGAGCACTCCATTCCTCAGCTGGACCTTCTTCCTCAAATCCATTTTCGCCAGTCTTTATTCCGATTCTCATGGTTGTCATCGCGGACCGGTCTGAGCAGGCGGATTAGCGGTTACGAGCGGGAACCTTTCGATCCGGCAAGGAAGGTCTTCCATTCGTTCTCATTAAATCCAACCATACCGGTGTCGCCGACAAGGACGAATGGACGTTTGACGAGTCTTCCGTTGGACGCAAGGAGGTCCAGCGCCTGCTCCACCGACATCGAATCCAGTTTCGCGCCAAGCTTCATCTCGCGATACACCTCTCCGGATGTATTGAAAAGCTTTTTCACATTTCCGCCCTGTGCCGCGAGCATCGTTTTCAACTCGGCCCTGGTGGGAGGAGTATCCAGAATGACGGCCTTCTCGTAGGTCACTTTGTTCCTGTCGAGGAATTTCAGCGCTTTTCTGCACGTCGAACATTTTGCGTATTCGTAAATACGGAGTTTTTTCATGAATGATTCAGCCGTCCTTCCTGAGGCTCCTCGTCAAAGCGATTCAACCACGGCGCGGTGTTCACGCATCGTCTCGATGCCGTTCTGACCGGGCTGCCGTCCGAAACCGCAGTACATCGCTACGCCGAAGTCTTTGAGATATCTCGACGCTGTAGCGAGACGCCGTTTCAATCCTGAACTTCCATCCAGCGGAAGAACGATTCCAAGAAACACTCGCGTGCCACTCACTTGAAGATCTGCAAGTGGAGCGAAGAAGCGCGTATCTTCGCTGCGCAGATATTTCGGGCCGGCCAGATGCACCCAGTCCACCGGGCGTCCCGAGTTTGCGATAACGTAGTTGACCATCCTTACCAATAAGGTCAGATCGCGCGCTTCATACATGGGCCAATCCGGAAAGGTGCCGTAGCACAAGTGATATCCCACCAGCACCGCCTCGGGAATGACGCGCGTCAGCCGCGACACTGGACCGGCAAAGCGTTCCCACGCGCCGTTTCCCATCCATGCGATCACGCCCTCGATGTCCTGTACTTCGTAGCAAACGTCCCATTGAATTGCGAGATCGTCCGGAGGGATTGCCGTCGTGAGTCGCTTCAGTTCGCGAATGACAAGGTCTTCGAATGCGGGACCTGCGATCGCGTAGTCATGAATGAAATTGGCCTTCAACGCGTTGAGTGCGCTGGAAGGGAAGGGAAGACTGACTTGAAAACGAATATGCGGCGGAATCGCGCCTGCTCGACGCAGCTTCGTGAATACCTGGTAGGAAGCAATCGCATCATCGATGCGCGGCCAGGAGTTCCAATGCATTTTGGAAACACCCCGGCGAACCCTGAATATTGGCGTTTCATATGCGTGGCGGGGGATTCCTGTTGGCGATTCCGTTTCGGACACCAGTTCCAGGTCGGGATGGGGTCGGCAGAGTTTCTCGCGCTCGTAGCCAACCCAGCTGCGCCGCGATCCTGTCTCGCCGTCCGGCAACGCGAACACCAGGTGAGAGAACATTTCAGCTCCAGCGCTCAGTGCAGCTTCCGTCGAATCGGCCGGCAGGCTGCCGACAAGCAACAGTGGACTCCGCACGCGATTCGTCATATGTCGTCTCTTCGCATTACCTACTCTCCCGACTGAAGCTTTCGTTCACCGTAATAATGTTGAACCTTCGGGAACTGCTCGCCGGGAATTCCCATCATGTTCGGTAAATCGTAAAATCCGGTCGCACTAACAATCTTCCGCGCACGATATTGGCGCGATGCCGAAGTGCGATCGCGGGCGTCGATCCGGAATTGACCATCGGCGCCGGTAATGCGTTCAACATTTTCATACTGCCGAATATCCAGAGCGTAGTGCTCGGTGACTTTTCGGTAATACTCCAGCGCTTCTGAACGCATCGGTTTCTGATGTGCCGTCGTGAATGGGATATCGCCGATCTCCAGAAGTTCCGGTGTCATAAAAAAATCATGTTCGCAGGGTAGTTGTAGAGCGAATTTACCAGGCAATCCTTATCGATGTTGACGGCACGGAGCCCCACCTTTTGCGCTTCAATCGCACACGCGAGACCTGTCGGGCAACGACGACATCAAACGAGTCATTCATCGGTACAGACTACCAGAACCCACGTCGCCCGAACTCCAAATGTCAGTTCCGCTGCCCATCATAATTCCGGCCTGCGCTTGCGCCACCGCGGGCGCATCGCTCACACCATCTCCGGCCATAGTGACAACCCCGGTCCACGTCGCGTTCAGCATCCATCCTTCGAGGGAAGACTGATGTGTAGTGGCCGCTTCAGGATACGGGTCTCCGTCTGCAGGCTCTCGTGGTAGGATTTATGGCATGAAAACTACCATTGATTCTGCCGGGCGCCTTGTCATTCCGATGGAGATTCGAAGGGAAGCTGGCATCAAACCTGGAATGATCCTCGACGTTCGGACCCATGAAGGGCGCATCGAGATTGAGCCAGCTCCGCTCGCAGTCAAGCTGGAGCGGCGCGGTCATTTGCTGGTGGCGGTTCCGCAGAAATCGGTTTCTCCTCTCACGTCTGGTATCGTGGAAGAAACCCGCCGCAAACTCCAGCGTGGACGTGGACGCTGAGCGTGACTTCGTTCCTGCCGGATACCAGCTGCATGATCGCGGCCATTAGCTCCTGGCACGATTGCCATGAACGAGCGCGACAGGAAATCGAGAATCGTTTGAGTCGTAAGCAGCGAATGATCGTGGCGGGTCCGACCCTGATTGAAGCGTATTCTGTCCTGACCCGGTTCCCTTCGCCGCACCGAATCGCCCCCGTTGACGCCCGAAATCTGCTGGAATCGAATTTTCTACGCGGTGTAAAAGTTGTTGCCCTCAGTGCGACAGACTACGGAGTTCTACTTCATGGATCCCCGGATATCGACATTTCCGGAGGCCAGACATACGACGCAGTAATAGCAGCCTGCGCCCGAAAAGCCGGAGTCCATGCACTCCTCACCTTCAATGAAAAACATTTCGCGCCATTCGCGGGAGACGACCTGGAAATCATCGTCCCTTAGGCTGCAGATATATCGACTTTATCTGGTTCAGCATCGATCTTGCCTGGGAAGACTAAAAACTGCGATGGATTAACTCCGCCCGCCACCAGCCGCGGGTTTTGGATTACCATATCGCGAGAGTTCAGGGGGTAGATTGATTCAACGAATCCTTTTCTGCATGGCAATTGCGCTGGTCGTTGCGGCGCCTCTCATACCTCAAGCTCCCGTGCAGCCCAATGTTCCTCCTCCGGCTCCGGGAAGAATAACTGGCACGGTCTATGTTCAGGGAACGACGAATCCCATTCCGGGCGTCACGGTCAGCGTCAATGTCCCGGCCGGACCGCGTGGGCGCGGAGCGGAGGGAACACCGCCTCCCATTGCGAATCCTCTCGATTTCAGGACGAAGACCGACAGTGAAGGACATTTCTCCATCGACAACGTGCCAGCCGGCAATCGCAATGTGATGGCCCTGCTCGAAGGATATTTCGGCGTCGCACAAAATGGCAATTATCCGGCGAACGCCCGTGCACAGGTGATGGTGGTTTCTGCAAAAGCCGCGGAAGTGAAACTGGAAATGATTCCCGGCGGCGCCATCAGCGGCCATGTGTATAACGCCGACGGCTCGCCCGTGTCCGACGCGCTCGTTCAAACCTTGCGTCTTACCTATCAGGAAGGCCAGCAGTTCCTCCAGCCGAACCTCTCAAAAACCACCGACGATCGGGGCGAATACCGCATTTACCGGCTCTCTCCCGGCAGTTACTATATTGCCGTCAATCCGAAACAGCCTGGCGGCCCTCGCGGTGCGGGCGTGGCGGTATTGGCGGTGAAAACGTTTTATCCCGACACCAGCGATCCTTCCCGTGCCATTGCGACGACAATACACGGAGGCGATGAAGTCAGCGGCGTCAACATGACAGTTCGCACGGAAGTCGGCGCAACGCTGTCCGGACAGGTCGTAACATCATTGCCGGCATCGGGTCGGATAGTTGGTCCGCGAGGACAATCACGCGACTTCACGGTGATGAACTCCACGTTGACACTTTCGCCACACGACAGTCGAACGTCGATGTCGACATTCAATACGACAATGGGCGTGTCCATGGTCGCGCCCAATTCCGGAAAGTTTGAGATCCGCAATGTACCGCCCGGAACCTATGACCTTATTGCATCTCTTCCTGATGCGACGGGCTGGGGAAGTCAGCAGCCGGCGGGACTGGCAACTCAACCTGTGGGTTATGGCCGCACTGTCGTGGAAGTAAGCGGAGGCCGCGATGTTCAGGGGATCAGCGTCAACGTTCATGCGGGTGTGGATATCAAAGGACGGATTTCAGTAAACGGCGGTTATCAGAATGTTCAGAACGTTCGACTGCGGCTTCAGCCCGATGACAGCGCGTCGTCACTGCAGGTCTACCAGCAGGTGAATCAGTACCAGCCGTATGTCGACGAAAATGGAAACTTCAGCATCCCCGCTGTACCCGAAGGCCGATACCGAATCCAGGTCCAGTTCGCCGACGGTCCCGTGGCCAATGACGGAAGAGGCGGAGTTCGCGGACAGCGCGGCCGTGGCGCACAGCAGGATCCAGCGGTTGCACAGCGCGGGCGTGGCACCCGGGGAGAGCCACCCGCGGCCCCAGTCGAAAACCCATTGAACGCCGTAACGGCGTTCGTGGAAAGTATCCGCCAGGGATCTACCAACGTGGACGACTACGGACTCACGGTGACTGCGCAGTCTGCCGGCGATCTCGATGTCCGCATCGGGACCGGGCCGGGAATCATTCAAGGCACCCTGTTCGATTTAAGCCAGAACCCCGTCGCGTCCACCCCCGTGTTCCTGGTGCCGAGTGGAGAGCGGCGCGCGAACATGCAGCTTTATCGAGCCACACAGTCGGATGCAAACGGAAAGTTCACCATGAATGAAATCGTGCCCGGACAATACGAACTTTTCGCCTGGCAGGACGTTGTCCAGGGCGCTTACCAGAACGAAGACTACATGAGGCGGTACGAAGGGCGCGGAACCAGCGTCCTGGTGATGCGGTCGGCCACCGTGGTCGTGGAAGTCCGTCGGATTCCTTCCGAAAAACCGTGACGAAATACGTAAGCGTTTAGATCGAAATCTCCGATTTCCCCTGTAGGCGCGGTCTATGACCGCGCACAATTCTTCCGTCGGGTTTAGTCTGGATGATAGTTCGTGCGCGGTCACAGACCGCGCCTACAAGGGAACCATACACTCCGGATTCACCACCAGCCCGTGTTATAGTCGCGCGGTTATGCAAGCTAATGTCGCAAGGTCTCTGCCACGGTCGCTCAGCGTACGATCGAAGCTGATTCTCGCCTTTGTTTCTCTGACGTTCGTGACTGTCGCCGTCGTGTCGTGGATCGGCTATGTCTCGGCTCGCACGAGTCTTCGAGAGGCTTCCGAACGTCAATTGCTGGGTCTGCAGCGATCGAAGTCCGCGATGGTCAAAGCGACGCTCGACTCTGCTCGCAACGAAGTTCTCAGCCTCGCCGCGTCTTCGGTTCTGGAGAATGCCTCGTCCGAACTGCGAGCAGCCTACCGACAGCTCGAACGCGAACCTGTCACTCCGGAGATGAAGGCGGAGGTCGAACGCTTCTATAAAGAGGAGTTCGAGCCAGCCCTGATGAGGAAGTCGTCGTTGGCTGCTCCGGAAGGAAGTTTGCTGCCTTCGAGTAATGCCGGTTTGTATCTTCACTACCATTACATGGCGAATGCACCAAAGCCATACGGGATGAAGCGCCTGAATCAGTCCGCCGTCGACCACAGCGCATACGCGAAGGCGGTCGCGAAGTACCTGCCGGAATTGGAGGCGGAGGTGGGACGCCTGGGTCTGGAAAACATTACCCTGGTGGACCCGGAGACGATGGAAGTGTTCTTCACCATCGAGCAATCGACGGTACTGGGGACCAACCTTGTTACCGGCCCGTATTCCGGTACCAACATGGCGAATCTTGGACGGGCTCTCGCGAAATCGCAAAATGAGGGCGATTACAAGGTTGCGGATTTTGAAATGTATCGTCCGGCACTTGGCAGTCCGAAGGCATTCATCGGTACGCCCGTTTTTGACGGTCCGCGTGTCATCGCCGTCATGATCCTGCGAATCCCTAACGATCAGATCGCAGGGATCCTTTCGGGCAATCAGTCCTGGGAGGAGGAGGGATTGGGGAAGAGCGGTGAAGTCTATTTGCTGGGTCCGGACCAGACGATGCGTACCGATTCCCGATTTCTTATCGAAAATCGGGCCGCATTCATTCAGACGATGCGGCGATCGACACTGACCAGCGGCAATGTCGATAAGATCGAAAAACTTGGCACCACCATCCTCACCGTTCCCGTGAAACACGAAGCCGCTGTGGCTGCACTTCGCGGTGAAACCGGATTGAAACGCCTCAATGACTACCGTGGCGTTCCCTCGTTAATGGCCTATGGCCCGATCGACCTGGACTCCGTTCGCTGGGCCGTCATCGCAAAAATCGACGAGGCCGAAGCAATGGCGCCTTTGCACGAATATGCGATAAGCGTTCTCATCTGGGGCGTCGGCCTGTCTCTGCTCGCCACAGTGCTGGCGCTGGCGGCGGCTCACACGTTGACGAGGCCGATTTCCGCGCTGGTCAAGGCGGCTAAGAAAGTTAGCCAGGGCGCTCTCGATGTGGAGGTCGAAGTCGTCGCCCGCGATGAGTACCGCGAGTTTGGCGAAGTCTTCAATGAAATGGTGAGGAATCTCCGGACCAGCCGGCATCAACTTCAGCATCAGGTCATGGAGAACGAGCGGCTTCTCATGAGCCTGCTTCCCGCATCGGGCGCTGCGCAGGTGCGTGAAGGAAATGCGGAAGCGCGCCAGTCATTCAAAGATGTCACCGTGGCATACGTCAACTTCAGCGGATTCGAATCTCTGCCCGCCGATCTCGGAGAAACGGACTCCATGGCATTGCTGAGTGACGTCGTGGCGGCGTGCGATGAAGCAGCCGAGCAGTATGGCGTCGAAAAGGTTCGCACCATCGGTTCCTCCTATCTTGCAGTCTCTGGCCTGTCGGTGGAGCGGCCCGATCACACGGCGCTCATGGTGCAGTTCGCCAGCGAGGTGGTGCGCATCGTCAAACGATTCAATGCAGAGCGTGGCGTGAACCTGGTAGCAGAGATCGGCATCAATGCCGGTCCGGTCATCGGCGGCCTCGTCGGCCGGCGCAAGTTCATCTACGATCTGTGGGGCGACACCGTAAAACTGGCCAGGGGGATTGAGTCTGACGGCCGGATGTCGATCCTTGTGACTCGTCCGGTTTATGATCGTGTGCGCGATCTCGTCACTTTCGGAGCGGCCACAAGTTCGGATGTGCGCGGCATGGGTCAAGTCGAACTGTTCTCACTGCTCGATGAGGCCACCGTATGAACGAACTTTTAAATCAGCTGCAGGGACGCTGGCCTCAGGCGCTGGGACTCGCCATCGCGTTTCCGCTGGTCCTCGTAGCGCTCAGCGAATTGGTGCTTGTGCTGGATCGGGCGGGCCATCCGATGGCCGGTACGCTGCGCCGCATCCGGACCTGGGTGCTTCCGCTCATTGCGGTCAGCCTCTTTCTGAACTGGGTCGTGCTGCTGCCTTCAACCAGCCTTGTGCTGCGACTGGCGGAAACGCTGTGCTGGGCAGCCGTGATTGTCGCCGTCATCAGTGTTGTGAATAGCCTGGTGTTCGAAACGGCACGACAGGGCACATGGCAGAGCAAAGTTCCGCGGTTGCTGCGCGACCTCATGCGACTGGTTCTCGTCGGTATTGGACTTGCGATTGTTTACTCCGCTGTCTGGGGGAAGGAAATCGGAGGAGCAATCGCGACGCTTGGCGTCACTTCAATTGTCGTCGGTCTCGCGCTGCAGGAACCGCTTGGCAATTTGTTCTCCGGTCTTGTGTTGCTGATGGAACGCCCGTTCGAGGTCGGTGAAACGATTGAAGTGGGCCATGTCACGGGTGAAGTAAAAGAGGTCAACTGGCGGTCGGCGCATATCGAGAAGCAGGGCGGCGCCATTCAGGTGGTTCCAAACTCCACGCTGAACAAGGAAACGATTGTGAATTACTCGCGTCCTCGTCCGAGTCGCATGGAGACGATAGAGGTCAGCTTCAGCTATCAGGATCCTCCCTACAAGGTCCGTCAGGCTTTGCTCGAATTGTTACAGCAGACCGACGGTGTTCTGGAAATCCCGAAGGTGCAGGTGGCGACGATCGGTTACGGGGATTTCAGTATTCAGTATCGCCTGATCTACAACACTGCGGAACGCGACCGCTGGGTCGTCAAGAACGAGATCCTCACGCGAATATGGTACATGGCGAAACGACACGGGTTCACCATGCCGTATCCCGTACATGTTCAGGTGCAGCATCAGTCGTCGCGCCCCTTCAAGCAGGAGGAGCCTGAGGCGGCAGACATGCTGAGTCGTTTTCCAGGTCTTCCCGAAATCGCTTCCGAAGATCGCGGGCAGACCCGGCCTCTGACTTTTGGAGCGGGAGAACGGCTGTTCAATCAGGGCGACGATCTTGAAGGTGTCTACTTCGTGGTGTCCGGCTCCGTCTCGCTCCAGGTGATCCAGGATGGCGAGGAAAGCGAAATCGCAAAAATTCGAGCTGGTGAGTTCTGCGGCGAAACGGGAATGCTCGGCCGTCAGACGGCGGATATGCGTGCCGTTGCTCTGGAGGATACGGTAGTGGCTCTCATCGCACCGGACGTCGTCCGGCACCTCTTTGAAGCAAGTCCGCGCCTGGCGCGCGAGACCGGACAGAGCCTGGAAGTCCATCGCAAAGCGATGCAGTCCGCACGCAGCGCAAACCAGCGGCGCTGAAATCCAATCCGGTCTTCAGTCGGGCGAGAACGCCGCGAGACACGACGGTGGTATACTCCGCCAACGCCAACCCTAAGGAGCGGTACCCATGACGAACACTATGCGAAAGACGGCCTGCGCGCTTTTGATCGTCTCGGCGGTTGTTGCCGTGACTATGATTGCCGCGGTTCCGGACCCCAACAACTCCACAGGAACTGCCGGGCTGATCATGATCGACAAGCGCGGCGGATTCGTCCGGTTCTTCGATCCGGCGACATTGAAGGAAGTCGGCAATCTCCAACTGGAAGCTCCTCCTCACGAATTAGCGATCTCCGCAGATCACAAGACCGCGTTCGTTCCGCTTTATGGTGATGGCGTGTACGGCAACAATCCGAATCCCGGACACAAGATCGTCGCGATTGACCTGGCGACGCGCAAGGTGAGTTTCACCATAGATGTCTCTCCATATATAGCGCCGCACGGTTTGCAGGTGGATAGCAAAGGAATGCTCTATGCCACCTGCGACGCGAGCCGCAAGATTCTGATCATCGACCCGAAAACGCGCATGATCGAGGCGGCGATCGATACCGAGGGGACCGGTCACTGGGCGGCGGTTTTGCCGGATGGCAGCAAGGCGTATGTAGCGAACAAGAATGACCGGCTGTTTGTCAGTGTCATCGACTTGAAGTCTCGCAAGATGGTCGGCCGTGTTCCAATGCCGAAGGGTACGCAGGGAATCACTGCTTCACCGGACGGAAAACTCGTTCTGGCGATTGATTACACCGATCCGCAGTTCTACGTCATCGATACCGCCTCCGACAAGATCATCGATACTGTCGTCGTTGAGAAGAACACCGTCGGCCCGTTCCGCGCGCGTTATTCGCCCGATGGCACGATTTTGATGACGGCGAACCATGTGAATGCGATCGCCAACATCTTCGACGCGAGAAACCTTCATGCGCCGCAAAAGACGGTGACTGTCGGACAGCAGGCATTTGGGATTGCCTACTCCGCTGACGGAAAAACCGCGCTGGTATCGAACCACGGCGATGGAACGATTTCCGTTATCGATCTGATCACGAATCGGGTGGTGAAGACGTTCTCGGCCGGAACGGGAATCGAAACGCTCGCATATTACTGATCAGGTCCTGGGCTGGTTCCACGAATTTCTCGCGGCCTTGCGGCGGGCCCATCCAGAGCGATTTGATGTCTGTCCCCGAATCGAAGGGAGACTTCAAATTGAAATCGTCTTTCGCCTTTGATTGAACCCCTGTATCGGTTCGGCGGTTTGCTCCACTTAACGCATTTTGCATTATCGAAAACCGGGTAACATGGCGCGACATGCCATTATCCGATCTTCTAAAACTGAGCGGGATTGCGATTG
>Ga0163163_10006186_pt1 | contig 10436 bp, 7 predicted proteins | sample S65metaG_FD_119766 | JGI IMG/M metagenome (GOLD analysis project Ga0163163, IMG submission 119766) | Switchgrass rhizosphere microbial communities from Kellogg Biological Station, Michigan, USA - S6-5 metaG | ecosystem: Host-associated > Plants > Roots > Rhizosphere > Soil | place: USA: Michigan... | reverse complement strand
GCTCACATCTGGCGTTCGGGGGATCGTGGCATAGTTAGCTAACCAGATCCGAATTCTCTAAGACCCACGCGCCAGTACCTATGGCCTGTGGGTCTTTTGCTTTTTAGGACAAACCATGTCTGAAGTGCTGAAAGAGACGAAAGCGCAGAAAGTCGAACGGCTGAAACGAGAGAAGAATGCATGGGAGCGCCTAGACGAGATTCGCGACTTTGCGCGTCGAGGATTCGATTCCATTCCCCCGGAATGGCTCGCAACGTACTTCCGCTTCTGGGGTGTTTACACCCAGGGAGACGGAGCTGGTGCGATCGGAGGAACTGGCGGCGAAGGTAAAGCTATTCCTTATTTTATGGTGCGCATTCGCATTCCCAACGGATTGCTGCTGAGCCACCAGGCGCGAACGATCGCGAGTGCGATTGAGAAATATGCGCGAGGAGTAGCTGACCTGACCGTCCGTCAAAACATTCAACTGCATTGGGTGAAAATTGAGGAACTTCCAGACCTGCTGGATCTGTTATGGCGGGCAGGTCTCACCACGATGGGCTCGTGTGGCGACGACACCCGCAATATCACCGGGTGCCCGCTGGCGGGGGTTGACGCCGACGAAGTTTTCGACGCCTCGCCGCTGGCGCTGGAACTGAATCGCTTTTTTGTCGGGAACTCGGAGTTCTATAACCTTCCTAGGAAATTCAAGATTTCTCTGACAGGCTGCCGCGTTTGGTGCTCCTATCCTGAGATCAATGATGTTGGCCTGACCGGAGTTGTCCGGAAGAAGAACGGTGCTAAGGAGCAGGGATTCTCGTTGCGGATCGGCGGCGGTCTCTCCACCGATCCGCACCTGGCTTTGAGACTGAATGCTTTTGTTCAGTGGAACCAGGTTCTTCCCACGGTGCGAGCTGTCGCCGAGATATTCCGTGACAGTGGAGTTCTTCGTGAGAGTCGTGACAAGGCTCGCCTCAAGTTTCTATTCCTGAAGCACGGCTGGGATGCGGACAGCTTTCTTGCGGAGATCAATCGACGGCTTGGATTCAAGTTGGATCCGGCGATCCCCGAAGAACCGCCACTCGATATCTATCGAGACCACGTCGGAATCCATGCCCAAAAACAGGCCGGTTACGCATACGTTGGCGCGGCGGTCATTCGGGGCCGCATCACTGCAGCACAGCTGAAAGCTGCCGCAGACCTGTCGGACCAATATGCAACTGGGGAACTTCGAACGACTAACATGCAAAATCTCCTGGTCGTTAACGTACCTCAGAAATCTGCTGAGAACCTTGCGCGAGAACTTGACGGCGTCGGCTTACACATTGGCGGTTCTCCGTTCGCTCGAGGAACCGTGGCGTGCTCGGGAACCGAATTTTGCAAACTAGCTATCACCGAGACCAAGGGTTTCGCGCGATGGCTGATCGAAGAACTGGATGAACGCCTGCCTGGGTTTGAGCAACAACTGCGAATCAACATCACAGGGTGCCCGAACAGCTGCGGACAGCACTGGATTGCCGACCTGGGCCTCGAAGGCAAGAAAATCAAGGTCGATGGGCGATTTCAGGATGCCTATTACTTCTGTGTAGGAGGTGCGGTTGGGCAGTTGCAATCGATTGCTAAGCCAATCGGCTATCGATGCCTCGCCTCTGAAGTCCCGGATGCGATCGAGCGGCTGATGAAGCGGTATGGCGATCTGCGCGACGGTGGAGAGAATCTCCGAAGTTTCTTCGCGCGACACACGGCGGAGGACATTCGCACCTATCTCGCCGGTGCGACAACGGTCGCAGTGGAGCGCGATGCGCCGCAGGCTCCTCCACCGCATGGGGTCGAGGGCTGATATGCCAAGCCTCTTTCCCCTATTCCTCAAGCTCGAAGGGCGGCGCTGCTTATTGGTCGGCGCCGGGTTGATCGCCACGCAAAAGATTGAGAGCCTGCTTTCCGCTGGCGCTTATGTTCACATCATTGCCCCCCGTGCCGATGATGTCATTCGCGAACTGGTCCGCGAAGGCCGAGTGTGCTGGTCACAGCGCGAGTTTCGGGCCTCCGATCTCGACCAGGTAGTGCTCGTGGTGGCCGCTACAAGCGATCCCGGTGTTAACGAAACCGTCTTCCGGGAAGCACGATCGCGTGGCGTGTTGTGCAACGCAGTCGATGAGCCCGAGCGTTGTGATTTCTACTACCCGGCGGTGGTACGGCGTGGAGACTTGCAAATCGCGATCTCCACTGCGGGGCAGAGTCCTGCACTCGCCCAGAGGATTCGACGCGAACTGGAGGCGCAGTTCGGCGAGGGATACTCCGACTGGCTCCGTTGGCTTGCCGGAGTTCGCGCACTATTCTTCCGCCGGGCAATGGACGCAACACAGCGTCGCGAAGCACTGCACAGGATTGCGAGTGGGGAAGTTTACGAGCGATTCACCTCTGCACGAAAGCGGAAGGAGGTCGAGAGATGAACCGTGTCTACCTGGTGGGTGCCGGCCCTGGCGATCCTGAACTTCTCACAGTCAAGGCTATGTTGCTCTTGAAGCGAGCCAATGTGGTGCTTCATGACGCGCTGATCAGCGCTGAGATACTGGCTCTAATCTCTCCGGTGGCGAAAGTCATTGACGTTGGCAAACGATGCGGCCAGAAACTCCTCACTCAGGACGAAATCAACTCGCTGCTCGTGCACTACGGAAAAAACGCGGAGACTACAGTTCGTCTCAAAGGTGGAGATCCCACCGTCTTCGGCCGTGTGGGCGAGGAGATTCAAGCGTTGCGGTCGGCAGAGATCGCTTATGAGATCGTTCCAGGAATTACATCAGCGCTGGCCGGAGCTTCCGCGGCCGGGATCTCGTTGACCGACCGGCGATTCGCCTCCGGCGTTGTGTTCGCCACAGCTCATCGCGGCTCAGGATCCGAGGGAGTGGAGTGGGATCGACTTGCATCATCGCAATCGACACTAGTTATCTACATGCCCGGCCGAGACTACGAGGGTTTGGGTAAGCAGCTCAGCGCCGCTGGACTGCACGATTCGACACCTTGTGCCGTTGTCTCCTGCGCCGGCCGTGTCGACCAGAAGGTTCAGTTCACGACTCTCGGCAGAGTTGGTGGAAGTTCGGCGCTGCCATCGCCTTCGGTACTCATCATTGGCCATTGTGCCGCTGAATTCATGGCAACAGATTACTCGCAACTTGTACTGCAGGCTCAAAACCAACGTGAACACCAGGACTCAATTTCGAATTAGAAGGAAACCTATGTCAAAGCAGGAAACTAAAAGCTTGCGCCGTCTGAACCTTTCGCTGGATACCTGGGCGGTATTGGCCGCCTTCACACTCGCTGCGTTTGTTCGCGCCGGCGTTCTCAAACACATTCCCTGGTAAGGCTTGTTCTTTAAAGGAGAACATCTGTGGCTACATCGATCGCGCTTCCCCGAGAGCAGTCTTCCAATGTCCTTCAACAGTTTCTCCGCCTTCTCCCCGGAGTCTTTCTTCTCGCCGGAATCGGTTACGCGGGGAAGATCCTTGAGCGAACCATTAACGCCTATGCCAAGGCACATCACCTCACGATTCCCAATATCGAGTACGTGCTTTGGGCAATCGCCATTGGCTTGCTCATTTCCAATCTCCTGACTATTCCTTCTATCTTTCAGCCGGGAATCGCAACGTATGAGTTCTGGTTGAAGGCTGGCATCGTACTGCTAGGATCGCGATTCGTGGTGGGCGACGTGCTCAAACTAGGTGGCATCAGTCTCGGCCTGGTCGTCGTCGAAATCACGGGGTCGTTGCTTCTCATGACTCTGCTCGGTCGCCTGTTTAAGCTGAAGCCGAAGTTGACGACACTGCTTGCCGTAGGATCTGCGGTCTGCGGCGTCTCGGCAATCATCGCCGCCAAGGGTGCGATCGATGCCGACGATGAGGATTCCTCGTTTGCAATAGCCGCCATTCTTGCTCTCGGCGCAATCGCGTTGTTTTCGTTCCCATTGATCGGCCACTCGCTTCACATGAGTGACTCGTCTTATGGAATTTGGGCCGGCCTTGCCGTTGACAACACAGCTGAGGCCACAGCAGCCGGAGCGCTGTATTCGGATACCGCCGGAAAACTCGCAGTGCTCGTGAAGACCACTCGTAACGCGATGATCGGTTTCGTGGTGTTGGGTTACGCTTTTTACTGGGCACGTCGTGGGCAGGCCGAGGCGGTGACCAATAAAGCAGCTTTCCTGTGGAAGAAATTCCCGAAGTTTGTCCTTGGATTCCTGGCCATCTCACTCCTGGTGACCAGCCAGGTGTTCAGCAAGGAGCAGGTGGGGAGTCTCGCAAACCTCTCACGATGGGCGTTCCTGCTCACCTTCGCGGGCGTCGGCCTGAGAACGAATTTCCGCGAAATGGCAAAACAGGGACTGCGTCCTTTTGCCGTTGGTGCGTTAGGTGAGGTTCTGATTGCACTCTTGACCCTGTCACTCGTGCTTGGGGCCAACGCGATCTGGAAGATCTAGCGACATCCAGTGACCGAGTTGGGTACGTTGAAATGTTGGAAAACTGCTGGGCGGGGACTCCCGTTTCTCGTCCAGCAACGTCTATCTTCTGGTATAAAGTCAGCGAATCCGACAGCCGTTCCCAAGAGAGTTCATGATCTCAACTTTGAAGCAGGATCTGCACTACTCCTTCCGTCAGCTACGCAAGAACAAGCTGTTTTCCCTGGTCGCCGTCCTTACCCTGGCCCTTGGAATCGGTGCCAACACGGCTATGTTCAGCGTCATCTACGGCGTTCTGCTGCGCCCCTTACCGTTCCACGATCCCGACCGGCTAGTTCTAATTTCCGAGCGCGCGGATCAGTTCCCATTGCTGTCGGCGTCATTTCAAAACTTTCGGGACTGGAAGTCGCAGAGCAGCTCGTTCCACGAGTTCGGTGCTGTACGAAATCTCACCATGTCGCTCACCGGCGATGGTGAGCCGGAGCAGGTACCCAGTGAGATGGTCACCGGCAACCTCTTGCATTTGCTGGGAGTGAATCTTCCGGTCGGGCGTGCGTTCACTGAGGCTGACGACAATCCGTCGTCAGCACCGGTGGCTATCGTGAGTCATGGTCTATGGCAGCGGCGATACGGCGGGTCTGACAGTGTGGTCGGAAAATCGATAACCCTGAACAATCGCGCTTACACCATTGTGGGAGTGCTTCCCCGAACTTACGAGATGTTGCAACAGCGTCCAGACGTGCTCGTTCCAATGGGACCCTGGGCGAGTACATTGCCCGACGACCGCTCGTGGCATCCGGGGATATTTCCAGTGGCGCGCCTGAAAGATGGTGTGATGCTGCCGCAGGCACGCAGCGAAATGAGCACGATTGCCAAGCGACTGCTTGCCCAATATCCGGAGACCAATATCGCACTCGATGCCATCGTTAACCCCATGCAGGATCAACTCGTCGGTAACGTTCGACCTGCCCTGATGACGCTGTTTGGTGCCGTCGTATTCGTATTGCTCATCGCCTGCGGCAATGTCGCGAACTTGCTGCTTACGCGCGCAACCGCCAGACAGCGCGAGATGTCGATTCGCGCCGCAATTGGTGCGTCAGGCTGGCGAATCTTCCGCCAATTGCTGACAGAAGGCCTTCTGCTGTCGATCTTCGGCGCACTGGTTGGGGTGGGAATCGCTTTCGCCGCGATGTCATCGCTTGTGCACGCGGCAAGTTCGTCAATCCCGGGAATGGCGGACGTTCACATTGACTTGCATGTATTGCTTTTCACGGCTGGTGTTTCTGTGCTGGCAGGAGTCTTCTTCGGCCTTGCTCCAGCGGCGCACGTGCGTTTCCGCGATTTGAGATCTGTCTTGAATGAGAACGATCGCGGTGCCGTGGGACGTCAGACCAAGGGGCTGCGCGCCACCCTCGTCATCTCGGAGGTGGCGCTCGCCATGCTGTTGCTGATCGGTGCTGGTCTGTTCATGCGTAGCTTCTCTCGCCTGATCAGCGTGAGCCCTGGGTTTTCAACGGAGAACATTCTGATCGCCGACGTGCCGGTTTCGCCCGCAGCATATCCGAACGCAGTCGAACGTCTGAACTTCTTCGACTCGACACTGGAACGCCTGCGCGCGTTACCGGGAGTGCATGCAGCCGGAGCCGCGTCGTTCCTCCCGGTGAGTGGCGGCGGTTCCATTTTGCATTTCAACATCCAGGGTAGACCTCCACAGTCGCCGGCGGAGTATGTGATGGCAAACTATCGCGTTGTAGATTCCGGCTACCTGAAGGTTCTACAAATACCCTTATTAGAAGGTAGGTGGATAGCTGATTCTGATCGCGAAGGAAGTGTTCCAGTCGTCGTGATCAATCGTTCGATGGCAAGGAAGTTCTTCCCTAATCAGTCACCAATCGGGAGACGATTTCAGGTCGGAACAACTCCCGATCCGACTGTCCCGTGGATGGAAGTAGTCGGGGTTGTAGGTGACCTCAAACAGTCGCTTGCGTCCGATGCTTCCACGGAAATGTATGTGCCGTTCCGGCAGGCGAATCAAGTCCTGCCGGTGTACACACTCTCGATGGTACTGAGGACCGAGGGTGACCCCAAGGTTCTTGGAAATGAAGTTCGCGCGGCGGTACACCAATTGAACCCCAACCAGCCCGTGGTAAAGATCCGCACGATGCAGGAGAACGTGGCCGCAAGTATTGCGCAGCCGCGCTTCCGCACCATGCTGCTCGCTATTTTCGCGGGAGTAGCCCTGTTGATTGCGGCAGTAGGTATCTACGGTGTGATGGCGTATTCCACGTCCCAGCGTTCACGTGAGATGGGAATTCGGATGGCGCTCGGATCTAGCGCGAAGCAAATCTTCCAGCTGATTGTGCTGGATGGTATGCGGATCACGATTTTCGGAATTGTGATCGGCGGAGTCGCAGCGCTCATCATCGGTCGATACCTGAAGGCCATGCTGTTCAGTACCTCCACGGTGGATATCATGACCCTGACCGGTTCTACATTACTTATTGCGGCGATCGGACTGATGGCTTCGTTCCTGCCGGCGAAGAAGGCTTCTCGTGTACCCCTTTCGGAGACCCTGAGGGAAAACTGAGGGAGCCATTGTTGACCTTCTTCGCCGAATGATTGGATCGCTGAAGCAATGCAAACGCAACGTACATCCCACCTGAAGGGGATTTGAGATCTTTTCCTCCGCCCGCAGCGATCACTATGTATTGTCGGCCGTTCACCATATAGGTGGCGGGAGTCGCGGTCGCTGCAAATGGCAGTGTTGTCTCCCAAAGTAGCTTTCCAGTGGCGCTGTCGAAGGCCCGTACCTTTTTGTCATAGACGGTCGCGCCAATGAAGACGATTCCGCCCGCGGTCACGATGGGACCACCGTAGTTTTCCGATCCGGTATCCTTCTTGCCCGCGGTTGCTAACTCTGGATACTCGCCCAGGGGAATCTTCCAGAGGTATTTACCTGTGTTCAGGTCGATAGCATTCAGCGTTCCCCAGGGCGGGGAAATCGCTGGATACCCATCAGAATCCAGGAATTTCCGATATCCGGTAAATCGATACTGAGGGGAGGGTGGGTCTGTAGCGACTGCAAGTAACGTGTTGTCAGGTGCGCCAAGGTACCGCAACAACGATGAGAGCTCTTCACCCTGCAGTTGCGGAAACGGCGGCATCGCACCCTTTCCCGAATGAATGGTCGCCGAGATCTTCTCGTTCGCCATGCGACTCCCTACTCCCATTAACGCTGGGAAAGATGGCGGTTTACCTTCGCGATTGTTGCCGTGGCAAACAGCACAGTTCTTCGCATAGCTTTCTGCTCCGATCGGATCTTCCTTGGCGCTCGGGTTTAGAACAGCAGGCGGAATCGCGGGAGCGACTGCCATCTCCTGCTTTTCAGGAGGACCACTGCGAACCGCCTGCGATCCGGGGATGATGCCAGGTTCGCTCGACTTAAGATATTGCAACAGCACCTGCATCCGATCATCGGCTAATACAGGGAACGAGGGCATTCGCCCTTTGCCTTGCCGAACCGTGTCTGCGATCTCTTTGTCGGAGAGTCGCTTCTCAATCCCAACCAGGGAAGGGAATGCTGGTGGCGATCCTTCCTTGTGCTCGCCGTGGCACGATATGCACAGAGATCCGTAAAGGGCTTCTCCCGGACTGTCGCTTCCCTTGTTGGTCAGTCCCCCGGTCCAGGCCATCTCATTCGCATTGACATAGATGACGCCTGTCTTCGTATCGACTGCGGAACCGCCCCATTCCGCGCCGCCGTCGAAACCTGGAAAGACGACGGTCTGTTGATCGACACTCAACGGAACGAATAGCCCTTCGTTACGAAATGACCTGTATTTTGCCACTGCAAACTGATGAGCCTCCGGCGTTCGAGTCGTCAGCATATCTTCGGTTAGCGACTGGCGCGCGAAAGGTTCGGGAAGGACAGGCCTGGGCTGTGTAGGTGAAGTGATCTCGCCGGGAATCGAACTGGTCGGGTAGGGAGACTCCTGGATGGGAAACAACGGACGGCCGCTGGCGCGATCAAACAGATAGACGTATCCCTGCTTGGTGGTTTGCGCTATTGCATCCACTCGCCGCCCATTGTGAATCACGGTCAGGAGCGATGGAGGCGCTGGGAAGTCCCGATCCCAAATGTCGTGATGTACTCCCTGGAAATGCCATATGCGTTTTCCGGTTGCGGCGTTGAGCGCAAGCAGAGTGTCCGCGAACAAGTTATTACCAAGGCGATCGCCGCCGAAGAAGTCTGATACAGCGGAACCGGTAGGAACGTAAACGATGCCGCGCTTCTCGTCGAGAGCCATTCCCGTCCAATTATTGGCTGCTCCCGACCTCTGCCATCCATCCTTCGGCCAGGTTTCGTAGCCGAACTCGCCCGGATGCGGGATGGTGTGAAAGCTCCACCTCATCGCGCCCGTGCGAACGTCAAACGCTCGGATGTCGCCGGGAGGGGAGGGATGAGCCTCCGGATTTCGGCCGCCAACGATGATCAGGTCCTTGTAAACGATCCCCGGTGATGTCAGTGCAATCGATTGTTGGGAGTATTCCCCACGCAAGTTCTTGCGAAGATCGATCCTGCCATTTTCCCCGAAGGTCGGTATCGGCCTGCCAGTGGAAGGATCGAGAGCGTAGAGGAAATTCATGACGCCGGCGAGCAGCCGCTTCTCTTTTCCATTCGACCACCACGCCAGACCGCGAGCCGGTTGTGTGCCCTTGATACCGGAATCGAAAGTCCACAGCGTCTTGCCGGTTACGCCGTCGAGGGCAATCACTTTCTGCGTCGGCGTATATCCGTAAACTACTCGTCCCACCACCAACGGCGAAGTCTGCAGACCTCCGGTTTCACCTGAGTTGTAGGTCCAGGCGATTCTCAGCCGGTCGACGTTTTGGCGGTTGATTTGGGCCAGCGGCGAGTAACGATCTCCCGCCAGTTGACCTCCGTAAACCGGCCAGTCGCGCTGTTGAAGAGTGTTCTTGTGGGAAGCCCTCGCCTTGGACGGGGCTGCTGTCTGCGTAAAGGCTTGAGGCGAATATAAAAGCAAGGAAAGACAGAATACCGTGGTCGATTGCATCGTCTTCTTCATGCGGCGGCCCACCCCACGTGTGCCAACAGTGACTTCTTCGAAATCTATTCACGCCCGTCTTAACCGGTACAGCATTTCGCCGGCGCGAGGGATTACTGCAACGCCTTCGCTCTCGCACCCATTCCACTCGTTGAGATCAATATTCTTCGGGTCCATGTAGTTCAAGTTGATGCGTCGGCAACGCTCTTCCGGAATGCCGGTCGCCAGGGTAACGTGAATTCGCGGCGATTCGATTCTCGTAGCGAGATCGTATGTTCCGAGACCCTTCAGGTGTGTCGAATGCGCCAGCACTCCGCCGGGGTAATGGTGGAATCTATCCCATTGCTTAACGAAATAGTCGCGGCAGTGATACCCAATTTCATCGATCTGCTTGCCGTGCGTATAACTCACTTCTTTGAGTTGCGGCGCATAGATAATGATTTCGCCGCCGTCGGCGACCGCAGGCTCCAACTTGTACATGCCCTTGGCGCCCGTCCACAGGTCGTCGTAGAGATCCGGCAAAACTGAGAGTACCAGACGGAATGGTTTGTCCACCCACGTGATGTGTCTCTTCGAGGAAAGATCAGCGGCGGCCTTCCATGCTTCTTTCGGTTCTCCGAAGAAGAGTCCTGCTACTCCCTCCTTGTTGACGACCAGAGCAAAGCAGGAGGTTGGGCGGGGAATCAACTCGGCCGCTCGGTCGATAACTGCTCGAACCGGCGTATACCCGGCGCCGATCACGTCAAAGTTCGTAATGACCGCACCAAGCCAATGCGTGAAGTTGATGATTTCCGGCCCGCCAATCCCAGGGAAAAAGTATTTGTTCCCTCCTGAAAACCCGACGACCTCGTGCGGAAATACAGGACCGCAAATGACGATGTGATCGTATTCAATTACGGCTTTGTTTAGTGAAACCGTAACATCGCGGTCCATCAATC
>Ga0163163_10006183_pt1 | contig 10440 bp, 9 predicted proteins | sample S65metaG_FD_119766 | JGI IMG/M metagenome (GOLD analysis project Ga0163163, IMG submission 119766) | Switchgrass rhizosphere microbial communities from Kellogg Biological Station, Michigan, USA - S6-5 metaG | ecosystem: Host-associated > Plants > Roots > Rhizosphere > Soil | place: USA: Michigan... | reverse complement strand
TCGATGAGGTGATGCGGTACCCGTGCGCGGAGTTCCGGCGAAGGCTTGGCGCTGCCGATGTCGAGGCCGCGGTAGACCTGCGCCGAATCCACGCTGACGATCTCGACGGGGAACTCGCGCGCCAGCGTCAGCGCGATGTCGGTCTTCCCCGTGCCCGTGGGCCCGGTCAGTACCGCCACGGGCTTCATGGCGTGCGCGTCGGTCATCGACCGCGCAGGAACATTCGATCCAGCTCGGCGAGCGTCACCTGCGTCCATGTAGGCCGCCCGTGGTTGCACTGGTCGGCGCGCGGCGTCTGTTCCATCTGGCGCAACAGCGCATTCATCTCCGCGAGCGTCAGCCGGCGATGGGCATGGATCGCCGATCGGCAGGCGATGGTGCCTAACAAGCGATCGGTGGCGCCATCGAGATGATGCGAGGCGCCGTCTTCGCAGACGCCTGCCACCACATCGCGCACCAGCGCGGGGATGTCTTCACGCGGCAGGAGCGCCGGCACCGCGCGCACCACCAGCGTCTCGGGCGCAAAGCGCTCGAGGTCGAAGCCGGCAGCGGTCCACTGCCCGCGCTGTGCCATCAGCGCATCGATCTCGTCGACCTTGAGCGACACCGTGATGGGCGCCAGCAGCAGCTGCGTCGCGGCCGCACCCTGTTGTGCCTTCATCTTTTCGTAGAGCACGCGCTCATGCGCCGCGTGCATGTCGACCAGCACCAGGCCGGACTCGTTCTGCGCCAGGATATAGATGCCGTGGATCTGCGCGATGGCTTCTCCCAGCGGTGCGCCACCCGGCATGGAATGCGACAGGGAGTGCGCGGTGGCCGGCAGCGAGTCGGTGTTTTCCGCGGCGTCGGCGTTGAGCGCCTCGCTCATCGCCCAGACGCCGTGCGGCGCCGCCGCTTCGGCCACGCGCAGGTTCAACGGCATCGACAACGGAGTCGCGTGCGGGCCCATGCCCGTCCAGGCGGGCGGCAACGCTCCGGCCGCAGGCCTGGTGTCCGCCAGGCGCCGCTCGATCGCGCGGAACACGAAGTCGTGGATCTGCCGGCTGTCGCGGAAGCGCACCTCGAGTTTTTGCGGATGCGCGTTGACGTCGACCAGCCCCGGATCGATGTCGAGATACAACACGTACGAAGGCTGGCGGCCCGAGTACATCACGTCGCGATAACCCAGGCGTACGGCACTCAGCAACAACCGGTCACGCACTGCGCGGCCATTCACGAACCAGAATTGCAGGTCCGAGGTGGCGCGCGACGCGGACGGCGCGCCTATCCACCCGGAGATGCGCACCGGGCCTGCGGAGTGGTCCACCTCGAGCGCATGTTCGACGAACTCGCGACCCACGATGCGCGCCAACCGGTCCGCGGTCGCATTGGCGCTGCCATCCCTCGATTTCAGTGCGGGCGCATCCAGCAGAGTGCGCGAGCCGCTGCGCAACCGGAACGCAACGTCGCTGCGCGACAGCGCGAGCCGCTCGACCAGTCGCACGATGTGACCTTGCTCGGTGACTTCGGTGCGCAGGAACTTGCGTCGCGCCGGCAGGTTGTAGAACAGGTCGCGCACCTCGATGGTGGTGCCGGGCGGGTGCGCAGCGGGCATGGCCGCGCCCACCGCTCCTGCGTCGACGCAGACACTGGCGCCGCGCTCGGCATCGACGTGGCGCGACACGATCTCGAACCGCGACACCGAGGCGATCGACGGCAGCGCTTCGCCTCGAAAACCGAGCGTGGTGATCGCGGCGAGATCGTCGGCACTCGAGATCTTGCTGGTGGCGTGGCGCGACAAGGCCAGCGCCAGTTCGTTTTCCGGGATGCCCGTGCCGTCATCGCGCACGCGCGTGAGCCGCACCCCGCCCGCTTCGATGTCGACCTCGATGCTCTGCGCGCCGGCATCGAGGCTGTTCTCCACCAGTTCCTTGACGATGGACGCCGGGCGTTCGATGACCTCGCCGGCCGCGATCTGATCGATGAGATGGTTGTCGAGGATGCGGATGGGCATGGCGGCGAGGCCGCCAAGTCTACCGCGCGTGGCTCAGCGGAGTTCCACTTGCGGGCCCGCCCCCGCGTTGCGGCGCGCGGCCGCGAGCCGTGTGCCGTCGGGCGCGTTGCCCTGGAAATACAACTCGATGCCGGAGTAGATCGCGTTGGCCAGCTTCGCGCGATGCGCCGGCTGCGACAGCTTGCGCTCGTCCTCGCGATTCGAGATGAACGCCGTCTCGACCAGCATGGAGGGGATGGCCGGCGACTTCAGCACCACGAATCCCGCCTGCTGCACGCGCGGCTTGCGAACCTCGCCGATGCGATCCAGCGCTTTCAGCACATTGTCCGCCGCCATCAGACTGGCCGAGATGGCGGCGGTCTGCGAGAGATCGATGAGTAAGCCGCGCAGCACCGGATCCTTGTCGTCGAGGTCGATGCCGCCCAAGAGGTCGGCGGCGTTTTCACGCTCGGCCAGCACCCGCGCCTGCTCGTTGGTCGCGCCGCGTTCAGAAAGTACATACACCGAGGAGCCCGACACATCGGGATTGGCGATGGAATCCGCGTGGACCGATACGAACAGATCGGCACGCGCCTTTTGCGCGCGCACGTTCCGTTCGCGCAGGGAGATGAAGTAGTCGCCGTCGCGAGTGAGCACGGCCTTCATGCCAGGCTCCTGGTTGATGCGCGCGGCAAGGGCGCGCGCGATCTCCAGCACCACATCTTTCTCATGCGTACCGCGGCGCCCGGAGGCCCCCGGATCGACGCCGCCGTGACCGGCGTCGACGGCGATGATGATGTCGCGACCGCTTTCCGACGGCGCATGCGCGGGGCGGATCGCCACGGGCGCCGCGGGTGTGACCGACACGGGTTTCACGAGCCTGGCTGCGGCGGGACCGTTGATGTCGAGCACCAGCCGCGTGGGCGAATCCCGGGTCGCGGCCAACGTGGAAGTCTGGACCGTGACCGGACCCTTCACCTCGAACACGAGGCGTGTGCCGTTGTGCGGCAGACTGCCCGACCGAAGCGCGGTGATCAGTGCATCCGCGACCGGCAACGGGGATTTGAGCGTGCACTTCGAGACGTCGAGGACGACGCGGCTCGGATCGTCGAGCACGAAGGCACTGTGTTTGACGGGCCCGGAGACCTCGAGCACCACACGCGCACCCGTTTCGGTGGCAGCGATACGGACCTCGCGGATGTCAGCGGCGACGACCGGCGAGGAGGCTCCCGCCGAGAGCGCGAGCAGCGCCAGGAGGCGCGCGATGTTCCGCGCCAGATTCATTCCCCGAAAACCCTTCTCCGTCATGGAGTTCAACGCCCAACCTGCGACGCAATTTACTTAGTCGCCATAAAAGTTTCAATCCTCTGGATGCGATGTCCTGCATCGGTGATGGAAAACTCGAAGCGCAGGTCGGGCGGCGGCAGCCGTCCCGCGGCCTTCTCCGGCCATTCGACCAGCCACAAAAAACCTGTCCGGTGGTAGTCGGCGAGACCCAGGTGCTCGAGCTCGTCGGGATCGTTCAGCCGGTACAAGTCCAGATGAACGGCTGTCAGCGACGGATTGCCCGGCGGCAGCTCGTAGGTTTCGAGCAGCGTATAACTCGGGCTCTTGATGGCACCGGTGGCGCCCAGTGCGCGCAGCACCCCTCTGGCAAAGGTGGACTTCCCGGTCCCGAGATCCCCGGAGAGCTCAATGACCAGGGGAGCGCCCGGGCTTGGCAACATACCCAATAGACGCGCCGCGAGCGCTTCGGTTTCCTCGCCGCTCTTCGTGACCCAGGCCTGTTCGCTCAAGGGTTGACCCAGCCGCGGAGCTCCGAGATCACATCGCTCGCGATCAATCCGCGTTGGCCGCGCACCGCCCCGGAGTCGCCCGCCAACGCGTGCACCAGTACCGCGACGCGCGCGGCTTGTGCGCTGTCGGCCATTTGCGCCCGCAGGCCGGCGATCACCCCAGTGAGCACGTCCCCCATGCCGGCGGTGGCCATGCCGGGATTGCCCCGGTCGCAGACGAACACCTGTGGCGTGGCGCCGCCGCTGGCCACCAGTGTCCCCGCCCCCTTGAGCACGCTGACCGCGCCGTACTTCGCGTGCAGCGCGCGCACCGCGCCGAGCCGGTCGGCCTGCACGGCCGCGGTGTCGGTACCCAACAACCTGGCGGCCTCGCCGGGATGCGGCGTGATCACCCAGTCCGCGGGCAGTTTGACCGGGTCGAGCGCCAGCAGGTTGAGCGCGTCCGCGTCGACCACGACGAGCGGCCGCCGGGCCCGCAGCACCTGGGCCCACAATCGCGTCGACCAGTCGCCCGTGCCGAGTCCGGGGCCAATGGCAACCACGCTCGCGGCCGCCAGCGCCTCGTCGAGGTTGGTCACCGAAGAAACCGGTAGATAGATGAGCTCGGGCGTGGCGGCGGTCACCGCCGCGATGTTCTCGGCCGCAGCGGCCACGGTCACGAGGCCCGCGCCGGCGCGCAGCGCTGCGATTCCCGCCAGGCGTACGGCGCCGGGCATGCCGGGCCCGCCGCCAATCACCAGCACGCGGCCGCTCGAACCCTTGTGCGCATCGCGCGCGCGCCGCGGCAGCGCCAGGCCGATCTCGGATTCATCGATGCGCCGCATGAGCGGCGCGTACACGGGTAATGCGGGCGGGACCACTCCCAGGTCGTCCAGCATCACCACGCCCGCGTGTTCCGCTCCGGCGCCCAGGAACAGGCCCGCCTTGTAGCCGACGAAGCTCAGCGTGATCTCGGCTCGCACCGCTTCCTCGTGCACCGCGCCGCTGTCGGCATCGACGCCGGAGGGGATGTCGAGCGACAGCACGGGCCGCTTCGCCGCGTTGATCGCGTGGATCACCGACAAGGTCTCGGCACGCGCCGGCGGGTGAAAACCGGTGCCTAACAACGCATCGACGATCACGTCGGAGCCCGACAGCGCTTCGCCGGCGAACGGATGCGCGCGGCCGCCGGCCGCGATCCATTCCTCCTGCGCACGGCGCGCATCACCGGTGAGCTTGTCTGGCGGAGTGGCCGCGAGCACCAGTGTCTCGAGGCCCGCTTCCTGGGTAAGGCGCGCCAGCACGTAGCCGTCGCCGCCGTTTTTGCCAGCGCCACAGACCACCGCCACGCGCCGCGCCTGGGGCCAGCGGGCCCGCAGCAGGTCGGTGGCCGCCTGCGCCGCGCGGGTCATGAGCGTGAATCCCGGTACGCGCCGCTTCTCGATCTCGAAAGCGTCGAGCGCGCGCACCTGGGCGGACGTATAGATGGCGGTCGGTCGAGTCATCGGGCGGAATTATAATGTCGGCCCTCGATGAATCCGTCAGCGCATACCCCGCAGCAACTCGACCAGCTCCGCACCGCACTGGTCTCGCTGGCCCGCGCCCGCGGGTTCGATGCACTCGGCGTGAGCGACGTCGAGCTCGGAGCGGACGCGGCGTACCTCGATCGCTGGGTCGCGGCCGGGCGCCACGGCGAGATGGACTACATGTGGAAACACGGCACGCGCCGCATGCGGCCCGGCGAGCTGGTTCCCGGCACGGTGCGCGCGCTCTCCGCGCGTATGAACTACTGGCCGTCGGAAGATCCCGAGGGAGCCCGCGACGCGCTCGAGGCACTGGGTGATCCCGCGGCGGGGTACGTTTCCCGGTACGCGCTCGGTCGCGACTACCACAAGGTGCTGCGCAATGCGCTGCAGGGCCTGGCCGACGACATCGTCGCGAAGATAGGCCCGATGGGTTACCGGGTGTTCGTCGACTCCGGCCCCGTGCTCGAGAAGGCGCTGGCGCGCAACGCCGGCCTGGGCTGGATCGGCAAGCACACCAACCTGATCGCGCGGGATGCCGGGTCGTACTTCTTCATTGGCGAAATCCTGACCGACCTGCCGCTGCCGGTCGACCAGCCCGCCGGCGCGCACTGCGGCACCTGTTCGGCGTGTATCCCCGCCTGCCCCACCGGCGCGATCACCGCGCCCTATCAACTCGACGCGCGCCGCTGCATCTCGTACCTGACCATCGAGTTGCATGGCGCGATCCCGGTGGAGCTGCGCCGGCTGCTCGGCAACCGCATCTACGGCTGCGACGATTGTCAGCTGGTGTGCCCGTGGAACAAGTTCGCGCGCGCCGCAGCACACCCGGACTTCAAGGTACGGCACAGCCTCGACGCAGCGCGGCTGGCGAGCCTGTTCGCCTGGACCGAGGCCGAGTTTCTTCAGCGTACGGAAGGCTCGGCTATCCGGCGCATCGGCTACGAACGCTGGCTGCGCAACATCGCGGTGGCGCTCGGCAACGCGCCTTCGACGGCCGAGAATCTGGCGGCGCTCGAGTCCCGCCGCGACGATCCCTCCGCGCTGGTGCGCGAACACGTGGCGTGGGCCATCTCGGAACACGCGCGCCGGGCGGCGGCGTGAACAAGGTTCACGGCGTGTACTGCAGATTGTCGATGAGCCGCGCCTTGCCGAGCCGCGCCGCGGTCAGCACGACGAACTGCCGCGTGTCCGGGCGCGCCTCCTCGAGCGTGCGCGCATCGCGAACGCTGAAGTAATCGGTGCGGAAACCCGTCGAGTCGAGCGCCGCACGCCCCGTACCCTCGATGCGCCGGAAATCGCGTACGCCGGACTGCAATGCCGCGACGGCCTGCTGCAGCTGGCGGTAGATAGTCGGCGCGAGCTTGCGCTCCTCCGCGGAGAGGTACTGGTTGCGTGAGCTCATGGCAAGCCCGTCGCTCTCGCGCACCGTGGGCGCACCGACGATTTCCACGCGCAGGCACAGGTCGGCGACCATGCGGCGGATCACCGTGAGCTGCTGGAAGTCCTTCTCGCCGAAGATGGCGACGTCCGGGTCGATGATGTGGAACAGCTTGGCGACCACGGTGGCCACGCCCTCGAAATGACCGGGACGGAACTCACCGCAGAGCAGGCGCGAGATTCCGGGCACCTCGATGCGCGTGGCGTTGTTGGCGCCGTTCGGATAGATCTCGCCGACCTCCGGGCTGAACATCAGGTCGCAGCCGGCCTCCTGCAGCAGGGTCGCGTCCAGCGACGGCGTGCGCGGGTAATGCGCGAAATCCTCGTTGGGACCGAACTGCATCGGATTCACGAAGATGCTGGCGACGAATCGCTTGCCGTGCTTGCGCGCCGCCTCGATGAGGCTCATGTGCCCCGCGTGCAGGTTTCCCATGGTCGGAACGAACACCACACGCTCGTGCGCCTCGTGCCAACGCGATACGTGCGCGCGTACGTCGGAGATCGTGGTCACCGTGAGCATCGGGGGTACCTTTTTCACGCGTGGAACTCGTGCTCCGGACCCGGATAGGACTTCTGCTTGACCGCCTGCACGTACCTCTGCAGCGCATCCAGGTTGGAGCTGGCACCGTCCATGAAGTTCTTCACGAAGCGCGGCTTGCGGCCCGAGGTGATGTCGAGCACGTCGTAGAGCACGAGGATCTGGCCGTCGGTGTCCGGGCCGGCGCCGATGCCGATCACCGGCACCTCGAGCGACTCGGTGATGCGCTTGCCGAGTTCGGAGGGAATGCACTCCAGCAGCACGATGTCCGCTCCCGCGGATTCCAGTGCGCGCGCGTTTTCCAGCATGCGATGCGCGGCGGCCTCGTCACGCCCCTGCACGCGGAAGCCGCCAGTCTTGTGTACCGACTGCGGCTTGAGGCCGAGGTGCGCGCACACCGCGATGTCGTGCCTCGCCAGGAACTCGACGATCTCGAGCTGGCCGATGCCGCTCTCGAGCTTGACCATCTCGGCGCCGCCTTCCTGCATGAGCCGCACGGAATTGGCCAGTGCGATGTCCGGCGTCGGGTAACTCGCGAACGGCAGGTCGGCGACCAGGAAGGGCCGGTGCAATCCGCGGGCCACCGCCTTCGAGTGATAGATGATGTCGTCCATGGTCACCGGCACCGTGGTGTCGTGACCCTGCAGCACCATGCCGAGCGAGTCACCGACCAGCACCAGGTCCGAGTCGGCCGCGTCGCACAATACGGCGAAACTCGCGTCGTAGCAGGTGATGCAGGCGATCTTCTCGCCCTCGCGCTTCATCTTATCGAGCGTGCCCAGCGACACCGGCGGCCGCGTGGAATCGCGCTGTTCGAGATGTGTGTACATGGCTAGATCGTACCGTGCCGCAGCGGGTTGTAATACATGCGCCCCTTCTTCATGCGCCGGATCGCGGCCACCAGCTCGTCGTAGTCCGCCTGGTTCTGCGTGGGATCGATGTTGGCGGCATTGACGATCAAGAGCGGCGCACGGTCGTAGGCATGGAAGAAACGGGCGTAGGCATCGTTGAGACGCGACAGGTAGGCGGCGTCGATACCCGTCTCGTAGGCGATGCCGCGCCTGGCGATGCGTGCCAGCAGCGTCTCGACCGGCGCCTGCAGGTACAGCACGAGATCGGGTCGCGGCGGATCGACGTCGAGACGCGACGCCACCTGGTCGTACAGACTGAGCTCGGCGGCATCGAGTGTCAGCGCGGCGAACAGCCGGTCTTTTTCGAATAGATAGTCACCCACACGCCGCGCCGCAAACAGGTCCTGCTGCTTGAGCGAGCCGAGCTGCTGCGCGCGCTGGAACAGGAAGAAGAGCTGCGCCGGCAAGGCGCCCGACTTCGGGTTCTTGTAGAAACGCTCGAGGAAGGGATTTTGCGCGTCCTGTTCGAGCACCAGCTCGGCCTCGAGCGTGCTGGCGAGCCGCTTCGCGAGGCTGGTCTTGCCGACGCCGATCGGGCCTTCGACCACGATGTAGCGCTGCGCCGGAAGCTCGGGCGCGGGTGTGCGTGGCAGGTCGGCGCCCACGGTTGCCGCGGCTTCTTCGTCCTGCTCGCTCACAATCTTTCGATCCCTCGATCGGCCACGCGCGCGCGCAACGTGCGCACGCGGCCGAGCCCAGGCACTTCGAGATCCGGCGCGATGTCGCCCAGTGGATAGAGCACGAAATCGCGCTCCGCGATGCCCGGATGCGGCAGCTTCAAGGACTCGGTGACGCGGGTCTCGCGGCCCATGACCAGCAGGTCGAGGTCGATGACGCGCGGACCCCAGCGTTGCCGGGGCGGTTCGCGGCCGAGCGCCCGTTCGGCATCGCGCAGCGCGGCCAGCAGTTCTTCGGGGGAAAGCTGCGTCAGCAGGCCCGCGGCCGCATTCACGAACGCCGGCTGCACCACGTCGCCGAACGGCGCGGTGTGGAACAGCGCCGAGCGCAGCACCAGCCGCGACTGCGGCAGCTGCGCGAGCGCGTCGAAGGCACGCTCCACCTGGCGACGCGGGTCGTCGAGGTTGCTGCCGATGCCGACGTACGCCGGTAGCCATCGCGGCCCGTGCGCCGCCTGCGCGACGCCGGCCGTGGCGGCGCTCATGTCGCGGCCGGAGCGCGACCGCGGCCGCGCCGCCGGCGTCGCGGACGGCGACGTGCGCCACCATCAGACGCGGGCCGGGGCTGGCCGACCAGCGCATCGGCCATGCGATCGCGATCGGATTGCGAGACTTCCTGCACGCTGGTCCACCACTGCGCGATTGCCGGGTCCGCGAGGCCCATGTCGGCACGCAGCAGCAAGAGGTCGAAACCGGCGCGGAACCGCGGCTGCTCGAGCATGCGCAGCGCGCGGCGGCCGCGCGGCTGCTCGAGGCGCGGCTGTGCGGCGAACATCTCGCGTACGCCGAGCGAGAAACGTTTCGGGATGCTGATGCGTCCCTGCGCAGCGCGCGCGGCGCGGTCCACCGCATCGACTATCGTGCCGATGTCGTGCCACTTCTCCTGCGGCTGCTTCTCGATGATTTCGGCGATGGGCCCATAAAGCAGCAGCGCGAAAAGGAAGGTGGGTGTCACGGGCTTGCCTTGCTGCACGCGCTGGTCCGTATTCACCAGGCCCTGCTTCAGCAACCGCACCACGGCGCCGTTCGGATGACGAGACAGATACGCGGCCACCGTCGGCAACAGCTCACCGAGCAGACCATGGGCCTGCAGCACTTCCAGGCTGCGCGCGCCGTGGCCGGTCAGGAACAACTTGAGCGTCTCGTCGAACAGGCGTGCCGGGGGTACGCTGCCCAGCAACTCGCGCAGGCTCGCGATGGATGTACCGGTCTCGCCGTCGAGCGTAAACCCGAGCTTGGCCTCGAAGCGCGCGGCGCGCAGCATGCGCACCGGATCCTCGCGGTAACGCGTGACCGCGTCGCCGATGAGTTTGAGGCGGCGCGCCGCGATGTCCTCGACGCCGCCGGTGTAGTCCCAGATCGAGAAGTCGGCGATGTTGTAGTAGAGCGAATTCGCGGTGAAGTCGCGACGCCACACGTCGTCGTCGATACTGCCGTAGGCGTTGTCGCGCAGGATGCGGCCGTGCTCATCGGTGACGCGGTCCTCGTCGTCATCGTCGCCGGCGCCGGCATGGCGCGAACGATCACGCTCCACCAGCGGTGGCACACCGTGAATGCCCGTCTGGTGCGAACCGGCCTCGGCCAGCACCGTGGACTCGTCGGTG
>Ga0163163_10006182_pt1 | contig 10440 bp, 8 predicted proteins | sample S65metaG_FD_119766 | JGI IMG/M metagenome (GOLD analysis project Ga0163163, IMG submission 119766) | Switchgrass rhizosphere microbial communities from Kellogg Biological Station, Michigan, USA - S6-5 metaG | ecosystem: Host-associated > Plants > Roots > Rhizosphere > Soil | place: USA: Michigan... | reverse complement strand
GCGGGTGTTGGTTTGGGAATGAAGCCGAACGTATATTTAAAGGACGGCGACATAGTTGAATTGGGGATCGATGGATTGGGAAAGGCAAAGCAAAATGTGAAGGCTTATCACTCATAACACTATTGGACATGAGTATTATTCAAAACATCCCTGGCGCCGATGGAGGCAAAATGCATGCGAATTGACGCCCATCAGCACTTCTGGAAATTCGATCCGATGCGTGATAGCTGGATCACTGATGAAATGTCAGTGATCCAGAAAGACTTTCTTCCCAAAAATTTTCAAACGGTGCTGGAGAAGAATAATTTCGAGGGTTCGGTTCTTGTGCAAAGCGACCAATCAGAAAAGGAAAATGAATTTCAATTAACAAATGCGAAGCAGAATGATTTTATAAAAGGGGTGGTTGGTTGGGTCGATCTCCAGGCGAATGATATCGAAGAACGGCTGACCTATTACAGTTCTTTTAAAAAAATGAAAGGTTTCAGGCATGTGTTGCAGGGTGAGGCTGACAGGTCTTTTATGCTGAGGCCTCAATTTATGGATGGCCTCGGTAAACTGGCGAGATTTGGATTTACTTATGATATCCTGATCTATGCGGACCAGTTGAAATATATTCCTGAATTTGTGGGAGCATTTATGAATCAGAGGTTCGTGATCGATCACTTGGCAAAACCCCGGATAAAAGAACGTGAAATCAGCGAGTGGAAAAAAGAGATACAAAAAATAGCCAGGTTTGAAAATGTCTGTTGTAAAATTTCCGGAATGGTTGCGGAGGCCGATTGGAAAAATTGGAAGCAGGATGATTTTATACCTTATATCGATGCGGTGATTGAAGCATTTGGACCCAATCGGATCATGTATGGATCAGACTGGCCTGTTTGCCTGGTGGCTGCTTCATATGAGCAAATGCTCGGGATTGTCGAGGAATATTTTTCTTCATTCTCGGAAACAGAACAGGAATTGTTTTTTGGAAAGAACGCAATTCAATTTTATAATCTATAAAGTCCCTCTCCGTATGAGGGGGATACTGGGAGAGGCCTATGGATCTGCAATTAAAAGACAAGATTATTATTGTTACAGGTGGTGCTAAAGGAATCGGTGAAGGTATCGTGAAAGTACTGGCGGCGGAAGGTGCAGTACCAATAATTATAGGAAGAAATGAGGACGACAATTTAAGAACAGTCAATGAAATTGAATCGGCTGGCGGTAAAGCCTGGCAGGTAGCGGCTGAATTAACGGAACCTGCTGAATGTACAAAGGCTGTGAGTGTAGTGAATGAAAAATTTCATCGAATTGATGGGTTGGTCAATAATGCCGGGATCAATGATGGAGTAGGACTGGAGAAGGGCAACTATGAAAAATTCATGCAAAGCCTTCACCGAAACCTGGTGCATTATTATTTAATAGCGCAGTCTTGTTTGCCCGAATTAAAAAAGTCGAAAGGCGCGATTGTAAATATCGGGTCAAAAACGGCAGAAACGGGGCAAGGCAATACGTCAGCCTATGCTGCTGCAAATGGCGGCCGCAACGCGTTGACAAGAGAATGGGCCGTTGAGTTGTTGAAGTATGGCATTCGAGTCAATTCATTGATAGTTGCCGAATGTTTTACACCTCTTTATGAGAAATGGATAAAGACCCTGCCGAATCCTGAAGAAAAATTGAAAGAAATAGAATTGAAGATTCCACTAGGGAACCGCATGACCACCCCCGAAGAGATCGCTAATGCCGTGGCTTTCCTGTTATCGCCCCGGTCAAGTCATACCACTGGTCAATTGATACATGTGGACGGAGGATATGTTCATCTTGATAGGGCACTGGCCAATGCATGACCCGTTTTGAACATCGAATCTTCTTCTAATAACATTCAATCTTCAATTTTCAATGTTCAATGTTAAATTTGACGTTCATATAAATACAAATGCTGTTACTGGGAATTGATTTGGGGACATCTTCTATTAAGGTTTCTGTTTTAGATGCAGAAACACAGCAAAGCCTCGCTTCTGCACAATACCCCGAAGAAGAAACGACAATTACCTCGTTGCAAACAGGCTGGGCCGAACAATCCCCGGAAACTTGGTGGCAGAATATCAAAGAGGCTATAAAAAAGGTAAATGCCACTAGGCTATTCGACCCCAAAAACATTGCGGCTATTGGCATTGCCTATCAAATGCACGGATTGGTATTAGTGAACAAACAACAAAAAGTTTTGCGTGATAGTATTATCTGGTGCGATAGCCGCGCAGTGGAAACAGGAAATGTTGCGTTTAAAAAAATTGGTGAACAGAGATCTTTAAGTGCTTTACTTAATTCGCCAGGGAATTTTACGGCTTCCAAACTTTCGTGGGTCAAAGAAAATGAACCGAAAATTTTTGAAAGCTCTTATAAAATGATGTTGCCCGGTGATTTCGCGGCAATGAAATTAACCGGTGAGATCACGACTACATCCTCTGCATTGTCAGAGGGAATTTTTTGGGATTTTCAGGAAGATGAGTTGTCAAAGGATGTAATGAACTGTTTTGGCTTTGACGAAAAAATTATCCCGGAAGTAAAACCTCTTTTTTCTTCTCATGGATCGTTATTGTCGGAGGTTGCAAAAGAACTTTCGTTGAATCCGGGCATTCCTGTGAGTTATAAGGCCGGCGACCAGTTAAACAATGCGCTTTCATTAAATGTCTTCCAACCGGGTGAAGTAGCGGCTACTGCCGGAACGTCGGGAGTGATCTATGCCATCACCGACGGGTTGTTTTTTGATAAGCTTTCGCGAGTGAATGCCTTTGCTCATGTGAACCACAGTAAAAAGGAACGAAGAGTAGGTGTTTTATTATGCATCAATGGCACGGGCATTATGAACAGGTGGATCAAAGACCTTTCTGCGACAAATTACAACGAGATGAATCGACAGGCCTCGCAAATTCAACCGGGCAGTGACGGATTATCTGTGTTACCATTTGGAAATGGAGCAGAACGAATCTTTGAAAATAAAATGGTTGGTGCGCATCTTTTGCATATTGACCTTAACAAACATTCAAAGGCTCATCTCTTTCGCGCCACTCAGGAGGGAATAGTTTATTCATTTCGTTTTGGCCTCGATATTATGCGTGAGAATGGTATCCTGCCTTCGGTTATCCGGGTAGGGAAAGCGAATATGTTTTTAAGCGACCTGTTCGCCGCCTCGTTTGTAGACGCAACAAATGTTCCAGTTGAGATGTATGACAATGATGGTAGTGTTGGAGCTGCGCTCGGGGCGGGCATTGGCGCTGGTATTTTTTCTTCTCCAAAAGAAGCATTCAGTAACCTGAAGCTGATCAAGCGGATTGATCCTTCATCGAATCTTAAAGTGTATGATGAGCTGTATGGAAAATGGAAACAAGAATTGATGAAATTCGTTTGAACTGTTAGGAGAGAGAAGCAAAGTCTACTCTTCGTAGCTTAGTAAAGACATAAAACGGTTGGTTGTTATGAAACAGGTTGTGATAAAAATTCATCCGAAGGATAATGTCCTCGTAGCATTGAAAAACCTTTCAAAAGGGGAGACTATTTCTTTTGAAGGTGAAGAATTTATTTTGCAGGACGCTATCGCAGCAAAGCATAAGTTTTTTACAAAAGAGATGAACCAGGGTGATGAGGTGATTATGTATGGCGTGCTGGTAGGAAAAGTTCAAAATGTTATTTCCCGTGGCGGACTCATGACAACCGCCAATGTGAAACATGCAGCGCAGCCCTATGATTATCGTGGTTCGAACTTTCACTGGCATGCACCTGATGTTTCAAAATTCGCAAACAGGACCTTTAATGGATATCATCGCAGTGATGGAAGGGTCGGAACAGCCAACTACTGGCTTTTTATTCCAACAGTGTTTTGCGAAAACAGGAATCTTGATGTGATCCGCGAGGCATTGCATAACGAATTGGGTTATGCGGTTACAGATAAATATAAGCAGTTCACCCATCATTTAATGACCGCCTACAAGGAAGGCAAGGACCTAAAAAGTTTTGACTTGACTCCCCCTCCATCGGAGAAGGTTGAGGACAGGCTTTTTAAAAATGTCGATGGGATTAAGTTCCTTAACCATGAAGGTGGTTGTGGCGGTACGCGGCAGGATGCGGCGATATTAGGCAAATTGCTTGCAGCATATGCCGACCATCCCAATGTGGGTGGCGTTACAGTATTGAGCTTAGGTTGCCAGCATTTACAGATGCAGGACCTTCTCGCTGAGCTTCGCCAGCGTAATCCAAACTTTGATAAGCCACTTTGTATTTTTGAACAGCAACAATCAAAAAGCGAAGAGCAACTGATCACCGAAGCCATAAGAAAAACTTTTTTGGGTCTCATTGAAATTAATAAGCTTGAACGTAAACCCGCCACACTTGATAAATTAAGTGTCGGAGTAAAATGTGGAGGAAGTGATGGGTTCAGTGGTATTTCTGCGAATCCTGCGGTAGGGTATTGTTCTGATTTGCTGGTAGCACTGGGAGCAAAAGTTTTGTTAGCTGAATTTCCAGAGCTGTGCGGAGTAGAACAGGAATTGGTTGATCGTTCAGTAGACGAAAACACGGCGAAGAAATTTATTCGCTTGATGAGGAGTTACGAAGAAGCAGCAAAAAAAGTCGGATCGGGTTTTTATATGAATCCTTCGCCCGGAAATATCAAAGATGGACTGATCACGGATGCTATTAAAAGCGCAGGTGCTGCAAAGAAAGGAGGCACTTCGCCGGTTGTTGATGTGCTTGATTATACAGAGCCTGCAACCAAACCAGGATTGAGCCTGGTTTGTACGCCAGGGAATGATGTCGAAGCAACCACTGGCAAAGCCGCTTCAGGCGCCACGTTGATCTTGTTTACAACTGGTCTTGGAACACCGACTGGTAACCCGGTTTGTCCTACAATTAAGGTGTCAAGCAATGCGGCTTTAACAAAGAGAATGAGAGACATTATTGATATTGATACAGGTCCAATAATTGAAGGAGATAAAACTATCCAGGAAATGGGAGACGAGATATTAGAATATTGCATCAAAGCAGCAAGTGGAGAAATAATTCCAAAAGCGGTGCAGCTAAATCAAGACGATTTTATACCATGGAAACGTGGAGTTTCATTATAAAGCAAGGTTTAAAAAAGACGATAGCCTATATTTGATGAATAGCGAACAAGGCGTACAAGAGAGTGACACCTGCATACCGGCAGGCAGGCAACAGAAGCCGACAAGACTTGCAAAAGCTGGCAACATGAAAGAATTCCTGGATGAAAACTTTTTATTAAAAACAAAAACCGCGCAGCGTCTTTTTCATGATTACGCCAAAGATATGCCGGTGATAGACTATCATTGTCATTTACCTCCTCAACAGATCGCAGACGATACTCAATTTGAAAATCTGACGCAATGCTGGCTTTACGGTGACCATTATAAGTGGCGAGCCATGCGAATAAATGGTGTTTCAGAAGAGTATTGTACCGGTGCAAAAGGAGATTGGGAAAAGTTTGAGAAATGGGCGGAAACAGTTCCATATACTTTACGCAATCCGTTATATCACTGGACGCATTTAGAGCTGCAGCGATATTTTGATGTACATGATACTCTGGATCCAGGTTCGGCAAAAAAGATTTACAAAGATTGCTCGGCAAAACTGCAAACGCCAAACTATTCGGTTCGCAACTTGTTGAGAAAAATGAATGTGAAGCTTGTTTGTACAACAGATGACCCAGTCGATTCACTGGAGCATCATTTGAGGTTAAAGGAAACCGGTTTTGAGATCCCGATATTACCGGCCTTTCGTCCCGATAACGCAATGGATATAAATGAGCCTCAAAGATTTTTAAAATACCTGGGAAAATTGGAACAGGTAAGTGATATTGACATCTCGTCGCTTGATCATTTTCTATTTGCTTTAAAAAGTCGTCACGATTTTTTTTCTTTGATGGGTTGCTCCGTATCGGATCATGGTTTGGAGGAAATGTCAAGTGAGGATTTTACCGGTTCAGAGATCAATAGCACATTTGATAAACTTCGTGCCGGAAGACAACTGGACCATAGTGAACAGGTGAAATTCAGATCTGCTATGTTGCTTCAATTTGCAGAATGGGATTGGGAAAAGGGTTGGGTGCAGCAATTTCATATTGGAGCGTTAAGAAATAATAATTCCCGTATGCTGCAAACATTGGGAAGAGATACAGGTTGGGATTCCATTGGTGACTTTACACAGGCGAGATCTCTTGCAAAATTCCTGGATAAGCTTGACAGGAAAAATAAACTAACAAAAACCATTCTTTACAATTTGAATCCAGCCGATAATGAATTGTTTGCGACAATGACGGCTAATTTCAACGACGGTTCAATGGCAGGCAAGATACAATGGGGTTCAGCATGGTGGTTTCTAGATCAGAAGGATGGGATGGTAAATCAATTAAATGTTTTGTCCAATATGAGCCTGCTAAGCCGTTTTGTCGGAATGATAACCGATTCAAGAAGTTTTCTTTCATATCCGCGTCATGAATATTTTCGTCGCATTTTGTGTGATCTTTTTGGTGATGAAATTGAAAACGGTGAATTGCCCAATGACGTCAACTGGACAGGCAAAGTGATACAGGATATTTGCTTTTACAATGCGCAAAATTATTTTGATTGGAAGGAAAGATTAAAATCTTCAACTACAAAAAAAGTCACCGCTTAATTTTATTCTTAAACTACAGAAAGGATATGTCAAAAAAAATTGTAACACTGGGAGAAATTATGCTGAGATTATCGACTCCCGATTTTAAACGATTTGTGCAAGCCGATAGTTTTGACGTAACATACGGCGGAGGGGAAGCCAATGTGGCTGCTGCCCTTTGCAATTATGGATTGAATGGGACGTTCGTTAGTAAGGTTCCCAATAATGCAATTGGTCAATCCGCAATTAACCATTTGCGGCGTTATGGTGTGGATACGGAATTCATGGCGAGAGGTGGTGATCGTCTTGGAATTTATTTTTTGGAATCAGGCGCTTCCATGCGGGCTTCACAGGTGATCTATGACAGGGCGGGTGCCTCGATTGCCGGCGCAGAGCTCAGCGATTTTGATTTTAATAAAGTTTTTGACGGGGCAGTCTGGTTCCATACAACCGGTATCACGCCTGCATTAAGTGATAAATGTGCAACTCTTGCGGAAACTGCCTTAAAAACCGCAAAAGAAAAAGGTATTACCACCAGTCTTGATCTCAACTACAGGAAAAAGTTATGGAGCAAAGAGAAGGCAAGAGAAGTAATGACAAGGCTTTGCCAGCATGTTGACGTTTGCATAGGCAACGAGGAAGATGCGGAAACGGCTCTTGGTTTTAAACCAGAAGGCACTGATGTTACAAAAGGTGAATTGAACGTGGACGGGTATAAGACTATGTTCAAACAAATGGCAGAGAAGTTTGGGTTTAAATATGTGGCTTCGACCTTGAGAGAAAGTCACAGCGCTTCGGATAACGGATGGAGTGCTCTGGTGTACGACGGAAAAGATTTTTATCATACCCGTCAATACGAAGTGCGTATAGTGGATCGTGTGGGGAGCGGTGATTCTTTTGCAAGTGGATTTATTTTTGGCCTGGTCACGGGAATGTCAATGAAGGAGGCAGCTGAATTTGGTGTGGCAGCGTCGGCGTTAAAACATACTATTCCGGGCGATCTCAATCATGCCACATTGAATGACGTAAAGGAGCTGATGAAAGGTGATGCGTCGGGCAGAGTGCAGCGATAAGACGCCCTTGTCGCCTTGAACGGGTGACTTAAATCGAACAGCTATTCTTTAAAGTAGATATTTCTTGTGGTTAGTTCTGATTATGTTTCCAGATTGAGTAATTCTATTTTACTTGGGTTGCCTGCCTGCCGGTAGGCAGGCGTCGCACTCCCGATAGCTATCGGGATCAACGTCCAGTTCTTTTAATCAACAAACAAAATTCAAAACAATTGTACACTCTTCGCTTTCAGGGCTGTGAGTGGTAAAGTCCCTCCTCAGGAGGGATTTAGGGAGGCCTTATGCCAGACAAAAAAATTGTTTCAGACAAAATTGTTCATCAGGGAATTTTACCCTTATATTTTAATGCTGATGAAACCGTAAGCGTTGAAGTATTAAGGGCCATCTATAACGCAGGAGTCAGGGCTGTCGAATACACCAACAGGGGAGAAGCGGCCCTAAATAACTTTAAAAAACTAGTTGAAGTAAAAGACAAGGAAACGAAGGATATGTTGCTTGGCGTTGGAACGATCAAAACTTTGCAGCAGGCAGAAAGTTATCTGAATATTGGTGCCGATTTCCTTGTAAGCCCGGGTCTTATTCCTGAGGTGGTGGACTATACGAACCGAAAAAACATTTTCTATGCCCCGGGTTGTATGACTCCCAGCGAGATCATTGCAGCAGAAAATAAAGGAATAGCATTCATCAAACTTTTCCCGGGAAATTTGTTAGGTCCGGAATTCGTAAGCAGCATCAAAGAAATATTCCCCAAGCTTTTGTTTATGCCTACTGGCGGCGTTGATACCACGAAAGAAAATTTAGAAGCATGGTTTAAATCTGGCGTATCTGCCGTAGGCATGGGAAGCAAATTGATCAGCAAGAAATTAATGGAACAAAAGGACTATGCTGCAATTGAAAAAATGACAAAAGAAGTGCTGGAAATAATTCAGAAAATAAAAAGCTAGTGCAGTTAAGTGCTTCTAAAAAAAAATCTCAAATCTCTCCTTTAGGTACTACTGGTATAGGAAAATACAGGTGGACTATCTGTGCGCTTGTTTTTTTCGCCACTACTATAAATTACCTGGACAGGCAAACGATTAGCCTTGTAAAAGCAGATCTTGACACCGAATTCGGATGGACTAAAACAGATTATGCAAATATTACCGTCGCCTTTCAGTTGACCTACGCATTGGCAATGTTTGGCATAGGACGGTTGATCGACAAGCTGGGTACAAAGATCGGCTATGCCTTATCATTATTTCTTTGGAGTCTGGCATCTATTGGACATGCATTTGTAAAAAGTACAACAGGTTTCCTGGTTGCGAGAGGATTTTTGGGGCTTACAGAATCAGGAAACTTCCCTTCTGCGATAAAGGCTATTGCAGAATGGTTTCCCAAAAAGGAAAGAGCCTTAGCAACCGGGATTTTTAATTCGGGTACAAACATAGGTGCAATCATTGCGCCGCTTACTGTTCCTTTTATTGCAAAAGAGTACGGGTGGCAGTGGGCCTTTATCATTACAGGTGCTGTAGGCCTCATTTGGTTACTGTTCTGGTTTTGGTTATATGAAGTACCAGCCAGGCAGAAAAGGTTAAAGCAAGATGAATTTGATTACATACACAGCGATACTGACGAAATTGTCTCCATCGGCGTAGCAAATGAATCACCTTCGAAAGTTTCATGGGGTAGGCTTTTGCAGTTTAAACAGACCTGGGCGCTTGCAATTGGAAAATTTTTAACCGATGGTGTTTGGTGGTTTTATCTTTTTTGGCTGCCTGATTTTTTGCATGAGCAATATCAGTTGGCACAGACCGAGATGGCATTGCCGATCGCAGTGGTCTATGTAATATCTTCTGTGGGCAGTGTCTTTGGCGGATGGTTGCCAATGAATTTAATAAAAGGACAATGGCCGGTTTTTAAGGCCAGGAAAACATCAATGCTGATCTATGCATTGTGCGCAATACCGATCTTTACTGCTCAGCTATTCGGGAACTATAGTGTCTGGTTTCCGGTCCTTATCATTGGTTTTGGAGCTGCCGCACACCAGGCATGGAGTGCAAATATCTATACAACTGTGTCTGATATGTTCCCTAAAAAAGCCGTTGCTTCCGTAACCGGGATAGCTGGCATGGCGGGAGGACTAGGTGGAATTTTAGTTTCTAAATCGGCAGGATATTTATTTGACTATTATAAGTCACTTCACGATATTGAAAGGGGATATCTTATTTTGTTTATTTTTTGCAGCATTGCTTATATAGCGGCATGGCTTATTATACATTTTCTTGTCCCAAAAATGAAAAAGGTAGAGGTTTGATTCGCAGAACTAGGCAGCCACCGTTACATGTTGTAAAATTCTTTCCAGCGAAATTTCAGAATGGCTTTCATGAAAAATGCACTGACCTTGATGGATAACTAAGATCTGGGGAGACTGATGAGGGATTCCGAATGTCTCTGAAATTTTTTCCGAAATATCTTTGTAACTGGTCAGGTCAAGAAAATTGAAATCGATCTCCCCCGGGCAACAATTCTGTTGCAAACGTTGAAATACAACTTCGCTAAAATGGCAACATGAGCTGTATTTGAAAATTACCTGGGCCCTTTCCTGGGACTTCACAATAATTTTTTGTAACTGGTCCTCAGCAGTGAGATGGATCCAATGCATGGCTTGAGCTATTAATTGATCTTATTTTATCCTCTGAATCTATAACTACTTTGAGGATTCATGGGGCACCCTGATTTTCTG
>Ga0163163_10006178_pt1 | contig 10444 bp, 10 predicted proteins | sample S65metaG_FD_119766 | JGI IMG/M metagenome (GOLD analysis project Ga0163163, IMG submission 119766) | Switchgrass rhizosphere microbial communities from Kellogg Biological Station, Michigan, USA - S6-5 metaG | ecosystem: Host-associated > Plants > Roots > Rhizosphere > Soil | place: USA... | reverse complement strand
GCCTGGGCATGACCGCCGATTTCGGTGTCGGCGGAGGCGATAGGGGCGCCGTATTCATGGGCTTCGGCGATCCATTCGTTAGTTTACCTGGCGACTGCACCGGTGAAGATGGCTGGGTGCGCTGGGTTTGAGCCACTGGCGGTTTTGATAGCGATGACGGCGGGGTCGGAAGTGCGTGGCCCGATGCTGAGGAGCTCGAAGGCGATGGCGTTGGCGCCAGCTTCGCGTTCGGGGTTGCCGTCGCCGGAGCCGTCGCGACCGGCGCGGTGTCCTTCCCCCTCGGTGGAAGGGGAGTGCTGCCCATACCCGGCAGAGCATTTTGCTTGGGGATCTGCGGTGCTTGCGGCCTGGCGCTCGTGCTTGGTGCGAGGGTTGCTTCACCGGTTCGGGGACGTCGGGTGTCGCCCGCACCCGGCAGAGCGTGACCCGGCGGAGCGTTAGCCGGCAAGGTGGTGTTCGATGGTGACGTGCTCAGCTTCGTGTTTGGCGTTATCCCACCAGGACCGTTCGTGCCTGGCGCGCCGCCCTTGTTCGCCTCAGTACCCTTGCCCGCTTGAGCAGGAAGCGCCGTTCCGCTCAAGCTGTCGGGCAGACCATTGCCCGGCTTCAGGTTCGCCGTTCCCTGCGCCGGAATGCCCTGCTGGGTCCCTGTTCTCTGCTGCGTCCCGAATAGCAGCTTGGCTGCTGTTCCCGGCGCCGGCGCCGTCGTCGTGGTGGACGTGGAGGTGGTGCTAACCGGAAAGACCGGCTTGGTAGAGGTTTTTGCTTGTGTGTCGACGAACGCATTTGGTGGAATCGCCGCCTGGCCGGAGCTGATCGCCTCCGCTCTGGTCCTCAGTGTCGTCGGAAGTTGCGGCCCCACCCCTGTCCGGCCGCTGGCGGCAGCGGTTGCAATATTGTTCTGCACCGTTGGTGCAACGTTGATGGTGTTTTTGATGACGACCGCGTTGTGGACATTGTTAAAGATGATGTTGTTCGGCGGCGGCGCCACATAGACTGGCGGGCTGCAATAGTCGGGTATCGGCACGAACACCGGCTGCGGCAGGATGAACAATCCAATCGAAGCGAACGGCGGGGGCAGCACCACAAAGTCCGGCGGCGATGGCGGCAGGTAATAGATCGGCGGCGGCGGGGGTGGCACGAAATCGAATTCAGGATCGTCGAAATAGAAAACCGGGCGATCGACGTAAGCGATCTCTTCGGGCGGCGGCGGCGGGATGTCATAGTCGATGATCGCAAAGGCCGCCGGAGGCTCCAGCGGCGCGGTCAAGATCGCCAGTCGCCGGCGCGCATCCCACGCGTGCGGTCCGCGCGGATAGCGCCGCAAATAGGACCAATAGGCCTCCGGTGTATCAGCCACGTAGGTGCGGCGCCAGGTGATCGCTTCGCGCCGCGCGGCAAGCATCGCCCGCACCCGACGTGCCAGGGGATCGTCGGGGTAGGAGGCCAGAAAATCCTCATAACCCTGCATCGTGTCGCGGTCGATCGCGGCGGTGTAGGCATCCTGCACGTCGAGATCACGCATCGGCCGCTCGCGAATCGCCGCGACCTGGTCGGGCGCGCCTTGCATGGGCGGCGCATCGGGCGTGCGATCGAAGAAGATGAACTGGGTCTGGATCTTCTGCGCATCCCACGGAATTTGCGCGCCCTTGCTGGTTTCGCTGACACGCAGCCGCACGCGATCGAAAACGTCCGGCAGGGACAGACCTCCGGCGCGGATCATCTCAGCCAGCGACTGCGCGTACACCCCGTAGCTCCCGGACTCACTCGGGGCAACCGTGCCGGGCGCAGCATTAAATGCGATCAGCATATTCGGTGAAGGATCAACAATGGCGAGCCCGCTAGCGATCGGGTTTCCGCCTATGATGAAGGGCTGCTGTCGCGCTGCATCCAGAACGATGACGCTCGCTTTCAAGGGAACCGCCGCAAGCTGGCGGATGTAGTCGCTGATCCGCAATCCTTCGATCGGAATATCGGTCTCATGCCTGATAGGTGAATCGACCGGAATGAAATAATTCTCCCCGGCAAGCTGGACGCCGTAGCCGGCGAGATAGACGAATGCCACCGTGTCGGAGGGCGATGCCTCAGCCTTCTGGAGAAACTCGCGAAAGCTCTTGCGCAGGGAGTCGGCGTCAAGGTCGCGGGCACCGATCACGTCGAAGCCCGCCGCCTGCAAGGTTTGCGCGATCAGGCCGGCATCGTTGGCTGCGGTGGCGAGCGGCGCGTTGGCATAGGCCCCATTGCCGACCACCAGGGCAATGCGCTTTTCCTGTGCGGCCGACTGTTGCGCCGCGGCAGAGCCGATCAAGGCCGGAAATCCCCACATCACCAGGAGGCAGAGCGAGAAAAACGAAAACTTCCGAACGGGCCACATGGTGCTTGTCCTGTTAGAACAGGCCTGCGCGGATTCAGCTCAGGGCCAATTGAACCGCACTTGAACGAACAACGTTTGCGGCGAAGGCTCGGCGCAACAACAAACGCGTCCAATTGACGCAGAGATACGTGCGGTGGTGACCGTCGCGTCAGTTCGCGTGTGAGCAACAATTCGCAGGACTCGGGCCGCGCCATTGATCGAACCCGAGCGGCTGTCCCAAGCTAAGCTGCGCGTCTTCCCGGACCGCCTCGGGTCGTCACCGGCTCGGAACTGGTCTGGCCAGGTGCGTCGAGAACAGCCACGTGATGGTTATAGACCATCTCCCAGCCCTTCCAGCCCGTGAATAGCAGGATGCCGATGACCACGAGCGACAGAATCCAGCCCCACGGTCTTATTGCGGCTTCAGCACCCTGACCGTACCGCAGGATGAAATTGATGACCGCAATTGCGACTGCGGTAAGATTGCCGAACATGTGATACCAAGCATCGTTCAGCACCCGGATTCGAGGTTCGCCAAAAAAATCGGTAAAGCCGGCCACGGCGGCGAGAAGTGCCATCACGATGCCTGCACCAATCAGCCAAATCGATGCTCGCGCCCAGAAGCCGTCGCCCGTAGCAATGAACGCGAGGTCCGTGAGCAACGCTCCGACCAGGAAGGCGACAGGAAATGGAATCAGCATTGGATGTAGCGGGTGAGTGCCGAGCTTCGCTGTGCTCATGGGGTTAACACTCATAGGGACCTCACTCTTGAAGTGATCTGCCGGAACAATTTCCGGCGATCCCACTGGTTCCTGATAGGCCTGAGTGCGGTGCGGGATTTTAGCTCATTTCGCGAATGCGTAAGCCCCGCGCAGGGCGTGGCCCGATATGGCCGAATGCCTTGATGATTTTATTGACGAGAGCAAGCCTGTTCGCGTGATCGACGCGTTTGTCGACGCGCTCGATTGGCGGAGATGAGGTTTGCAGGGGGAGAGCCGGCGGCGACTGGTCGCCCCTCATACCATCCCTCGTCTCTACTTAAGCTCACGGTTATCTGAACCGGGTGCAGGCGAGCCGACTTGCCTTTCAGGTCACTCTCTAGAGGAGGACGGTGCCTGCGCCTCACCGCTGCGCCATTCACTTCTTGTGGCTCTGATGCTTGGGGCTCTTGGCGATCGAGCCGGTCGCGTCCCTAGCAGCCTCGATGCGCTCGATCCGCTGGTGGATTTCGCCTGTGGTCGCGCGGAGCGAGTCGACGCCGATCTCGCTGTTCGCCACGTTGGCGCGCAGCGAACCGATCTCGGTTGTGGTGTCATCCTGCGCCATGCGGAGGTGGAGCGTCTCGTGCTTCAGCTGGGCGAGATTCGACGCGATCTGGGCAGCCGTAACGCGCCGATACGCCTCGTTCTCGTCGGTGGTGGTGCGCAGCGCAGCAAGGCCGATCTCGGCATTGGCCAGGCTCGCCCGGATATGGGAAAGTTCCTCGGAGGTGTCGCTTTGGCTCTCGCGCAGCTTGGCATTCTCCGTGTCGACCCGGGCGAAATTCGACGCGATCTTGGCGGCCGCAACGCGCCGATGCGCCTCGTTCTCGTCGGTGGTGGTGCGCAGCGCAGCAAGGCCGATTTCGGCATTGGCGAGGCTCGCCCGGATATGGGAAAGTACCTCAGAGGTATCACTCTGGCTCTCGCGCAACTTGGCATTCTGCGCCTTGACTTGGGCGAGCTCTGCCGTCAGCGCAGCGACGCGGTCCTCGAGCGTCATCATGGGAGTTTCTCGGGCGGCGTCGCGGTCAAACTCGCTCGCGGAGACGCAGTGGTGCCAACGCCCCACAACATCACGCCGGCGCTCGCTGCGAGCGCCAGACCGACGGCGACACGGAACGGGGCGGCCGTGCCCCGATACGGCAAGGCATCCGGCGTCATTGCTGATTTACCCATGTACAGATCTCCAGCATTTGAACGAAGACATTATGATCCTCTTCAGCTTACCACTTTACTAATCGCACGCGTCTCTTTGAAATATTCATGGCCGCGGATCGCGGCCGCGCTAGGATAGCGTCAGCATCAAGAACGGTGCGTTGAACGATCTTTCAAAAAATCAGTGCGTAGTCAGAGCGGGTTCTGTTCAATGCGCGACTTGATGATGCGCGGTTCTATCGGGCCTTGCTTGCCGAACCGCGGCCGCTCGTTGATTGAGCTGACCGCCACGATCAGTTTCAGTTCCCGCTCTGCCCGCAGCCGTCTAGCTCCGGCCTGCGGCATAGCGGCTCATTGTCAATCCGAATCTGGTCCATATCTCGAAGGCACGGTTGGGCGTCATCGTGCCGCACCCGAAGACGCGGCTTGCAAGATGAACAATCTCACCCCTAGCGGCGTAAGATGGGGGCATCGCGACAGTGCAAACTATTCTGGAGGACCCGTGAGTTCGTTTTCAAACCGTGGTTCGCGGGAAACTGCTCGCCAATCGGATGAGCAAGATCGGCGCCTGGATCGGCTTATCGATCGCCTGCCGCGTCGGCTGGCTTCGGCATTGCGCTTCCTACAGCAGCCGTCCCGCCGTTGGATGCGCATTCCCGCGGGCTTGCTGCTGATCGTTGGAGGTGTGTTCTCTTTCCTGCCGATTCTTGGCATCTGGATGCTTCCGCTTGGCTTGGTACTTCTCGCCGACGATCTGCCGGCTCTACGCTGGTGCCGTTCCCGGATACTCGATTGGGTTGAACGCCGTCATCCGAACTGGCTGACCTCCATCGTCTGAATCCAATCTGATAGCGAAGACACCGGCAAGAGAGCTCCAAGCCAATCTTTTTAGCTCATGCGTCGGCGCCGTCAGCGTTCGCCAAACTGGCTTACCCTTTAATTCCTGAGGAATGGACATGGCGAAGGGCCAACCGAATAGCATCGAGCGAGGTCTCGAAGGCCTGATTTTTGCGGGTCGCTGGCTTATGGTGCCGATTTATGTAGGCCTGCTTTTGATCCTTGCCGTGATCTCGGTCAAATTTGTCGAGGAGCTTATCCTCACAATGCCTTCCGTATTGTGGATGCACGAACGAGACTTGGTTCTGTTCGTTCTCGGTCTTATCGATCTGGCTCTTCTTGGCAGCCTCACGTTGATGGTCGCATTCGCCGGTTACGAAAACTTTGTCTCAAAAATGCACTCGATCACCGGTCACGAGGATCGGCCAGACTGGATGGGACATATCGATTTCAGTGGCCTGAAACTCAAGTTGATCAGCTCTATCGTTGCCATCTCGGCAATTCACTTGCTGCGAACCTTTCTGAATGTGAGCGCTCTCTCGAAGCAAGACGTCGGATGGCAACTCGCCATCCATATCGGCTTTGTAATTTCCGGCGTCTTGTTGGCTTTGATGGACCGCTTTTCGGTTCCGTCAACTCCGGTTGCCGCTTCTACAAAGAACCCAGGAATCTCCTAGCGCAGCATCGCTCGCCATCACAAGCAACGTGGTGAGGTGCGAGTGCCGTGAGCCACGAGCTATCTCCGGGAGCCGGTGATCGACTGTCTCGGCAACAATACCCAAAGGCTGCTCGACGCTCCGGCGCCTGACAGGGCGGACGATCCCGAACTCGGCTCGGCCTCCTGCCAGCGCGAGGAGTGGTGCATTGACGCAACCAATGCGGCCACCGCCAGCTCCTTCAAAACTGCTGGCGGTGCAGCCGCCGCACAAACAATGCCGGCAGTGTGGAACACGCGCTTTGCCTAGCGAAGTGAATCAGCCAGCAGCCGGCCCATCAGACGCAAACCTGAACCGGACGCACGCGCCAACCATAGCGTGTATAGACGCGCCGTTTCACGACGTAGCAGCCGTCTTCATAATAGTCATCATTAGCGTAGTACGGATAATAGTCGTCGTAGTAGTAGGGATAGGCTCCGTACAGACCCAGGCCGAACGCGGTACCGACGAAAATCGGCCGGCGGAAGCCATGGTGAAAGCGGCCGTGGTGAAATCGACCGGACCCGAAGCTTGCGAACCGACTGGGCCCGAAAGCCGCACCACGGTTGAAGGTGCCGGCCCCGCCGATGGCTGCCGCGCGGAACCCCCTGGCTGTACCAACAGCGGCCGGACGGAAACCGCCTATGGCGGCCGAGCTGAAGCCACCGCCCCTCGGGATTGCAGCGAAACTCCCGCCTCCCGCTATTGGAGCTGCGCGGAAACCAGCGCCTCCGCCCATCGGGACTCCACGGAAGCCTCCGCCACCGCCGATTGCCGCTCCACGGAAGCCTCCACCTCCGCCAATTGCCGCTCCACGGAAGCCTCCGCCTCCGCCGATCGCCGCTCCACGGAAGCCTCCACCTCCGCCGATTGCCGCTCCACGGAAGCCTCCACCTCCGCCGATTGCCGCTCCACGGAAACCACCGCCTCCACCCTTTGCCGCTCCGCCAGCAAAGCCGCCGGCGCGACCACCGCCAAATCCGCGCTGCGCTGACGCGACTTCAGGCACGAGCATTGTCATGGCGGCTGTCGCCATCAATGCGATCACCGTTTTACGCAACATGAACGTTCTCCTCATCCAGTATCTCCCGGACATAATGACGCTTTCGTAGCAAAAGCGTTGCAGGTCCGCAGCCAGAACCCAGCGGGTTGCGACAAGATCGCGCACGAATCTAAGTCACTGCGATCAGCAGTCACGGCAGATGCTGTTTACCTTGCGATCGATCGTCCTGTTTTCCTCTTCGATCGCGGCATCGCGGTGTGCTTTGCCAATGGGCGATGTCTGTGCCTCGCAGACGAGCGCGCGGAACCGGTCGTGACGCAGTTGGTGCCGATCGCGGCTTCGGCTTCATCAAGTCGGATAACGGCGGCCCGGACATCTTTTTCCATGCTCGGGCAGGGGACCAGGTCGAGTACGAAATCGGCATTGATCAGGGAAGGCGGGGCTGAGACGGTGCGGCTTATTGAAGCCACCACTGTAGAAATGCGGTAGCAGTGATTATTCCTTATCACCCAAGGCGCGGTCTAGATGGCGGCAAGTTGCCTCACCTCACGCGCCGCATTGCCGCAGGCAATCTCATTGATTAGTGAGTATGATCTTTCTGGTGAGAGAAGGATGTCAATGACATGAAAAAAGCGGCCGCGCTCCGTACAGATAGTATCCCGCAAGGATCGTCTGGCAGCTTACGCAAAGGAAGCGCGCCAGAAGGCATAGCATATGCCGCCAGGACCGGAGCGTGAAGAGATGCTCAAGAAAGTACGTCGCGCCGTCGTCGTATCTCAAATGGAGGATTTGGCGGTACGACGAAGGCTACCTCCGATGGCCTCTGAATGAGGACAGTCCGTTTAACTAGGCGACCCGGCACGCCCACGGCATGACTACGCTGATCAGGCTGCCCTCGCGCTGCTTCTTCGCTGCGAAGTTTAGCCGCAACTCAGAGCGCGCTGCCGCAAGCCGCGCAAATTCGAGTTTTCAGGGCCGGGGTGAAGCGATTACGCCTCGTTCATTTCGTAATATTAATAAGACGGTCAGCGTAACGTAATGCGGGAGGCTGCATTACGGCGCGAGAGGCGCGAAACCGCGCGCTGAAACATTGCTGCAGGTCCGCCCATGACGAACAAAAAGTGCAACATCGAGTCCAGCCGGCGGGCATCGGATGGCCAACTGTGAGCGGTCACGGACAGCGCGAGGCGGCCCTGCTGGTCGATGCAGTATATTGGAAGGACCGGGTCATCAATGACCTAGGAAGCGAGCAAGGTCGCCTCTCCGCCCGAGAGCATCAGGTCTCGGTGAAACTTATCGGCGAGGTGGCTGCCCTGATCGCTGGCTACATCGCCCGTGGTGAGGTCCTCGTCAGCCCGGCTGATACGATGAGACGAGCCTTAAACCGCAACGAGTTGCCGATCAGCGCCCGCCAAGCGAGGCGGGTAGCAAAGTTTCTCGAAGCCCGCGGGCATGCGGCCTCACTCCGCGCTTGCATGATGGCGAGATGCGAAACTTCGTCTTCCCATTAAAGGATGCGTGCCGGGTTACAGCATGCTCGTCAAAGAGCAGCCGACCGGCTGCAACGCTATTCGATCACCCCGTCGGCGCGGACGAGGAGCGCGGGTGGGATCGTCAAGCCCAGCGCCTTGGCAGTCCCGAGATTAACGAAGAGTTGGAATTTCGTCGGCTGCTCTACGGGAAGGTTGGCAGAGGGAGCTCCCTTGAGAATCTTATCCACGTAGGTTGCCGAACGCTTAAACAGGGCGTCTAAGCTCGAGCCGTAAGCGATTAGACCGCCTTGCACTACAGCGTCCTTGTAGGCGTAAATCGTTGGTATCCTATGTCGCTCGGCCGCTGCAACAATCTGGGGGAGATGAACAAAAATGAACACTGATCGATAAACGAGAACGGCCTGCGCGCGTGCAGCGCTCATAGCTGCGAACGCTTTTTCGATGTCGTCAGGCGCGCGTACTTCAGCGTGGTGCATCGTTAGGCCCAGTTTGATGGCCGCATCTTCCGCCGCTTTGCGGTAAACCTGGCTGACCGGATGACCTGGATCGATAATACCGCCAACGTCGGACAGGCCCGGAACGAGCTCCTTCAAAAACTCCAAGTACTTGCCGAAGATGTCTGGGGACACGTCCGAAGTCAGACCAGTGATATTCCCTCCTGGCTGACGAAAGCTCGAGATGAAACCTTGTCCTACGGGATCGACCCCCGCCACCATGACAATAGGCACCGTCGATGTGGCCTGCGCGACTGCGCGAATTTCCGGATTTGTAACGGCGACAATGACGTTCACGTTGTTAAGTTTGACTATGTCATTCGCCAATTCGGGCAGCTTGTCGTAGTTCGTCTCCGCATACCGCCATTCCACGGCGACGTTCTGACCGTCGATCCAGCCGAGTTCGCGCAGCCCTTCTTTAAATGCCTCAGCATGTGCCGGAAGGGAGGCAGAGCCGCCATCCAGCCATCCGATCCGCGATACCTGTTCAGGTTTTTGGGCCATCGCCGGAAGCGACGTGGCAAGGGCAAGCAGGCTGCATACAGAGATCGCGCGGTGTCTGCACTTCCACTTCGTAGAGGTCATTTCCCATCTCCTTGCCCTAGGCGCGAAGGGCGAGAGGTTTTTCGTAGCCGACGCCAAAAGGATCAACGTGGGGTCGACTTTAGGCCCGAACACCGAAGTTGCCTACCGCTGGTGGGCCGTTGGCAGAAGGCTGTGTCGCTTCCGCCAAAGCCTTTGTCGACATCGCACCCAAGCAACACTGCTGCCCGCGCTCGGCCATGATCGAGGGCGAGGCGCTGCAGGAATGGTTCGCGACGCCGGAACGTCGCATTATTTTTGACCTAAATGACTTTGACGAGACCTCGCCCGCGCCGTGGGAATGGGACCTCAAGCGACTTGCGGCGTCGATCGTGCTCGCGGGCCGCTCCGTCGGCTTGAGGAACAGCAATAACCGCGACTGCGGTAGCTGCTGCTCGCAGCTATCGCGAGCGTACTCGCGAATTTTCGAGAATGAACTCGCTTCGTACCTGGTATACCAGCCTCGCCGACGAATTTATTGCCACCTGCCGAAAGCACTACGAAAAGCGGTTAAGAAACGAGTCGAGCGACTAAAAGAATCTGACGTTCGGCTGGCTGTCGGGTACAAGTCACCAACTATTTTAGCCAGAACCTCACCAGAGCGGCGTGCAAAGCCTGCCCACGACAGCAAGTCTGATAGGCCTCATCCTGAATGAGCGCGTGCTTGAAGCGATAGTATTCACATGCGCCAAGTCCTAATTCGCCAAGGCACGGCTGCAAGTCCGGTCAGGGTCAATCAGTTTGGCCGTCGGCCGCTTACTTCCGGTCTCCCCCAATGAGCAGACATTTGCAGCATCGGATGGCATGTCGCAGATGGGGCCATAAGCGGGCATTCCCGCCCTCTTGTCGCCGACCTTTTGCCCGTTGGTCCGGCTATAGGTCACTCTGAAATCGCAAAGCTAAAACCCGCAATTATTGTTGCACTGCATGATCGTTGTGCCATGCTCTGTGGCGGAACTGCGAGGGAAGCAGGTGGCCACGATCTCGGAATGGCTGGCCTCGCTCGGCATGTCCGAGTACGCCCAGCACTTTGCCGATAACAGGATCGACGACGTAAGCATCCTGCGCGAT
>Ga0163163_10006177_pt1 | contig 10444 bp, 12 predicted proteins | sample S65metaG_FD_119766 | JGI IMG/M metagenome (GOLD analysis project Ga0163163, IMG submission 119766) | Switchgrass rhizosphere microbial communities from Kellogg Biological Station, Michigan, USA - S6-5 metaG | ecosystem: Host-associated > Plants > Roots > Rhizosphere > Soil | place: USA... | reverse complement strand
TGCACGGCACAATCTCGAGTCGCGATTAAGCACCCACGTTGTTTCTATTTCTGCATGATCGTGGTCTTCGGCGGCAATCCAGAAAACGGGGGCAGCCCGAACTCCGGACTGCTCGAGACTTCGGGCAAGCTTTATGGCCGTAAGAGCTTTCAGAATCGAATAAAGCGGGCCCGTAAACAGACCCGGCTGTTGCCCGGTGATTACGGCTGCCGCACCGGCAGCAAGGTTCTCGACGCCCTGCTGGTTCGATCCGAAATGTTTCTGCTGTGCAGCAAGGACCGTGCACAGTCTATCCATGTGAGATTTGTCCGGATGGGGGCGCTGTCGGGCAAAGGCTGCAACAGAATCCAGTGAATACTCCTGGGAGTAGAACGACCGTACGTTTGCCCAGCTATCCAGGTAATCCGAAAACAGCGCCGATGACGGCGGGAGGCGCCGTGGCGAAATCTGCACTAAACCATCCTCTCCAGGAACTGCTCCAACCCGCGAATCTTCAAACCCTCCGCCAGTGCTAATACTGCCCGACGGTCGAAGGGAGGCGTCCGAAGATTCTCTTCGAGTCCGACAAGATCAGGCAAGCATTTAAACTCGATTTCATCAGAACGGAGTCCTACACCGGCTCCGCGAATCGCCCGATAGTGGCTCAGCATTCGCAGGAGAGGAAAATAAAGCACGATATTGGGTCCGGGAATTGGAGCAAGGATCGGAGTGAATACAAGGGCGACCGCAGAAATGACCAGATCCACAATAAACCAGAACACCTGCCGGATTCGCCTGCGCCTCAAAAGCGATCGAAGCTGCGATTGGGCAGCCGAAGAATCATGAGCCGGACCGTGGTAGAGCACGAATGCTTCGGAAAAGGCCATGGCTTTGAGCACCCGCTCTCCCGGATCAATCCGGTCTTCGAGCTTGACGTAGTATTCGTGTGCTCCCTTTAGTACTCGGCCAAACCATGCAATCACCCGATTCCGGTGCCGCATGAACCACGCAATCCCTTTTAAAATGCGATCATCGGATTCTTCTTCGATTCCTTCAACGATATTCAGCGGGCTGAACAATACGAAACGCTTGTTGCCCGCTTCTATAAGGTAAAGGTCGAGTGAGGTCCGCATACTTCAGAATTGTACCGCAACCATTCACGGGTCCGACGGGCGACGTCATCGGAATTCAACAGGTCGCTGATGACCGCGACTGAAGCCGCGCCGCAAGCGAACACATCCCTGGCATTCTGCATCGTGATCCCCCCGATGGCCACGACGGGACGGCTGGCGCGCGAGCAAATTTCCCGAAGGCCGTTCAGGCCGATGACGGGATCCGCATCGGACTTCGTCGAGGTTGGAAATACCGGGCCTGCGGCAATGTAGTTCAATGGCAATCGTTCGCTATCCAAAGCCTGCCTGGAATTGTGCGTCGAATATCCGAGGATCTGGGTTGCGGAGAGAATCTTCCGAATATGCTGCGGCGGGAGATCTGTTTGTCCAAGGTGTACACCGCCCGCTCCCGATAGAAGGGCAACATCCGCCCGATCATTGACAATGACGCGGCTGTCTGCCGGCGCGAACTTGAGAATGGCAACGACCTGATTGAAGAATTCGCGATCTGAAGCGTTCTTGTTCCGGATTTGAACCAATCGAACTCCGCCAACGAACAACTCCCGGGCCAGAACGACCGGATCTCCAAAAGCGGCGTCCGCGATGGCATACAACCGCGGTAGGGATGTCATGCAATACGACTACACAAGAATGAATTGTTCGGAAAGGCGACGAATTTCATATCTCAGACGGCCGAGATGCTGATCGACACCACATACAAACACGGCAACATCGCCGGACCCGATACGCCGTGCAACGAGTATGGCCTTATCCGAAATCAGGATTTGCTCCAGAGCATCTCCCAGGGAAGTATCTTCGACGGTACGCCGCGCGATTCGGAACAGTGTTGCATATTCCGCCGCGAAGAAATCTGCATCGATCCTAAAGTCCGGCGATGCATGAACCTTGACCCCGCCCGAAGCGGTGATGAGAATTGCAGCTCTCAATTCCGGAATCTTTTCTCGAAGCGAATTGAAGAGCTGCCCTACACTGGCTTGCAAAGCGACCTCTACTTCTGAGGTTCAGCCTTTACATCCGGTACCGCCGCAATAATCTGATCGAGGGACTTGACCTTGGGCGTTACGAAGAAAATCAATTCCGATGTGCTCTTTGAAACCACGGTTTCCTTGAACAGGTACCCCAGGATCGGAATGCTGCCAAATCCCGGCACCTGTCGGACGTTGTTCGAATCCGTGTCGACGTAGATACCGCCGATAACCGCCGTTCCACCATCGGGAATCAGGACCTGCGTTTTCGCTTTCTGAGTTGCGACGGATGGAATACCGGTCACGGATCTTGCAAAGTCCGGCACGCTGTTTTCAAGCGAAACAGACAACAGGATTGTCCCAGCCGCTGTAATTTGCGGCGTCACTGTCAAATTCAAAGAAAAGTCTATGAATGATGTAGTGACCGTGTTGTTGACGTTCGTCTGAACGGGAATCTGTGTTCCCTGGGATACGGTGGCCGGCTGGTTGTTCTGCGTTGTTATTCTCGGCGATGAAAGAAGCTTCGCTCGGCCACTGGCTTCCGCGGCGGTAACGATGGCATCCAGGAGGATGTCGCCACCAGGCTGAATCAGAAACGCAAGCCCGGATGTCGCAGCCGCTGGCAAATTGGAAAGCAATGGAACACCGGTTCCGTTTTGAACACGTGGATTGGCGCCGTTCACAACGGTGAACGGGCTGTTGGCACCGCTTGCGCCAGTCAGAACATTTCCGGTTCTGTTTCCAAACAGCAATCCAAGCTGGCTCCCAAGATCTCTTGAGAAAGATTTGTTCGCAGAGAGCAGCCTTCCTTCGATTTCCACCTGGTCTGCAGGAGTATCCAGGAACTTGATGATCTGATCGATTTTCGAAAATTGGCCGGGAATATCGGTAATGATCAGCGCATTCTTTCGGTCATCCTTGCTGATGTCGCCTCTCTTCGAGACAACACTGCTCGTCCCTTGCGTCAGCGTTGTCTGAACCACCGCGGCCTTGGTGTAGTTCAGAATATAGGTGTGCGTTTCCAGTGGCGAAATTGCATCCTTCGCGTCGAGTGCCGCCTTGCGCGCGGTGTCTTCATTCTGCAATGTCGCAGCAGTGGCAATTCTGAGAACGTTTCCCTGGAGTTCCCCCCGTAGCTGATTCTGTTTGAGTACAATGTCGAGCGCCTGATCCCACGGCACATCCGTGAGACGGAACACCGGAAGCGTACCGCTGACGTTCTGATCGGTCGTCACATTCAGTCCGCTGGTTTCGCTGATCAATCGGAAGAAATCTCTCAGGTCAAGATCTCGGACGTCAAAAGACACAATTTCACCGGTATACTGCGCCGGCTGCGGAGCTGTACTCAGCGTCCCACCAGGAGCCGCTTGTTGTCCCACGTTAATTTGCGACTGACCAGCAGTGGCGGGTGGCAGGGCTGAAGCCAGCATTAAACCGGAAACCATCTGCGGAGAATCCGAATCCTGCGCCGTCAGCGTCACCGTCTGCGGATTGAATCGAGGGAGCGTGGAAACGGTCTTCTGGGCCTGTTTTGTTTCCGGGATGGTTACCGGGCCTGCGACCAGATTTGCCTGAGCCTGTGACGCCGCAGCCACAGTCGCGGGGGCAGTGCGGGCAGATGGCTCCACATGCGCCGGGCTTACCGGAGCAACGATCGCAGCAGGATGTCCGAAGACGACACGAACCATTTCGGATTTATCGTCGACAATCTGATACTGAGCGTCGCTGGTCAGTTCAAACACGATTCGAGTGACATTTCTATCCTTGTCCTGGAAGATACCGGTACGAACGCGCTCCACACCTGCAGACGATACCTGCTTCTCTTTGAAAGCAACTCCGTTCTGAAGATCATGAAAGTCGACGACGAGACGTCGGGGACCCGTCAGCTCAAAATAAGTGAACCTGGCCGGCTCGGTTGTCGTGATTCGCGCCTCCATGGATGCTCCCACAGGCGTAAACGAGACGTCCTTAACAGCCCTCACTGTCGAGGTCTCTTTTGGTCCGGATGCCGGGCCAACTGCCTGAACCACGAGCGTGAAAGCCAACAAAAACAGTCCGAAGGCCAAGGCCTTTCTCGAATCGAACACTCTCATTTTTTATCTCCTGCCGTCGAACGAAGTTTTTTGATCTCTTCACTGCCCTCCGCCGCAGCCCCCGGCTTGCCGCCCGGGGAAACTTTCGCGAAAACCACGGAGTCCGGTCGGATCTCCTTGATTACAGCGTCAAAGAGCGCATCCCCGCGGGATGCAATTACGGGCGCCCGGAGTCCAGGCACCAGGAGGATCGCCCGCGACATTGATGGTTCGCTTCTGGAAACAAAAACTCCGCTCAGCGTTACCTCTTCCACGGTTGCACCTTTTAGTCCCGGAGGACGGGCGGGTTCATGCGGTACGTCCGCACGGGCCGGGCCTGGAGGCGGCTTGGGAACCGGATTGACAAATGGGTCGCGTCGACCTCCTGGCTTGTACTCGTATCCCTCGGGCACTCCAAGTGCCGGGGGGGGCTCGGGTGCTGGTGCAGCAGGGGGCGCCTTAGGCTGTACCTGAGCTGGTGCTTTCGTCTGCGCCAGGACAGGAAACGCCACCATCAGCTCAAAACAAAATAAAAGGATAGCCAGTCGATATTTCATTTCGTTACCGTGCCCTTGACCTTTGGTGCGTTGTCCTCGGCAACTTCTTCCTTATATACAAACGTCGTCGCCGTGTACGTCGCTCCAACGGTAGTCAGGGTTCCTGCGGGTCCGTCGGTCGCACGACTCTGAATTTTCATATTGCTGATATTCACAATGCGGGGAAGGAGGCGGATCTTATCCAGATATCTGCCTAGATTGTGAAATGTGCCCACAATTTCCATTTCAATGGGCCACTCCGTGTAGACATCGTGATCGATGGTTGCTTTTGACACGACGCGAAGGATCCGGAGTGCAGACGAAGATGCAGAACTTTGAACCTGCCGGAGAATCTGATCTGTTTCCTTTTCCAGCGGGAGTACGCTTTTCAACCGATCCAGTTGTTCCTGCAATGCTGCAGACTCCGCCTTGAATTTTGCGAAGGTCCGCTCTTCCGCCTGGCTCTTTGCCACCTGAGCCCTCACTGATTCCAGTTCTACTTTCTTTCCCTCAATCGAGACCTGCATCGGTGACAAGAACTGGTACCAGACCAGGCCGAGCAGCAGACCGCAAAAGCCTGCGACCACCAGCACCTGGTAGTACCACTGAAGCTTTGAAAAATCTTTTATGCCGGCAGCCATTAATTTGCCTCCTTTGCCGGCGGCGCAGGCAGCGCGAATTCACATGTCAGGTTGAACGTATAGTTCCCTGCAGCATCCGTGGCGTTCTGGAGATTGATGTTTCGAAAATATCCGGTAGCTTTGAGATTGGAGTAGAAATCCGCAATCGCGTTCACCGATGTCCCTGTCCCCGTCATGCTGATAATCGCGTTGTTCTGATCCAGACTGCTAAGCCACACAAACTGCGTTTTGTCGATTGCGTCGTCGAGTATGTCCAGAGACCGGACCGGACTGACCTGGCCTCTCTTAAGCCCCTCGATTACCGCGATACGGGACTCCAGAGCTTTCTTTCGCGCTTCATAGATCTGATCCTGTTTGATGATCAGCGCGAGCTTGTCGCGTTCCGCCTGCTCGTGAACCAATTGCTTATTCACATCGTCAAGCTGTCCCATCAACCGGGAATACCACCCCCATCCCGCGGTTGCGGTTCCGACCACGATCAGAATCAGCAGTAACGGAAGAACGCGCGACGGTACAGGGGCGCTGCCAGCCTCCGTAGCTCGGCCAATACCGCCCTTCTTCTTTGGAGCACCGGATAAATTGACCCTAATCATTAATCAAATCCTCTTAATGCCAGACCAACGGCAACGGCTAATGACGGGCCCATCGCGGTCACTCGTGCCGTGTCGACTTTAGGACCAATAGTCACAGACTTGAATGGATCCAGTGCCTCCGTCGGATATCCAAATGTTTCCTGGATTCTCTGGGCCAGTCCCGCAATGCGCGATGTCCCTCCGCTGATGAGCACTTTGGAAATTGTTTCGCGCGGATATGTTTCGCGGAAAAAGTCGAATGTCTTCTGGACTTCCATCACGAGCATGTCTGTAACAGATTCCAGCAATGGCTGAACCATTTCTGCCTCGGAATCGCCACCGGTCTTGCCCAGCTTCAAATCCTCAGCTTCCTGAAATGAGAGTTGTAGCTCCTTCTGAAGAATGTCTGTGTATTGATTTCCGCCAACGGAGACGTCGCGGATAAAGAGAGGCATACCTCCCTTGGTGATATTGATATTCATCAGCGATGCGCCAATGTTCAGGAGTGCAATCGTTGCAGTGGAATCCACCGTGTAATTCACTTCGAAAGCGTTCTGCAGAGCAAACGCATCGATATCGACGACGTCCGCGTTTCTCCCAACGGACTTGATTACGTTCGTGTGATTCTGGATTTTGTCTTTCTTGGCAACAACGAGGAGGACTTCCATTTCAGGATCTCCGGTCCCCACCGGACCAATCACCTGATAATCGAGATTGACTTCGGAAATCTGGAAGGGAATATGCTGCTCGGCGTCGAACTGAATCGATGCATCCACTTCTGCGTTTGTTGCTCCTGGTACGATGATGCGCTTAACGATCACGGAGTGACCGGAAACACCCGCGGAGATCCCCTTGGGCTTGAACTTGCCGATGAAGAGAACACGCTTGATCGCCTCTGCGACAGCCCTGCTGTTCATGATGGCGCCGTCGACAACGGAGTCCGGCTCCAGAACTTCGGACGCGAACCCCGTCAACTCATAACCCTTTCTGGACTTTGTGAGCTCGACGGCCTTTATGGAATTCGATCCGATATCCAGACCGATCAGCGGTTTATTTCTACTTAACAGTCCCATAATCCCTCAACAGCCTTAATGGCCTTTTCCGGCGGTCGACTTTTCGACACGCGTCGTCTTTACTTCCAGGACGCGCTCGCTGACCTTGTCCATCCAGCGGTCCAGGAGATCCTTTTTGAATCTCCAGCGATTCCCCAATTTGAATGCGGGTATCTTTCGTTCACTGAGGTATTTGTAAAGTGTGTCGGGAGAGACTCCGAGGTATTTCGAGGCCTCACGCAATGTCATCACATCCTTGTGCTGTCCCATATTCAGCCCTGTATCTCCTGACGGACACCCTGTTGTACACCCTTTTCTCCCGGAGTTATCCAGTTCCTTTCCGGAGTCTTCGGGGTGTTTTACCGTAGTTGTGGAAGTCCGAGGCTAACAAGGCGACATAGACGTGGCAAGCAAAACTTTTGTGCTATTGCAACGCGTCGCTTATTCAATCTGGAGGGCGATAATACGGGCGGGACGTATCAGGTCCACAACGGAATGAAATCGATACTTATCGTCATTTCGGGCCGGAAAATCCGAGCGGAAATGAGCGCCTCGACTCTCATGGCGGAGCAACGCGCACTTTAAAATCAGTTCCGCAATAGCACGAAGGTTTGCCGTTTCCATCTGCTCAATGGATGGAACCGATGACAGCTGCCACTGCGTTTCCATTTCGGAAATGACCTGCAGGCCCTTTTTCATTCCGTCGGAACTGCGAACGATGCCGGCAGATTGCCACGCGGTTTCGCGAATCTTCTGCCGGGCCGCCAGCACGTCGGAAGGAACACGAACTTTGAATTCCGTTTCGGAAAATGCCGGATACGACGAATCCATACACTCGATCATGGAACCTGCTGCCCGCTTCCCAAACACCACACACTCCAGCAGCGAATTGCTCGCCAGCCGATTCGCACCGTGCACACCACTGGACGCGACTTCACCGGCAGCGAACAATCCCGGCAATGATGTGCGGCCGCCGAGATCCGTCTGAAGCCCGCCCATGAAGTAATGCGCTGCGGGAACAACGGGAATCGGCTCGTGCGCCATATCGAAGCCATGCTGAAGACAAAAAGCGTGGATCTGCGGGAACCGCGTCCGGATATTGTCCGACGGAATATGACGGAGGTCGAGCCGCACTCGACTTCCTGCGGAAATGCGAGCATAAATCGCGCGCGCTACGACATCGCGAGGCGCGAGTTCTTCGACAAAGCGTGCCCCCTTGTCGTCGATCAAGTGCGCGCCTTCACCACGAACGGCTTCGGAAATCAAAAATGGGGGCAAACCCGGAAGGCTGAGAGCGGTTGGATGGAACTGAACAAACTCCATGTCGCGGAGCAAAGCGCCGGCGCGAAAGCCGATTGCAAAACCGTCTCCAGTCGCGACCGGAGGGTTTGTCGTTTCACGATAGACCTGGCCGGCCCCGCCGGAAGCAATCAGTGTCGCGCCCGCGGAAGCGATTACACTTTTCTCATGCTGTCTAAAGCGAACTCCGGCAACACGCCCGTCTGAAACGATCAGTTCCTGAACAAACGCGAAGTCCATGACCGTGACGGCCGGCAGAGAACGGACTCTGGTGGACAGGGATCGAATGATCTCCCTTCCTGTCGCGTCACCGTGCGCGTGCAGCACCCGGGCCTGACTGTGCGCCCCTTCCCTCGCGAGAGCGACGTGACCATCCACACGATCGAATTCCGTTCCCCATTCGATAAGCTTTCGAATCTCTTCCGGAGCCTCATCGGCGAGCACCTTCACGGCAGCTTCATCGCACAGGCCGGCGCCGGCGACGAGGGTATCGGAATAATGAATATCGGTGGAATCGGCTTCACCGACGGCGGCGGCAATGCCACCTTGAGCGTATTGAGAATTGGATTCGGTCAGTGCGGTCTTGGTCAGAAGGAGGACGCGGCCTGCCTTTGCGAGATCGACTGCGGCGCGCAGTCCTGCAACACCACCGCCGATGACAATGAAATCCGTTTCAATGCGTTCGTGCTGCGAACTGCTTTTCACCGGTCAAAGATAGCACGAGCAATGAGGTCAGTCCGACTGTGGCGTTAACAGCTCATCCATCGCGTCGATCTCCTGCTGGATGGCTTTGGCTGCGCGGTCGTTGCACCTCTTCATGAAAAGCCAGTAGACAGCCAGGATGACGACGCCAATGGAAAATTGCCACAATCGCCCCCGGTCAATTTCGAGGTAAGGCCGATAATGCAGTTTTGCAAGCATCGCGGCATTCAACACGATAAGCAGAACCAGAACTCCGCCACCAATCAGATTGATGTTTTTCATGGTCATGCTGCCGTTCCATAAACGCAGACCGTCCAGCTTCCCCTCGAGCTGGTTCCGATACGTGGCCAGGGCATCCGGACTGGACCCAATGGAAAGAAACCCTTGCTCCAACGGGCGGCGCCCCCGTCGGTTTTTCAAATAGCTATAGGCAGCCTTTGTGAACATCATCAGGACAATCCAATTCCAATGTGATGACAACGGAAGCATTAGATAAATGACCAACCCGCAGGCTCCCCACAAGAAGTTCAGACGCCACGCTCTCCGATGCAAGGTCTCTGCATTCCGGCGAAGCTGCTCGGTCAGGGCAGTTCCTCCGTCGAATGCCATCGTCGGCCGCGGATTCCGCCAGTAACCCGATCGCAGCACCCATTGCCGTATCAGAGAAATAAAGACATCGAGCAACAACGAAGCAGCGCCACGGGTTGCCACCGATTCATCGAAGATCCATAGCATCTGATCTTCAAACTTGTTCCGGAATTGTGCAGGATGAAGTCGAAGAAGGAAGCAGTAAAGAGAACGGATTCTCATGATTTTGCCGCCTTTACCGGGCGAAGATGAACCTTCGCCTGACGGAATACTCCTTCCAGACGGCCGATCTCTGCATTCACGACACGTTTCCCGAGGGAGGTGAGACGGTAGTATCGCCTCCGTGAATCTTCCTCTCCCTTCCGGTTAACCTCCGAAACGAGGCCCTGATCGAGCAGTCTCTGAAGATTATCGTAAAGAGTCCCCGGCCCCAGTTTGTATTGGCCGTCGGATTGAAGCGCCACTTCCTGCATGATTCCATAACCGTGCCGGTCTTCCCCGGCGAGTGAAATCAGGATGTGAAGAATTGCGGGGGACAAGGGAAGGAAGTTGCCAGCAGCATTATTCATAGTCAGGATCCGTTATATCGGATTCCGACTGTTCGTGTCAATAACGAGTTGCAGTGTAGAAGAAGCCCCCCTCCTGAGTCAGGCAGGCCCGTCCAGATTGCGACCATTCGATCTGCCCTATACGCGGTGGAATGTGGGCTTCAACCGATTCTCAGACTCAGAGGTATGTATTTGCGAATCCCTCTCCCAACGGGAGAGGGTGCCGCGAAGCGGCGGGTGAGGGGTACAAGAAAACGAAAATACCTTAATAGATGCGGTATCCCTCACCCGGCCCGCTGCCGTTGGGAGCATGAGTCAGGAGGGGTGGGACATCAAGAGATGGCGCGCCGGGCTGGT
>Ga0163163_10006174_pt1 | contig 10445 bp, 6 predicted proteins | sample S65metaG_FD_119766 | JGI IMG/M metagenome (GOLD analysis project Ga0163163, IMG submission 119766) | Switchgrass rhizosphere microbial communities from Kellogg Biological Station, Michigan, USA - S6-5 metaG | ecosystem: Host-associated > Plants > Roots > Rhizosphere > Soil | place: USA: Michigan... | reverse complement strand
GCCAGCGACTCGGTGAGGGCGGACGCCCGCCTCGCCGGCCTGCGCCGCGCTGCCGATTCGCTCGGCTTCGAGACCCTTGCCGCCACCGTCACCTGGCGCGAACTCTCTGCCAACGGCTGCCCCACAGTGGTGAAGCTGTCTCCTTACCGATGGGTGACGATTCTCAGCGTCACCGGAGATTCGGTCGCGATCGTCGACCCCGATCTCGGTCCACGCGCCCTGCCGCAGACGGAGTTCATCGCGCAGTGGACCGGCGAAGCGCTCTTCCTAAGGCCGACGCCGGCCTTCGCGGAGCTGTCGGATCCGCCGCCGACATTTGCACGCCTGTTGCCGTACTTGAGGCCGCTCCAAGCCGTCGTCGTCGAACTGACAATTGCGGCGCTGGTCATTGAGGCGCTCAGCCTCGCCTTGCCGATCTTCGCGCGCTTTGCGATCGACGATGTGATTGCAAGGAGGGATGAACGGTGGCTGCTCCCAGCGGTTGAAATAATGGCGGCGGTTCTCGCGCTGTCGCTGGTCACGAGCGTCAGCCGACGATCGCTGCTGCAGTTCGTGTCGCAGCAAATCGATTCGCATCTGGGCGGCGACTTCTTCGCGCACCTGCTGGCGCTGCCGGTGAAGTTCTTCGAACGGCGGACGGTGGGCGACACGGCGAGCCGTCTCGACGAGACCCGCAAGCTGACCGACTTTCTCACCGGTTACGGCGCCGCCTTCGTGTTCGACATGGCGACAGCAACCCTGTCCCTCGGCCTGTTGATCTATTACAGCTTTCCGCTGGCGATGGTCGCGCTCGGCTGTGTGGCGGTGGAGGTGCTGAACCTCGCCATCATCACGCCATATCTGGACCGCGGTGTCCGCGAGCTGGTGCAGAACGCGCGGGAAAGCGAAGGCTTGCTGATTGAGTCGCTCGCTGGTCTGAAGACCATCAAGATCCTCGCGATCGAGCACTACACGCGGTGGAGCCTCGAAAGCCGTCTGATCCGGCAAATCAACACCTCGCTCCGTCTGCTTCGTTACGGAGCGGCGGCCACTGTGGCGAGCGAGCTCCTCAGCACCGGCAGCACGCTCGCGGTGCTGTTCTACGGCGCCGTGCTCGTCTCGCGTGGGCGATTGAGCGTCGGCGAACTGGTGGCTGCTGGCATCCTCACGCGCAGCATCACCGCGCCGTTTGCGATGCTGGCCGCGGTCTGGCACCGGCTGCAGGATGCGCGCCACTCCGTCGAGCAGGTCAACGATGTGTTCGACACCGCCACCGAAGCCGGACGCGAACCCGGCGCCGACCAGACCGTGCTCCACCGGTTGAATGGCCACGTGCGCCTCGACCGTGTGTCGTTTCACTACGAAGCCGGCGGCGCCGACGTGCTGCACGATGTCAGCTTCGAAGCCTATGCCGGACAGCGCGTCGCCATCGTCGGTCCGAGCGGATCCGGCAAGTCCACACTCATCAAGCTGCTGCTCGGGTTCTACCGGCCGACGTCCGGTCGCGTGACGATTGACGGCTTCGATCTCGCCGACGTCTGGCTTCCTTCACTTCGCCGTCAGTTGGGCGTCGTCCTCCAGGACTCGCGGCTGTTTCACACGACGATTCGCGCCAACATCAGCCTCGCCTTGCCGGGCGCCTCGCTCCAGGACGTGACGACAGTCGCGCGGATGGTGAACGCGCACCAGTGGATCGGCCGGTTGCCGCGCGGCTACGAGACAGTGCTCGAAGAGGATGGGTTGAATTTGAGCGGTGGGCAACGCCAGCAGCTGTCACTGGCGAGGGCGCTGATCCAGAGCCGCCGGCTGCTGATTCTGGACGAAGCCACTTCGAATCTCGACAGCGAGTCGGAGCGGTTGTGCCACCAGAACATCAATCTTCGCTTCAAGGACTCGACCATCATCACCATTACCCAGCGGCTGCAAACGATTCGTCACGCCGATCTGATCATCGTCATGGATCGCGGCACCGTGGTTGAGCAGGGTGATCACGATCAGTTGATGGCCCGCCAGGGTCTCTACGCTCGGCTCTTCATCCAGCAGAGCGCTTAGGGCGGAATTCAGAATTCAGAATTCGGAATTCAGAATCAGGAATCAAGGAATTGAGAATTCGGATGACGAACTCGGAATTTGGACGAACGCTGACGATTCGGGCCCGTCCACTGGCCAGCGCGTTCATGCTCGCGGCGGCGGCAACCGCGGTCAGTGCGCAGGCGATTCAGAGTGCCGATACACCGCGCGGAGAGGAATTCGCGCCAACGCCGCCGTACATCGAGCGCATTGCCCGCGATCGTCCGATCGCGCGCATGAGCGTCCGTGACGTTGTCGAGCAGACGGTTCGGGCCAATCTCGATCTCGTTCTCGAGCGCTACAACCAGCTGCTCGCGCGCCAGCGGCTGGTCGCCACTGAAGGCTTTTACGATCCGAACGTCACACTGGCGAGCAGCCTGGGGCAGGCGACCAATCCGCTCACCGCATCGCCAGGCGACATCAGGGTGCCGGGCGAGACGATCCAGACTTCCGGTTTTGGTCCGACGATTCGTCAGAACGTCCTCGGCGGCGGCGTGGTGACGGCCGGCGTCACCAATAGCTACTCCCAGACCTCGAGCCTGGCCCCGACGGTCAATCCGTCGTTCTCGTCAGTCTTCAATGCGTCGGTCACGCAGCCGCTGCTGCGCGGCTTTGTGCGCACGGCCACCGATCGGCAGGTCAGGAACGGCCGCCTCGATATCACCATCAGCGACCTGCTGTACCGGCAGAAGGTCACGCAGGTGCTTCAGCAGGTCCTGAACCAGTACTGGGAGCTGGTGTTTGCGAACGAAAGCTACGAAGCGCGCCGCCAGTCGAGAAATCTCGCGGTGACGCAGTACGAGAGCACCAGACTGCGCATTGCCGCGGCACTGCTGGCGCCCGTCGCGTTGACCGCGGCCCGCGCGGAAATCGCCAGCCGCGATCGCGACATGCTGCAGGCCGAAGTGCAAATCATCAACGCCGAGAACAATCTCAAGCTGCTGCTGTCAGACGACCCGGCTTCGTCGATCTGGGCGATGGCGATCGTGCCTACCGATCGGCCGGACCCGGGCGAGCTGCCGTTTTCGCTCGAGGACGCGCTGGCGCTGGCGCGCGCCCAGCGGCCCGAACTCGAACAGATCCGGCTGCAGGTGGCGCAGAACGAGGTCGATCGCAAGTTCTACGACTGGGATCGCAAGCCGACCGCCAACCTGACCGCCGGGCTCGTGTCGTCGGGCAAATCAGGCACGGTCTATCAGCGATTGACCGATGGCCGTGTGGCGGATCCGACCAACCCGTCTTTTGGCGGCTACCAGAGCTCGTGGCGCCAGGTCTTCGGCTTCGACTTTCTCGCCTGGTCGGCCAGCTTCAACGTGCAGGTGCCGATTCGCAACCGATCCGCCGACTCGCAGATGGAGCAGGTCCGCATCGCGCAAACCCGCCTGCAGACACAGATGATGAAGACGATGCAGGCGGTGACGGTTGAAGTACGAAATCTGTTTCAGGTGATCCAGACGCTGAAAAAAAGCCTCGATGCCGCGCGTCTGACGACTCAACTGTTCGAAGAACAGCTCGCCGGCCAGACCGCCCGCTATGAAGTGGGACTGTCGACGGATTTCGAGCTGCTGCGCTATCAGCGCGATCTCGTGGATGCCCGCGTCCGGGAACTTCGCGCGGTGGTGGATTTGCAGCAGGCCATGATTGCGCTGCAGAAATCCACCGACTCGCTGCTCGACGGCAATGGCGTCGACGTGAAGAGACCTTGAAGGCCTTAGACCTTGGTCCTTGGACCTTCGCGACCTTGCCTGCGGGCCAGGCCTAAGGTCGAAAGTCTAAAGTCCAAGGTCCAAGACTAAGCTAGTTTGTCTTCACCAACTGACCGCGCGCCACGCCGCCGGTGTTCAACGTGGTGTGGACGTTGAAGTAAAAACCGGCGGGGTTGTTGATAATCGCTTGTGCGGTGGCGACATCTGTCGGTGTGACGCCGTTCACGGTCAGGGTTATCGATCCGTTCGTCAGCACGTTGGCTCCGGAGACGAGCGCTAGGTTCCATGCAGGACTGCCGTTGACGCCTGCAGCACCCGGGTGAATATGCGCCGCCGTCAGCGTCGTTCCCGCCGGGAATCCCGACAGCGTGAAGGTGAAGTCTGCGGTTGATGCCGTAATGTTGCCGGCCGCATCTTTCGTATTGTGCATGGTGATCGTCACCGTGCCGCTTCCCGACTGTTCAGCGTTCGACACCGCAGGCACTTCGTTGGACGGCAACAGCGTGGCGGTGAACTTCGGATCGGCCGCCGGTGTTGGCGTGGTGGGGTTGTCCTTGCCGCATCCGACCGCGGCAAGCGTGATCCCAAGAACAAAGGCCGACAAATACAAACGAGACGCCATGTGCAAATCCTCCAGAGTGTGATCAGTAGAATTTTCGCGAGAGGTTGAACCCGAGGCCGAGGTTGTCCGGCTGGCCGCCCCGCGCGATTTGCGCCGGCGTGCTGCCGGCGCCATTGGTGAAGTTCAATTGGAACATGTGGCCCCCGGCTCGTTTTTCCAGGGCGAAGCCGTACTGCGGCTTGCCAGGCGCGTAACCGGAGAGGCGTGGTGAAACTTCGGCTGCGAGGTAGACGGTTGGACGAATGCGAAGGCGGCCCCCCACACCGAGATACGAGGTGTCGCGATCGACGCCCGTCGCCGCCGCAGAGTTGTGCACCCAGGTCGGCACCGCGTAGACGGCCAGAACATCGCCCAGGGTGCGCGACAGACTGACGCCGATGGCCGGGGCGAACTGCTCCTGCAGATTGTTGGTGCCTTCGATCGACACGACTGGCGACGCCGAGAACGGCGTCGAATCGTGTTGATGGATCACATCGTACTTTCCGTAAGTCTGAATCGTTTGACCGAGGCTGGTTCGGTACGCGGCAAGCTCGAGGTGCTTTGCCACCGCGAGCCGATACTCGAATCCAACCGTGGCCCCGCGGTCGATCCCAAACAGTGTGCTCAGTTGGTCGGTGAATCTGCCTTCCCTCAGGTTGCCCGCGAATCGGTGCGTGAGGTCGAAGCTTCCCTTGAAAAGCGGCAGTCGAAGCGTTGTCGGCAGATTGATTAGCCGATAATCGGGCTCCGCCAGCTGCAGGGCCCCGTCGTCGTCATCCTGGACGGCGGCTGCGGCTGCGGCGGTCGGCGGGTCGTCGGTCGCGTGAGCGGAACGGACGGCAATCGTGAGTGCGAAGACGAGCGAGAGAGCGGCGAGTGCGCGTAGTTTGGACATGTCGTTCGGTTTGCATTGGCAAAAGACAGACCAGCCATTTCCGGCCGGAATTGGCGAAATTCGGGAGATCGGAGTTACCTGGCGCGTAAGCCCTTACGCCAGTCGCTCAGCAGCACTCGTGCGTCTTCGGAAATTTGAATGATTGTCGTTCGGATCCTTTTCATCGCCCTCGCGCTGGATGTCGCCGTGGTCGTCTCCGCCTCCGCGCAGACGCCTCCCGACGCTCAGGGCAAACATCGTCACGAAGCCGCGACGAATGCGTGGGTCTGGACCACCGACGCCAACGTCTTCGTCGGCTTCAACGATCAGGAGCGGCAGTTCGCCGATTTTACGGCCTGGGAGTCGCAGAACTGGTTCATGGGCAGCGGCTCGCGATCGATCGGCGAGGGCCGCCTCACGATTGGCTCGATGCTGTCGCTGGAGCCATTCACCCTGCACGCGCATGGCTCGCCTCAGCTTTTTCAAACGGGTGAGAGCTATCACAAGGCGCCGCTTCTCAACTACCAGCATCCGCACGATCTGGTGATGGAACTCGGCGCGACCTATGAACGGCCGCTCGGGCGCTTTCGCTCGTACCTAGGGGCGGACCTGGTGGGGTCGCCGACGCTCGGCCCCATCCCCTTCATGCATCGCGAGTCGGCACGGAGCAATCCTCAAGTGCCGTTGACCCACCACTTCATGGACTCGACGCACATCACGACCGGCGTGGTGCGGGCAGGATTGTCGGTCGGACCGTTGACGTTCGAGTCGTCAGCCTTCCGCGGACTCGAGCCGGACGAGAACCGGCTCAATCTCGAACGCCCGGGCCTGGATTCGTGGGCAGCGCGCGTGCAATACAACGCCGGCCCGTGGCATGCGCAGTTCTCAGGCGGGCATCTGCATCAGCCGGAGTGGTTCGATCCGTTCGACATCACGCTGCTCACCGCATCGGTGGCGTTTGACGGAGAAGTCGGTTCGCGGCCGCTCGACGTCACGCTCGGGTGGGGCGGTCATCGGGAGTTCAACGGATTCAACGGCAACGCGGATGGTTTCCTGGCCGAAGGGCAGTTTGGCGTGTCGCCGCGATCGACGTTGTTCGGGCGCGTCGAGCATACCGGGAAGGACTTGTTTGTCGACGTCCACCCGAAGGGTTTTTCGCACCGGACGATCATCTACATGATCGACGCATTCACCGCCGGCTACATTCGGGACGTCAGCGTGACGAGGTTCGGTCGATTCGGCCTCGGTGCTGACGCCACCTTCTACCGGATGCCCGACACGCTGCTCCAGTTCTGGCAGTCGTCGCGCTCATTTCATGTGTTCCTGCGCTGGCGCCCGAGCGCGGCGTCACATGACATGAGCCATATGCACATGTGATCGAGACCTTAGTCCTTCGGCCTTAGTCCTTCGGCGTTAGGCATACCTAAGGTCTAAGGTCGAAAGTCTAAGGTCGAACACTACATGCCCGCACGGTTGTTGCAGTCGTCGATGAACGCCTTCTTCACGTCGCCGGGCTTGCTGATCGTCGAATAGAAACCCTCGAGATATTTCTGCGCGTCCTTGCGGAAGCCCGGCTCCATGCCGGGGATCTTGTCGTAGAGCTCCATGACCTTCGGCTTCACCTCGTTGAACTTGTCGAAGAATGGCTGCAACTCCGCCGCGGTGCGGCACGGGCCGCGGTAGACGCGGTCGCGCACCGAGGTGATGTTGAACTGCTTGGCCGGAATCGCGTAACGCGCGTCGACCAAACCTGAGTAGTCGAAGTCGTAGGGCACGGCGTAGGTAATCTTCTTCGGCGTCTGCACGAGGATGACGTTGTGCAGCAGGTACATCGACATGTCGGTGTTGCCGATCATGTACTCGAAAATCGTCATCAAGGTCACCGTCTCGAAATCCGCCTGCCGGAATACCAGCTTCTGGGTCTCGATGGCGCGTCCCTCCATCCGCCGCGCCACGTCGTCGTCGTCTTCGATGAAGAGCGCCATGCGATTGCCAATCGGCTTCTTGGTCGCCTCGTCGACGTAAGTGGCCTTGGCCATCCGGGCGCGGAACGAACGCGGCGTCAGCAGATTGTAGATACGGTAGGCGGAGTACTCGCGGGGCACGTACTGCTCGAAGAGGTCCGCGTCGCGGCAGTGCGTGCCAAGCTTCAGATTCTTGTGGCCTTCGAAGATCGTGCCCTTGGTCTTGTCGTTCTCGAACTCGAGCCGCAGCGGCGCAAACGTGCAGGTCTGCGACATGCGGCGCACGTGACCGCGCGTCCGGATGTTGAGCGGGAAGGTCTTGTCGCCGACCGTCATCGTCGCCGGAAAGACCTTGGTGCTGTTCGGATTCCGATCCTTGTTGACCATCTTGAAGTCCGCGGTCAGCGTGAACTCCAGCGGCGTGTCGGAGTTGAACAGCGGGCGCTCCTCGGCGGTCTTCTTCCGTTCGGCAATGGTGGCTTCGTCGGGAAATGGCGCGTTGGGATCCTTGGGCGCCTTGGCGGGCGCCGGGGCGGCAGTCTTCGATTGGGCGGACCCCACCATCGTCAATGCACCCGACATCACCACGGCTGCCAACGCAAACACCCCGAGCCTGAACCCAGCCTTCATTGCCGCCTCCTAAAGAAACCGTTGTGGTGCCAATCTTACCTCTGCCGGAGCGATATGGAATCAGGCTGCGGGGAAGAAATCAAGAGAGTTGATGCGCGGGCCGGGGTCTGGGTGTAGTGTTTCCCGTGCCCGCAAACGGCATATCTACCCAGTCTTCCAAAGAGATGGAGTGAACGATGGTCCGCACAGCGCGCCGGTTGACGGCGGCACTCGGGATGTTGATTCTGGCTTTCCTCGCCTTTGCGCCCCGGTTATCCAGCCAGGCGCCGGCGGCCGCCTTCCCCAGCACCAAGAACGGCGAGTGGACGCACTATACCGCCGACGTTCGCGGCAGCAAGTATTCGCCGCTCGAACAGATCAACGGGTCCAACTTCAACAAGCTCGAGGTCGCCTGGCGGTTCAAGACCGACAGTCTCGGCCCGCGCCCCGAGTACAAGCTCGAAGGCACGCCGTTGATGATCAAGGGCGTGCTCTACACGACCGCCGGCACGCGCCGATCGGTGGTCGCCCTCGACGCGAAGAGCGGTGAGCTGATGTGGGCCTACAGCCTGCGCGAAGGCAACCGCGCCGCGATCGCGCCGCGGCAATTGAGCGGCCGCGGCGTTTCGTACTGGACCGACGGTCGCGGCGACGATCGCATCCTCTTCGTCACGACCGGGTATCGCCTGGTGGCCTTGAATGCCCATACCGGCCAGCCGATTCCGTCCTTCGGCACCAACGGCATCGTCGATCTGAAAGTGGGCGTCGTCTACGGCAACCGCCAGCCGATCGATCTCGAAACCGGCGAGATCGGTTTGCATGCCACGCCGACGGTCGCCAAGGACGTCGTGCTCGTGGGTTCGTCGTTCAAGGAAGGCACCCAGGTCATCACGCACAACAACACCAAGGGCCTGGTGCGCGCGTTCGACGTGAGGACCGGCAAACCGCTGTGGACGTTCAACACCATCCCCCGGCCGGGCGAGTTCGGCAACGAGACGTGGGAGAACGATTCATGGGCGGTCAATGGCAACGCCGGCGTGTGGACGCAGATCACGGTAGATGAAGACGCCGGTCTCGTGTACCTGCCGGTCGAAGATCCGACGTCGGATCAATACGGCGGTCATCGTCCGGGCAACAACCTCTTTGCGGATTCACTGGTCTGCGTCGATCTCAGGACGGGCGTGCGCAAGTGGCACTTCCAGGTCGCGCACCATCCGATCTGGGACTACGACTTGTCGTCGGCGGCCATTCTTGCCGATATCACTGTCAACGGCCGCGCCATCAAGGCGGTCGCGCTCCCGAGCAAGGAATCCTTCCTCTATGTGTTCGACCGCATCACCGGCCAGCCGGTATGGCCGATCGAAGAACGCCCGGTACCGCAGTCCGATGTCCCAGGGGAGAAAACGGCGCCGACGCAGCCGTTCCCGACCAAGCCGCCCGCGTACGCACGGCAGGCCGTCACCGTCGACGAATTGATCAACTTCACTCCGGCCCTGCGCGCCGAGGCGCTCGAGGCGGTCAAGAAGTACCGCATGGGTCCGATGTTTCTGCCCGCGGTCGTCAGCAAAGTTGATGGACCGATCCAGTCGATCACGATCGGCACGCTTGGCGGTGGTACGAACTGGCCGGGCTCGTCCTACGATCCAGAGACACACACCGTTTACGCGCAGGCCGCCAACGCCGGCGTGTCGCTGCTCGGTCTCGTCGAACCACCGAAAGGCTTCTCGGATATTCGATACGTTGCCGGCGTCGCAGGACGTCCGTTCCGGATCAACGAAGGCCCCGGGTTCGGCAGCGCCGCTGACGCGCCGAAGCTCAGTTCGAGCCAGCAGAAGCTGAAGGAACTCGGTGTCGCGGTCGAAGAACCGGCGGCTCCCGCTGCGGCTCCCGCTCCTGCGCCCGCGGCCGGCGGGGCGCCCGCGCCAGCGGGGGGCGGTGGCGGCGGCTTGAACGTGCAGGGCCTGCCGATTGTGAAACCGCCGTACGGCGTCCTGTCGGCGATCAATCTCGATCGCGGTGACCTCGTGTTTCAGGTGCCTCACGGCGATACCCCCGACGCCGTCCGCAACCATCCGGCCCTGCGGGGTCTGAATATTCCGAAGACGGGTCAGCAGGGCAGCGTTGGCTTGATGGTGACCAAGACGCTCGTCATCCTCGGCGACCCGCAGGTGACGACGACGCCCGAACATCCCCGCGGCGCGATGCTGCGCGCGTACAACAAACAGACCGGCGCTCAGGTTGGTGCGGTGTGGATGCCGGCGCCCCAGAGCGGCTCGCCGATGACCTACTCGGTCGATGGCAAGCAGTACATCATCGTCGCCGTCAGCGGCGGGTCGTACTCGGGTGAATACATCGCGTTCAGTCTACCGGCGGGAGCGGCGACGAATTAGCGCAAGGGAATAACGAAGAGGGAACGCAGAACTCGCAAAGTGCGCAGAGCCTGATCAAAGGGTTCTGCGATCTCCGCGGTCTCCGCGTTCCGTCTTGGGGCCCTCCCGCGTGCCCTATCGCTTCACCATCGACGACGCGACCATCTGGGCGCGGCCCTGGACGGCGGCGGTTCCGTTGACTCGCACCGACGGACCGATGTACGAATACGCCTGCCACGAAGGGAACGCGCGCAGCGTGGAGGGAATGCCGGG
>Ga0163163_10006173_pt1 | contig 10445 bp, 10 predicted proteins | sample S65metaG_FD_119766 | JGI IMG/M metagenome (GOLD analysis project Ga0163163, IMG submission 119766) | Switchgrass rhizosphere microbial communities from Kellogg Biological Station, Michigan, USA - S6-5 metaG | ecosystem: Host-associated > Plants > Roots > Rhizosphere > Soil | place: USA... | reverse complement strand
ACGTTGGCCGTCGGTCTGATGCGGGCGCGGCGCGATGCCGAGGCGATCCGCGAGTTCAAGGCTGCCATCCCGATCATGATGGCGAGCGCGAACGAGAACGCCGACGACGAGAATACCACTGTGGTGGCCGCGCGCAGCCAGCGGCTGCAAACCATTGTCGAAAGCTATCTCGCGCTGCTCGCGCGGGCCGAGGGCACCGGCAGCAGCGTTGGCGAGGAGACCTTCGGCCTCGCCGATGCCGTTCGTGGTCGCTCGGTCCAGCAAGCATTGGCAGCTTCGAGCGCGCGCGCGGCGGCCAAGGATCCGGCGCTCGCCGAGCTCGTGCGCATGGCGCAGGATCTGACCAAGCAGGTCAACGCCCAGCTCGGCACGCTCAACAATGTGCTCGCGCTTCCGGCGGCGGAACGCGACGAGAAAGGCGTTGCACAAATCCAGGCTTCGATTGCCGCCTTGCGCGGCCAGCGCGACAAGGCGCGCCAGGAGATCAAGCAGAAATTCCCGATCTACGCCGATCTCGTGTCGCCCAAGCCGCCGAGCGTCGCCGAGATTCGTGCGACGCTGGCCGACGACGAGGCCATGCTGTCGTTCTATTTCGGCCAGAACGGCAGCTTCGTCTGGGCCGTGCCGAAGTCAGGGGCGGTGGCGTTTGCCGCCGTCAACGCCAAGATCGGCGATATCGAGACCAAGATTCGTAAACTTCGTGAGGCGCTCGAGCCCCAGGCCGCGATGATCTCGGACATTCCGCCGTTCGATCTGAAACTCGGCTACGAGCTCTACGAGCTGTTGCTGAAGCCGGTCGAGAGCGGATGGAAGCCGGCCAAGAACCTGATCGTGGTCACCAACGGCGCGCTGGGCCTGTTGCCGTTGTCGCTGCTGCCGACCGCACCGGCGGAGGTGGCCGCGGACGAGGACCCGCTGTTCGTCGGCTACCGCAAGGTACCGTGGCTGGCCCGAACCCATGCCGTGTCGACGGTGCCATCCGCGGCCGCGTTGCGCACGCTGCGGCAGCTGCCGCCGGGCAAGCCCGGGCGCGGCGACCTCGTGGCGTTCGGCGACCCCTATTTCAACAAGGACCAGCAGGCCGAGGCTGAAACTGGCGGCGCCAAGGTTGAGGTGGCCGATGCCGGCGGCAACGTCACCCGCGGCATGCCGCTGAAGCGCCGCAACAGCCCGAAGCTCGACGGCGTCGACAGCGCCGAGCTCGGTCTGTTGCCCCGGCTTCCGGACACGGCCGATGAGCTGAAGTCGATCGCGCTCGCGCTGCAGGCGGATCCTTCAAAAGTGTTGTTCCTCGGCAAGAGTGCGACCGAGAACGCCGTCAAGACGATGAATCTCTCCGGCTTCAGGATCCTGGCTTTCGCCACCCACGGCCTGGTCCCCGGCGAGCTCAATGGATTGACGCAGCCGGCGCTCGCCTTGTCGTCCCCGACCGTGACGGGCGAGGGCGGAGACGGCCTCCTGACGATGGAGGAGATTCTCGGCCTCAAGCTCGATGCCGACTGGGTCATCCTGTCGGCCTGCAATACCGGCGCAGGTGCCGGTGCAGGGGCCGAAGCGGCATCGGGGCTTGGCCGGGCGTTCTTCTATGCCGGAACGCGGGCGCTGCTGGTGACGAACTGGTCGGTGCATTCGCAATCGGCGCGGCAGCTGGTGACCGACCTGTTCAAGCGGCAGGCCGACGATCCGAAGCTGTCGCGGAGCGAAGCGCTGCGCGAGGCGATGATGGCCCTCGTCGATGGCCCCGGCTATCTCAATGGCGAAGGCAAGACCGAGTTCGCCTATGCGCATCCGCTGTTCTGGGCGCCGTACACGATCATCGGTGACGGCGGTGTACGTTGACGGCCGGTGAGGGAAGGATCGGACGGGAAATGAAGCGGACCATCTTGCTTGGGCTCGTTGCGGCGGGCCTGCTGTTTTCGGGAGCGGCGCGAGCGGCAACACAATTGATCACCGAAGAGGAGGCCAGGCTGCCGCCTCCGAAGGGGGCGATTGCCGCGGACCGGCGCGGCATCATGCGTGGTCCGAAGGTGGAATTCGTCTCGCCCGGCGATTCCGTCAACTCACCCTTGCGGCTGGTATTGAAGTTCGAGTCGTACGGTGGGGCGAAGATCGATCCGGAATCGGTCAAGGTGATCTTTCTGCGTTCGCCGAATGTCGATCTGACCGCTCGGGTCAAGCCGTTTGTCCAGCCCGACGGCATCAACATGCAGGACGCTGAATTGCCGCCGGGCGAATACACCGTTCGCGTCGACATCAAGGACAGTGACGGCCGGCCGGGCACGGCGATCTTCACGCTGAAGGTTGCGCCCAAGTGACGTGTCCGTACTGCCAATCCGCCAACGCGGAAGGCGCGCTGGTTTGCGCGTCCTGTGGGCGCGATATTGCCGTTCCCGCCACGCTGATCGCGGAACGGGACGATCTGCGGCGCAAGCGTGACGAGCTGCGCGACGAGCTGAGGCAGGCCAGAGACGAAGTCGAGGCCATCATGCGGCGCAGGAAGCCGCGCTGACGATGGAATGTCCGTTCTGCGCCGAGACGATCAAGGACGAAGCCATCGCGTGCAAGCACTGTTCGCGCGATCTGCGCGTCGTGCGACCGACGCTTCGCGAGATCGACGACATCGTCGCCGACCTGGACAGGCTCAGGCGGGATCTCGATCGGGTCAACGTCCGCCTCGAGCGGTACAAGAATCCGCTGCGATATTTCGGAACGCATGCGGTCCTCTATGTCGTCATTCCATCGCTGCTGCTGACGGTCGCGCATGTCCTGGTGACCATCACCTTCAACCTCTCTCCGATCCCGCTTCGGATCGCGTCGATCGTGATCCCGCTGCTGTTCGGGTTCGTGGCCTATCCCCTGCACAGGGTTTCGGCGGTGGGAGCGTTCGTTCTGGCGTTCCTGGCTGCGAGCGTCAGCATTCTGTCGATGCTGACGGTCACCGGAATCCACGATCGTGTCCCGATCCTGCCGGCCGTGTGGATTGAATGGCGGGAAGTGTTCGAATACGGAGCGAGCATCCTGCTGGCCTTCGTCTCCGGAAACATCCTGGGCGTCCTGATCTTCCAGGTGCTGCCGCGCGTGCTTGCCCAGGGCGGCAAGCCGAACGCGTTCGCCTTCAGGATGGCGCGCCTGCTTGGACAGCATGTCGGCGAAGAGCAATTGCGCCGCCGGGCTCGTTTGATCCAGGACCTCATGCAGACTGCGGGGCCGCTGGCCGGCATCGCCGCAACGGCGGTCGGCTCCATTTACGCCGGCCTGAAGGGCCTGCTCGGATAGTCGCGAGGATTGTGCCGGCGGCGCGACATGATCGCGGTCAGCGTGCCGTGCCAGGCGTTTTACGCGCGCCGGGCCGGCGCGCGGTTCGATCCGAGCTGCGCTGCTTCTGGAGCTTTGCGACAAAGTCCTTCAGCGCGTCCGCCAGCGGCACTGACGCGCGGTAGGCGAGGCCGACCTCGCGCCTGACCTTGACCTCGATCTCGCGCACGGCGACGTCCGGATTGCCCTTCGCCACGCCCTCCGGGACGATGGCGATGCCGACGCCGGCCGCGACCAGCGCCATGGCCCAGTCCTCCGATTGCGCGATCGCCGCGCTCTGGCGCCGCTGCGCGGCGCGGCCGAAGAATTCGCTTTGCTCGCAATGGCAGCGGTCGATCATGGCAGCACCGGCGAGATCGGCGGTCCGGAGCCTGTCCTTCAGCGTCAGCGGATGCGACGGCGGCAAGGCGGCGACATAGCGCTCGCTCCACAGCGCGACGAAATGCTCGTCGGCGCGCAGCATGGTTTTCGAGATGATCCGCGCATCGGCGCGCTCGTCGCTGCCGACGAGGCGCAGCGCGATGTCGCTGCGCGCCGTCAGCGGCTTCAGCAGCGCGATCGTTCGGGGCACGTCGAGCGTGCGCATCAGGCCGAGTGTCACCGTCGTCCTGGTCGCCGGCTTTCTGAACAGGCTGCGCGCGGCGTCGGCCTCGTCGATGATGCGGCGGGCCAGCGCGTGAAACTGCTCGGCCGAGGCGGTGGGCGCGACGCCCTTCTTGTGCCGGATGAAAAGCGTGGTGCCGAGCTCGGCCTCCAGATTGGTGATCGCGGTCGAGATCGACGGCTGCGACACGAAGCAGGCACGCGCCGCGGCGGTCAGGTTGCGCGCGCGATAGACGGCTGCGAAGTAGCGAAGCTCGCGGATGTCCATAGTATGTACCTAGAGATATGATCAATATTCAATATTTTACCTATGGATCGGACGATGGCAAGAACGCCCTGGTCGCAACGGGCGAGGACTTCCATGAAAATCCATCATCTCAACACCGGCACGATGTGCCCGATGGGCCGCCGCCTGGTGAATGGCACCGGCGGCCTGTTCCAGCGCGCCCGCATGGTCTGCCACTGCCTGCTGATCGAAACGGGGGACGGGCTTGCCCTGGTCGACACCGGCATCGGGCTTGGCGATATCGCAGCCCCTGATAGGCTCGGACGGCGCTGGTTGCGCCAGACCGCGCCACGGCTCGACCCGTCCGAGACGGCGGTCGAGCAGGTGAAGGCGCTCGGCTATTCGCCCACTGACGTGCGCCACGTGCTGCTGACCCATCTCGATCGCGATCACGCCGGCGGCGTGCCCGACTTTCCCCATGCCGCGATCCACGTCCATCGCGCCGAATACGACATGGCGGTGCAGCGCAAGCCGGCGCCCCCGCAAGGGCGCTATGTCACCGGGCAGTGGAGCCATGGACCGAGCTGGACGTTCTATGGCGAAGCCGGCGAAGACTGGTTCGGTTTCAAGGGCGTGCGGGCGCTCGGCGACAGCGAAGCGGATATCCTGATGATCCCGCTCGCCGGCCATACGCTCGGCCATTGCGGCATCGCGGTCCGGTCAGGCGACACATGGCTGCTGCATGCCGGCGACAGCTATTTCCATCACGGCCAGCTCGCGGCATCCCCGCGCATGCCGCTGGTGCTCGGCTATTTCCAGCGCCGCGCCGACATGGACCGCAAGCAGCGGATCGCCAACCAGGCGCGGCTGCGCGCGCTGAAGCTCGACCACGGCGACCGCGTGAGGATCGTCAACAGCCATGATCCCGTCGATTACGAGAACTGCCGGTGCGGGGCGCATTGAGAGGTGAGGGATCACGCAATGCGAAGCATCGCCGCTACGCGTGTGGCCGTGCCTCGATGACGTTGATGTTGCCCGCAGGGGCAAGTTGGGTCAGTTCGAAGCCTGACTTTGACAAGAGAGTTCCAAACTCCTCCCGGGTTCGTTCTCGCCCGCCAGGCAGGACCAGCATGTTCAGATCGCTGAACTTTGTTGCCGGCATTTCGTTTGGGGGCGCGACAATCCGTTCGATGAGGATCAATTTTGCCGTCTCTGCCATTGCGCGCCGGCAGGATTTCAGAATCGCGATGGCCTCTTCGTCCTCCCAGTCATGGATCACCACGCGCATGACATAGGCGTCACCGCCCCCGGGCACCGCCTCGAAGAAGCTTCCCCCGACCACATCGCAGCGATCGATGACACCTTGATCGGACAATACAGTCTTTGCACCGGCAACAACGCGGGGCAGATCGAACAACGTGCCACGCATCTGAGTGTGGGCTCTCAGGATGGCGCTCAGCATCAATCCGCGCCCGCCGCCGACGTCTACGACGCGGCCGAAGGAGGAGAAATCATAGGCGGCGATGACGGCCTTGGCGCTTCCACGCGACAGCTCGGTCATTGCCCGATCGAACACAGCGCCTTGTTCGGGATGCTCGGTGCGATACTCCCAAATTCCCTTGCCGTGGACGTATTGAAAGGCGTTCTCACCCGTCAGAATGCTGTGTTCGAGATTCCCCCAGGTTTGCCAGACATAGTCGCTTCCGGCGTATTCCGCCCAGGCTCCAAGGGGAGTCGCAGAGTTGGCACGCAGGCAATCGGCCATCGGTGTCAGCGCAAAGGTCCGGGTTTCAGCCTCATGGAAAACACCAATTGCGGCGAGTGCTCGCAGGAGCCGATAGAGCGAGCCGGCATGGCTGTTCGTCAATGTGGCCAGTTCCTCGACCGAGCGTGAGCCATCCTTCAGGTGATCGGCAACGCGAAGCTTGGCGGCGACGTGAAGCGCCTGCGTCACGTGGAAGCCGTTGATCAGTCCCAGTAAATCAAGCCACGGTTTGGAAGTCATCTCTGCGCTCCCTAGGCTTATTGCTCAGCGCGGCGATTCCCCGCCGAATGCTTGCGCGGCCGGTATCACGTCTTGCTGCTACGGCGGCGGTGGATAGCGGTCGAATGTCGGCAGCTCGTGCGCGCGCTCCATCCAGCGGAGGCGCTCGGCGACCTGGATATGCACCGTCGCGGGGACAGCATCGGGATCGTCGTAGGTCGCGCTCTGGATATCGATGATTCCGGGCAACATGTTGGCATTGACGTAAAACAGACCGGTCCCGCAGTTGCCGCAGAAGTGCCGCCGACCATGTTCCGAGGAGCTGTAGACCTTGGGCTCCCCCTTGGTCACTGTGACAGCATCATCGGCGTACATCGTCCAGCCGACCACAGGTGCGCCGGCGTGGAGTCTGCAATCGCGACAGTGACACAGCGCATGCACGATCGCTTCGCCCTCGACCTGATAACGGATTGCGCCGCAATGACAGCCACCGCTGATGGTGATCATGCCTTCCTCCCGATCGAAGCAGGTTTCCCGGATCGATAGCTCTGGAGACTCGCAGCTTCAACGGGGGCCATCGATCCGCGCTTGCGTCCTACTGTCGCGTGACAACTCCCGCCATCGCCTGCTGGGCGAGGGTGCAGCAGCCTCCGAGCCGCAGTGCGAGATGATGTTGCGCGCTCGCCGGTTTTTATCTGCCGGAACTGGTGCCTTGAGTCTGCAGAATGCGGCATTTCACCGTCCGCGCAATCGCCGCCGGTGCCTCCTCGGGGATCGCGAAGCAGGAGCTCGCGTTGATTTCGCACAAGACGTATGTGTCGGCGCCGGCCGCATCTGTCGGGCCGTACAGGAAGTCCGCGTCCCAGATGACCGGCAACGACGCTTCATCGATGTCGAGCGTCTCCACCATCCGCGGCGTCCATTCGTCCTCCATCGACCTTCGCAGCGCCTGGAATTGCGGAGCATCGGGCCCGTGCATGATCCGCGGGCCCGGTTGCGCCTCGGGCGAGTCCACACCTTCCGGCGGCGGCGGGATCAAGGCCTTGATCAGTTGGTGCCCAAAGCCCGCGACTTTGGCGCCGCTCATGTAGCAGCGGATCATCCCGTCGGGCAGGCGAGGCTGAAACGCCTGATCGATGATGCAGCCGCCCCAGCCGAAATAGGGCTCGCAACGCGCGAGGAAGCCATCGAGCGGCATGTTCTCGGGCAGGCTCCCGCGCTGCGCGTGGAGCACCCGAACCATGGTGTCCGCGTTCGAGAGGGCCTCGACCTTCCAGACGCCTTGGCCTCCGTTGCCGCGATTTTGCTTGAGCACGCGGGGGCCGTTCGCGCGAAGCCGCGACGGGAATTCGGCGCGGAAGGAGGCCGCGGTGTCATAGCGATGCGTATCCGCGCCCCAGCCCAGGTGACGCGTGCGGTAGAGCACGTCCTTGACGCCCATCTTCAGGATGACGTCCGGATGTGCGCTCACCCATGGCCCTCGCGCCGCGACGTCAAGGAGCAGGGGATCGAGCTCAACGCGCGTCTTGCCCTGGTGGATCGGATCGACCCAGACGAGTACGCCGTCGACCGAGAGCAATTGATCGCGGACGGCGTCGGCAAAGGTTTCGTCGTAGATGACCGGCCGGGCTTCGATGCCGATAGCGGCGAGTGCTTCGAAGACGCGGACGAAACGGCTGTTCTGCGGTGTGGCATCCGCCCGCGCGGCGGCATCGCCGCGTGAGAGGATGGCAACGGTGGATCGGAGAGGACGGTGTTGTTCGGTGTCCATGCGCAAGCTCCACGAAGTGCGTGCTGCGCAGAGCTTGGACCGAAGTCTCATGGGGGGTCTGCATTGCCCCCATGCGGACGACCTTACGTGAGATCGCCCTCGGCTTTCAAGACGGTAGCGCGCGGTTCCATGCAGAGGGCGAACGCCTCCAAGATCTGATTTGGAACGAAGCCAGACTGGACCGGGCGAGACGGATCAGGATGCATCGCTCGCGCCGTCCTCGTCGGCCTGGAGGATTGTCTCCGATAGCAGCGCAGCGGCTTTCTGCAGGGGAGCTATGAACCGATCCAACTCGGCGAAGCTCACGCGTGCCACGGGAACGGAGACGCCCAGACAAGCGATCAGTTCGCGATCTGGAGACACGATCGGAACGGCGCAGCCGACGACCCCCCGCACATATTCTTCGTTGGTTTTGGCCCAGCCGCGTTTGCGGGTCTCGTCGAGGACCTTCATCAGGTTTTCGACGTCGATGATGGTCGTCTCGGTGTACCTCGTGAGCGTGAGTGCGCGGCACAGCTTCTCGCGCGCTCGCTCCGGCAATCGGCTCATGTAGATCTTGCCGGTCGACGTGCAGTGGAGCGGTGCCGCTTCGCCCGGATTGAATTGAAGCCCCTGCGGTTGCGACACGCGGACGCTGTCGACATAGGCAACGACATTGTCTCGGACCACACCGATCTCGCATTGCTCGCCGATTTCAGCCGCGACTGCGCGGAGCACGGCATGCCGGCGCGTGGTCCGGAAAGCTGCGCCGATGACCTTGGCCGACAGCGTGACCAGTTGGTTGCCAACCACGTAGCGCTTCGTGCCCAGGGCTTTCTGGAGAAGCCCGCGCTGCTCGAGATTCCCGATGAGACGATGCGCGGTGGGCAGCGGGAGAGCGAGCGCATTGGCGATTTCCGCGACCGAGACAGCTCTGACTTGACCCGCAACATGGCTAACGATGGCGAATGCCTGGTCGAGTGGTCCGTCGGAATTGCTTTGCTGCATATGCCTGTCCTCGATTGACGATCCGAATAATTATCATTTTTCGGAATAAATACTATTGAAATATGAAAATTACTCTTGGCCGCGTCCGCAGATTGCTCATATCGTTGGCGTCGCCGAAAGGTGATCAGGATTTGTGCAGCGCAGCCGGAGCCCTGCCGGGCGCGCTCATCGGGAGTGTGGGATGTCTCGCCATTACGACGTCGATGCCGTGCGGAAGGAGTTTCCGGCTGTCGAGCGCATCACCTATCTCGACTCCGGCTTCCAGACGCCGCTCGCGCGCCCGGTCAAGGCGGCGATCGATCGCTTCCTCAGCGAGAGCTTCGAGACGGCCGGCCCGAAGAGCGTGTGGCTCGACCGCGTCGAGCAGACCCGCAAGAAGCTGGCGCGGTTTCTTGGCGCATCGGCCGATGAGATCGCCTTCACCAAGAACACCTCGGAAAGCATGAACATCGCCGCCAATGCGCTGCCCCTGCGCGCCGGCGACAAGGTCCTGATGATCCACGGCGATCATCCGAACAACGCCTATGCGTTCCTCAATCTGCGGCGCAAGGGCGTGACGGTCGAATTCGTGCCGATGACGGAGGTCGTGAACGCCGAAAGCCTTCGCCCGTACATCGATGCGAGCACGCGGGCGGTCTCGATGTCGCAGGTGACCTTCCACGCCGGCCATCGCTTCGACATCGAAAGCATCGGCGCGCTCTGCGACGAGAAGGGGCTCCATTTCGTCGTCGACGTGATGCAGGCGATCGGCGTCGTGCCGATCGATGCGAAGGCCATGCGCGCGACCTTTATCGGATCGGGCAGCCACAAGGGATTGCTCGTGCCGCAGGGGCTCGGGCTCCTGTATTGGGACAAATCGAGGATCGAGCTCGAGCCCGCCTATCTCGCTGCCGCCAGCCTTGCTGAAGTTCCGGCCGATCTCATCGCCCGGCCCGACGAGCTCGAGCTCGCCCCGACCGCGCGCCGCTTCGAGCTCGGCAACTTCAATCTTCCGGCGATCCATGCGCTCGGAGCCTCCCTCGACATGATCGAAGCGCTGGGCGTGCAGAACATTCAGAACCATTGTCTCGATCTCGGCGATCATCTCATCGCGGGGCTCGACGCGCTGGACGTTCGCCTTGTCGGTCCCCGCGATCGGCGGCACCGCGCGCCGCACATCTACGTCATCGCGCTCCCTGCGGCCGAATGGCTCGGTCATTTCGAGCAGAATGGCATCCGCGTATCGCCGGAGCGCGATGGCATTCGCGTGTCATTCGGGATGTTCAACATTTTCGCCGATGTCGATCACCTGATCGACATCATCAAGCGGCGCGGCGTGAAGCCGTCGTCCAGGGCCGCCTAGGCTGTTCTTCAGAGGGGAGATGCACATGACGAGTTTTGCGCGTGTATTGGGCGTTCTGTCCGGCCTTGCGGCCGTCGGCATCCTCGCTGGACCGTCGATCGCGGCCGACAGTCCCACGCTCGCCAAGATCAAGTCGAGCGGTGCCATCACCATCGGCCACCGCGAGGCCTCCATTCCGTTCTCGTATCTCGGTCCCGATCAAAAGCCGATCGGCTTT
>Ga0163163_10006172_pt1 | contig 10445 bp, 7 predicted proteins | sample S65metaG_FD_119766 | JGI IMG/M metagenome (GOLD analysis project Ga0163163, IMG submission 119766) | Switchgrass rhizosphere microbial communities from Kellogg Biological Station, Michigan, USA - S6-5 metaG | ecosystem: Host-associated > Plants > Roots > Rhizosphere > Soil | place: USA: Michigan... | reverse complement strand
CGATTTGAAGCTTCTCGGTTCGGCGGACGTTGGCCGATCACCGGACTGGGTGACGCTGACACCGGACGGCAAGACGGCTTATGTCGCGAACGCCCAATCGAACTCGGTATCAGTCGTCGACATTAAGTCGATGAAAGAGGTGTCACGCATTCCGGTCGGGCAGGTACCGAAACGAAATATCACCGCGTTGCTTCCGTAATCTAGCTGTGCGGCAGGTGAGTGGGAAAGGTAAGTCGTTCCGGGCTTGTGCAACAACCGTTGGCAAAAATATGCGCGGCGTGAAAAGCATGGCGGCTCAGCGGCAAACCGTTTGCCTCCGCTCCAGACATCCGTTTTTCACTTCATCGCGCGTTCGATAATGGCGCTTTGTATTTTTCGATGCCAGCTCGCCGAACCCTCTGCCGGACTTGAGCTGGCAGGTCGGCCGGTGTAATACAGAGGCCAGCGGCCATCGAGTTGTCTGGTGAGGTGCGGCCTGAGGTAATACCAGGCACCCATATTTTCGGGCTCTTCCTGTACCCAGTGCACTTGTTCCAGGTGGGGATACGAGCAGAGGATCGATTCGATCTCATCGGATGGGTACGGATAGAGTTGCTCAACGCGCGCGATGACCACTGCGGAGTCCTCTGGCCGTTCCACGCGATCCAATTCGAGATATATTTTCCCGCTGCAGAGTACCAGTCTGTGAATTTTCTCCCGTTCTGCAACGGATGCGGACTGTCCGACGATTACCGGATTCCATCCTCCGGTAACAAACTCTTCAAGCGGCGAGGCCAGACGCGGATCCCGCAGGACGCCCTTTGGCGTAAGGATAATCAGCGGCAAAGGATCCTGTCTCAGAAGCGCCGCCTGCCGGCGCAGCAAATGAAAGTATTGAGCGGCAGATGTACAGTTGGCAATCCGCAGATTGGTATCGACAGCAAGATTGAGAAAACGTTCGACGCGGCAGCTGGAATGATTCGGCCCCTGTCCTTCGTACCCATGAGGCAGCAGCAACACCAGTGAAGGCCGCTGACCCCATTTTGCCCGCGCCGAAGCAATGAACTCGTCGAGCATGACTTGCGCGCCATTGGCGAAGTCCCCATATTGCGCTTCCCAAATCACCAATTGCTCCGGTTTTTGAACGTTGAATCCAAATTCGAAACCTACGACGGCGTTCTCCGACAGTGGACTGTTGCACACTTCAAACGCGGCACGTGCTGTCGGAAGAGTCTGAAGCCGAACGCTGCGTTGACCAGTTTCGGCGTCGTAGAATGCGGCATGACGCTGGCTGAAGGTCCCGCGCTCGGAGTCTTCACCGCTGAGGCGGATTGGGATTCCGTCTTCGAGTATCGAACCAAACGCCAGCTCTTCGGCGGTCGCCCAGCCCACCATGGATTCCTGATCCAGAGCCTGCCGGCTGCGTTCGCGCACGCGCGCAAGCTTGGGATGCAATGAGAAGCCATCCGGTATCTTCCACAACGAGTCGACGAGTCCTCGCAACCGGGCAGCTGGAACGGCAGTGGAAGTGTGCCGCGCTGCGCCGGGAGGCGGCTCCTCGGGACGGTCGTCCACCGGAATCTTTTCCGGTTTCATCGAATCGAGTGTCTGCTGCAATTTCTTCATTTGTCGTTCGAGCATTTCTGACGGCCATTTGTCCGGAATCAGAGCCTGATTGACAAGGACCTTTGCCCAAAGTTCGCGGACGGTCGGGTGACTTTCGATAGTCCGGTACAGCACCGGTTCTGTGAACGAAGGCTCATCGGATTCGTTATGGCCGTGTCGCCGGTAACCCACGAGATCGATCATGAAATCTCGTTGGAAGCGAGTCCGGTACGCCAGCGCGAGTAGCGCCGCTTCGATGCAGGCCTCGGGTTCGTCCGCATTGACGTGAACTATGGGAATCTCGAAGCCTTTGGCCAGATCACTGGCATAGAGTGAGCTGCGCGATGAATGAGGCCTCGTGGTAAATCCAATCTGGTTGTTGGCAATGATATGAATTGTGCCGCCAGTCTCATAGCCGGGGACCCGGGAAAGATTCATCGTCTCTGCGTTTACGCCTTGTCCTGGAAAAGCGGCGTCGCCGTGTATGAGAATTGGTAGCACACGCGCCAGGTCCAGGCGCGGCGGGCCCGGTTTGTCCGCTTCGCATCCGCCGGCTCTCGCCATTCCTGTGATTACCGGATTGATCGCTTCCACATGACTGGGATTCGGAGCAAGCATCACCAGCAGACTCGAAGGCACTCCATCGGCGACCGCGAGTCGAGCGCCTCTGTGGTATTTCACATCTCCGGTCCAGCCAATTCCGTCGCGCGCCTGCTGGTGTCCCAGGGGGTCTTTGAACTCGGCAAGAATCTCATCGAAGGGTGTATTCAAGACCTGTGCCATCACGTTGAGTCGTCCCCGGTGGCCCATTCCGATAAAGAGGTTGCGCACTCCAGACTGAGCCGCGGTCGAGATCAACTCATCCAACATCGGTACCAATGTGTCCAGACCTTCCAGTGAAAACCGGAATTTTCCGGGGAATACGCGACCGAGAAATTGTTCAAAGGCTTCCACCTGAGTCAATCGCTCGAGCAGCAGAACCGGATCGATTCGTTCCCGGGAGAGATGAAACTGCCGTGATTCCGCAGCATTGCGCAGCCACAGGCGTTCTTCCGGCAAATGCACGTGTGCATAGTCGTAACCGATTGGACCGCAATAAACACTTTGGAGAGTATCGATGACTTCCAGCGCAGAGGCGGCACCCTCGGCCGCAGGACCGCCGATGATGTCGGCTCCTAATGCGGCTAAATCGTCTCGGAGGAGTCCATGCGATTCCAGCTGGAATAAGGAGGCTTCCGATCCTGAATTCGCGAGCGGATTCGTACGGGCCGCCAGGTGTCCGGAATCGCGAATTGCCTGCGCCAGGACGGCGGCAGCGATGGCCTTATTCGGAGCTACTTCCGACGCGAGACGAGTTTCCACGCCAGACTGACTCTGCGCTTGCACATCCTCAAATTCGTTTCCCTGCGCCATAAATAATCGATAAGCAAAATCGATACCAATGAGTCCACCGTTATCGGGTGCAGCAATAAACTGGACATAAACCGAGCCTGAAACGGCGCTTGAAAATCAGGTTTCCGAGCGAGTCCAAAAACCCGTCACGATGCTCTGCGGGCATTTCCAGACTCGGCGAACAACTTCAATATCCGGCGTAAACTCTCGAAATCCATGACGACATAGGAAGCACGGGTCGGTCCCGGGCCGACGTGGATTGTCCAGGCATCGGAATTCAGCCGTTCGAACAGATCTTCATCCGTGCGGTCATCGCCAGCGGCAAAAATGAAGTCCGGATCTGCACACACCGACTGGAGGCGCCCGAGGACTTCACCCTTATTGGCCCAGACTGGCTTCACTTCGATGATCTTCTCCCCGCGGAATGCCCTCACTTCCGTTTCAGCGAGCATCGCCTCCAGCATGGATACCAGTTCATTTGCCAGCCATTCTCCGAACTCCGGTTCGGCCATACGGTAGTGCCAGACCAGCCCCCATTTCTTCTCTTCAACAAAACTGCCGGGCGTGCGGTCGACAAAGTGCTCCAGGATTGGCATGACTTTGTTCTTCCACTCGGCCGGCATTTGCAGACGCAAGGGCTCCCATGTTGGCGAGGATGGAGGTTTCAACTCGGCGCCGTGTTCCGCCACCAGCCACATCCCCTGAACCAACCCGAACCATCGATCCAGATTTTCCGCAGTTCTGCCAGACAGCAAAGCCACGCAATTCTGCGGATCCGACACCAGCGCATTCAGAAGATCGATGACTACAGGCGGAGGAACGGCTTGCTCGGGCCGTTTCGAAAACGGCACCAGTGTTCCGTCATAATCCAGGATCAGTAACCGCCGACGGGCGCTCACGTAGGAATCGCGGATGTCGATGGTTCGCAATCGTTGGGGTTGAATTTCCGGATAACGTCTTCGCTTCGACGCTGCCTCTTGCAATACGGTGAGGAACCGGCTACCCCAGTGAAACACATTATTCCGCACAACTCGGTTGTGGAGTGCGGTCATGCGCAGGCGGCGTTCCTGTTCGTCAAGGGCGAGTGCGCGTTCGACAGTGGCAGCCGTGCGCTCCTCATCAAAGGGATTGATCAGCAGCGCCTCGCCCATTTCGGCGGCGGCGCCTGCAAATTCACTGAGCACCAGGACTCCGTCTCCTTCGGCCTTGCAGGCAACATATTCCTTTGCCACCAGATTCATCCCGTCGCGCAGCGACCCGACCCAGCAGACAGTTGCCAACTTATAGAGCGCGACCAGTTCTGCCCTCTCAATCGAGCGGTTGATGTAGACCAGAGGCGTCCAGTCCGGAGTACCGAACTTGCCGTTGATTTCTCCGACAAGCCGGTTCACCTCGGTTCGCAAATCCTGATACGTATCGATTCCTTCCCGGGTTGGCACCGCGATCTGAATCAACACAATTTTCTCGCTGAGCGCCGGCGAGGACCGGAGAAGTTGGGCATACGCGCGGAGCCTCTCGATAATGCCCTTGGTATAGTCGAGCCTGTCGACGGCAAGCAGCACTTTTCGTCCGCTGTAACGTGCGACCCAATCAGAGTAGTGCTCGGCCGTGGACTGGTCACTCTTCAGCAGATTCGTATATTCTTCTGGCGCGATACTGATCGGTAAGGCTTCGAGGCGAACGGGCCTGCTCCCCACGTCCACCTGCTCGATCTTGCTTTCCATGCCAAGGACCCGGAGCAGAGCGGCGCGGAATTGCTGAAGGTGTCCGTGCGTCTGAAACGCAAGTAAATCCGCTCCGAGCAGCCCTTCCAGAAGTTCTTCCCGTCTGGGCAAGATCGGGAAAATTTCAGAGGAAGGAAAGGGAATGTGGAGAAAGAAACCTATAGCTGCATCGGGCAGTTTCTGGCGCAGCATCTGAGGAAGGAGGATCAAATGGTAGTCATGGACCCAGATCACGTCATTCGGCTTGTATCGTGCAACGACGGCTTCCGAGAAAATTCGATTCGCCTCAACATAGGCTTCCCAGGCCCCGGTATCAAATTTCAATTGTGAAGGAAAGTTGTGGAACACCGGCCACAGCGCCTGATTCGCATATCCTTCGTAAAAGCCTGTCGCCACTTTCTCGGGCAGATCGACCGCGAAACACCGTTCTTTTTCCGCCCATTCCTCAAGGATGCTTCGCCGCAAGTCCCGATCGTTTTCGTCGCTAATCCCTGCCCAACCGATCCAGTCCCCTCCGACTTTCCGCAATAAGGGATTCATGGCGCTTGCCAGACCTCCCGAACTGCGCTCGGTTATCCAACCCTTTTCCGTCTTCCGCAAAGTCAGCGGAAGACGGTTCGATACGACGATCAGACGGCCACCCGAGACCGTTTCTAAGGTCAAGTCGCTTTCTCCTTTATCCTTGAGGTTAACTTCACCGCGACAATGGAACCGGAGTTACGAGAAAGAAGGAGCGGCGCAAATTTGTGTATTACGTCCGTTTGAATTTTGGGCAACGCGCCGGGATTCTCGTCTCAATAGGATACGCTGTGTTTATAGCGCTTTCATAGTGGCTGATCGGGACTGATCTGACATGGATGTCTCCGACCGCGAGGTGGTGAGCATCGTCGGGCTCTCAGGCTCCCGGGGAGTCGACGCTGCTTCGAATTGTTGCCGGTCTCGATTTTCCCTCGTCGGTCCGGATTCTCGTGGACGATAAATCGGTGGAATCCCAACCGGCGCGCAAGCGGAACATGGCGATGGCCTTTCAATCCTATGCCTTGTATCCGCACATGACCTCCTACGAAAACCTGGCGTTCAGTCCCCGGCCCCAGGAAGATGCCATCCGATGAAATCGAACGCCGGATTCGAGAGATCGCGGAAATGCTGGAGATTTCGGAGATCCTCAAGCGGCCGAAAGAACACAGCGCTTGTTACATTCGTCTTGTTTCATTCGTCATAGGTATGACGGAACATATTGGAGACCGGGCTCCAGGTCAGGGCCCACCGTCAGCGATGGTGCGGCCCAACAACCGGAAGGACGTGTGATGAACGAGAGACCGAAACGAGCGCCCACAGTAGGCAATAACGGCGCCAGTGAAAACCGGGCTGGCATCAGATCTAAGAAACGAACCTTTGCTCTTATCCTCGCGGCACTGGCTGCAGCCGCCCTGATCGTGGGGCTAGTGCATGCCGTGCTGGTGGCGTCGCACGTTTCCGTGCCAGCTGCCACCACGGTTTATGGCCTGACCGCCCGGCGACTCTGGGCCACCACGGTCACACTGCTGGCGCTGGCCGGCGTACTCATCGGTGGGCTGGCTCTGGCCCGCCCCTCCAATCGTTTCGGCGCCTCCTCCGGTCGACTGGGAGCTGTCGTAGCATTGATGGCTGGGATAATCGCCGCAGTCAATGGCGGGTTGGTTTTAGCCGTCGCCACCGGTGGCCCCGGCAGCGGCAACGGTGTAGTCGGTGGCGCCGGGGCCCTGGTGCTGGGGCTGATCGCCCTGTCCCTCGGTGGGCTGGCTCTGGGCCGATCCCGCCGCTTCAGTTGATCGGCGGACTGGCGACCTGGGTTGGTTCGAGCTTCCAGACTGTGTCCTTATCAAGGGTACATTGGACGCTTCGGCCCTGCATGACCACCTTCTAGTCGCGTTCGGCTTGTTCCATTCGTCAGGAGTATGACGGAATAGAAAGCGATAACGGAATATGGGCGACCAGACCTGGCTGACCGAGCGGTTCGAAGAGAACCGGCCGCGCCTGCGCGGAGTGGCCTACCGCATGCTTGGCTCGCTGAGCGAGGCTGAAGATGCGGTGCAGGAAGCGTGGCTACGCCTCAACCATGTCGAGACGAATACCATCGAGAACCTGGGTGGCTGGTTGACGACCGTCGTCTCGCGCGTGTGTCTGGACATGCTGCGCTCGCGGAAGTCACGTCGCGAAGAACCGATTGGCGCTCCGACCTCTGAACCTCGCGTCGTGCGTGGCGAATCCACCGATCCCGAAGGCGAAGCCATGCTCGCCGACTCGGTTGGCGTGGCGCTGCTTGTCGTACTCGACACGCTCACGCCCACCGAACGCCTTGTGTTCGTCCTGCATGATCTCTTCGCAGTACCCTTCGAGGAGATCGGCTCCATCGTGGGACGGTCGCCGGCCGCCGCAAAGCAACTGGCGAGCCGCGCGCGCCGACGACTGCGCGGTTCACCTACGCCGTCGGATGCCAGTAGAGTTCGTCAGCGCGAAGTGGTGGAGGCCTTTCTGCGTGCGGCGCGTGAAGGCGACCTTGAAGGCCTCCTCGCGGTGCTCGATTCGGACGCCATCATTCGCATCGATTCTGCGGCACGCATCGATGCCCCGCCAGAGGAAGCAGGCACCGCACGCGAACTGAGGGGCGCTTCGACATGGGCGAAACAGTTAATCGCGCTCTCGCGAGGGTTGCGATTCGTGCAGCCGGCGCTCATCGATGGATCCGTCGGATTGATACTCGCGCCCCTCGGCAAACTGTCCAAGGCGATGATATTCACCTTCATGAACGCCAAGGTCACTCGGCTCGATGTCATTGGAGACCCTGCTCGTCTTCGCGAACTCGATATTGCCATGCTCTAGCTCAAACGTTGATTCGAGGAGATCGGCCCCCATACGCCGGACGAGCGCGACTGGCGCCATCATCGGTGGTGCACGGCGCAAGCGGAGAACGGTTTAACGAAGAAGACACAGAAAGGGTCGTCCACAATGGTCGCTCTCGCTTGCTCATTTTTGAGAAACCAAATGGCTCTGAATATCGCATCCAAGTCGGCACCTAGGGCATCGTGCGGGCAACTCGAAAGCCCACACCATCACGTGTTTGATTGGGGAAGTAGGTCGGGTCGCCACGATGCGCGGATCGCACAGTGAACCACTCGTAGGCATACGAACCGCCGCGACGCGTTCGGGCGACATCATTGGTTACCCGGAGTGTTCGGTCCTCGACGTCTTCCGTCACAGAACCGTTGGCGGGGTAGGGTTGCCGGCGATCCAGTGTCCATTCCCAGACATTGCCAAGCATGTCGAACAGGCCCCACTGATTGGGCAGGAGCTGCGCGACGGGATGTGTCCGTTCCCGATTGGTGTTGCCGTCATACCATGCATACAGTGGCAATGGCTCTTCATCGTTTCCGAAATGACGGCTTGTGGTGGTTCCGGCACGCGCGGCGTATTCCCATTCCGCTTCAGTTGGAAGCCGGAAGCCTGTTCGGTGAAGATAGTCCGGGGGGAGTTCAATTCCCAGATCGGCATCGATAAATTCTGGATATGCCCATTGATTCCTGGGCAGGCCCGCACGTTCGCTCAGCCAATTGCAATACCTTGCGGCATCGTACCAGCTGACTGCAACTTGTGGGTTATCGGGTGAAGTTGCAAATCGAGGAGGATCACCGAAGCGAGCGGTCGTGGCGGCCTTCCATAGTGCTGCATAGTTGGCATCGGAAGCCAGGAAACGCGAAAATTGCGCATTCGTGACCTCGGTGGAGGCGATTGCGTAAGTACGCGAAATTTTCACGCGATGCTGGGTTTCCACTTCTGAACGGCCGCGTTCGCCAGGAGGAGAACCCATGGTGAACTCGCCGCCCGAGATAAGCACCATGAGGTGGCCCTCGGGAGCCTTATAGGAAGTTATGCGAGGCTCCTGGCTCGACGGCTGTTGCGCAATGACGGTACACGTGCAGAACAGGGCCAAAAACCACGGTGCGAGGATTCCTTTACGCCTCGAATGAATCCCGGGATTAGCTTCGCTGTAAGTTTTGAATCCCATAATGGCGGCATGATACTGATTTTTGAGTCCACTGGCAAAGTCACAGATAAGGCCTTTTATCAGGCTTGCCGCTCGAACCCAGCCCCGACGTCTATCCTTCCCAGCGCTTCTATCCAGGTTGCTGCGACCTCTTCAAACAAATCCAGGATGGTTCTCGATGAGGGTGCCAAATCGCATAGGTTTTTAGCTTCGAGTTGCAGACATTTGGCGTCTTACCATCGGATTATCCGCGGCGTTCTATATAAATCACGCGGAGTATTCTCGAATCGTTTGTTTTGTCGGCGGTATTCTCGGCGCCATTCTTCTGCTCTTCCTTTTTGATTGGGCGCTCATACTTCTTACTTCGGTGGAAGGCGCCCATCTCATCTCACACGTGATTGTGCTTCCGCAGATGGGTTGCATGATTGTGCTGATTGTCTTGATTGTTATCGGAATTGTTGCTCAGAGCGCGATGCTCCGGCGGTTTCGCAGATCCGAAAGCTAGTCGCCGTTTTGCCGCGTTTCTCTTCCATCGGCCAGAACAGGTCGTGCCCGTGATTCGGCGCCGCTAAGCGATGTGCGCGCCGGTCGTGTTCACGTAGATGCTGTAGAGCGATTGGCTGGCCGCCATGAACAGGCGGTTGCGCTTGGTTCCGCCGAAGCAGACGTTGGCGCAGTTTTCCGGAAGCCGGATCATTCCAATTCGATCGCCGTTTGGCGCGAGGATTTGAACTCCAGGACGGGCGCCGGCCCAGATGTTGCCGTCTACATCGCAGCGAATTCCATCGGCTGCTGCGGGCTCGCCGGATCCGGGAATGTCGAGCTGTGCGAAACGCTTCCCATTGCGGAGACCTTTCCCATCGATATCCCAAACCTTGATCTCACGCGGTGCGCCGGTGTCGGCGACATAAAGCTTCTTGTAGTCGGGAGAGAAGCAAATCCCATTCGGACTGCCGACCTCTTCGGTGACCTTCTCAATTTGCAACGTCTTCCCGTCGACTCGATAAACCGCTTCCTTCAACTCCCGTGTTGCCTGAAAGCCTTCGTAGTTGCCATTGATGCCATAGGCAGGATCGGTGAACCAGATGCTTCCATCGGTATGAACCACAATATCGTTTGGAGAATTCAGCGGCTTCCCATCGAACTTCGCAGCGATCACGCTGGTAGTCCCGTTGGGTTCGTAACGAACGACGCGGCGGCCTCCGTGCTCGCATGAAAGCTGCCGGCCCTCGAAATCGAAGGTGTTGCCGTTGCTGTAACCGGAAGGATTTCGGAATGCCGTCACGCGGCCGTCCTCTTCGATCCAGCGCATCTGGACGTTGTTGGGAATGTCGCTCCATACGAGATACCGTCCCACGCCATTCCATGCCGGGCCTTCGGCCCAGAGCGTTCCGGTGTGCAGGCGTTTCATCACGGTGTTTCCGACGATGTAGCGGCGAAATCGATTGTCGAGTGCAATGATATCCGGATCCGGATAGCGTACCGTCGTTTCCCCGGACCAGTCCCGCGGCGATGGGTCCGGAGACACGGGCGCCGGAGGCTGCTGTGCCGGCGCCTTCGAAAATGCCGTTGCGACTGCTGCAATCGGAACGGCAGCTGCCAGAAAACCACGTCGGTCCATGTTTGGTTTCCTCCTGAAGTCTCGGGTATTCTACTGCAACAATTCCGGCCGGATCGGGAGGATTCCATGTTTCGCAAAATCTTGTTGGGTTGCATCGGTG